>APMI01053511.1_pt1 | contig 10165 bp, 12 predicted proteins | sample 667938 | NCBI WGS metagenome assembly APMI01 (sample SAMN01084076, study PRJNA167559) | wastewater metagenome | biome: Wastewater | place: Denmark: Ejby Moelle, Odense | collected 2011-11-28
CTTCCTGTGGCTGACGATCGGCGGTTCGATCTTCGCGGTGCTCGCCGCGGTGGGTGCGGCCGGCATCGCTCGCGTGCTGTCGCGCGATGTGCGTCTTCTGGCGCAGGACGCGCGCCGGCTCGGCGAGGGCGAGCGCGTGGCTCCGCGCCCCTATGCCATTTCCGAACTGGAGACCGTCTCGCATGCACTGGCGGAAGCGGCCGATGCGCGGGTGAAGGCGGAAAACGACGTGCGCTTCCTGATGCGCGAGGTGGCGCACCGTTCCAAGAACCAGCTCACGGTCATCCAGGCCATGCTGAACCAGTCGGCGGCCGGTGCGGAAAGCGCGGGCGACTTCGCCGAAGCCTTCCGCCGGCGCGTCGCGGGCCTTGCCCGCTCGACAGACCTGATGATCGCCAATGCGACGCAAGGGGTGAACCTCGCCGAGCTTGCGCGTAACCAGTTGAAACCCTTCACGCCGGACGATGCCGCGCGCGTGAACATCGCCGGCCCCGCCGTCCGGCTCGGCCCGCAGGCCTCGCAGACGCTCGGCATGGCGCTGCACGAGCTGGCGACCAACGCTACCAAATACGGCGCGCTCGCCAACGAGGCCGGTATCGTCTCGCTGAACTGGACCGTGTCGGGCGAGGACCTGAACCTCGTCTGGCGCGAGAGCCGCGCGGTGATCGACCGGGAGGCCATCGCCGCCAGCCGCAAGGGTTTCGGCAGCGTGGTGCTGGAGCGCATGCTGGGCATGGCGCTCGATGCCCGGCTTGATTTCCTCGTGCATGACGATGGCATCGAATGGCGGGTGACGCTGCCGCTCGCAAGGTTGCGCGACGAGGGCGTCGGCCGGCCGGAGGAGGGGCAATGACGATATTCATCCTGCGGGCGTGCCTGATGGCGGCCGCCCTTGCCGCCTCGCCGGTGCTCGCGTCCGGCGAATGCCTCGTCGACGACCCGACCGGAACGCCGCTCAACGTGCGCGCCGCGCCGAACGGCCCGATCCTGACGACCTTGCGGAACGGCACGCGCGTTACGGTGCTGGAGGAAACGAAACGCGGCGGCAAGCGCTGGCTCCTCGTGTCGCGGCAGGGTGAACGGCTTGGCTGGATCTTCGGCGCCTATGTGGTCTGCCCCAAGGGCGGTGATGCGCGTGGAGCGCCGCCCGCCCAGCCGGCCGATGGGCGCTGACCGCCTGAATCGGCGGTTGATGACGGCCCCTTCCATTTCGCCCGCTAATGGTTTATAGGCACCGCCAGCAATGCGGGCCTGCCCGCTTGCCTTCACGGCCATTGCTGGACGACATCCCGGCTTTTGGCGACTTTGGTTCTCCATTCATGAAAGGACATCTCGATGTCGATCACTGCTGAGCGCAAGGCTGCGCTGATCAAGGAATACGCCACCAAGGAAGGCGACACCGGTTCTCCGGAAGTACAGGTCGCGATCCTGACCGAGCGTATCAACAACCTGACCGGCCACTTCAAGGACCACAAGAAGGACAACCACTCCCGTCGTGGCCTTCTGACGCTGGTTTCCAGCCGCCGCTCGCTTCTTGACTACCTCAAGAAGAAGGACGAATCCCGTTACAGCAAGCTGATTGCTGCTCTCGGCATCCGCCATTTCTTTGGCGGAAGAAAATTCCGCCGTACCGTTCTGTCAGTGCCGGCTGCGGCCGCCTCGCGGAACGGGATTTTCCAGCAGGCCGGATGGGCCGGTCCTGCGGAACCAACCGATGGCCTGTCATGGGGCAGGATTGCAGGATGCTTCGGGCGCATGACGCCACCACGGAAGCCTCCCGTTGTCTTGCCCATGGCGCGTCACGAATGCGGATAGACCACCTGCGCCTTTCCGGGCGGCGGTGCGCGTATCCCCCAAGAAGGACAAGACATGTTCGATACCCATACGGTTGAAATCGAGTGGGCGGGCCGCCCGCTCAAGCTGGAAACCGGCAAGATCGCCCGTCAGGCTGACGGTGCGGTTCTGGCGACCTACGGCGAAACCGTCGTTCTCGCCACCGTCGTCTCCGCCAAGGCGCCGAAGCCGGGTCAGGATTTCTTCCCGCTGACCGTCAACTACCAGGAAAAGACCTACGCCGCCGGCAAGATCCCGGGCGGCTACTTCAAGCGTGAAGGCCGTCCGTCGGAAAAGGAAACGCTGGTTTCCCGCCTGATCGACCGCCCGATCCGCCCGCTCTTCCCGGAAGGCTACAAGAACGACACGCAGGTTGTCGTCACGGTCGTCCAGCATGACCTCGAAAACGATCCCGACGTCCTGTCGATGGTTGCCGCTTCGGCTGCCCTGACGATCTCCGGCGTTCCCTTCATGGGCCCGGTGGGCGCTGCCCGCGTCGGCTACATCAACGGCGAATACGTCCTGAACCCGCATCTCGACGAGATGGACGAGTCGGTACTCGACCTCGTCGTTGCCGGCACGCAGGACGCCGTCCTGATGGTCGAATCCGAAGCCAAGGAACTGAACGAAGACGTCATGCTCGGCGCCGTCATGTTCGGCCACAAGGGCTTCCAGCCGGTTATCGACGCGATCATCAAGCTCGCCGAAGTGGCTGCCAAGGAACCGCGCGACTTCCAGCCGGAAGACTATTCCGAGCTCGAAGCCGAAATGCTCGGCCTTGCCGAAACGGAACTGCGCGCTGCCTACAAGATCACTCAGAAGGCTGATCGCTACGCCGCCGTCGACGCCGTGAAGGCCAAGGTGAAGGCACACTTCCTGCCGGAAGAAGGCGAAGCGAAGTACACGGCCGAAGTCATCGGCGCCGTCTTCAAGCACCTGCAGGCCAAGATCGTTCGCTGGAACATCCTCGACACCAAGAGCCGCATCGACGGCCGCGACCTCGAAACCGTTCGCGCCATCGTTTCGGAAGTCGGCGTCCTGCCGCGCACGCACGGCTCGGCTCTCTTCACCCGCGGTGAAACCCAGGCCGTGGTCGTCGCCACGCTCGGCACCGGCGAAGACGAGCAGTATGTCGACAGCCTGACCGGCATGTACAAGGAACGCTTCCTGCTGCACTACAACTTCCCGCCCTACTCGGTCGGTGAAACGGGCCGCATGGGCTCCCCGGGCCGCCGCGAAATCGGCCACGGCAAGCTCGCCTGGCGCGCAATTCGCCCGATGCTGCCGACGGCGGAACAGTTCCCCTACACGCTGCGCGTCGTCTCCGAGATCACCGAGTCGAACGGCTCGTCCTCGATGGCCACCGTCTGCGGCACGTCGCTCGCTCTGATGGACGCCGGCGTTCCGCTGGCAAAGCCGGTTGCCGGTATCGCCATGGGCCTCATCCTCGAAGGCGATCGCTTCGCGGTTCTCTCCGACATCCTCGGTGACGAAGACCACCTCGGCGACATGGACTTCAAGGTCGCCGGCACCGCCGATGGCATCACCTCGCTGCAGATGGACATCAAGATCGCCGGTATCACCGAAGAGATCATGAAGGTCGCGCTCAGCCAGGCGCAGGGCGGCCGCAAGCACATCCTCGGCGAAATGGCCCACGCCATCTCCGAAGGCCGCAGCCAGCTCGGCGAATTCGCACCGCGCATCGAAGTCATGAACATCCCGGTCGACAAGATCCGTGAAGTCATCGGCACCGGCGGCAAGGTCATCCGCGAAATCGTCGAGAAGACCGGCGCGAAGATCAACATCGAAGACGACGGCACGATCAAGATCGCGTCCTCGTCCGGCAAGGAGATCGAAGCGGCCCGCAAGTGGATCCATTCCATCGTCGCGGAACCGGAAGTCGGCATGATCTACGAAGGCACGGTCGTGAAGACCGCCGACTTCGGCGCCTTCGTCAACTTCTTCGGCCCGCGCGACGGCCTCGTCCACATCTCGCAGCTCGCTCAGGAGCGCGTTGCCAAGACCTCCGACGTCGTCAAGGAAGGCGACAAGGTCTGGGTCAAGCTGATGGGCTTCGACGAGCGCGGCAAGGTTCGCCTCTCCATGAAGGTTGTCGACCAGGCAACCGGCAAGGAAGTCGCTGCCGAGAAGAAGGGCGACGGCGAAGCTGCCGAGTAAGCCTATCCTACCCGTATGCAGGGGGCGCGGAGCGGTACGTTCCGCGCCCCTTTCCTTTGACCACCTGTTGTTATCCCGCTGAAAGCCGAACCATGACCCGCGACGCCCTGAAGACTCTGTTCCACCCCTTTGCCTCCGGCACGCTCGGCATGCCCGGCGAGGGCGAACGTTACCTCTTCCTCGGCGCGGAGGCCGGCCAGCGCCCGCCGGAAGGCTTTGGCGCATCTCTGGAGGCCGTGCAGCCGCTGCGCTCGTTCTATCGCGGGCTGGAAGCCGTTCGCGCACCGGTGAAGCCCGTCATCGAGGGCGAAGATTTCGACGGCGCGCTCATCCTGATGACCAAGCACAAGGGCGAGAACGAGAACCGTATTGCCGAGGCGCTGCGCCTCGTGCGCACGGGCGGCCTGATCGTCGTTGCCGGCAGCAAGGAAGACGGCGTGCAGTCCATGCGCAAGCGTCTCGATCAGCTGGGCCTCACCGGCGACTACATGCCGAAGTACCACGGCCTCGCCATCTGGTTCGCCCGCCCGGAAGATCCGGCCGATGCGATCGCCAAGCTGGCGGCCAAGCCGGTGCGCATCGTCGGCCGCTTCACGGCGGCCCCCGGCATGTTCTCGCATGACCGTATCGACGAGGGCTCCGAGCTGCTCGCCACCCGCATTCCCGAGGATTTCCACGGCCACGCCGCCGATTTCGGCGCGGGCTGGGGCTATCTCTCTGTCATGCTCGGCGGTCGTGCACCGCAGGTGAAGGGTATCGATATCTTCGAGGCGCATTACGAGGCGCTGGAAGCGGCCAAGGAGAACATGGCGGAGAATTGCCCGAACATTCCGACGCGCTTCTTCTGGTTCGACCTGACAGCGGAAACGCCGCGCGACCACTACGACCTCATCGTCATGAACCCGCCCTTCCACGAAGGCCATGCAGCCGACCACTCGCTCGGCGCGGGCATGATCCGCATGGCGGCGAAGTCGCTGAAATCGGGCGGCCGCCTGCTGATGGTCGCGAACCGCGGCCTGCCCTACGAGCCGGTGCTGAAGGATGCCTTCAAGGAAAGCGGCGAAGTCTGCCGCAACGCCCGCTTCAAGGTGCTTTGGGGCAAGCGCTGAGCCTAGAGCGAAAGCGCGAAGCTCCGTTTGACCGTCTCGCTCGGCACATCCTTCTTGACGGTCTGGATGCCGTTTTGGCGTTTAAGAAGCGTTGATTGGAGCCGGAAATAGTCTTCCAGATCCGAGACGACGACGCGCAGGAGCGCGCCGCTCTCGACGAGCATGATGTAACACTCCACCAGCTTAAGCAGCCGTTGCATTGCGAGCGCGCCGGTCGGGATGGCGAAGGACAATGACCGGCGGCAGTCTCGGCGGTGAGATTGCCGTGCCTGCCGCCTTTGCCATCATCTTCGGCGGTGCGACGCTGGTGAGTACCTTGGCCTTGGCCGGTATCGGCGTCGGGGCGGCCCGGTTCTTTGCCGGCGGGGGCAGCCTGCTGTTCTTCAGTCGGGTGATGGTGCTTCTTCGGTACTCTCGCTGCTGCCCGTCTTGGGAGAATAGGTCGCATTGCCAATTCCACGAAACGGGTTCACCATTCCTGGACCGTTTCAGTTCAGGAGACCCGTAATGGCTTTTGGACCCGCAAGGCCGCCGATTACCGAAGACGTGGCGGAAGTCATCGCAAAGGATGTGAAGGAAAGGGAGGGGCATACGCCGACCTCCGAGGTGCCGCTGGCGTTTCTGAAGCGCACCGCGGATGGCAAGCCGCTGGAAATGAGCAGCCGCGTGCGGATGCTGTTCCTCGGTGCGCTGGCTGCCGTTCTCCTGCTCGTCGTCGTGCTGATGGTGCTCTGACGAAAGGAAAACGGCGCGAAGTTTGAGAACTTCGCGCCGCCTCTTGTTATTCGCTGTCGGCCTTGGACAGCCGCTCCAGCGTCGGCATCGACGTGATGTTGTAGCCGGAGTCCACATAGTGGATCTCGCCGGTAACACCGCTCGACAGGTCGGAGAGCAGGTAGAGGGCCGAGTTGCCAACGTCCTCGATGGTGACGGTGCGGCGCAGCGGCGCGTTCTTCTGCTGCCAGGACAGCATGGCGCGCGCATCCGAGATGCCGGCGCCCGCGAGGGTGCGGATCGGGCCGGCCGAGATGGCGTTGACGCGAATGCCCTGCGGACCGTAGTCGCCGGCAAGGTAACGCACGGAGGCTTCGAGTGCCGCCTTGGCAACGCCCATGACGTTGTAGTTCGGCATGATGCGCGTGGAGCCGCCATAGGTCAGCGTCAGCATCGAGCCGCCATCGGTCATCAGGTCGGCGGCCCGCTTGGCGATTTCCGTGAAGGAGAAGCAGGAGATCACCATGGTGCGCGTGAAGTTGTCGCGCGTGGTGTCGGCGTAGAGGCCCTTCAGCTCGTTCTTGTCGGAGAAGCCAATGGCGTGCACGACGAAATCGAGCTTGCCCCACTTTTCCTTGATCGCCTCGATCGTCGCATCCACCGAAGCGAGGTCCTCGACGTCGCAGGGAATGACGAAGTCCGAGCCCAGCTCTTCGGCAAGCGGCTTCACGCGCTTGCCGAGCGCCTCACCCTGGTAGGTGAAGGCGAGTTCTGCACCCGCGCCCGCAAGCTTCTGCGCGATGCCCCAGGCGATGGAGTGGTTGTTCGCGACCCCCATGATGAGGCCGCGCTTGCCGTTCATGATCCCTGTCATGCTGCTCATCCGTTGTGACGCTGGAAGACCAACGTGGCGTTGGTGCCGCCGAAGCCAAAGGAGTTCGACAGAACCGTGTCGATCTTGGCGTTGTCGATGCGCTTGCGCACGATCGGCACGCCGTCGAATTCCGGGTCGAGCTCGGTGATATGCGCGCTTTCGCCGATGAAGCCGGCCTGCATCATCAGGAGGCCGTAGATCGATTCCTGCACGCCGGCCGCGCCGAGCGAGTGGCCGGTCAGCGACTTGGTCGACTGGATGTGCGGGATCTTGTTGCCGAAGACTTCGCGGATCGCGCCGATTTCCTTGGAGTCGCCGACAGGCGTCGAGGTGCCGTGCGTGTTGATGTAGTCGACATCGCCCTTCACCGTGGAAAGCGCCTGGCGCATGCAGCGGATCGCGCCTTCGCCCGAGGGGGCCACCATGTCGTAGCCGTCGGAGGTCGCGCCGTAGCCGACGATCTCGGCATAGATCTTCGCGCCGCGGGCCTTGGCGTGCTCCAGCTCTTCGAGAACCAGAACGCCGGCGCCGCCGGCGATGACGAAGCCGTCGCGGCTGACGTCATAGGCGCGCGAGGCGGTGGACGGCGTGTCGTTGTACTTGGAGGACATGGCACCCATGGCGTCGAACAGGTTCGACATGGTCCAGTCGAGATCTTCGTGACCGCCGGCGAACATGATGTCCTGCTTGCCCCACTGGATCATCTCGGCGGCATTGCCGATGCAGTGCGCGGAGGTCGAGCAGGCCGAGGAGATCGAGTAGTTGACGCCGTGGATCTTGAACCAGGTGGCAAGCGTGGCCGATGCCGTCGAGGACATCGCCTTCGGCACGGCGAACGGACCTATGCGCTTGGGCGAATTGTTCTTGAGCGTGATCTCGGCCGCTTCGATCAGCGTGCGGGTGGACGGACCGCCCGAACCCATGATGATGCCGGCGCGTTCGTTGGCAGCGTAGTCGGCCTCTTCCAGGCCGGAATCGGCGATCGCCTGCTTCATGGCGACGTGGTTCCACGAGCCGCCCTGCGAGAGGAAGCGAGCCGCGCGGCGATCGACGAGGTCGGTCGTGTCGATATTGGGCGAACCCCAGACCTGGCACTTGAAGCCGTGGTCGGCGAAATCCTGGCTGAAGCTGATGCCGGAGCGCGCGTCGCGCAGCGACGCCGTCACTTCGTCCGCGTTGTTCCCGATGGAGGATACGATCCCCAGACCCGTGACAACTACCCGTCTCATATTCCTGCCCTTTTCTAGAACGTCTTGTTGTGAGGACGGCGGCATACGCCGCCCTCAGACTTTTGCGGCGTATGCCGTCCTTAAGCGTCTTTGTCCTTCGACAGGCCGACGCGCAGATCGGTCGCCTGGTAGATGGTCTCGCCATCGGCCTTCAGCCAGCCGTCCGCCGTGCCGAGCACGAGGCGGCCGCGCATGACGCGCTTGAAGTCGATGCCGTATTCGAGAAGCTTGGTGTCGGGACGAACCATGCCCTTGAACTTCACTTCGCCGGTGGAAAGCGCCATGCCGCGGCCGAGCTCGCCGAGCCATCCGAGGAAGAAGCCGGTGAGCTGCCACATGCCGTCGAGGCCCAGGCATCCCGGCATGATCGGGTTGCCCTGGAAGTGGCAGGGGAAATACCAGTCGTCGGGCTTCACGTCATAGGCCGCGCGGATATAGCCCTTGTCGAAGGCGCCGCCGGTTTCGGAAATGTCGGTGATGCGGTGGACCATCAGCATCGGGGGCAGAGGAAGCTGCGCGTTGCCGGGGCCGAAAAGCTCGCCGCGGCCGCAGGACAGAATTTCCTCATAGTTGTAGCTGGATTGCCTGGTCGTCATCGTGGTGTCTCATCCCCGGTCTGGTGCGCTTGTCGTCTGCGCAAGTTTTAGAGGAGGATGGATGCGATTTGAAGCATCCCGGCCGCCCCGTTTTTCTCGCCCCATCCGTGCAGGATGAGACGTCCATTCAGCTGTCCGCATACATGATGCCGGCGGTCACAGCCAGTGCAAAGTGGCGCAGGGCAAGCAAAGGCCCCGGTTTTTCCGCATGTTGCGGGCCTTGCGGATGCCGCATTCCTATTGAATCCCGCTTCCGCTAAAGTTATATCGAAAGTTCAAGATTGTTGTTCAAGGCCCAGCAAGTGGACCGTCGCCCATGACGCATGCAACCGAGATGCCCATCGAAACGCGCCTGCGCCATTCCGGCCTGCGCCCGACGCGCCAGCGCGTGGCTCTCGCCGACCTGCTTTTCGCCAAGGGCGACCGCCACCTGACGGTGGAAGAGCTGCATGAAGAGGCGGTGACGGCAGGCGTTCCCGTGTCGCTCGCGACCGTCTACAACACGCTGCACCAGTTCACCGAGGCCGGCCTTATCCGCGTTCTCGCCGTCGAAAGCTCGAAGACTTATTTCGACACGAACATCTCGGACCATCATCACTTCTTCGTCGAGGGCGAGAACCGCGTTCTCGATATTCCCGTCAGCAACATTGCGATCGGCAACCTGCCGGAGCCGCCGGAAGGCATGGAAATCGCCAATGTCGACGTGATCATCCGCCTGCGTCCGCGCAAGGGCTGAGACTGTTTTCCAAAGATTGATTCTGCACGCAGCCGCAAGGCCGCTGCCTTACATCACGTCGTCGGGATGCCGGCCCGGGCGCGGCTTGTAGATCGGGAAGCGCCAGCCGAATCGCAGCGCTCCGCCGCGCACCGCAAAGGCTGCAGCGATGCCGATGGCCGAGGCGACCCACAACGGTGCCCCCGCGACGGAGGCGGCCGTGAAGCCTGCCGCCCCGATCAGCGCCGCCGTCACGTAGATTTCCGGCCGCAGCAGCACCGAGGGTTCGTTCGCCAGGAGATCGCGGATGATGCCGCCGAAGCTGGCGGTCAAGACGCCCGTGGTGATCGCCACGGTCGGTGAGTTGGTGGCGGCATAGCCCTTGGCCGCGCCCATCACGCAATAGGCCGAGACGCCCATGGCATCGAGCCAGAGCAGCAGGCGATAACGCGACTCGATGCGGTGGGCGAGAACGAAGACGACAAGCGCCACGACGACGCAGACGATGAGATAGGTCGGGTTCACCACCCAGAAGACCGGCGTCGCGCCGAGGATCACATCGCGGAACGTGCCGCCGCCGATGCCGGTGGCGGCGGCCAGGAACAGGAAGCCGATGATATCGAGCTGTTTGCGTGAGGCCGAAAGCGCGCCGGTGGCGGCGAAGACCGCGACGCCGGTATAATCAAGCAGTTCCAGGATCGTCACGCCGTTCTCCCCTCCGGCCAAGCTTCGCGACAGCTTGGCAACGGTATTGTCGCGCGCGGCAGAATCATATCGCGCGCTTTCCGAGCGCATAATGACCGAATCGCCCGCCATGGAAAGGTTTGAGAGATGGCCATCCGCATGAGAATCCTCGCACTCCTCTCCGCCGCGCTGCTTTCGGCGGGCGCGCCGGCCCACGCCCCCGCGATCGCGCC
>APMI01007528.1_pt1 | contig 10164 bp, 9 predicted proteins | sample 667938 | NCBI WGS metagenome assembly APMI01 (sample SAMN01084076, study PRJNA167559) | wastewater metagenome | biome: Wastewater | place: Denmark: Ejby Moelle, Odense | collected 2011-11-28
CTCTACACGGCGAAATTCTATCCCGAAGCCCAGGCCAAGCTGAAGGAATTCACCGCCAAATACCCGGTGACGAACAAGCGCTGGAGCTATGCACAAAACCTGCTCGGTCGCGCCTATTACGACGAGGGCAAGCCCGCGAACGCCAGTGTCGCGTTCAACGAGAATTACGAAAAGGCGCCCAGGGGTGAACGTGCGGCGGACAGCCTGACCTGGCTCGGCCAGTCGCTCGTGCGCCTGAAGCAGAATGCCAAGGCGTGCACCGTCTTCAAGGTTCTCGAGGAAGATTACGGGCGCAGCCTGACCGCCGACCAGAAGACACGCGCTGCCAAGGGACGTTCCGACGCCAAATGCACTGCCTGATGCGGCGGTCGCGCGGTTTCGTGACGACTGGCTGAAGTTCAACGGCGGCGACGCCGGGCAGATCGGCGTTGCGGTGTCCGGGGGCGCGGACAGCCTTGCACTCATGCTGCTCGCAGTCGCGGCTTTTCCCGGCGCCGTACTGGCGGCAACCGTCGATCATGGGCTTCGTCCGGAAGCGGAAGCGGAAGCGGCGCTGGTCCACGAGATCGCGAAAAGCATCGCGGTGCCTCACCGCATCCTCACGCTCGACCTAGCACCGGGAGGAAATGTTTCGGCGCGCGCCCGGACCGCGCGTTACACCGCGCTCGAAACATGGCGGCAGAGCGCCGGTGCGGACCGGATCGCGACCGGTCACCATGCCGACGATCAGCTCGAAACGCTCGTCATGCGCATCAACCGCAGTTCAGGCGTAGGCGGCCTTGCGGGCATCCGGCGGCGGAACGGCAGGATCGTTCGCCCGCTGCTCGGCTGGCGCCGTTCGGAACTGGAGGCGATCGTTGCCGGTGCAGGCCTGACGCCAGTTGACGATCCGACCAATCGCGATGACCGTTACGACCGCGCGCGCCTGCGCAAGCTGTTGGCGAGCGCCGATTGGCTCGATCCCGTGGCTGCAGCGAGAAGCGCCGACCGGCTCGCCGACGCGGATTCGGCCCTCGACTGGGCGGCCAGGACCATCGAACCGTATGCCAAAACCATGGCCGACCTGCCCGACGAACTAGCGCGCCGCGTGCTGCTTCGCGCCATCCATGGTGTCGATCCCGGCCTCGACCCGCGCGGTGAAGCACTGAGCCGCGCGCTCGGCGAATTACGGCGCGGCGCGAAGACGATGCTCGGCGATGTCCTGTGCATTCCGGGCAAGCGCTGGCGTTTCGAGGCTGCACCCGACCGGCGCACGCACCAGTTTGTCGAATCCTGATTTGCGATAAGTGCCGCGCCGTTCCATTGCCATTAACCTGTGAGCGCCTATCTTGTGCGCGAAAGGTTCCGACACGCATGAACGACGACAAGCAGCCGAACGGCAATCCGTGGATGAAGAGCATGGCCATCTGGGTCGGCATCCTCGTCGTGCTCGCGGCGTTCGTGATGGTCGTGGACGGCCGGACCAGCAAGACGGCCGGCGCCAATGGCATCGCCTATTCGGACTTCATCGCGAAGGTCGATGAGGGGTCGGTCAAGACCGCCAAGATTTCTGGCGACATCATTTCGGGCGCGCTGTCGAACGGTGAGCAGTACCGCACCTATGCCGTGACGGACCCGACGCTCATCCCGCGCCTGACCAAGGCGAACGTGACGTTCTCGGGCCAGCCGGAGGAAACCGCGTCGATCTGGGTGTTGCTGCTTTATCAAGCGCTGCCCTTCGTCCTGATGATCGGCCTCGCCGTCTTCGTCATGCGACAGATGCAGAAGAATTCGGGCGGCGGCGCGATGGGATTCGGCAAGAGCCGCGCCAAGATGCTGACTGCACGCGAAGGCCGCGTGACCTTCGACGATGTCGCCGGCATCGACGAGGCGCGCGAGGAGCTGCAGGAAATCGTCGATTTCCTGAAGGATCCGACAAAGTTCGCTCGCCTCGGCGGCAAGATTCCCAAGGGCGCGCTGCTCGTCGGCTCGCCCGGCACCGGCAAGACATTGCTCGCCCGCGCCATCGCGGGTGAAGCGGGAGTGCCGTTCTTCACGATTTCGGGTTCGGACTTCGTCGAAATGTTCGTCGGCGTCGGCGCCAGCCGTGTGCGCGACATGTTCGCCGAAGCCAAGAAGTCGGCCCCCTGCATCGTCTTCATCGACGAAATCGACGCCGTCGGCCGCCATCGCGGTGCCGGCCTCGGTAACGGCAACGACGAACGCGAGCAGACGCTGAACCAGCTGCTCGTCGAAATGGACGGCTTCGAAGCGAACGAGGGCATCATCATCGTCGCGGCGACCAACCGTCCCGACGTGCTCGATCCTGCGCTGTTGCGTCCGGGCCGCTTCGACCGTCAGGTCGTCGTACCCCGCCCCGATATCGAGGGCCGCGAGAAGATCCTCGAGGTTCACACCAAGAAGCTGCCACTCGCGCCCGACGTCGACATCCGCACGCTCGCGCGCGGCACACCAGGCTTCTCTGGTGCCGATCTCGCGAACCTTGCCAACGAGGCGGCGCTGCTCGCTGCGCGCAAGGGCAAGCGCCTGGTCGCGATGCTCGAGTTCGAGGAAGCCAAGGACAAGGTCATGATGGGTGCCGAGCGGCGCTCGATGGTCATGACCGATGACGAAAAGAAGGCGACCGCCTATCACGAGGCCGGCCATGCGCTCGTCTCGTTGCACGTTCCGCATTGCGATCCGCTGCACAAGGTGACGATCATCCCGCGCGGCCGTGCGCTGGGCGTGACGTGGAACCTGCCCGAACGCGACCGTTTCAGCATGAACATGAAGCAGATGAAGGCGCGCCTCGCGCTCGCCTTCGGCGGCCGCATCGCCGAGCAACTGATCTACGGCAAGGACGAGCTGAACACGGGCGCGTCGAACGACATCCAGCAGGCGACCGACATGGCGCGTGCGATGGTCATGGAATATGGCATGAGCGAAAAGCTCGGCTGGCTACGCTACCGCGACAACCAGGAAGAAGTGTTCCTGGGTCACAGCGTCGCGCGATCGCAGAGCGTATCGGAAGACACCGCTCGCCTGATCGACCAGGAAGTGCGCCGCTTCGTCGAAGAGGGCGAATCGACTGCGCGGCAGGTGCTGACCGACAAGCTCGACGAACTGCACAAGCTGGCCGAAGCGCTGCTCGAATATGAAACGCTGTCGGGTGACGAGGCCAAGCGCGCGATCGCGGGCGAGCCGATCGAGCGCGACCGCGGGCAGAGCAACAAGCCGAAGGCAACCGCTGGCGGATCATCGGTGCCCAGCACCAAGCGTCCCGGCGGTATCGGCGGCCCCGCAGTCCAGGGCGCATAATCCTGCGCACCGGACTGTCGCGCCGCATCGCCGGCGTCCTGCTTGTGCTGACGATCCCGGCGGCCGCGAATGCCATGTCCGTGGCCGATTTTCTGGCGAAGATCGAAAAGCTGAAAGCCAAGGGCATGGGCGCGATGTTCTCGCCCGACCTGAAGGTGGTCATGAACGAGATGAAGTCGGTCTCGACGGATTACCGCGCGGATTTGGCGAAGGCGCCGCGCGGCGAACTCGGCTGTCCGCCACCCAAAGGCCAGGCCAAGATGAAGAGCGATGAATTCATTGCCGAATTCTCCGCAGTGCCGCCCGCACAGCGCGCAAACACCAGCGTGAAATCGGTCTTCTACGCGATGATGAAGCGCCGTTTCCCCTGCCGCTAACCGAGCACGCCTAGCGCAACGAGTCCTGCAGCGAACACGAGCAGCGCCACAGCCGAGAAAATCAGCAGGAACGCCGTCCGCCAGATCGCACTGCCCGCGCGCAGGTCATAGGCCTGTTTCAGCTGCCGGTAGAAATGGACCGGCACCAGGAAAAGCGCCCATTCGGTCGGAATGCCGATAGCGGCAACCAAGGCCATCACAACCAGCAGCAGCATGATTGCCGACTGTGAGTAGGTGATGAAAACCGCGTGGTCGTACAGCTTGTACTGCCGTTTCCACGCAAACATCAGCCACATGAACGGCAGCGAGATCGGAATCAGCGCCCAGGAATATTTATAGGCCGACGACTGCAGCTTGTAGAGCGCCAGCTTCGGGTTCTTGAACGCGTGCCTGATCCGCTCGTCGAAGCTCTTCGAGCCGGTTTCGATGTTGAGATTGTCGGGCAGCGCCATCTCGCCCGGCGAAATTCCCTCGACCATCGCGGCAGCCGTGCCGAGGCCGGTAATATCGCTACGGATACTCTCGAGCTTCTTGTCGATCGTGCCGGTCGGCTGCCCCTTGGTGACCGCGTCTGCGCGCTGCGCCTCGAGCGTCGCCAGTTGCGCCTTGTTCTTCGCCATCTCCGCTTTGAAGTCGGGCCCGTTGACGACCAGCCCCTTGGACGTTCCGTTCCCATGGCTCTGCGACCGGATCGGCCCACCGACCGACGAGAACACCGCGAACATCAGGAAGACGGAGAACAGGAACAGCGCGAGCGGCGAGACGAACTTCACCCGCTCGCCGTGGATGTAACGCCGCGTCAGTTCGCCCGGCCGCCACGCGAGCAGCGGCAGCGTATGCCAGACCTTCCCCTCGAAATGGAAAACGCCGTGCGCGATGTCGTGCCACAGTGCCATGAGGGACCGGTGCAGGTGCGACGGCTGGCCGCAGGTAATGCAAAACGGTCCTTCCAGCGGCGTCCGGCAATTCAGGCACGCGCTTTCATGCGTGTGTCCATCGCTCCCGATGGTGTCGTCCGTTACTGCCAGGCCCCCGCTCATATGCCGTTGCTACCACAGCGGCACGCCCTGAAAAGGGCAGGCTGGACGTTTTGTCGTTGCGCAACCGCTATGCTAGGCGCGCGCCATGGCGCGGGACGACGACAGTACGGCAATAATCGCAGCAATGGGGGCGCGTGCCCGCACTGCCGCGCGCACGCTCGCGACCACGCCATGCGCCCAGAAATCGCGCGCACTGCATGCTGCTTCGAAGTCCATCGCGGCGCATGCCGACCTCATCCTTGCCGCTAACGCCGAGGACGTCGCCGCAGCCCGCACCAGTGGCATGTCTGCGGCGATGCTCGACCGGCTGACGCTCGACCACTCGCGACTGGCTAGCATCGTCCAGGGTGTCGCCGCTGTTGCAGAGTTGCGTGACCCCGTCGGCATGGTGATCGACGAAAGTACGCGACCCAATGGCCTTAAACTGACGCGCGTCCGTGTGCCGCTTGGCGTGGTGGGGATCATTTACGAAAGCCGCCCCAATGTGACGGCGGACGCAGGCGCACTGTGCCTGAAATCCGGCAACGCCGCGATCCTGCGCGGTGGATCCGAGGCGATCCGCACCAGCCGCGCGATTCATGCCGCAATGATCGAGGGCATCGTATCGGAAGGGCTTCCTGCCGACGCTATCCAGTTGGTGCCGACCGTCGACCGTTCCGCTGTCGGTGCGATGCTGGCCGCCAGCGGGCTGATCGATATCATCATCCCGCGCGGCGGAAAGACCCTGGTCGCGCGCGTGCAGGCCGAAGCGCGCGTGCCGGTGCTCGCGCATCTCGAAGGGCTCAATCACAGCTATGTCGATGCCGCCGCCGACCCGGCCAAGGCGCGCAACATCGTGGTCAACGCCAAGATGCGCCGGACCGGCGTGTGCGGATCGACCGAGACCGTCCTGATCGACCGCGCCTTCAAGGATGCGGGAAGCCTGGTCGGCGCATTGCTCGACGCCGATTGCGAGGTTCGTGGCACGCCGGATGTTGTGGCGCTCGACGCCCGGGTCCGTGCGGCCGACGCCGAGGACTGGGATACCGAGTATCTCGATGCGATCGTTTCCGCGACCTTCGTCGACGGGGTCGACGGCGCAATCGAACATATAGCCCGGCATGGTTCCGATCACACCGACGCGATCATCACCGAGGACGAGGCGACCGCCGAACATTTCCTCGCAACCGTCGATTCCGCCATCGTCATGTGGAATGCCTCGACGCAGTTCGCCGATGGTGGTGAGTTCGGCCTGGGCGCCGAAATCGGAATCGCCACCGGCCGCCTTCACGCCCGCGGGCCTGTCGCGCTCGAAGGGCTGACGACTTACAAATGGCAGGTGCGGGGAACGGGCCAGACGCGACCTTGACGCTTACCGGTCTTCTCGGTGGATCGTTCAATCCGGCTCACGTCGGCCATCGCCGCGTCGGGCTCGCCGCGATCGACGAACTGGGCCTCGACGAACTCTGGTGGCTGGTATCGCCGGGTAATCCGTTGAAGGACGCGAATACGCTTGCGCCTCTTTCGGTTCGCCTCCGCGCAGCGCAGTCGGTTGCCCGCCGCTCGCGCATCCGGCCGACCGATATCGAGGCGCGGCTGGGTACGCGCTACACCATCGACACCGTCCGGGCACTGATCCGCCGCTATCCGCGTCGCCGTTTCATCTGGATCATGGGCGCCGACATAATCGGCGAATTCCACCGCTGGCGCGACTGGCGGAGGCTGGCCGCACTGGTTCCGATTGCGGTTGTAGTCCGTCCGGGGTATAAGGGGCTTACCGACGCAAGTCCTGCGGCGGTGTGGCTCAGGCGTTTCGTCCGGCCCCTGGGCCAATGCGAAGACTGGACGAGGTGGATACCGCCAGCGATCGTGCTGTTGCACATGGCTCCCGATCCGAGTTCCGCGACGGCCCTGCGCCGTGCGTCACCCGACTGGCACTGCCGCTTCCCCGTAAACCCTGCACGGCCACGTCCGCGCTTTCCATAAAGGACCTTCTTTGCCCGCGACCGCGTCTCGCAACCTCGCCCCCGACCCCGTCAATTCGGGTCACGTCATTCCCGGCAACGACCATGTCGACGCCCTCCATGCGATGATCCTGAAGTCGCTGGACGATGACCAGGCCGTGGAAACCATCTCGATTCCCCTCGCAGGCAAATCGTCGATCGCGGATCACATGGTGATCGCGAGCGGCCGTTCGACGCGCCAGGTCGCATCGATGGCGAACAAGCTGGCCGAGAAGATCAAGGCCGAAACCGGCAAGAGCCCGAAGATCGAGGGGCTGCAGACCGCGGACTGGGTGCTGATCGATGCTGGCGACATCATCATCCACCTGTTCCGGCCGGAAGTGCGCAGCTTCTACAACCTCGAACGTATGTGGGCCTTTGGCGACGCACCGCCGCCGCCGATGACACACTAGGTTCTTGAAACTCCATATCGTCGCGCGCGGGCGGATCGGACGCGGGCCCGAAGCCGAACTCGTCGCGCGTTATGAGAAACGGATCACCTGGCCGTTTACGGTTACCGAACTTCCCGAGACCGGCGGGCGCGTGGCCGACCTGCCGACGCCGTCAAAGATTATCGCACTTGATGAAGGCGGCGAGGCGCTGACCTCGATCGCGTTCGCGAAACTGCTCGAGGGTTGGCGCGACAGCGGCATCCGCGAGGCACGTTTCCTGATCGGAGCAGCAGACGGGGCAACCGTCATGCGCACCGATGAAAACCTGACCACCGACCGCCCGACCTTCGTCACCCATCTCGAATGTTCCGAGACGGGGGAACGCTACGACGCGGATGTCGTGCACGGCCTGTCTCGCGCCGGAAAGCCGCTGCTGGTCCGCTACGATCTCGACGGCGTTCGCGGCGCGCTGGACAAGGCGACGCTTGCCGCACGCCCGCGCGACATGTGGCGCTGGCGTGAGTTGCTGCCGGTGCGCAAGACGGCCGATATCGTCAGCCTGGGCGAATGCGAAACGCCGCTGGTCGAACTCCCTCGCCTCGGCAAGCGACACGACGCCCGTGCGCCGATCGTGAAAGACGAGGGTCGGTTGCCGACCGGATCGTTCAAGGCACGCGGCCTGGTGATGGCCGTATCGATGGCAAAAGCGCTGGGCATCAAGCGCATTGCCATGCCGACCAACGGCAACGCAGGCGCGGCAATGGCGGCCTATTGCGCGCATGCGGGCATCGAAGCGTATGTCTTCTGTCCCGATGACACGCCCGAAGTGAACGTGCGCGAGATCGCGCTGCAGGGCGCGCATGTGTGGCGGGTCAACGGCCTGATCGGGGACTGCGGCGCGATCGTCGGTGCGGGCAAGGAACCGATGGGATGGTTCGACCTGTCGACCTTGAAAGAGCCGTACCGGATCGAAGGCAAGAAAACGATGGGGCTGGAACTCGTCGAGCAACTCGACTGGCAGGTGCCGGATGTCATCTTCTACCCGACCGGGGGCGGAACCGGCCTGATCGGCATGTGGAAGGCCTTTGCCGAACTGGAAGCGATTGGCCTGATCGGTCCCGAACGTCCGCGCATGGTCGCGGTGCAGGCGTCGGGCTGCGCTCCCATCGTCCGCGCCTGGGAAAACGGCGAACGCCACGCAGAGAAATGGGAGGATGCGTCGACAGTCGCCGCTGGCATCCGCGTGCCGGGCGCAATCGGCGATTTCCTGATCCTCGACGCCGTCCGGGAATCGAACGGATTTGCTATCGCAGTCGGCGACCCCGCCATCATAGAGGCCCGCGACCGCATTGCGCGCGAGGACGGGCTGCTGCTCTGTCCAGAGGGCGCGGCGACGGCGGCGGCTTGGGAAGTCGCGGTCGACACCGGTTTGATCGAGGACACCGATCGCTGTGTGCTGTTCAACTGCGCGACGGGCCTGAAATATCCGATGCCCGCATCGGACGCGTTCCTTGACCGGCATCAGCCGGTCGATTGGGACGCTATGCGCGGTTAACGGCTGGACATCCAACGCTTCTGTTGCGACCCTTCACTGGATGGGGCGTTAAACGGGGACGGGAATGGCAAGTGTTCCGAATGCAGCAAGCAAGTTCGAAATCGGGCGCGTCATCAGCGAGACCTTTGCTGGCATAAAGCGAAATTGGCTGGTCCTGACGATCGTCTCGGGAGGGGTCGCCGCAGTCAGCGCTCTGCTGAACGTCATTCTCGTACGCAGTCTGATCGATGTCGCTGCACTGCAATCCAATCCAACCGTAATATTCTATTCTCCCGGCTATTGGGGAGCGCTTGGCGGAGGGTTCATTCTCAACGCATTCGGCGTCAGCGCTTTGCTGACGATCCTTCTCGGCAAGGCTGGCGGCGAGTTGCCTGATGCGATTGTCGGCGGCCTTCGCTTCGCTCTTCCGATGCTCGTCCTGACACTGTTGTGGACCATCGGCATATCGCTGGGGATGATGTTGCTGGTCGTCCCGGGGGTCATGCTTATCACCATGTGGAGTGTCTCGGCACCCGTTCTCATCGCGGAACGGACAGGCATCATCGGCGCCTTTGGCCGTAGCCGCGCGCTGACAAGGGGAATCCGCTGGAACGTGTTCGGCGCGCTCCTTGTCTTTGTCATCGTGCTCTACGTCATCGTGTTCGCGATCCAGGGTTTGGGCGGGGGATCGATGGCGATCTATTCGGCGAACATGGCGGCGGCGTTCGTCATCGCTGTACTCACCTCGATCTTTTCCACATTGTTCGTGCCGAGCTTCCTCGCGGCGCTCTATGTCGAAACCATCAACGCGAATGAAGGTGGTCGGCAATCCGAACTCGCCGATGTGTTCAGCTAAACACGTTCCGCCGAACTCACTGCATCCGCCGCTCTTAACGCGGCGATGATGCGCGTCAGGTGGTGCAGGTCCTGCACCTCCAATGCCACGCGAAACGTGTGAAAACTCTCGTCGCGGTTCTCGAGTTTCAGGTTGATGATGTTCGCCTTGTGCGTGCCGAAGATGCCTGCCATCACCCCAAGTGCGCCGGGTTCGTTGCGCAAAATGACCTGAAGCTGCGCGACCGCGCCTTCGCTGCCGTCGCCCCAGGCGAGGTCGACCCAGTCGGCATCGACGCCGCTCGCAAGCACCGGACAGTCGATCGCATGGACCATGATCGGCTCGTCCTCGCGGCGCAGGCCCACGATGCGATCGCCGGGGACCGGATGGCAGCATTGGGCAAGGTCGAATGCCACGCCGGGCGTCAGCCCCTTGATCGAGATGGGCTCGCGCTGCGCCGGCGCGGCGTTGGCAGCGACGTCGCCACCCGCAGACCCCGGCATCAGCGCTTCCATCACCTGTCCATCGCTAAGCGTGCGTCGCGCGATCGCCTCCATCAGCGCACCTTCGTCGGGTAGCTTCAGGCGCTTGAGGGCGGAAGCGAGCGCCTCCTTGCCGAGTTGCGCGGGCAGGCGCGCTACGATCTCGTCGTAAATCTTGCGGCCGAGCGCGAAGCTCTCGCCACGCTCCTTGTTACGGACATAGCG
>APMI01044124.1_pt1 | contig 10163 bp, 12 predicted proteins | sample 667938 | NCBI WGS metagenome assembly APMI01 (sample SAMN01084076, study PRJNA167559) | wastewater metagenome | biome: Wastewater | place: Denmark: Ejby Moelle, Odense | collected 2011-11-28
GCCGCTGCCGCTGCGGCCGCAGCTGCGGCCTCCTCCGCCAGCACGGCGGCATGGTGATCACTGACCGCCTTGGCAGAGGCCACATATGATGACAGCAGGCCAACGAGCTGAGGCACCGAGCGCTCCGAGCCGGGAGCATCTTTCTTCGCACCGGTTTCGGTGGAGACCTTCTTCATTGTGCTTTCCTCAGCACCAACTGCTTCGACAGCGTCAGCTGCAGCCGACGCCGCAGTCACCAGTGCTGTCTGCTGGCTGGTGCTTGAACGTGGGGCAGCCGCGGTGACCGCCTTCGCCTGCTCGGGAGCCTGGGAGGCAGCCAGCTCAAGCGGTTCACGCATCGTCTCTATGGTCTGGCGCAGCTCATCGAGCTGAGCAGTGATCTTTGAAAGTTCCTGCGAGCTGGCGTCGAGCTCGTCTTGGGCTGCATCGCGTGACTTTGAAGCCTGAGCAACGATGTCAGAGGTGACCTTCGTATCAGGCACGGTCTCAACCTTTGCTGGGGCAGCTTTGAGCTCGAGCAGCGATGCCGCGTCGTCGACTGTCAGATCAAGCGCGGACGATGCGATCCCAGAGCTTCGGGTCGTCGAGATCTCTTCAGCAACAGCATCGTTGATTACTTTCTTTGCAGCATCGTCCTTTGCTGCTGCGAGATCCGTGGTTTGTTTCGCCTGAATCGCCACGATCTTCTCGTCGGCAGACTCCTTGTCCGAAGCCAGCCTCGCCGAATGAGCAACACCTAGCGAGTCCTCAGAAGACTCACCAGCCGGTGCCAGTGCCGGCAACTTCGCCAGCGACTCGGAAAGCTCCACGCTCGCACTCTTGACCGCCTCGCCAGTCTTCGCCGAGAGGATCGGTGCAGCTGCGGCAGAGAGAGCGCTGAGCTGCTTTGCGAGATCGTCGGCGGCCTGGCGCTGCAGCGGAAGCAGCTCGGACGCGGCTTGGATGGAAATCTCATTGTCGAGGTTCTCGGTCTTCGCTGCCGTCGTCTCGGCGACCAGCTGATGATACTGGGTCACCTGGCTCTGATGGATTGCCTGGGGCACGAGGACTGCTGCGGTGCCTGCGACAAGCACCAGGAAGCCAGTAGTCACGAGTGCGATTACACGCTTCTGCTTCTTCGTCAGCCGACCCGCAGAAGCGGCGTCAGGCTGGTTCTGAGTGGTGGGGTTCTCAGTCATCTCAATTCCTGTTCGTCTTTTTCCAATCCGTGTCCGTTTCCCCTGAGGTTCAGTGTACGAGGGGCCACCGACATTCATGAATTCCTCCCAAACCTGCGCCCAATACGCCGCGTTCCACGGACCGGTGTCTCGTTATCAAGATTCACACCTTCGAGGTATCGCCCCACCGACCGGTTGAGCTCGTCGAGGTGTAGGGTCTCTGCGGCCGAGTCAAGTGCTTCGGCCCGATTGATCGCTTCGGTCATATCGACCTGCCACTTCGCTCTCCAGGACAATCCGAATCGTTTCAGGACTTCGAGAGCGACCTCTTCGGAATCCTCTCGGAAGGCTTTGGCGATTCGATCGCGATGGACCGGCAGGCAATACGTGAATCCGGCTTCTGCCACACCGTCAGAACCACGGGTAACCTCACCCAGAACACCACTGTCGCGAAGTTCCGGTGACCATGAGGAACGCCTCTCCAACACGGATGAAACAAGAAATACGGCGAAGCCAAGCAGGCCGATTGCAATCCCACCTACAGATATGAGCTTGCCCCAAACCCCGACTTCAAAAGCGAAGAACGATGCCCACCAGAGCAACCCCACGAAACCAAGAATGAGACCGGCTGCAAACAATACCTTTGAGATGGTCAAGAGTGCGCGTATCGTCTTCGCCCGACTTCGTGCGCGCGCCGATCTAGTCCGAAGTGTGCTGAGCGCCAAGGGTAGGTCCTCAACGAAGAACATCCAGGCGACAGTATGAGTTGCCCCTTCTACCAAGAGCATTGTGCCATGGACATTAACGCTTACTGTCTTGGTGACGTCCCGAACTAGCGGAAACTCGAAGGTCTGGTCGACAGCCCGCTCGTGGATGAGCTGGGAAGCAGTTGGTGTGAGATAGAACATCATTTCCCTTTCTTTGCAGGGCGGTCTGCACCGACCCAATCACACGACATCGAGCCGCGATCAGCGCTGATGCACGTCACGATCGTTCCGTCACCGAGGCGAATGTGCGCCTCTGAATAGGTGACATATGGGTAGTAGGTGGTATCGACCACTTCGGGCGTTTCGGAACCCGAACCATGCAGTATCTCTTTGAGTTCCGGTGCGCTGTCCGTGCAACCTGACAGGAGCAACGTGAGTAGGCCTCCGACAGCAATACCTCGTGTGATCCGGGTGAGCTCGTGCCTGATGGTCTTTGTATTCGTGCGTGATCCCTTGGTCATGATCCAGCTGCTTCGAACATGCTCGGTTCCGAGAACTGGGCGGGGGCTAGTTGGCCTGCTGCTTCGAGCTTCGAGAGGAACCTTTGCCCGGTCTTGGCGCTCTTGCCGCCAAGCCATTCGCCGACGACAGCCCCTGTCGGGCGCTCGCCGTTCACTTCCATGTGAGCAAGTACGCGATCTGTCACTTCTGAATCTGCTACGCGTATAGCTGGTTTCGAGTCGCCTTCGTTCACCAACCGAAGCGGCTCCCTCTGGACGACAGTCGGTGTCGTGAGCGAGGGCGTGACCTGAGCGTGTGGGAGCTCAGCACGTCGTTCACGAGCGGGTTCGACCAGAACTCGCTCCTTTTCACGTTCGCGCTGGATCTTTGCACGCTCTTTCTCGTCGGGAACGAGCATCATCACCAGGTGCGTGATTGCGAGCAGGGCCGCCGGCGGTGTAGCTGCAAGCAATGCAGCAGCCCACGGCGTCGTCACCGTCATGTCCGCAGCGCGCCAGGCGTGCGTGCTGTTCGCCACGATCGACACCGCGGAGAGCGCGATGAAGGTTGCATATGCCAGCCATCGACCGTTCACGCCCCGCAACCTAAATTGTGCTGCAGCGATCATCGTCGCCACCGTCCCGACGTCGACGAGCACAGGAAAGAGCTCCGGCAGCGGGAGGCCATTCACTCGTGCGACATCGATCAATGTGGCGTACGAGATCGCCATCGCGGAGATCCCAACGATCGCAAGAGGAATGCCGAGAGACAACACCAGTGACCAGGTGCGTGAGGGTTGCTTCAGTTTTGAAGACATGTTCAGTTCCAATCTGCGAGCGAGCGAGAGCCATGACGCTCTGCGATCATGCGACGTTTGTAACCCTCGAGCGCCACCGCGTTCGTGGAGCCCTGGGAGATAGTGAAAGAGGAATCGAGCAGGAATGCTCGGAACAGCGAGGTAGCTGCATTGCGGGGGCGACCGCCGTAAACGATGTTCATCACCGCGGTCACTTGCCCGATGGTGAGTGACGGACAGTGCCGATGCGCTGCACGCCTGTCTGCCTTCTCGTAGGAGACACGTTGAGGCGGGTTCGCTGCGAGCCACCCAAGGAGCTCGAACAGCTCGGCGTGCAGCTCGGACGGGGTAAGCGGGGCAAGCAACTCAAAGGTGCGGGCCACCACCTCGTCAATCGGCGTGTAATTATCGTCTGGCTCAGCACGGTACGGTTCCGGCATGAACTCGAGCACCACGTCGAGCGATGAGCCACGGTTGCCCCACAGGCGGCGGACCCACCCTTGAACACACACGGCAAGGTATGAAAGTGGTTCTTCCTCGGCTGAAGCTGCATAGCCGGCTACACGTCCGTCGTGCTCAAGCAGATTCTCGATGATCGTATTGACGACCTCGTCGGCCTCGATCGAGAACCCCATCTTCCTCGACATCCACACCATGCTTGAAGCAAACGAGTGGTGGAGCTGTTCGAGAAAAGCAGCCCCCTCAGCAGTTGACAGAAATTCTGGATTCTCAGCGAGCTGGATCAACGCAGCCCGCTGCCTCCAGGTATCAAACCTCTGGACCTCAGCCACGATCTGCTCCTTCCTGCAACGCTTCGACGGCTCGCTTCGACAACAAGCGAGTAACCTCACCACCGATGAGTTCCAGCGTCGCCTGGGGGTTGTTCGTCAGGTTGCACTCGGAAGCGACCACCATCGCGAGCGACTTTGCAAGTGACATGCGAATCGTTCGGAGATTCTCGTCGCCTAGCGGAGCAAATGAAGCTGCCTCAGCAAGTTCCTGGGCGAGCCCCTTCGTCTCGAGCCGTTCTTCGAGGTGCCCCACCTGTACGAGCACATCACCCAGCTGCTTCTCAAGCACCACTCTGCGGGCCTCCTCAGGGTCACCTTGCAGCCTGATAGCGTTGTTCACTTTCTGGAGTCCCTGGTAGATCGGCTCGACCTTCGCATGAGGATCCTCGAGCTTCCGCATTGCCCGCTGCGCGAGCTGCTTCAGTTGTGCTGGAACGTTTGCCCCCTCAGCCGCATTGCGGATGTCTGAGATCTTGTTCAACGTGTCCAGCGACAGCCCCGTTGTTTCGCGAGCTGCTTGGGCCATCGAGACTGAGGCCTCCGATTGCCAGTTACCGGTATTACCGGTAACTGGCAATTCAGCGGGAAGGCTGGTCACTCCTCGTGTGACAAGACCTCGCATTCCGCCTTCCGCCTGTCGCTTTTTGGCGCGAGCCTGAAACAGCGGTTCGCCAAAGGTTTCCCAGACTGCGTGAACCTCGGCGGGACTCATTTGCTTTCTGAGCCGATTCGCCTCGAGCTCAAGAAGCGATCGGTCCATCTCGGTGGCGCCACTGACGACCATCGCACCTATCTCGTCCCAACCCGCCTCGAGCGCGGCCTGGAGGCGATGTGCCCCGTCGACTAGGACGAGATGCTCGTCAACGACGATTGGTTGAATCTGGAAACGAAGCGAGTTGTACGACGCAACGATGAGCTTTACATGCTCAGGGTCTAACTGCCGTTGCCGTTGCTTGACGATTACGACTGCCGTGCGGACCATTGTCCACTTCTGGGTGATCGTACCTTCGATGATTGCGTCGTTCACGAGCGCACCTCCATCACTTGAAGAAACTCGCGAACCTCGATGGGCTCGCGAAGGTCGGTCCATACGAGGGCTGCCGTTTCGTTGCTGTGTGCGGGGCAGAGACGAGCACGTGTGGGGTGGGTTCGGCATGAGCAATCCCACGCTCTCGATGCATGCTCTGGGCAGTACGCACGAAGTTGCGGGGTGAGCACGAGCGCCCAGCCATCCTCAACCAGTTGATGCAGCTCCTGGACCTCGTCATGCCATGTCGATGGCCAAGAGACCGGGTTGATTGCGACCTGCAGCTCGCAGGACCTGAGCTCGCAGGCGATCGCCACTACCTGCCGGTTCACGATGCGACCCATCACATGCTCCCCTCAAGCTCAGCAGCCTCAAGCACCGCGAAGGCAGCATCCACGCTGCGGCGAGCAACGAGGCAGGCTGCACGTGTGCAGTGGCCACGGTCAACCTCTGGCCAGCTGCCTGGCCCCCAGTCGTGTTCACCTCGGGCACAGGCCGCAGCCAGCTCGGCCGCACGCTCACGCTCGTTGACAGGCCCAAACTCGTTGTCCGGCGCATCGTCGATCGCTTCGAACGCGCCGGGTGCCTGCGGGACATTGCCCGCAATCCACGCTGTGGGCTTGCGGACGAGCACCGAAGCCACATACGCGGCAGGGTTCTCGATACGGCCACGCTGTCGGAGTACCGTGTCGGTCACCGCCTGCACCAGGTCAATCGTTCGGAGATCGAGCCGGCCGTCGACCTCGTGAGCGATCGCGGCATACGTCAGCGGCGGCTGGACGGTGGGCAGCAGTGCTGCGAGTTGAGCGTCGACCTGATCCAAGACCTCGCGCGCGCCCACGTCGGTAGGTTCGGTTGAGGTTGGTTGGTTATTAGAACCAAACCTAACCAAACCATTTTCTCTTCCTATAAAGGACTGCTGATTATCCGCACTGGCTGACGGCCACTGCTGATTTTCCGCACTGGCTTTGACCAGGGGTTTTGTATCCACTGCTGATTTTCCGCACTGGCTAGACTCAGCCACTGCTGATTTTCCGCACTGGTTCTGAACAGGAGTATTCTCGTACTCTTCGAGCGGGATATCGAGCTCGATCACCATGTCCGAAAGTGCGCAAGTGATGTTGGGTTCGGGGTCGAGGAGTTCAAGCCTGAACCGCTTCTGGCCACCCTTTGGGCGCCCTTCGCTGTCCACATATCCCGACGGGTAACGGTCGCGAATCTCCATCATGAAGCCCGCCTGCAGGAGACGTTCCTTCGCGGCTTGCCATGCTGACCGGCCGATATCCAGCGCCTTCAGCGCCTCGGTCTGGGTCGGCATGTGCTGCGGGTCGTGCGAGAGCAAGAACAGGTAGATCGTCAGCGGGTTCCCGGCAATCCGCGAATCTCGCACCCACCAATTTCTGTGCTGCCCGTACTCGGCTTCAAACTTGAAGCGTTTGCGAATGAATGTCGAATCGTTCCGAGTCATGAGATCCTCACCACCGCCCAGTGCTCGGACAAATAGCTGATAAAGCCGATGATCCAGATCACAAACGCAAACAGCCAGACTGCGGAAGTCCCTATCTTTTCGACCTTGCTCAGGGTGCGTCGAACAAACAGAGCAAGACCAGCTATGGCCAGCAGCGCTACGCCACAGCTGAGTAAGAGAGCGACGACGATGCCCTCAGGAATAGTGTCCGTGGTCATCGTTCGGTACTCCTAACTACTGGCAAAGTCACCAGGCCAACCCCACTGGCGCTCACTGGTCGCTCGAACTCGATCAACGTGGCAGCTTCGAGTTCCGCAAGGATCTCGCGCACGGTGCGCGGTGGATGCTCGATCGTTTCGGCGAGCTCGTCGACAGACACGCGAGACTTGTGGTCGGCATCAGCGAGAGCGCCGAGGGTGACCAGGAGGGATTGGGCCACGTAGTCAGTGGTTGACTGTTGGTTGGCCCAGTCGTACGCGTGCAGGCTCATTGAGCGACCTCCGTATCCAAACGTTTGTTGCAAGCGGCCCAGCGCGCCCATTGCCGCTCAACCTCTTCGCTGTTCTCGGCAGCTCGGGCACGTAGGTAAAGACCCCAGAGTCTGTCTTGCAGCACCTCGAGCCTGGCTTGGTCGACCGTGATGCTCCCGACGCGAACCTGCCTGGCCCTGATCACGGTGAAGAAGCGTTGGAACAGCCGATCCTGCTCGTCAACGTCACCTAGCTCTTGTGCGCGGCGTTTGGCGGCGAGCACCAGCGAGAGAAGGTTGTCGAGGCGTTTATGCCACAGGAGCTCGCATGTCCCGCAGCCGGGTCCGTCGCACGGCTCAGTGGAGCTGCCGTTACAGCTCAAGCAAATCTGATGCGTAAGCTGGTCATCCCAATCCAGATCGAGGATCACGCCCTCACCGGCGCAGTACGAGCACCAGTGCGTGCCCTCTGGGAGTGTTTCGGGTGGGTCTCCCGCAATGAAGCTGCCGTCACCGCAGTCGATGATCGTCGCCATTAGACACCCTCCCCGTTTCTAGGTGTGGGTGAGAGAATGGTGGCCTCGCGCGAGGAATTCCTAGTTACTGCGCGCGAGACCGTGTCATACTTGTGAGACACGTTTGATATTCCTTCCCGAATATCGTGAGCCCCTGGTGTTGGTAGCGCCTGGGGCTCAACTTGTTTAGTGAAAGAGCGCCTCTCTGGGCGCGACGGCAACGATCGTCTGTTTAAGCAGGACATAATCATCGAGCCGCATCGGGACGTCTCCGCTGAGGCGTCGGCTTATCCAGGCGTCTGTTTTTCCAAGTTCTGCAGCAACGCTCTTTGCAGTGAGCGGTCGCTCCTTCAGGAGCTCGCGAAGCTCCGCCGCTGCTTCTGCGTTTGTTTGTGGCATTCGCAATATCCTCCGTTCTTGCGCTCATCGCAATTCTATTTTGCAACTTGCGCTCAGCGCAAGCGAATGACAAAAAAATATTGCGCTCTCCGCAAGCCATGCGGCAGAATGAGATACATGAGCATCACCAGCCTGAGTCAAGATTCAGACAACATCTCAAGCGCAAGGCTTTTGTCCAAAATGTCACTTTTTGGAATGAATAAAGGCGAGCTTGCAGTGCGGCTTGGCTTCGCTCCCTCAGGCCTTTCTCGTCGGCTCAACGGCGATACGAGCTGGACGCTACCTGAGCTTCGGCTTGCCGCAGAATTGCTTGATACCTCGATCGGGTATCTTCTGGGCGAAACGGATGACGATAGCCGACCGCTGCGCCGACCAGAAAGAAGAGAGACCCCCGCCGCTTCTGCGGTGGAGGCCTCTCGTGATCGTGTAGCCGCGAATGCTGTACATTCAGTGCCCCCGGAGGGATTCGAACCCCCGACCTTTGGTACCGGAAACCAGCGCTCTATCCCCTGAGCTACGGAGGCGGGCATCAGATCACCGCACCAGCCTAGCGCACACGGCAGGCCCGCTTTGCCAGGTTGAGGCGGGCACCGTGCCGCGCAGAGACTAGAATTGATCCTCGTGACTCCTCAAGAACTTGCCACCCACCTCGCCCGCATTCTCACCGAGATCATCGCGGAGCGACGAAGCGTGGCGACTGCCGGAGAAAACGACGCGGCTGCCAGCGACGCGGCCGAGATCCTCGTCACCGTAAGCGACGCCGAGCCCGAGCGCCCGAAGAACCGCGAACACGGCGACTGGGCCTCGAACCTCGCGATGAAGTTCGCGAAGCGCATCGGTATGAACCCGCGCGAGCTCGCTGGCCTGATCGTGGCGGGCGTCGAGCAACTCGACGGCGTAGCGAAGGCCGAGATCGCCGGTCCCGGCTTCATCAACATCACGCTCGATGCCGCGAGCGCGGGCGAGACCGCACGTCGCGTGGTCGAGCAGGGCGAAGCCTACGGCCGCAGCGATGCCCTCGCGGGCGAGAAGATCAACCTCGAGTTCGTGAGTGCGAACCCGACCGGGCCACTGCACCTGGGCCACACCCGCTGGGCCGCGCTCGGCGATTCGATCTCGCGCGTGCTGCGCGCCGCGGGGGCCGAGGTCTCGAACGAGTACTACATCAACGACGCCGGTGCGCAGATGAACAAGTTCGGCCGCTCGGTGCTCGCCGCAGCGCTCGGCGAAGAGGCTCCCGAAGACGCCTACCCGGGCGAATACATCGGTGAGCTCGGCCGCAAGGTGAACCAGCAGATTCCGAACCTCGCAGACATTGCAGCGAGCGATCGTGAGCAGGCCCTCGAACTCGCGCAAGAGGCTGCCTACCAGCAGCAGCTCGGCGAGATCAAAGACTCGCTCGAGCGCTTCAATGTGCACTTCGACGTCTACTTCTCGGAGCGCACGCTGCACGCTGAGGGCGAGAACGGTGCCAAGAGCCCGATCGCTGCCGCTGTCGACCGCCTGCGCGAGCAGGGGCATGTGTTCGAAGAAGACGACGCCATTTGGGTGCGCACGACCGATTTCGGCGACGACAAAGATCGCGTGTTTACGCGAGGCAACGGTATTTACACGTACTTCGCCGCCGACGCAGCGTACTACCTCGATAAGAAGGATCGCGGCTTCGGCGAGAAGATCTACCTGCTCGGCGCCGATCACCACGGCTACATCGGTCGCCTCACCGCGATCGCCGGTGCTGCGGGCGACAACACCGAGACCGACATCACGGTGCTCATCGGCCAGCTCGTCAACCTGAACGGCGCGCGCCTGTCGAAGCGTGCGGGCAACATCATCGAGCTCGACGATCTGCTCGAGTGGCTCGGCAGCGACGCACTGCGGTACTGGCTCGCCCGCTACCCGGCAGATTCGCCGCTCGCCCTCGACGGAGAGAAGCTGCGCAGCCGCACGAACGACAACCCCGTCTTCTACGTGCAGTACGCTCACGCGCGCAGCTGCGCAGTCGACCGCAACGCCGAGGCCGCCGGCATCAGGCGCGAAGACGCGTTCGACCCATCGCTGCTCACCCACGAGACCGAAACCGAACTGCTCGGCAAGCTGCAGCAGTACCCCTCGGTCGTTGCGGGTGCCGCCGAGCTGCGCGAACCGCATCGCATCGCCCGCTACCTCGAAGAGCTGGCCGCAGACTTTCACCGCTGGTACGACCACTGCCGCGTCATTCCACAGGGCGAAGAACCCGTCAGCGACCTGCACCGCACCCGTCTCTGGCTGAACGATGCCGCCGGCCAGGTCGTCAAGAACGGCCTCGACCTGCTCGGCGTCACCGCCCCGGAGCG
>APMI01001634.1_pt1 | contig 10156 bp, 5 predicted proteins | sample 667938 | NCBI WGS metagenome assembly APMI01 (sample SAMN01084076, study PRJNA167559) | wastewater metagenome | biome: Wastewater | place: Denmark: Ejby Moelle, Odense | collected 2011-11-28
AGAACGTAGTCCGGGCTAGCTCCCACATGGAAACTCGGGCTTTGTTCCAGCATGGACGTGGCACTGGTCATCAGCACAGCCATGCCACCACCCCGCTCCTTACCCAATTCGATCATGCGACGGGCAAGCATGCGCGGCGTACCGGCAAAGCCGACATGTGACACATCAACGTTGCCCTCTTCGCTGATCGTGTAGCGAACGCCACTCAAGCGACCTACGAGAGATTCCGGCAAGATGGCTAGCTGATCGCGGGAACAGCGCGACTCAAACACGTTGTCGCTGACCAGATTCATGGAATTGAGGAGGCGCAGGTGTGGGGCCAGACCAAAATGTTGAAGCACCAGCAAGGTCACCGACACCAGAAGCGCACTGTACGAATAGAACGTTTCCTCATCGTGGAAGGATGCCAACCCAGGCGTAGTACGCAGGACATTGGCAATACCGAGAACCGACTGCTCGTTACCATCTCGCTCCCAAACTTCGATGGCTTCAAGCAGTTTGCCGTGAAATTCGCGGATTTCTTCCGGGGTCTTGCCGGTTAGCTTTGCTGCCTCCGCGATGCTCCGTTCGAGATCATTCGGATTGTCTTCGTCGTCCTCGTCATCATGGGCATCGCGCAGGATCGTATGGCGGAAAGCGACCAGCTTTACTGCGGCATCGAAGATCAGTTCGAATGACTTGCGAGCCTCAAGATAGGCGACCTTTCGGCTGTCATTCCAATTGTCGTCATACGAAAACATGTCGGAGATGATGCTGAGAGACGTATGGAGCACGTTCGCATTTTCATTGCGGAACCGCTCCGGCATGTGCAAAAGACGACCAACCAGACGTTCCGTTGCGCGTCCGAACCGCCCAGTTATTTCGAGCAAGGTCGGCATCGTGACCCCTGCCACAAAAGCGTTGTGCCCACGCGCAGCCGGATCGTGAAGATCGCGGATCAAGGTACTCCACAATGAGTCGGAATCGCCAGCCAGCTTGAGCATGGGCGTGCCGCGAGCATCGAGGTTGCTTTGAGCGCCGTCGCATTCATCAACCACGAGGACGTCGAAGGTGCGAGCCAGGTATTCGAAGTGTTGCACCTCGGCATCAGCAAACAATCCCGACACTCTGCGGTCAGTCGAGAGGATATGACCGGCCCAAATGGTGGCGCTGCTCAGTTCGCGTTCACCATGCTGAAGACCGCAAACGGAAGACAGCGCACAACGATGGCGGCGCGGACGTTTGCCGGGGCCAGGGCGCTGCATGATTTGCATGCACGGCGGGTTGTGGTGAGGAAAATCCTGATCTTCGTCACTGGCGAATCCAGCAAGAGCACAGTTCGTTGCGAAGAACGGGGCAATCTGGCGCGTAACGCCAAATCCGTGGTTCTGATTGGACAGTGCCGTGGCGAAGTTGAGAACGTGCTTCGTCCGGGCGGTTTCACCCTGCCCTGACAACAAGCCAACCGGTGTGTCGTAGTTGGAAAGCGTTTCGATGAAACCGCTGGCCACCTCAATCGATGGGAACAGGAAACATACTGAACGGCCTTCATGCGAGAGATGGCCAGCCAGCAGATAGAGCAGCGTCGTCTTGCCAGCACCCGGCAGACCAATCAGGTGCTTGAGACCGGAGAGATCAATCCCCTTCGCTTTTACGAGGCCTTTTTCGCCCGGCTCCATCAATACAGCAGTCGGGTTTTCGCTCGCATCATGCAGTCGCTTGTACCAGCTACGTTCGCCTGGGGCTTGCCGACCTTTGGCTTCGTCGATCTGGTCAAAACGATTTGCCATGCTGATCAGGTCTTCCCAGAGCACCATGCCCGGAGCTACACCAATGCGGTCAAGGTCATAACGGGTAGGTACAGGCGGCTCGAAGCCAAACGGCATCACAACGCCAGAGTAGCCGTGCTCGTACATGACTTCAGCGGCCTGCAATGGGTTGTGTAGTGGCGGCTGCTCGCGGTGGCGCAGCGGTTGAATGCTGGTCAATGAAGCAAGTGCCTCAACAATGTCGTCTGGGACAAGGTGCGTCCATGTGCGTTTGATCGACAGGTCGTCGTTGATGTAATACCGCTGCGGCAATTCATCCTTGGCTGTCTCGTCGCCCTTGGCGATACGGATTTCAAGCTGACGGAAATGGAGACGATAGGCATCGGCCATCAGGTGCAGCTCGCGCAGCGTACCTGGCGCGATATTGGCCAAGCGAATGTTGCGCAGCGCCTGAACAACGTCCGGAGCCAAGGTCTTTTCGATACTCTCAAACCCGGATGCGAGCGCAGGGAGGTTGATTAACGAGGTTTCGCCCAAGAGATCGCTGGCGATAACGCAAAAATAATTCAGCCGATTGACGGTGTTGTAGGGGCGCAGTAGGTCACGCATTTGCAGCACCGTCCTTAACGAGTTTCTTGAACGCCTGAGATACGGTCAGGCAAACCACATCTTTGCGGCCCATGGCTTTCACAAGGCGATCCATATACGACGGCACGGCAACGGCTTGCCAGTCGGGAACGACCAACCAACGGTCCTCGTAGTAGGCCAAGCCACCAATGCCCCGCTTGAATTTGGTGCCCAGCGTTTCCGGACTCACGTAGGTCTTCAGGTCGATCCCGGTTTCGCCGACCGAGATATCAACCCGGTCACGGAACGGATAGAGGACAGCAGGCATTCCTTTTTCGATTAGGGCATCGAACAGGCGCAATTCATCGATCCCCGGCTCTATCCAGTATTGCCGGATGCCACGGGAGACACGCATGAGCCTTGAGGCTGAAAGGCTTGTTGGGCTCTTTGCCGGATGGGAAGCAAGGCAGGCATTGGTACGGCAGACAAGCCCGGCCACTCCCTTTTTCATGGCGTTGCCGCAATGTTCGCAAATCGGGACGCCTTCACCGATCGCCCAACTGGCTGGCACCGGCTCATAGAACTGTTGTTGAATGACAATCCAGACTACAGCGGGAATAGCACCCATGCCCTTCTTCAGATCGTTGATGTCGCAGATCGGATGCCGTACAACAAACTCACGGGCGCGGGTGTAGTAATCATTGGCCGACTCTTCGGGGAAGCGCCCAATGACCTCCATGAACTTAGCGAAAAGCTGTTCTTCAATCCCAGCGGTCATTCCGGTGAAACCAGCCGACAGTTCTTCAGCTTCAGCCGTTGGAATACCCTCTTCCGCATGAATAAAGCTCGCGTATTCAAGACCGGCATTTCGGACTTCAGGCACCTTGAGCCAGTCACCCAGAGGTTGAGTGCAGAGAAACAGCAGGTTATGGATTTCTGCCCCGTGGTCGGGCAAGCCATTGGACAAGCAGGAGCGTGACAAGGCGCTCATGGCCTTGCGGTCTTCCGTGGTCAAGCCAACCGGCGAACCGAACCTCCGACTGGTTCCAGAAATCATGCGCCCCTCGATCAAAGAGGCTTTTGCCAGACGAATCACCAAGGCTGCCAGGCTAGGAATCAGCAGCCTAGAGGAATCGGATTGCGGCAGTACCCCTTCTTCGATTGGGCTGGACATGTTTCCATCCGTGCCCTTCAGGAGCTTTTCGATGGCTGTGCGGGTAATGGTCGGCATACTGCGATAATCAGCCGAGTTCTCGGGCATCCGATAGGTTTTGAATGCGCGAGGATCAACACCTGCCAGCTTGGCAAAGGAATCCCATGTCAAGTCGGGGATGTGCTTGGAAAGCTCCCGCTTAACAGATGACAACCAAGATTTTTGGGAATCAGTTGATGGTTTTGCCATATCACCAGTGAGCTCGAATGGTACGCATTGCGTACCATATCACATGGTAATATTTTAACAACACGTTTTGCGTACTAAATGAAAATTAAATATGACGTGTAGTCATGCGAAAAAAATACAAATCACTTTCTATGTGAACGAAGTTTCGCTGCCGACCGTACCCTCTGGTAGTGATCCTCAGTAATTGTAGGCACTGCTGGCGTGGTTCAACTGGGGACGCGACGTTAGAAAAGCCTGTGTTAAACAGGCATCAGTTTTAACCAGTACCTTGATCGAACCACTAGTTTTAAGCCAACGAAAACGCCTACCGCATAATTTAACATTATCGCCCTTACGTCTGGATTTAGGCTTGAGTTGCCGTACAGTCGTCACCAGAAAAGCGACAGCTGGACTGCAATGCGGCGTCACAAAATTTGCAGCATGACAAGATTCTGGATGACTGCTGTGAGAATAGCCCGTTGAACAACCGCAGTAGCGCCTAAGGCACGGATTAAGGATGCGGTGTCGGCTCAGCGGGCTGTATCGATGGCCTGATGCGCTCTCCTGTTTTGCCAAACAAGAAGGTCATGGCGCTTGCGCCCATGACTGTCGCCCACCCGAGGTCAACCCGCGCAACAGAACCCAACTGGATCAGTTCTCGCCAGACTATGTACAAAACGAGCAGATTGAAGAAAACGATCTGAATGCGGTGAAGCGCTAGACCGTCCGCGTCGCTGAAGAAGTCCTCCCAGACGTTGGTTGCGTCAGTATTGGTGGGCGTGCGAATCAGATCGATCACCGCACTTAACCCCGTGGTTGCGCCGCTGATGGCGAGCATAAATGTAATTCCGCTGTCAGCGGCCGACGGCATCACTCCAGTGCGCAGCACCATCAGAAGCACTGCGCATGTCGTCGTCAGCAACCATAAGCTGAGAAGAAGACGTGACACCGAATAGCTAATGAAGCCATCGCGCCGATCGTGCAGCAGCTTGGACCATTTCCACAGCACGCCCAGCAGGATAAGGGAGCCAATCAATGCTCCCCAGGCCCAGTACGGGCCGCCAATCCCGAGGGTCAATTTCAGACGCTCTTTGGCGACGCCATACTCCGTACTGACAGAGCCGACGCCGACTGTGACAGTTCCCGTTCCGTAGTCCTTCCACAGGTTGGCAAGCAACTGGGTCCATCCCACACCGCTCGTGGCAGAACGATTCATATGAAACACGAGTGTCACCAAGCCGTTGGAGTCGCGCAGGCGCTCAACTGGCGTGAGACCCACGAGTGGGTAATGGTCGACAAAAAGTGTGAGGTCGCTTTCTAGGCACTTGGCATCGCGTGTTTCGACCGGCTCGAAAGTCACTTCGATACGACTGCCCCACTCCGCCGTAGCTCCCGGCATGAGTTTCGGCTGCGGGAGCTTGAAGACCGCAGCGGCAACCGTTGCTGCGGCGATGTCCACGGACACCTTCTGGGGATCCGGCGCCAGCACCGTCAGCGCAGTGCACTGCGCCGTATTGATCGAGGGGATGGACGGTGTCGGCGTCTGGGCAAACGCAGAGCCCGACGCCATCAGCGCTGAGAGGGCGAACCCCACCAACACACGCGCTTCGCGGCAGCACATGGCGAGCCTCCTGAATCTTGAACGGATTAACTGCCCTGGATCTCGTTAACGATGCTGGCCACCTGGCCCAGCGCGACCATAACGTTCTCGATCGCCTGGTCCCGAGCCACCAGTGCCGCCACCTGCGTTGTGAGCTGCCTCACAGTGGCCACCTGATTGAGCGTAGGTGGGCTGATCGCAAGCGTGCTGGCCTGGAACGCGATCATCTTCGCGTCCTGCATCTTCATTCGCGACTCGATGCCCAGTACCAAGCTTTGCAGATGAAGGATCTCAGAATGATCAACCCCCGCGGGGTTGTTGGAAGCGGCAGTAATGGCCAGTTCGGCCTCTGTCTTCTTCTGGACGAGGGCATTGTACTCGTCGTTGTAGACGAAAAAGTAGTTCGTCAGCACGTTGGCTGCGGCGAGCGCGTCGTTGGGGTCATTCCCATTCATGCGTGATTGAAGCTCTGCGAGCGTCTGCATACGAGTCCTTTCGGGTTCAATTCTTCTTCAGCTGGATGGGCTCCTTGGCGGCAGCCACGTCAGTCTTGTCCTTGAGCAGGGTGTCGGCATTTATCTTCGCCTGATTGCTGGCATCCTGTAGGCGCTTCGTCTCGTCGCGAGTGTCCTCGATAAACTGCACGAGGAACTTGGCCCGTTCAGCATCGGTCTTCTCCTTGGACAGCGTGGCCAGCGTCTTAGCGGCACGGTCCAGCTTCTCGGTGGAAATCTTCAATGGCGTGTACGACGCGGCGATCCCGGCCTTGGCCGCGGCCTCGGCGGCGGCAGCTTGCGATGAGGCCTGTGCTGCCTTGTCGCCGTACTCGCACAACGCCTCGTACAGATTGACGATGTCCGCACCATCAGTCTTTTGCAAAACCGCCACTTCGTTGATGCTGATCTGGTGCCCCGTATAGGCCAAGTTGCGGACTGCCAAGATGTGGCCTGCGCGAGTGGCCGCGGTGGCGTTGAGCCCATTCACGAAGGTGCTCAGCGTGCTGGACACATAGGCCATGTTCTTGGCCGCCAGTTCAGCCGACTCCGACGCCGCGTCGGGGGCCGCTATCGCGCGCCCCGCCACCAGCGGCAGCAGGATGATGAGAATCTTGCTCGTGGTGATCACAGATCGCTCCTATTTAATGCGCACGGCGATGCCGACAACCCCTAGGGCCTGCATTACCTGGGCCGTTAGGGATGCCGCTTCCGCGGGCTTGATGCCGCCGGCGTGATAGGCCATAAGCTGATTGACGGGTGTGGACAGCAGCGAATCCCAGCTAGCCAGCGAAGCCTCCGACCGGCTCTGTGCCAACCGGTAGTCGGTGTCGATCAGACGTAGTTCCGCTTCCAACTGGCGGTCGCGCGCAACGCTGTAGCTCTCGGACAGGTAGGCCAGCGCGCGGTAGACCCTTCGATTGGCGGTCTCCCCGCCATTGCCTGCGGCCTTGGCCAGCTTCTTGTCATTCAATAGATCGCCGGCAGAGGCGCAGAAGAAAGTGGGCTTCTTGCTGCCGCAGGTGGTGCCGGGCGCCGGGATAGTACCGAGCGAGCCGATTTCCGCTTTGGCCTTAGTCAGGAGTCTGACCTCCAGTAGGGTGGCGTCCTCGTAGGCCTGCGCGTACTGCACGCGAGACTCGGCGAGTTGCACCCCCGCTTGGGCGTAGGCCAGCTGCGCGGTGGTCAGCTGCTTGTCGATCAGCAGCGGCTCCAGCGCGGGCAGCTTGCCGGCCTGCTGGTACTGCGTCCAGGCCTGTGCAAAGCGAGACGTGGTGCTGATCAGAACCAGCCCGGGTTCAAGCTTGGCCTGGTCCGCGGGCGGGGTCTCGCCACCTAATACACCGAGGATGGCGTTGATCTGGGCCAGCCGTTCTTCGGAGACTGCCTTAATTCCGAAGTCCTCAAGTCCTTTGAGCTTGGCGAGAGCGTTGCAGAATTTATTTTTCTCCGCTGTTGGGTCGGGGGCCTCGCTTCCCTTCGCCGCGGCCGGCGCTTGCGTTGTGGCATCAGATACTGCGGGCTTCGAAAGGTTGCACTGCAGGTCTTGCACAGCCGAAGCGTCCTTGACCGCCTTCTGGGCGTCAGCAAAGGCCTTGGTCGCCATCTTGAGGTCGTTCGCAGCGCCTTCCGAGGCCTTCTGTCTCGTCGTGAGGGCGTCGCTCTCGGCCTTCGTGTTCCTGACTGCCCGACCCAACAGGCCACCGAACCCCTGTTTTTCTTTTGCGAGTGCCGCCCTAGCCCCGATCAGCTCGTTACAGGTCTCGCCCTCCGCCTTAATTTGGCTGATCCAGACCGGAATCAGACCTACATGCTTTGGCTTGAGGTTCGGCTTCTTGAGCAGCGCTTGCACCTTGCTGAGGTCGGTGCTGTCTTTCAATTCATCGATGTCTGCATTGCAGGCTGGAAGAAACGCAAACGCTGGGTCGAACGGATTCAGAGCATTTCGGGCAAGTCTCTCCGCCTCAGCCGCTCTGGTCACTGCGGCCGAGACTTTGTCTAGGTCGTGGGTGACATTGGGGTCCGCGGCCTTCCCGGTGAGAGCGAGCAGACGTTCGTCCACCTCTTTGTTGAACCGGGCAATAAATCCGTTGTCCATCGTGCGAAGCTTTGACGTGCCTGACTCGCTGAGCAGCGACAGAAGCATTGCGTTGCGCTCGGCAAGGTTGAGAGACCGGAAGGCCTCGGTCTCCTTGGTATCCAGTGCGTCGAGCACCGCGCGGCTCAGCTTGATCGAATCCGAGATCTTGCTGGCGTCGTAGTCGGCCTTGGCACTGGTAGCGGCCGAATCAGCGGCGCTGTCGTAGAGATGCAGCGAACTGCATCCCATTAACGTGCATGCCAACACGCCGAGGGTCGCCCATCGCAATAGTTTGTGCATCGCGTCCTCCCGCACATAGTTTTTATGCTGCAAGTATTGCCATCATTCGAAGAAATATTCAGAGCAAGATTCGTAAAGTTTGGGTAAACCCAAAATTCGAAAAATCATCATGCCACTCGCGGTTTGACATTACTGGCCTAATAACTGCTCCGGTCAGAATTCCCCTACCCCGTTGCCATGCAGGCTACTCTTTGTCATAGTACGTACGCATCATCCAGATGGATGATCGACTACCAGGAAAAATCGTGGGGACGATGGATTAACGGCGTCGGGGAACGCGGGGGGACGGACAATTGATCAGCGGGCCAGCAAGTTAACGTCCGAGTCGGATAGACACGGAGACGTTCCAGAGGGTTGGGCACAACGCCCAACTTGCCAGGGTATTCGTCCGCTGTGTGGCCAAGCGGGCGATGAAGAGTCGGTTTGCGCGGACTGTCGGTTCCTGCATGAGCAGCAGCTTGAAACCGCAGAAGACGCAGCGTTCCTACGTCACTGCCGCGCTATTCGGGAGTATGTAGATCAAGGTGTCAGCGCCCTCTTCTCACCCTATGTCGCAGTTGTTCTAGTTGGAGCAAACGGGCGCATCCTGGATATTGATGAGCGCTCCGCCAAATACCTACGTTCATCCTGTATTCTAGGCTTACGGCACAACCGGTTAATTGCGCAGGAGAAGGAAGTCAATGACCATCTGGTACAGGCCATTGACCGGGTTTCGGCTGGTGGCAAGCCTGATACCCTTATCTGTTCAGCTGGCAGTAGTTCTGCCGCCCGATATGCGATTTTGTTGCAAACGAATCCTCGCAACTCTTCGGCCATGCCAAGCGAGACGCTCCCAGTTGTTTGTTTCATCTTCCCACTGGGGCGTCGGCGGGTGGCCAGTGCCCAACAATTGATTTCATTGTTTGGTCTCTCGCCTGCAGAGGCTCGATTGGCTCGGGCTTTATGTCATGGAGAGACTCTGGAGGAGTACGCGGAAGCCCAGAGCGTCAAGCTTCCTACCGTCAAGACGCAATTGCGTGCCGTTTTCGCCAAGACTCAAACTGATCGGCAGGTTGCGCTTGTTAACCTGATAGCGGGTATTCCACCTTTGCGTTAACTTCCGTGCCCAAATCCGTTTGACGTTATCTATCGTACGTCCGGACTTCGGCCAAAGCCTTCATTCCGCCACCACGCGTCGTAGCTCAGCTTTGAATTGCCAATCAGACGCTCCGTGCTGCTTGCAGCACTAGGGTAGATCCAGTCGGTACCTGACCGACTGCCACAAATTACAGGAGTGCTAGGGGTTCGAGATCACTTTCGGCCCAAATGATATTCGAGCATTTTTCGGCAACAGTTTCCACAAATCGGTCCCGTCCATCAATGAACGTCAGTGACCGGAGTATCGAGGGAACGCTCTTCAAGCTTTCGTCGCTTAGAACAACCGGAATGATCCTCCCCTCGTCACGACCACGCACGCTGAGTGAGAAGAAACTCTCGACTGCAGCGTCCTGTCGATCATTAAATTTGCCGACAATGAGTACGATCAAATAGCGGGCCTTACGCAACTCGCGGAGGAGTTCGTGCTTCCAGTCGTCGCCATAGTTGCCGATACCCCTCCAGTCTCCAAACACAGATGCTCCTCGTTCCTCAAGAGTCACGGCTAACGATTCTGCGAACTCGGTCTCATCAATCGGAGCGCTGATGAACACCGCGGGTGCCGGTTCATTCAAATCTCCGCTGAATTTGGCTTTGGGCTTGTTCTTTTCGGCCCCTGCTAAATAGGTATCCCGGTTCAACATTAACTGTTGTACGCCGGAAAAATCCCTCGCGAGCACGGCAGCGATATTCATCATTGGTTGATTGATTGATAGGGGATCGTTTGCAGCAGGTTGGTCTTCCACAACGGGCAAGCGCTCACCAAACGTCCAATAAACGTTCTCTGGGATTCGGGTACTAAGTAGCATCGACCGCACCGGGACTTCGCGGCTTAGCCAGTTTGAATAGAAG
>APMI01049118.1_pt1 | contig 10153 bp, 9 predicted proteins | sample 667938 | NCBI WGS metagenome assembly APMI01 (sample SAMN01084076, study PRJNA167559) | wastewater metagenome | biome: Wastewater | place: Denmark: Ejby Moelle, Odense | collected 2011-11-28
TCCGAGAAGCTGGGTCCGGCCGCTGCGGCGACCTGACGGCGCGGGGGCGGGATAAAAAATATATCGTTCGCAGCTCAGTTTGAATATCAACATCCTTTCGATTCAATGAGATGGGTTCTGGCTCGCAATGTGAACCTCCCCGTGTTTCGCAAGTTAAGTTGAACCTTTTCAGATTCTTCGCACGATAAGTTGAACCCTTGCTGTGGATATGGAGCGGTCAGAGACGAGTGAGCCTCAGCCTTAGCTCAGACGGGGCTTTCATTGAAACGGCCGCTGTTTTCCTGGGGGGCGTTCCCCTGAAACAACCGAACCCTAAGCCCGGGTGCTCCAGAAGTTCACGAAGGGCTATCCGCGCAGTTTGTGATAACTGCGTTTGGGGCGCTCTCTTCGGCCTGAGCGGGCAAGTTTGGACGACCAGGCCATTGCGCGTGCGAAGTCCTTGGCATCGAAGACATCAGAGGTCAGCATGATCTCCATGTGCTTAAGGGGCCACCAATGTGTGCTGCCCCAAAGATCGTGGCGACCAACGAGGTGCTTGCAGACAGCTAAAGCGTGTTGCCCGAAGACCTTCTGTCCATCAAAGGCTACAGGCATGTTTGAGATACTAACTGACGGACTGCAAAGGGGGATTCTGAGCAAATAGTTGCCTAGAGTGCGCGTGCCCCTTCCAGGGGGAGGTGTTGTTCTGAGGAGGTGATCACTCAGGACGCGTGCGAAAAGCAAGCGCACATTTTTGCTTGACTCCAAGTCAACGACGCCCTTGGATACTGACTCGAAGTGGAAGCGGGCATGCACCTGGAGGTCAGGCCAGGCCTCCATAAGACGGGACTGGCCCGAGATGAGTTGAAGGAGCTTGGCTTGCTGGCCTAGCACGAAGTACCGCAGATATTCCGGCAGAGTGCTGGGGGCGACGTCACTCAAGTCAGTGCCGCACGCGTGGCAGTGTCGGAGGGAGCGAACGGTTTGGTTGGATTTGTAGCTTGGCAGTTCGAACGGTTGATGGCACTTGGGGCAGAGCTCACGAAGTACGGTTCCGTGGGTTGGGCATACATATGCACAAGCAAGGCGCCACAGGAGCCGAATGTAAGGAATTGGGTCTTCGCGCAGACAAGTCTCGCAATAGCGATAAATGGGGCGCTGTCGAAGAGGTGTTGTCGTGAGGCACGCATAGCCTGGGGTCGATAGAAGTGAGCCTTGAGGCCATGTCAGAGCCTCCAGGCTGTTCATCGTGTGCATGGCGGTGTGCGCGATCAGCTCGATGTCGAGCCTGTATGCCCCGGTATCTATCCAGTAGGTAGGACCGCTTGTGCCAAATACCGATTGAAGCGCCTTTGCTGAAAGCCGAAGGAACGTCTGAAGGCGCCAATGCCACGAGCTGAAGGCCTCGCCTGGGAGAAGTGCGGGGGTGCCGGGCAGGCGATGCAAGCTGGTGCTACGAAGCCCCTCAGTCGGAAGATAGAGCGGGTTGAGGCTGTTACGGAGTCGGGATATTTGCTCTCTGCGCGATTCGGCCCGTGTCATTGGCCGAAATCGAGCTCAAGTTGCAGGTCACTACGTACCCGCCGGTGGCGACGCCCAAAGCTGCGCCACATGTTTCGAAGGTGCTGCTCGTAGGCGAGGCGGACAAACTTTAGTTCGTCATCCTGTAGCTCCTGTTGCAGGTACTTGTGGACAGGCCCGAGAAGTTGCTCAAGCAAAGTGCCAGCACGGTCGCTCATCAAACGGCGTTTGCTCACGTCCAAGATCTCACCGAAGCGCTTAGGCCAGTCTTCGATGGCGTAAAGCGCATTAATAATGATGGCGTCTGCATCAGATGGCATCGGTTTTACTCGTCCATGGCCGACACTGTAGCGCCCCAGTTCGCACAGACAGTGCCCCAGAAACCACAGGGTTTTGCAGAGTCCGTCAAGGCTGAGTGCTGCAAGATTCTCGTGTTCGATGAAGTTAATGCATGAGGATGGGGTGATATGTACGCCCTGACCACATTGATGCGCTATCAATTCAGCAATCATCAGGCTATGTGGTGTAGCGGGAGTGGTGGCCGCGGTAGTGAGGTCGTAGCCACATGGGCAATATCCGGCGGCGCGTCGGTTCCACGGAATGGTCCGTCGGCACTTCGGGCAGTGGTCCTGGAGCGTGACGGCATGGCGTGCGCAAGCAGTATAGAAGTTGAGCGTCCACTCTCCGCGTACAAAGGCTGCTTCTTGTAAGCAAAGAGGGCAGATTGTGGCCCTGCGGGTTGCGACGAAGGGTTCCTTCGAGACCCACTGGCCGCATATCTGCCAGTTCAGTGCCCCATAGGTGGTTTTCTGGACAATACCCGACAGGGTAAGCATCTCTTCTGGATAGAGTCGGCAGAAGTGCGCGAGTGCAAGAATATCGCCAACGGTGATTGTGGCCTGCTTGACGCCGAGAACTTCCGTCAGAATCGTATGAATTCCGGGGAGATGATTCCGTGTAGCGACACGCGCTAGATACCCAAAAACGTCTTCGTAGGGCTCGGGGGTGACGCGGTAGATGACTCTATGATTGTTCATGTCGCCGGCCCAAAGGGTGTTGCTTCGTTGCAAAATAAATTGAAGAACGCGCTGGCGAGATGGCGCCTATCGACCGATCTATCGCCAGTCGCCGCCGCGAGGAAGACCGCCTCAGCGAGAAGATTCTTGAGGCGACGAAAGTTGCCCTGCGTCGCCTGATGAATACGAGCTCGCAGGTCTCGCTCGCTTAGGTTGGAGCGATCCTCCATCGGCAGTGCCTCATCCAGCGCGTCTAGCACCGCCGCAAACTGCTCATCGTCTTTAAAGGGTTCCAGAACTAAAATGCCTGCCCATCGTGTGTTAGCTTGGGTGTCGGCCTCGATGAGCGCTTTGAGCCCATGCGTGCCTGCGAACACGTAGGCGACCCCACTCTTGTCGTACAGTCTCTTGAGAAAATCTCCTAGTGCCCCACCCGCTCGGTCACTCGGGCGCTTGGTCTTGCCTGATGAGCTCATCCATAGGTGCTGCGATTCATCAAAAAGAAGGAGGAGGACGCCGCAGTGGGACATTGCTTCGACAACGATATTTTCAAGCTCGGCGTTCGACGGAGACTTCAGTGTCTCGGGTGCATTACCGAGTGCTAGCATTATCGTTAGCATGATGTCGGATTGACTGGGACGACCGCTGAGAGCTATATAGATGACTTCGCATCTACGCCGAGGTGTTGTCTCAACCGGTGGGTGTCGTAGTGCAAAAGCTTCGAGCATGAATGACTTTCCTTCTCCGCCGTTGCCCAGAATCCAAAGCCCGCCTGGGCTTTTGCTGCGCGCTGCTCTGGTTAACAATCCCTCCATGAATCGCGACCCAGTCCGGTAGTGGTCAACGCCTATGGAAACCTTCCGAACGAACTCACACCGGTCGCTGGGCGAGCCCCGCATTGCGACTGCCCGTCGCTCCTGCGGTGTGAGCGCAGACTGAACGGCCTCAGGCTCCAATTGAGCGAAGAGTGGCATCGAGTTGTGGTCGGTTAGCGTCATATCAAACCCCCCACGCATAGCGTGGCGTGCTTGTGATGGAGGTCTCAACGGAAGTCGGGGCTATCGGTGAGCGCGCCGGCGGAGTTATGGTTTGCCCATCAAATGGTTTGGCAATGCTTTGGGTCTGCCCTCGCAAGACTTTGTTCGAGTTGATGCCAGCAATTCGTGCCAGCCTTACCTTTGATGCGGTTTCTTTCTTTGTGATCTCCTCGGCTATTACTGATGCAATTGTGGTGCGGGTCCGCATTAGTACGTCGATAGGCGCGGTTTCGCTTGCTGTCAGCTTTGCTTGTTTTCGAAGGTACTTGTGCTGAAAAACACTGAGACTTGATGCGTAATCTAGCCGAGTGCAGGGAACTTTGAAGTAAGCGCCGGTAATAGGGTGCTTGACATGAATATGCCCTAGATCCTCAAGGCAAACGGCGTAGTCGACTCTTTTGTTCACCCCGATGTGGTCTCTCAGGTCGCGGAGTTCTTGGTCCGCATAGTTGAGTCCAAGGAACCTTATTCCCTCTTGCGAAAGAGCGCCCTCGTGGCGCTCGCCTAAAATAATGTTTAGTTCATCGATATTGGCTGGATAGGGAGGCGGCGCTATGCCAATACCTTCATTCCACAATTCGAGGGGCGAAGCCTGGGTTCGACTGTGCTGCGCGATGTTGTGATAGTCGACGGCCCATTTGTGCAGCAGAAAGATAAGGGTTGAGAAGCGGATTACTGCGTGCTTTGTCGAGTCGTAACTTCCGCGTGCCTCGATGCACGAAAAGCTCTTGCCAGGCATGGACTCAAAGAACGTCTTATCCAGTGTCCCAAAAAAACGCTCAATGGAGCCTTTGAGCCACGGAGACCACCGTTCGCAGTGCTCATACTTGCTGCCAAGTGACGCGATGGCCGTACGGTATCGAAGTGAGCGAAAATCCGCGCCTCGGTCGGATACGTACAGCGCACCCCGTCCATACGCTGGCCATGGGTTTTCCAGTTCAGGCCAGCGCTCGTAGGCCATGTGGTGAGAGTAAAGGGAATGTTTTATCGCACCAAAAATGCAGTTCAGTCCGGTGGCCTGAAATGATACATAGAAGCCAAGAAGAATCTTGCTAAAACGATCTTTTATGGCAGTGAGCCATGGGCGCCCAAGAGGGAGGTAGGAAAGGTCGTCTATAGCGAATAGATTTATTGGCGAATGGTCAATCTCGACCGCGTCCAGCGGATATTCAGCAGGGAGATGTCCATTTATCATCTTGAAGCGGTGTCGCGCCTCCCGCTGGCCTAGACGTGCCTTGGCGGCCTCGTATTGATCGAGCTTGTAAATTCGGTTGTTGTATGTCCTTTCTGACACGCAGCACAGCAACTGAAGTCGCAATTCTGTGCGTCTGGCGTTCTCGGTGCGAACCTCTGCGAGGTAGGCCCGATAGGAGTGACGCATACTGGGTTTTGTGTCGACAAGATAATTTGTGTCAATCGATTCCTGAAGAAAGTGCTCACTATCCTCGTCGAGGCGCTCAGGGGCCCTTCTCGTCGCATTCCTGTTGATAACGGCTGAAGCTTCATCTAAACGGCGGTTGTACATGCGCCACCAGCGGCAAACCGTGGAAACACTGGGGGTACGAAGACCATCGTTGAGTTGACGCGCAATACGGCTAATTTCGACTGCAATCAGCCGTTTCTGACCGATGGTGAGGCCCGCCTCGCGAAGTTTTGTGATGAATTGCAGTCGTCGAAGGGCTTCCTCCTGGAATTTATCCGGAAGATCAGCCAGGTTCGTGAATCCCGATTGAGACGGGGTTTCGGGAATGATGAGCTGTTTGGGCGACGAAAACGTCTGGATAACGACGATCAAGCCGGTTTGTAGGTCTGTCCAGAATTGTGACTCAGTGATGGTCTCGCGGCGACCTGTCTCGGGTTCCTCGAAATACAGCTTTTCGCCGTGGCGTGCGACGTATTCGAGCGTTTCACCCTTCCATTGGACTACGAGCCCTTTTTCGAGGAAGAAGCTGGCCATTCTGTTCTCTCCTCAATCGGTGCTGCGTGGCGGGACAGGTCTGATACCAGGCGCGAAATCTCGTCGACGCTGAGGGTTTCGAGGAATGTGCTCTTCCGGTCGGAGATGACGAAGAGGTGCCGAGAATTTAGGGCTTCCAACAAATGACCATGGCTCAAGAGGGCGATTATTCCGTCGCCAAGTCTTCGCATCCGCCAAGAGGCGTTGATTCGCCGCTCTACGACCCAAAGCCATCTCTTCCAGAAAACTACCGAACCTAGTCGAACGCAGAATGTCTGCAAGTCTTAGTCCTCCAAAAGGTTGGTTGGGCAGGCTGACCACGGTTGTGTGCCGATCGAGTTGGGTGTTCCAGTCAAAGCAAAGGTGTTGTTGGGCGATCAAGGTCCAGACGTCGACGAGCTCCAACGCTGCATCTGCCTGGAGCTCACTGACCGTAAGCGGTCCGGCTCTCAGAGAGTGGAGTGCTCTTTCCACGATGTTGGACGGTATCGTGCTATTAACGTAGCGCTGAAGGAGCTTCACGTTACCAAAGCGCGGCTGGGCCTCAAGCTGCGCATCAACCAGAAAAGCGAAACTGATGCCGCGTTGGAGGTATGTCCTAGCGATTTCCAGGTATTTCTCTTGCTCCCCTGTGTGCTCGAGCAGGCTGGCGATCGACTTCACCTCAAGTCTTAGGTTCGGCGTGAAGGCGTCGACGATGAAGTCCGGGGTGTACTTACGAGTCTTTCCCTCATATTCGTAAGACTCGGTAACGGGCTGAGACGCAATTCTGTAGACGTCGTGGCACAGCACGAGGGTGTCGATGGCGTTGGCCTCGTTTCGGGATTCGTACTCTGCGTCGAATTCCGTAAGACCTTTGTAGTAGCCGCCCCCGGTCGTTCGATGGGGGGAGCACTCGACGAGGATGCGAGCCGCTTTGGGTTTGGCGTTGTTCTTCCTGCTCATGGGGATCTCCGGCAGTGCAGATCCCATGGGATGTGCTCATTCGTAGACGAATGAGTCCCATGAGGTTTGAAAAGGCAAACAGAGGCCTTGACTTCGCTGCTGAGCGCGGAGATACTCTAAGTGCGACCAAAGAAGTATCCCTGTTCAGACAGGGCGAAGCCGGATAAGCCGAGAGGTGAGTCCGGTTTTCGTTTTTTACATTAGCAACGCTCCTTCAGTTTGCGTTGGCGCTCATTGCTTCCGGGTGGTTAGGCGTGCGGTCAGTTGCTCTAGCGTGAGATCAAGGCCCCCCTTTAGCCCCAGGGCGACAGCGATTCGGTGACTCTGGCCGCGAAGGCACTTCCTCTTTCCGTCAAGCACCTGATAGACAAGGTTCGCTGAAAAGCCTCGGTCGCGAGCCCATTCGGCGACAGGGATGCCGCTATCTTCGAAGGCTTTGCGTGCTTGCTTGGCAAAGTCGCTATTTCTTGATATATTAATAGTCATACAAGAGCCTCCTCTGTGCTCGAAAATGAACACAAACAAGCCGAATCTATCACCTTGGTGTTGGTTTGTGTGGACTATTTTTGTTTTTGGGTGCGTCTGTGCTGCTGCATACGATTCCGATTGGGTTTGGCGATCGCCTTAGGAGGGAGCGGGAGCGAGTCGGTTTGAACCAGACCGAGCTTGCTGGCGTGGCTGGCGTCAAGCGGATGGCGCAGGGGCAGTATGAAAATGAGGTTCGCTCGCCGACTGTAAGGTATCTTTCTGCGATTGCTGAGGCGGGGGTTGATTTGCACTACCTGCTTTTTGGGAATCGGAGTGTGCAGATGGTAGGCGGTTTTCGAGGGCTAGAAAAAAAGGCGTTCGAACTCGTCGAGACATATGCTCGACAGCAGCCTGATGGTCAGCTTGGATCTGAAGGGCGTTATGCTATTTTTGAGCTGATGCGTGCGTATCTTAGTAAGTCCGTTGAGGATGGCCGAGCGATGCCAATAAATCCTATGGAGCTAATAGCTGAGCTAGGTTCCAGTGGGGGTTAGGGACGCGAAGCAATAAAAGGTCTTGGGGCGGCGAAATAGCCACTTTTGTGAGTGTCTGCAAAGAGATTCGGATTTCAGCATCAATCAGGTGCTCATTTAATTCGATACGTCCGATTGAGTAAGATTATTCACGTCATAGAAAAATGGAGTTTTCGTCTGTGGCTATGAGCTAGCAGAGTTCTGCAATAGCATAAATATAGCCCCGATGAATATCGCGAGCCAGCAGAAAGGCAATTTCGCGAATATTCGGAGGTGGTAGGGGTTAAGAGGCCCCTAAAAACAACGCTTATGGCGGCTTTAAATAGATGTGCGTCACCTCTGCCAGTGGGAAGCGGCTATGTCCTGCTGGAAGTCGCAACGTTCCAAGCCCGAAGCCGTCAATACTCCGCTCTCTGAAGCGCGCGGACTTTACCTAGGATTCGGATGACTTGTCCGTGTCGGGCGAACAGCGCTCGCCATCTCGACCTGCCGCTGACACTCTCCTCGAATGATTGATTCGATTCGATCCACGACTTCGGCGTTTGCACCTTCTGCCACGCACTCGCTCTTCACCTGGGGCAGTACGCCTAGAACTTTCAGCGAAAGTTTGGTCAGCTCACGCTTGAGCAGATTGGGGGGCAGCTTTGTCGCGTGGCAAAAGCTTGTCCATTCGCTGGCGGACAGTTCGCTGGGCAAAAACGCATCGCCGATGGCTATCGCGTAACTGCTATCGAACTGATCATCGGCGTAGAGCAGGCCGCAGGACATGTCATACGCCGGAGCGAGCGATAGCCCACCGGAGCGACAGAAAAAGGTAATGTTCTTTGCGTGGGCGTCAGTGTTGCCGATCAGCACTTGGAGGATGACCCAGCGCAGCAGCGCCATCCTTTCAGTCGCCGGCCGAGCCGCCGAGCCTGGCAACTCGAAGAGTCTCTTCAGTGAAGCGCCTTCCCGAATGTGCCTTCCATCGAGGGAGTCGCCATACGGGCGTTCGTATTTGGAGCCAACTGGCAGCCCGAGCGCCTGGCATCCATCGATCGCAGGCAAGCGTTGCACAGTGTCTTCGCTGACCTTTCGATCAAACCGGGTGATGACCAGAAGCGGGTCGGGAATTTTGCGCAGCTGAACTGGCGCAACGTTGAGTCCCGCCGCCTTGGCCAGCCTCATACAGAAGAATTCATTCGATGTGAGCCCCGCAAGGCGAGGGTTCAAAGGCTCGGGTTTCAGTATGTGCGTAGAGGCCAGGTGTGGCGCGTCGACAAGAAACCACTGTCCGGCCGGATCTTGGTAGACAGCCAGCTTGTCTTGACATCCCGAGATTGAGGTCCTGACCCTTTTGTCCCAGATGCCAAACGGAGAATTGGCCCGGTCTTTGATGCGGCTGGAGAGCTCCTCGAGGGGAAGCCGCCGCATTGCTTGCTCAGGCAACTCTGCCGGCGCCGCGCCTGGAAGCACAATGCGCAAGGCACCTGCGGTTTCCCGGCCTAGGGCTGCCAATAGCCCGGCAACGCTGCTCTTCGAGATGCTGTAGTTCAGGGCCGCCTCATCGAGCGCCTTGCCTTCTGGCAGCAGGTTCTCAAAAAACGTCCTGACTGCCGAGCTCTGTGCCGCCGCAGTGCGCTCAAGCGGGCGAAGGGGTAGCGCCGGCGAGAGCGGGAATGCATCGTCTGCGAGGGCCCAGCTGGGCTCGTACGTGAAATCGAACTGGTTGGTCTCGCTGTCGTAGGCCAGGACGCCGACCAAGCGCTCATTGATGAATACGTGCAGATGCATGGGAGGCGTCAAGCGCTTCAGGATGTGCTGCTGGGCTCCGCATCCTGCGCGTTCCGCACCAGATTGCGAACGGATTCGCGTTGCTCGGCCGGCACCGCAAAGATCGAGACGCCCAACTCTTTGGCAACTTGAAGCACAGTGGCAAACGCTACCCTGTGAGGCTGGGTCTCAACGGATTGCATAGTGCTTTTCGCAATCCCGATCGTGAGTGCGGCCTCTTCGAGCGTCAAGCCGCTTTGTGTTCGCGCCGCGCGGATGAAGCTTGCAATGGTGGTTGCCTCAGCGACGAGCGGATCCTCCGGGAAGGCAAGTGGTTTGACTCGACGCATCGTCGTCCAATAAATACTGACACGCCAGTAATATAGAAGTAAAAATGGGAGAGGGAAGAAAAATACTGCTATGGCGGAAATTTAGCCTGCTAGGCGTGTGACCGTATGCGTCAAGCCGTCGCTAAGCTCTGGTGCTGGAAATGGGCCGTTGAGTACTAGCAGGGGCTGAGCGAAACGTGACGACCGGATGGCCCCGCCCGATGTTGGCTGGGCGTCCGTGGTAAGCAGTGACTCAGGATGAGCCCGTGGGATCAACGACTGGACTTCGGCCAATCCGGCCGTTGGCCTAATGCGCGGAATCGGCCTGCAATCTGTCGTTTACCTGCCGTTCAGCCTTGGGAGCCCTTGAACGGCAGCTTTCCCATCCAGCGAACGCGAACTTCCGACACCAAGCAGCTAGTTAGCTTGCTCCTAAGCAGCCATTCGGCCATAGATGCCTTACACCGCCTCCAGCGCGAGCAGCTCAGCCAAGCCGGGGCTCACCATTTTCCATCAGCACTTCGGCAATCAGCGGGCGCGCGTTGTAGTTTGACGACATGGAGGCGCCATACGCACCTGTGTCGTGCAACACCAGCAGATCTCCCACCTGCGCCTG
>APMI01012699.1_pt1 | contig 10150 bp, 5 predicted proteins | sample 667938 | NCBI WGS metagenome assembly APMI01 (sample SAMN01084076, study PRJNA167559) | wastewater metagenome | biome: Wastewater | place: Denmark: Ejby Moelle, Odense | collected 2011-11-28
CAGGACGGAGGATTTTTCCGCTGTATAAAGCAGTATTCCACACATGAAGATCGTTAATGGTGGATAAAATTCCGCCTGCAGGAACTCCGATATCTTTACTGGCGAGTCTTTTCGGCATATTCTGGATCTTTTCGAATTTTTTTCTGTTGCCTAAATAAGCTCCGGCAAAGTTTTCTCCCTCAAAAGAAGTCGCAGTTGAAGAATGATTCATTCCGGCTGTTTTAAATAAATCCAAAACATTTTCGTCATACGATTTACCCGAAACTTTTTCCACAATTTTTCCCAAAGAATTAAAACCATCGTTAGAATAAAAGAAATCTGTTCCGCTTTTAAACTGGAGCTTTCCGCCCAAAGTATTCAGTCCCGAAGTATGATTAAGAAGCTGATGAATGGTAATGTTTTCGTAATTTTTATTTTGAAACTCCTTTAAATACGTTGAAACTTTATCGTCTACATTCAGTTTTCCCTGTTCCATCTGAAGCAGAATTAAAACAGCGGTAAATTGCTTGCTTACAGAACCGATGGCAAAAACAGTACTGTCATTCATTTTTAACTGATCTCTAAAATCTGCAAAGCCTTGATTTTTTCTGTACAGTTCAACCGAATCTTTAAAAACCGCCACACTTCCGTTAAACTGATATTTTTTGAAAACAGAATCGATCTGGTTTTTCAGAAGACTTTTTTCAAAAGCGATAATTGTACTGTCTGCAATTGCCTGTTTATCCACCTGTTTTTTTGCGGAAGGAATAAATTGAATCTCCTTTTGACAGGAAACTAAACTAATGGAAACAGAAGCACAAAGAGCAAAGAAAAGTAATTTTTTAATCATTTATTGTTTTTCTTTCAGGAAGCAATTTTTATGCCTCTGTAACGAAAAAGCCTCCTAATTTTCATTAAGAGGCTGGTTGTAAATTATTAAAAATGATAATTAAAATGATACCGTATTTACAGTATTGGTTGCTGAAGTGGTAAAGGTACTTTTAAGCGTTCCTCCGGAAGCAGAATAAGTTCCTCCGGTGTATAATCCCCATCCTGAAGTTCCTCCTACATAGCTTCCACCGGTATAACTTCCGCCAAAATAAACTTTATAAGTAGTACTGTTTACAAGATTAGGACTGGAAAAATGAAAATAATACACTGCGTTTTTAGGCTTGAAGGTTACCATTTCCGTTCCCGAAGCATTTTCAATATGCAGCATAGAAGTGGCTGTAAGCTGTGCGCTGGATTTCAGGAACATACTTACCTGTGTGGAAGCAGCTCCCATTGCTTTAGTCATACTTGCATTCGATCCCGCAGAAATCAGAAAACCTCCGTTCATTAAAAAAGTTCCGTTGTAATCAATTCCTTCTTCCGGCTGACTTGTCGGTCCGTTTACAATAGTTGTTCCGCCAGTAATCGTAATATTTCCGTTGCTGTCGATCGCGTCGCTTCCTGCTACGATATTAATTCCTCCGGTAATGTACAGATGGCTGTTGTCATTAGACTCCGTTCCTCCTGCAACTGTACCGTAAGTTGCATTAATTCCGTCGTTGGAAGCCGTTATATTGTTTACTCCTCCTGCTAAAGTAATGATGGGCGCTTCTACACCTTCACCAACTCCCGAAGTGGAAGAAATTGCAGAAACCGTATTTGTTCCGCCATTTATGGTAACCGATGCATCCGAATGAATCCCGTCATCTGTAGAATTAAAGGTGTTGTTTCCATTATTGATTGTAACGGCTCCGGTAGCAACCAAAGTTTTCGGGTGACTGTAATCTGTTCCGGATACTAAAAATCTGGCTCCTGTCGTTTTAATCAGTAAAACAGGATTTCCTGTTGCGCTTCCTATCGTTATCGTTCCGTCTGCTTTTAAGCCTTTTCCTCCTGTTCCCGAACTTGTTGTCGTCACCGAACCTGCATTAATCAGAAGATTTCCGTCTGCTGTAATGGCGGAAGAAGAATAGGAATCCAAAACGCCCGTTGTATTGGTGTAAGTAGCTCCGTTTCCTGCCGTTGTAATCGTTAAATTTCCATTATTTACTGTGATATTCTGAGCGGCTGAAATTCCTTTCCCCCCGTTTGCCGTAGAAGCTAAAGAAAGATTGAAGGTTCCTCCGTTTACAATAACATTTCCATCGGTTTTTATGGCTGTGGAATAAGAAGGGTCATATCCGCTTCCTGAAGCGGTAAGAACGGCTGCTCCGGAAAGTGTGGCAGTAATATTTCCTCCGTCGAAAGTAATGTTTCCTTTTGCACTGATGGCTTTCGATTGTGCGCCAGTTAAAGTTAAATTAAATGTGCCTCCCGAAATTCCGATGGTTGAAGTTCCTGTTTTTATCGCTTTTACATCGCCTGAAGCCAAAGTTGCGGTTATGTTTCCTCCCGAAATTGAGATCGCTGTATCTCCTGCATCAATTGCGTCTCCGGTTGCTGTGATGTTTACCGTTCCGCTGCTCATGACATAACCTTCCGAATGAAAACCGTCTGATGCGGCGGAAGTTACCGTAATATTTCCGTTCTGAACTTCAATTCCTGCCGAAGTGGAAATACCGTGCTTTTTAATTCCTTTAATGCTTAAAGTTCCTGTTCCTGTAAAAATTATTTTTCCATCGGTTTGTAATGTCCCGTTTTTTGTGCTTGAAGAACCGTCTGTTAACGAATTTGTTGTCCCTGCCTGAAGGGTAAAAGTATGAGTTTGTCCGCCGGTGATATTAATGGCAGATCCGGAAGCATTGGTAAGATTTAAATTATTCATTACAAAACTTGCGGGAAGAGAAGAGCTCATTGTGAGACTTCCTGTTGTGCTTGTTCCCAGTAAATTGTATTCTAAATTATTGATGGTTGCAGTGGAAACAACATTCACCGTTCCGCCTGTTGCCGTAATAGTAACTCCCTGATTAGAATAAGGATTGATAATGGTTGCGTTTTCTGAACCTTTGTAAATGATATAAATTTTAGTTAAGCTAACTGCAGTAGCAGAGAATGTTAAACTGTCAACGATGCTTTTCGGTAAGTCTAAACTTGTTGCAGCTCCGCTAATGTGAAATTTTGTATAATTTGAGTCAAATTTAATACTGTCGACAACCGGAGTAGGGGAAGCGTACATATTGTTTCCCGAATTATGCGCCACAATATTGCTTTGGGCTTTTAATCCAAAAGACAAAATAAACGCAATTACTATATATAAATGCTTTCTCATTTTTTGATCAGTTTTAAAGTTGTGTTGTTAACCTGCACCAGATAAAAGCCTTCTCTGAAGCTGCTGATATTGATGTCTTCATTGGGTTGATAAGTTCCCGACAGAACAAGTCTTCCTTCAGCAGAATAGATTTTCACTTTTAAAGATTCTTTTTTGTCTGATGTTATTCTGATGAATTCTGCGGATGGATTCGGGTATAACCTGATCTGGTCTTTATTTATCCCGATTTCCTGAGTGGCTAAAATAGATGACGAAAAAGTAATTTTCCGGATAATACCGGTCGGGATAGAAATATCGGAAGCGGAACTCGCGGTTTTCACCAACAAATTGCTGCCTGAAAAGTAAAGTTTTCCGCTGTTTTCAATCGTGTAGTTCTGTGTGGAACCCGTGTAATAGGTAACTTTTATTGTTGTCTGTGCAAAGGAAACTGCAGCAAACACAAATAAAAGCAAACACATCATTTTACTGAAAGGTTTTGCTATTTTCATTGTCAAATTAATTTATGTTTCAAAATTAATTTTTAGTTAACATTGAAGAAATAATTTGAGGTAAACAGTAAAAATGTGTCGGTGAATGAGAAATATTTAATTAAAATAAATTTTTATTGAAGGATTATTATTTTACAAAAACAATAAAAATGTCTTTTACAAGATCATTTTCGGTGAAAAATTTAGTATAAGGTTTCGAGATGTAATGAATATCGTATTTGCTGTTGTACAAAGAATAGCTTTTGTTGTACAGTTTGTAATCAAGTCTCTTACCGTGTAGAAAAGCGGAATTATTTTACAATCAGATCGCAGAACCAGAAAACATATTCGTCATCTTCGCTGTCTTCACCAGATTTCGGTTTCGGATAGGTTTTTTTAACAATTTCCCCGATCTCGAATTCAACAGGATTTTTAAAAAGAGGGCCGTTAAAAGTAAAAGTATGAAATTCACCATTTTCTCCGCATACATCTACATTTTCAGGTAAATCTTTAATAAAGTCTTCATCAATAATTCTTCCGGCAAAACTTTTATCGAGATAGGTTTCGTTCACGCAGGTAACAATGGTTTTAAAGCCACGATCTAAAAATTCACGGATGAGGTCGGTTGTATTGATTTTCCATAACGGAAAGACTCCTTCCATTCCGATGGAGCGTAACTGATCTTCGCGGTATTTCTTTAAATCTTCCAGAAAAATATCCCCGAAAATAGAATGGGTAATGCCTTGAGATTGTATTTCCGTCATAGTTCTGCCCATAATTTCGCGATATTCTTCCATAGAAGGTTCTTTGGGAAGTTCCATTTTAATTAAAGGAAAGCCTAGACTTTCTGCCTGTTTTTCCAACAGCGAAACATGAACGCCGTGCATGGAGATTCTCTGAAATTCTTTATTAATGCTTGTAAGCAGAGAGGTGACTTCAAATTTTTCTTCCTTTAAAATTTTATATAAAGCTAAAGCAGAATCTTTTCCGCTGCTCCAGTTGAAGATGGCTTTCGGTTTCATAGTTGAGGTAATGTTTTTCAAAAATAATCAGATTGATTCAGAATTCAGTTGATAATTGAACATATTTATTGAAATTATGGTTGTTTGTACTGTATTATATTATTTTAATTAAATGTTAATGAAAGTTCATATATAATTTTATTTTAGTCAGTTGTAAGGATTTATGGTGGGTAATAATGTTATATATTTGCACCTGCTAATTTTTGTGACCGTGAAAAAGATTTTTTTTATTCTTTCTATTTTATTTTTGAGCGAGATGAATGCTCAGAATGTTGGGATCAATTCGCTTACACCGCAAATGACTCTGGATGTGAACGGAGTAGCTTCTACCGTTACCAAAGCAGACGGAATGAGAGCGCCCAGAATAACGTTGGCTCAGCTAAATGCAAAGACAGGGTATAACTCTAATCATGTAGGTGCTTTACTTTATATTACGGATGTTACAGGAGGTTCCACGGTATCTGCAACAGCACAGATCGCGACGGTTGGATATTACTATTTTGATGGTACCGCATGGCAATCTGTAGTTGCTAAAACAGGAACAGCGGTTTTTATTGCTTCACTGGGAAGCGGAAATGGTTCTGCAACAGCGGCTAGTATCAATTCCGGTGGTTTTACCACAGTTCCTCTTTCAACCGTAACTAAAAATGTAGGCGGTGGAATCTGGACTCCGGCAACCAACACATACACTGTGCCAAGTTCGGGAACTTATCTCATTAAATCGAGTATCAGACTTGTAGATGGAAGCGCAAGTAGAAATGTGTTTCAGGCGGTACATACTGTAAATTCAGATATTCCCGAAGGAATCTGGGACACGAATTCCGGAAACCGCTGGACAATGCTGTATACAAGAATTGCCTATTTTAACAAAAATGATCAGTTAAGGCTTTATATGTATTCTGACGGAGCAACGGCTAATATTTCTGACGCTTCTCTGAATATTGTTTTGCTAAGCCAGAACTAAAGTCCTTTTGAAATAAAATAAACCCCTCATAGAATTTCTGTGAGGGGTTTTTTGTTAAAAAATACTTATTAATATTTTTTCGACTGAATTTCTTTAACGGGAATAAATGCTCCGTTAATATAATCTATTTTCTGTTCAAAAGGATAAGCCGGATTTGATGTCATTAAGACTCCCACAACGCCGAAAAACATTCCGATACTCAAATTTCCGATATTAGGACTTCCGGATCTTAATTTTCCGACGAAATAATAATCGTTGTCTCTTTTTTCTGCCTTCGTGAAAAGATTTTCGATAGGAAGGTAAATATATAATTCTCCTTTGTAAACAAGGGCATACACATCATCTTTCTTTATTTCTTTTTCTTTTCCGTCTGCTGTTTCAAATATTCTGTGAATTTTGGGTTGGTTTCCGTAAAATTTAACGCTGCTGATTTCCTGTTGAGGCTGCTGGTTTTTCAGAGAAGTATAATCTTTGTACAGTCCGTCTTTCAATTCAGAAGAATTAAAGAGACTGAATGATTGTTTATAGACATCATCAAAATTTTTAAGCTGTTCCCGTGTGTAACGCTCTGTTGTATTAGGTTTTCTGGATGCATTTTTAACAATAAATTCTCCCAGCATTTCACTGCCTTTTCTTAAAATTTCTTTCGTTACATCGGCTGATTTATGCTCTGTCACAGTATCTGTTTTTTCGAGTAAGGAGTAGGTTCCGTCATCATTTTTTGCAAAAAGGAAACTCTGGAAATAACAGTATCCCAACTCAGTAAATGCTTTTGAGACTTCAGCAAAATACAATTGTTTAAGATATAAAACCAGATTTCCGTTTTCTGCATTTTCTCCGTTTATGCTGTTTAGAACACTTTGAAACTGATCAGAAAGGGGAGACGTAGGAACCACTCTGGCTTTTGCATTCAATGCGCCCTGCTGCACAATTCCAACGGTTGTTGTATCAATTCTGGCATCAATAATTGTAATGGTTTTATAATAGCTTTTCTCTGATTTCTGAGAAGGCGGGATAATCGTAAAATCTTCCGTTCGCTTCTGGGCAAATAAAATGACAGATAAACATAGGAATATGGGAAGTGAAACTTTTCTTAAAAATATTTTCATGATGGTTATTTATTTTACTAACGGTTTAAATGGATGATTAGTTTATAAAAGTACAAAAACCTCAAAGAAAATTCCCTGAGGTTTGATTTATAAATCGTAAAAAGGTAGCTGAGCGAAGTCGAAGCTACATATTCCTTCTGTACTTTCCACCCACTTCAAACAAAGCATTGGTAATCTGTCCAAGAGAACAGTATTTCACAGCGTCCATCATCACTTCGAATAAGTTTTGCTGATTGATCGCGGCGTGTTGCAGTGTTTTCAGAGCGGCTTCCGATTTGTCTTCATTGGATTTCTGGAAATTATGAAGCATTTCAATCTGGAACTGCTTTTCTTCCTCAGTCGAACGGATAACTTCTCCCGGACGAACCGTTGGCGAACCGTCTTTTCCTAAGAACGTGTTCACTCCGATAATCGGATATTCTCCGGTGTGTTTCAGCCATTCGTAATGCATTGATTCTTCCTGAATTTTTGAACGTTGGTACATCGTTTCCATCGCACCCAAAACGCCGCCTCTTTCCGTGATTCTGTCGAATTCCGCGTAAACAGCTTCTTCCACCAAATCCGTCAATTCTTCAATAATAAATGAACCCTGAAGCGGATTTTCATTTTTCGCCAATCCTAATTCTTTATTGATAATTAACTGAATTGCCATTGCTCTTCTTACGGATTGCTCAGTAGGAGTCGTAATTGCCTCGTCATAAGCATTGGTGTGCAATGAATTACAGTTGTCGTAAATTGCATACAACGCCTGTAAAGTGGTTCTGATATCGTTGAAATCAATTTCCTGCGCGTGAAGAGAACGTCCCGAAGTCTGGATGTGGTATTTCAGCATCTGGCTTCTTTCGTCGGCTCCGTATTTCAGTTTCATTGCTTTTGCCCAGATTCTTCTTGCCACACGTCCGATTACTGAATATTCAGGATCGATACCGTTGGAGAAGAAGAACGATAAATTTGGTGCAAAATCATTAATATCCATTCCTCTTGACAGATAATATTCCACATACGTGAAACCGTTTGCCAATGTAAATGCCAACTGAGAAACCGGATTGGCTCCTGCTTCCGCAATGTGATATCCTGAAATGGAAACGGAGTAGAAGTTTCTTACTTTTTCTTTGATAAAATATTCCTGAACGTCGCCCATTAATCTCAAAGCAAATTCAGTAGAGAAAATACAGGTATTCTGTGCCTGATCTTCTTTTAAAATATCTGCCTGAACGGTTCCACGAACAGTTGCGATGGTTTTCGCTTTAATTTCAGCATATACATCAGCCGGAATGACTTCGTCTCCTGTAATTCCCAATAATTTTAATCCTAAACCATTATTGGAAGGCGGCAATTCTCCGTTGTATTTTGGTCTTGCTAAACCTTTGTCGTCGAATTTCGCTTTTAAAACTTCCTCAACCTTAGCCTCAAGCTTATGCTCAACAATATATTTCTCCACATTCTGGTCGATCGCTGCATTCATAAAGAAAGCCAACAACATTGGAGCCGGACCGTTAATCGTCATTGAAACCGAAGTTAGTGCATTCACCAGATCAAATCCTGAATACAGTTTTTTAGCATCATCCAAAGTCGCAATAGAAACTCCCGCATTTCCGATTTTACCATAAATATCCGGCGGTAAAGCTGGGTCTTGTCCGTAAAGAGTTACCGAGTCAAAAGCGGTAGATAAACGTTTTGCAGGCATTTCTGCAGAAACGTAGTGGAATCTTCTGTTGGTTCTTTCGGGACCTCCTTCTCCGGCAAACATTCTCGTTGGATCTTCTCCGGTTCTTTTGAAAGGATAAATTCCCGCAGTATAAGGGAAGCTTCCCGGAAGATTTTCCTGACCTTTCCATTTAATCAGATCGCCCCAGTCGTTGTATTTCGGTAAAGAAATTTTCGGAATTCTTAGGTGGGATAAAGACTCTGTTGAGGTTTCAACCTTAATTTCTTTTCCTCTTACGAAATAGGAATAAAATTCAGCTTTGAAAGCCTCTTTCGTATCATCCCATGTTTTAAGGAAGTCGATATTTTCCTGTTGAAGTTCTTTTTCAGCTTTTTGATATTCAGCATCTAATGTTTCATTGGAAAGGAAATTTTTAACGCCTTCAATATGATACATTTTTCTTGCCAACTCAGCCTGTTTTTCAACATTCGCATCGTATTGTCTGTTGTTTTCAACGATTTCAGAAAGATAACGGACTCTTTTTGGCGGAATAATCGTTACTTCGTCTGTAATTTCCTGTTCAACAAATGTTTTTAAATTTAAATCAGCAAATTTATCATTGACTTTAGAAACCAGTCTGTTGTATAATTCCGTCGTTCCGTGATCGTTGAACTGAGATGCTTTTGTAGCATAAACCGGCATTTCATCCAATGGCTGTTCCCACAGCAAATGGTTTCTCTGGAACTGTTTTCTTACGGCTTGAAGGGCATCAAGAGCGCCACGTTTGTCAGATTTATTTAAAGCAACCAAATCTGCATAATCCAACATATCGATTTTTTCCAACTGTGTGGAAGCTCCATACTCCGGAGTCATTACGTACATTGAAACATCCGCAAAGTCTGAAACTTCTGAACCGGATTGTCCAATTCCTGAAGTTTCAAGGATAATAACATCAGGATGAGCTAATTTCAAGACATTCAATGCAGAATGAATGAACGGAGAAACCGAAACGTTGTTTTCTCTTGTTGCCATCGAACGCATATACACTCTTGGATCATTGATCGCGTTCATACGGATTCTGTCCCCCAAAAGTGCACCTCCTGTTTTCTTTTTAGAAGGGTCAATTGAGATAATCGCAATTTTTTTATCAGTATTGGAACGTAGGAAACGTCTTACCAATTCGTCTGTTAAGGATGATTTTCCGGCTCCTCCTGTTCCTGTGATCCCGATAATCGGAATATGTAAGCCTTTTGATTTTTCGTCAATGGCTTTTACTAATTCCGGTTTTTCTTCCGAGAAGTTTTCAACGGCAGAAATGATTTTAGCAATGCTTGTAGAATTTTCAAAACTGATTGAATCCAGATCTTTTACATCAATATCTTTTCCTGTTGCGAAGTCTGATTTTTGAACCAAATCATCAATCATTCCTTGCAAACCAAGTTCACGGCCATCATCCGGAGAATAAATTCTGTCGATTCCGTAAGACATGATATCTTCGATTTCTTCCGGCAGAATTACACCGCCGCCGCCGCCAAAAATTTTAATCTGTGGCGAATTTTTTTCTCTTAAAAGATCGTAAATGTATTTAAAATATTCGTTATGACCGCCCTGATAAGAAGTTAACGCAATAGCGTTTGCATCTTCCTGAATGGCTGTGTTTACAACTTCTTCTGCCGATTTGTCGTGACCAAGGTGGATAACTTCGCATCCTGTTCCCTGAATGACACGGCGCATAATATTAATGGCAGCATCATGACCGTCG
>APMI01001850.1_pt1 | contig 10148 bp, 8 predicted proteins | sample 667938 | NCBI WGS metagenome assembly APMI01 (sample SAMN01084076, study PRJNA167559) | wastewater metagenome | biome: Wastewater | place: Denmark: Ejby Moelle, Odense | collected 2011-11-28
AAAAAAATTGATCTTCCTATCTATTCAGGTTCAATAGGCCCTGATGTTTTGGATATACGTAAGCTATATGCAGAAACGGGCATGTTCACCTATGATCCTGGTTTTACCTCTACTGCGTCTTGCGAAAGCCAAATTACTTATATTGATGGGGATGCTGGTGTACTTATGCACCGTGGTTATCCAATTGATCAACTTGCAGAAAACTCTAGCTTCCTAGAAGTTTGTTATTTGCTTCTAAAAGGTGAATTGCCAAATAAAGAAGAATTTGCAGATTTTGAATATACAATCACTCGCCATACTATGGTGCATGCACAATTTGATCGCTTTTTTGAAGGCTTCCGTCGCGATTCACACCCAATGGCTGTTATGGTTGCTGCGGTTGGTGCATTGTCTGCTTTCTACCACGATAGCCTTAACATCCATGATCCAGTACAACGCAAAGTTACTCAAAACCGCCTAATTGCAAAAGTGCCTACTCTTGCTGCGCGCGCATTTAAATATTGGATGGGACAGCCGTTCATAAGCCCACGTAACGACCTTGGTTACGCTGCAAACTTCTTGCGTATGTGTTTTGCTGTGCCTGCAGAAGATTACGTAGTTAACCCTGTTCTTGCAAAAGCAATGGATAAAATCTTTATCCTTCATGCGGACCACGAACAAAACGCTTCTACATCTACCGTTCGCCTTGCTGGCTCATCAGAAGCAAACCCATTTGCATGTATTGCGGCTGGTATTGCTTCTCTATGGGGTCCTGCTCATGGCGGTGCAAACGAAGCTTGCTTAAAAATGCTTGAAGAAATTGGACATGTTGACAACATTCCTTCATTTATTGAAAAAGTTAAAGACAAAAACTCTGGCGTTCGCTTGATGGGCTTTGGTCACCGCGTTTACAAAAACTATGATCCGCGTGCAAAAGTTATGCAAAAAGCTTGTCATGAAGTTCTTGAAGCCGTTGGCATCAAAGATGATCCATTGCTTCACGTTGCTGTTGAGCTTGAGAAAATTGCGCTTTCTGATCCATATTTCATCGAGCGTAAACTTTATCCAAATATTGATTTCTACTCAGGCATTACCCTTAAAGCTATGGGATTCCCTGTTGAAATGTTTACTGTATTGTTTGCTCTTGCGAGAACAGTTGGTTGGATTTCTCAATGGACTGAAATGTACGAAGACCCAATGCAAAAAATTGGCCGCCCTCGTCAAATTTATACAGGCGCAACCAAACGTGATTATGTTCCGTTTGACAAAAGATAATCCTATAGAAATTAAATTATTAAAGCCCCTGAATTCAGGGGCTTTTTTATTGATTAATCAATAATCTTGCTGCGACTTCGGCGGCAGGTTGCGAACCTAGCCCCATTTTTTTAAGCGCTAAATTCTGGTACATCAGTTGCTTATTTCTAAGCTTGACGTCTTTTAGCAATTTTACCAAGTGCCATAAAATATTGTCTGGGTAAAATTCACCTTGCAATAATTCTGGTATAATTTCCGCATCCATTTCAACGTTAATTATGTTCACGTATTTTGTCTTCAATAAAAATGTTTTTGCTATAAAATAAGAAATTGAATCAAGACGATAACCCATAACCATTGGCACGCTTGCTACTGCAAGTTCAGTTGTAACCGTACCAGAGCAAGCAATTGCCGCACGCATTTGTAAAAAAGAGGCTTCTTTAATTGTTTCATCAACTTTGAAAAGCCATTTTGTATCCGCAAGCCCGCTTTGATTAATTATGTCGTCAATGAGCTTTTCCTTGCCATTGGCAACGACCAAAAGAAAAGGCAATCTAGTAACTTGATTAAGTTTTTTTGCAGCTTCAAGCATATTGGGTAATAGCTTTGTTATTTCGCTATTCCTAGAACCAGGTAACAAGCCAACATACTTACGCTTACTACCATCATATACGTCTGTAGCCTTGACGCGCGCTAATGCCGGATTACCAATAACTGAAACTTTAATATCGAAATCTTTATAGAATGGTAGTTCAAAGTCGTGAATGCACCATAATTCGTCAAAAATTTTGGCGAGTTTTTTTGCACGTTCTGGTCTTGTTGCCCATACTTGTGGCCCAACCATTTTAATTAGACGAATATTCGGAATTGCTTTTTTTAAGGCCTTCCCGGCCCTTACACTAAAACCCCAGGAATCAATTAGAACGGCAGTATCAGCTTCCCAATAATCTGCATATTCTGCAATTTCTTCAGCTTTTTCTTCCGCTGTTTTTAATGCTTTAAGCGCCTCAACAATGCCGAATATAGATAATCCATCAATTGAAACCTCTGACGTAACGCCTGCATTAGCCATTTTAGGGCCACCCATGCCGCGTATTTCAATATTGGGCGATAATTTTCGAACTTCAGTTATGAACTCAGCACCCAATTCATCACCAGATGCTTCAGCAGCAATTACCAATAATTTTTTCGGTATTGCCATATTAACCACCATTCAAATCTTTTTCAGAAAAGCCGTATATAAATAACCCCATTTCATCCGCAAGCTTAATTGCCTTCTCACGTTCTAAAATGATGGCTTTTCCTGCCTCCAATGCGATGCCTGCCAACCCTGCCTTTGCTGCATTTTCAATAGATCTAATACCTATTGTCGGCAAATCTACCCGCATTTCCTGAATAGGCTTAGGACATTTTAATAAAACACCCTTTGCCTTATCCATAGTGCCACGAATATTTTCAGGAAGAGAAACAATGCGCTTTAGCATTTCATCAGTGCCTTCTTGTGCTTCTACCGCAAGGGTAATTCCATCGCAAACAACTACGCCTTGCCCAATGTCAAGCGAACCAATTGATCGTGCAATTGGTATAGCACACCTAATATCTGATAAATTTTCTTCATTGGGCAATATTTTACCAATGACGCCTTCGGTTATTATAAAGTCGGTTTGTATGTCTTCAACCCCCAGAACCGAGAAGCCATTTTTTTCAAATTCATTTACCAATAGACGCAAGAGAGCATCATCGCCCTTCTTACCTTCTGAAAGCATTTTTGGAAGCATTGAAAGCCCATAGGTATCTAAACCGATTTTAGAAAACTCTGGACGCTTAATGTACCCTACTAACACAACCGAATTAACATTTGCGGCTTTTAATAAGTCAAAACGCTTTCCAAATTGACCGAGACCCAAATCATGCCCAGAATAAACGCTCAAAGCATCATCGCTAATCCCACGAATTCGACTAATTATAAAATCTTTATTCTGTGCTTGTAAGGTTTTGGCAAGTTCTATCGGAAGCTGACCGCCACCGGCAATTATTGCAATTTTGCCAAAACCTTTGACCATGGCTAATCCCGTGGTAAACAGATTGGTCGAGAAGATTCCGCGCGAACAAATTCTACAATTTCAATTGCTTCTGGAATGTTTGAGAATCTTTCCAAAACATCCTCAATACGTTCCTGCATTGTGCCTTCATTTGAAAAAAGCATACGATATGCAGAACGCATTTCATGTATCTGAACACGACTAAAGCCACGGCGTTTAAGACCAACGATATTTAATCCCGCCAAATGGGCATGAACACCAACGACAGATCCATAAGGTATAACATCAGCAACAACAGCAGCAAGACCACCAACAAAAGCATGACGACCGACACGGCAATATTGGTGCACAGCAGAAAGGCCACCGAGAATCACACGTTCGCCAATTGTAACGTGACCAGCTAAAGCTACTGAGTTAGCCATAATGACATTGTTACCGACAACACAATCATGGCCGACATGGGAGTTTGCCATAAAATAACAATCATCGCCAACAACGGTAATACCCTTACCGTTTGGTGTTCCCCTGCTCATGGTTACATATTCACGTATAGTGCAGCGGTTACCAATGACCAAAGTAGTTGGTTCATTTTTATACGATAAATCTTGTGGGGCGCCACCAATAACCGCAAAAGAATCGACATAGCAATCCTCGCCCAAGGTAGTGTAATTACGAATTTGCGCATGATTTCTGAGGCGTGTTCCAGCCCCAATCTTAACATTGCCTTCAATAATGCAATACGCATCTATCTCGACATTATCACCAATTTCGGCACTTTCATCAATAATAGCAGTTGGGTGGATATTTTGTGCCATTACGGCCCCCTATTAATTATAAATCAACTTTCATTGCGGCCCATTCGGCTTCGCAAGCTAGTTCACCGTCAACAATACTTTGTCCTTTGAATTTGAAAATATTACGTCGTGCCAATAGCACCTCTATCTTCATTTCAAGAATATCGCCAGGGCGAACCGGTCGACGGAACTTTGCACCTTCAACTGACATAAACATGATTCCAGCCTTGGATATATCCACATCAAGGGTTTTACTCATTAGAACAGCACTAGCCTGTGCCATTGCCTCAATAATAAGTACACCAGGCATTAGTGGACGATTGGGAAAGTGCCCTTGAAAAAATGGTTCATTAAATGTTACATTTTTAATACCGATGATTGACTTGCCTTCAACATATGAATGGCATCTATCAACTAATAAAAATGGATATCTATGTGGGATGCGATTTGTAATTTCTTCGCAATCGATAATTTCATTAGCGCTCATATAAAAGTCCCCCTATTATCTTTTTCCCTTATCAAGCAGCCTGCTTAACGCAATGGTTTCGCGTAAAAATTTTGATTTAGGCTTTGCAGGGTAGCCAACATATGTTTCACCAGCAGGTACATCGGACAAAACAGCAGATCCAGCCCCGAGTTTTGCGCCTGTCCCAATTTTAAAATGATCGCCAATGCCAACACGACCACCCATCATAACATAATCACCAATTTCTACTGAGCCAGATATACCAGCATATGCGGCCATAATCACACCCTTGCCAATTTTGACATTATGCGCAATATGACAATGGTTATCAGTTTTTGTCATCATACCAATCACAGTGTCATCAAACGCTCCGCGATCAATTGTACAAAGTGCACCAATGGTCACCGAGTCTTGAATAATAACGCGTCCAAATTGTGGGACATCAATTATGCCTTCATCGCCACCAACGACACCAAAACCTGATTTGCCAATAACGCTATTAGCACCAATTTTCACATTATCACCAATATAGGCAGCGCTAATTGATACTCCTGAACCAATTTGGCAATTTCTTCCAATTGTTACACCTTCAGAAATAATTGAATTTGCGCCAATTATTGTGTTTTCACCAATTTCAACATTTTTACCAATAATTGTTCCCGCACCAATAATTGCGCCAGTTTCAATTTTTGCATCTGTTCTTGAATCAATAGTTGTATATTTATCTAAAACAAATCCTGCGGCGAATTTTGCAAATGAAAAACGTGGTGATTTAACAATTATTGCATTAATGCCTTTGGGAAGTTTATCAACAAGGCATTGTTTGGTAATTACTAAACCTGCAGATGTTTGTATTTTTCCATCTGCCTTCCACTCTTCACAATAAGTTAAATCTGATATTTGTGCACTATCAAGGCTAGTAACACTTGAAATCAAAATTTCTTCATTTCCAATAATTACGCCGCCAATTTGGCTTGCAATATCTTTTGCAAGCATTGGCGGCATAAAATCATAGAAACGACTATCAATCATAGTTTATTTTATTTTTTACCAGGCTGACGTGGAAGTGGTGCGCCTGTTGTTGTAGTTGCAGGTTGTGGCGCAGCTTTTGGTGCTTCACCTTGTACGGGAACTGACTGGCGTGTAACAGCGATTGTTTTCGTTGTGGCATTCATTTTAGCAACTAAAGTTGATGTTACGTCAACTGAAGGAACCGCATATGTTACCATTGATGAATCAAGCAATACAGTCGCATTTTTTTCAGCCATTAATGATTTTACAACTGGATCAAGGGCTGTTTGAAACTTATCAAGGGCATCTTGACGAGTTGCTTGAAGATCCGCAGCAATTTTACGTTTTTTAAGTTCAAAATTTTGCGCACGAACATTCAACGCATCACGTTGCTTGATAAAGGCATCTGATTGTAGTTGAGAAGCAGGCGTTTGCTCAAGACGAGTAACTTCTGCATCAATTGCATTACCTTCAGGAGTAAGTTCTGTCTTCATTGCATTGGCGATTGTCGCCAATTTATTGTTCATGTCTTTTCCTGCATCAGTAGTAACAATTACTTCTTGTAGGTTTGCAACCAAAACAGATGATGCAGTCTGCGCAAATGCGCCAGTTCCAACAAGGCTCAATGCAACTACACCTGCGCTAATTAATTTTTTCATTTAATACTCCATTTATTGGCATGTGGCTTAACAATAATTTATTTATAGCCCATCTAGCCTAGAATTGTGTTGAAGTTGAGAACCTAAAGTTCTCAGTTTTGTCATAATCTTGTTTTGCGAACGGATATGCAAAGTCAAATCTGATTGGCCCAAATGGCGAAGTCCAGAATACTGAAAGGCCAGCAGATGCACGAAGGGCCATACCATCTCTTGTGGTCGCATATGTGCCAGCAGCAACATCACCAGAATATTTATCGCTCTTATCAAGAACGCCTAATGTACCAAAATCAGTAAATAGTGACGCTGAAATACCATAAGATTCAGGTAAAGGGGTTGGCACAGTTAATTCAAATGAACCAATTGCGTATGCCTTGCCGCCTAATGCGTCACCATATGTATACGTGACATCATTTGAATAAGTATTCACCCCATTGCTGTCAGTTGATACAATTGCGCGATTTGCATATATACGGCGTGGGCCTACACCAGCAATTTTAAAGCCGCGGAATGATGGGCCACCTTTAAAGAAGCGGTCAGTAATTCGTACCTTATCACCACCAAAACCATCAATATAGCCAACATTCGCTTTTGCACTTGCCGTCCAACCAGGAATAATTCCGTAGTAAACCCCGCCAGATACTTCGTTTTTAAGGTATTTAACGCCAGTTCCAACACCCGCAAAATCTTGGCTTACATCAACAAAGAAGCCACGTGTTGGTTTAACAGGATTATTACGTCTATCCCAATCAAAACTATAACCAAGCATTGAAGTAGTATAGTCACCAGCCGATGCGCAAATAGAATCGGCCGTTGCAAGAATTGCCCCAGTACTATCAAAACACGATGAATTCGGAACTTCGATTGTATCGCGACGGAAAGTATAATGTAACCCTATGTTTTTATCCGCTGATAATGGGAAACCAACACGAAGGTTTGCACCTGTTGAACGGCTTAAGAAGTTTGCATAATTCAAATAGTCTGTTTCAACTGAGAATACGTCAATACCTGCCGCAATATTGCGTCCCATAAACCTTGGCTCAGTAAACCTGATATCAATATTCTTGGTATAATAACTTGTAGCAATACGGAAGCGGAAAAACTGCCCACGACCGCGCAGATTACGTTCAGTAATTGAAATATCAAATTGGTAAGATTCTTGAGACGAATAACCAACGGAGAATGCCAATTCACCGGTCGGTTGCTCTTCTACTTTAACTTCCACAATTGTTCTATCAGGAAGCGTGCCTTTCTTTTCTTTAACATCAACTTCTTTAAAGAAACCAAGCGCTTGAATACGGTTTTTAGAAGCATCCATAAGAACGCGGTTAAATGCATCGCCTTCTGAAATTCTCAATTCACGACGTACAACATTATCAAGAGTAGCTGTGTTACCGATAATATCAATACGTTCAATATAGACACGTGGCCCTTCATCAACATCAAATTGAATATCAACTGTATGAGTTTCAGGGTTCGCAACTTCACGAGGTCTTACATCAACGAACGCATAGCCTTTTGAACCAGCAGCAAATGTAATGGCTTCAATTGCTTTATCTATTTGGTCTTTAACATAAAGCTTGCCTGTTTTTACCGGGACAATAGCTTTTAAAGCATCGGTTGAAAGGCGATCAAGCTGTGTATTTACTTTAATATCACCAAATCGATATTTACCGCCTTCATCAATAGTAAAGGTCAGATAGAAATCTTTTTGATCTGGTGTTAGTTCAGCAACAGCTGATTTAATGTTAAAGTCATAATAACCGTTATTAAGATAGAATTTTGTCAATTCTTCACGGTCATATTCTAATTTATCGGGATCATAATTGTCGCGGGTTGAAAAGAATTTATACCATTTTGATTCTTGTGTTGCTATTACACCCTTCAAATCTTTGTCTGAAAAAGCGTTATTGCCGATAAAATTAATATCACGAACGCCAGTTTTAGCGCCTTCTTGTATTTCGAAAATCAAGTCCACGCGATTCTGTGGCAATTCTTTAATTTTAGGAGTGATTACCGCGCCAAAATGACCAGAACGTCTATATAGTTCAATAATACGTTTTTTATCGGCCTGAACACGCCCTAAAGAAAACCATGCACGAGGCTTGATTTGAACTTCTTTTTCAAGTTTTTCTTTTGTAAGAGATTTTTGCCCTTCGAACAAGACTTGGTTAATTGTTGGGTTTTCAACAACTTTAATAGCCAATACATCGCCGCGTTGCTCAAACTTTACGTCCGCAAAAAAACCTGTTGCAAACAGTGCCTTTAGAGAAATATCTACGCGCTCAGAATCAAATGCCTCGCCAGGAGAAATTGCAACATATGCAAGAATGGTTTCTGTTTCCACACGTTGATTGCCTTCGACAACAATTGATTTGATGATGTCGGGTGCTTTTTGTGGTGCAGGCGCCTCCTGCGGAGCAGCAGCAGGCGCAGGTTGTGCAGGAAGCACTTTTTCAACTTTGCCCTTTGTTTTTACAGTATTCTTCTTTGCAGCTTGTGCAAATGCATCTGTATAAGACATGCTGCTTGCCAATAAAACAAAGCCCGCTACGCTCAAGTAGGCACTCTTTTTTATTGTTATTCGTTTTTGCGAAACCATAAATATAACCTTTGAGTCTAATTTACCATAACAATTGAACTTAATTTTCCGCAATAAATCAGCCCATACCAGCAATAGAATGAATTCCCCGGAAAATCCCCGTTCTTTCTATATCCTGAAATGTTGCAAAAACAAACAAAATCATTAAGCATGCAAAGCCGACCTTATAACTCGCAATCTGTACTGATTGTGGAACAGGTTTCCCCCGCAACCCTTCTAGCGCATAAAAAACTAAATGTCCGCCATCAAGAATTGGTAGCGGCAATAAGTTCATAAAGCCAATCGCAACCGATAAAACACATGCCAATTGAATTAAGCCTAATGATAATGCCTCAAGTTTTAACAATGCGCCAGCATCGTGACCAACACTATCAATTGAGTTTTTAGCAACCATGCCGGCACTTTGACCGATTCCTAATGGTCCACTCAAGTGACCAAGTGACATTGCGCCACGGAATAAGGCACCAATAAATTTAACTTGTGTTGAAATAATCTGATAGGTTTTCTCAGTGGCTTTTTGAAGTGCTGTTATAGGGTTATATTTTACATTGTAGCTATATTTTGGATTATCACTCAAACCAATTCCGATTGCACCTTGCGTCTCTTTGTCACCAAATGGCGTTTCACGTGCCACAACTTGCGGAACTACATCGATATATACATGTTGATTATTGCGAAGAATATCTAATTTTAACGTTTCGCCGCCAGATGTAATAATGGTTCTCTGTAAATCTTGAATACTATCAACTTTTTGACCGTTAACTGTAAGAACTTCGTCACCAACAAGAACTCCAGCTTTATAAGCAGCACCATCAGGCATCACCATTTCAATCACTGGCTTATGAATTATTTCACCATATGATAGAAGCAATGTTGCAAAAACTAATATTGAGAATAAAAAATTTGAAAACGGGCCGGCGGCCGCTACAAGGGCACGAACCCAAACCGGCATATTATGGAAGTGACCCTTTTCATTATCTTCAACAACATCAGCTATTGCATAAGATTCATCTGGAAAAGATGTACCATCTTTATCGCCTGCGAACTGCACGAAGCCACCAAGTGGATAGGCACCAATACGCCATTCAACACCATCTTTATCCGTCCAACCCAAAAGTTTTGGACCAAAACCAAGCGAAAATTTATCTATTTTAACGCCCAACCACTTTGCAACTTGGAAATGCCCAAATTCATGCACAAAGACAACGATTGATAGAACGATTAGAAAAGAAAAAACACTTAGAAGAAAATAAACCATACCATTATCTAACAACGCCAGTCTCCATTTGCCTCATCGCAACAAATTCAAGCGCTTTTCTCCTTGCTGCATCATCACAATCGATA
>APMI01028772.1_pt1 | contig 10143 bp, 6 predicted proteins | sample 667938 | NCBI WGS metagenome assembly APMI01 (sample SAMN01084076, study PRJNA167559) | wastewater metagenome | biome: Wastewater | place: Denmark: Ejby Moelle, Odense | collected 2011-11-28
GATACCGCCGCCGCCCTCGGTACCGGCGGTCTCGTGAAGGCGGATGTCGGCACGCTGGTCGAGGGCTATTCGTCCGACGGCGCGCGCACTTTCGTCTGGGGCACGCCCTCGCCGCTCGCCGCAGATATCTACAAGGCCCTGCTCGATGCGTTCCTTGCAGGCGTCGAGGTTCTGCGGCCCGGCAACACCTTTGGCCATGTGCATGCGACGATGCTCGCCGCCATGCGCCGACACGGCTTCCATGAATATTACCGGGGGCACTTCGGGCATTCCGTCGGCGCGGCGGCGGGCATCGAGGAATGGCCGTTCCTCTCCCATGGCAACGCCATCGTCATCGAGCCGGGCATGGTGCTGGCGCTGGAGGCCCCCTTCTATGCCGAGGGCCTCGGCGCGCTGATGATCGAGGAACAGTTCCTCATCACATCGGACGGCGCGCAGACCATGAACCGGCTGCCGCGAGATCTGGTCTCGCTTTGAGCCGGATGGCAAAGGTGCCGAACCTCCCGAAACGGATGTGGCCAACCCGGCCGAAAACCGTATAGAAGGCCGACTTTTCGGATTCATCGGCGAGCCGCGGGTGAACGTGCTACAGCTCAATCCGGCGCTCGGCGCACGCGGCACATGAGAGTGAGAATGACGGACATCGACCGCGACGACAGTCGCAGACCGGATCCCGACGCATTGCTTGCCCTGGCGCAGAAAGATCGCCGCGGCAAGCTGACCGTTTTCCTGGGCGCGGCGCCCGGCGTCGGCAAGACCTACGCCATGCTGTCGCGCGCCGGCCGCCTGAAGGCGGAAGGCATGGACATCGTCGTCGGACTGGTGGAGACCCATGGCCGCAGCGAAACCGCGGCTTTGCTCGATGGGCTGGACGTGCTGCCGCGCCTTGTGACCACCTATCGCGGCAAGGCGCTGGAGGAATTCGATATAGACGGCGCGCTGGCCCGCCGCCCGCGCATCGTTCTGGTGGACGAGCTTGCCCATTCCAATCCCGAAGGCAGCCGGCATCCGAAGCGCTACCAGGATATCGAGGAACTGATAGCCGCCGGCATCGACGTGTGGACAGCCCTCAATATCCAGCATCTCGAAAGCCTCGCCGATCTCGTGGCCCAGATCACCGGCGTCACGGTGCGCGAGCGCGTACCCGATATCGTGCTGAAGAAGGCCGACGAGATCGTCCTTGTCGACCTGCCGCCGACTGAACTGATCGAGCGGCTCAAGGAAGGCAAGGTCTACCTTCCGGAAAGCGCCAGCCGCGCCATCGACCGCTTCTTCCGCCTCGGCAACCTGACGGCGCTGCGCGAACTCGCCCTTCGCCGCACGGCCGACCGAGTGGACGACCAGATGGTCGATTACCTCAAGCAGAACGCCATCGAAGGCCCCTGGGCGACCGGCGAGCGCCTGCTCGTCTGCATCGGGCCGGACGAGCTTTCGGAAAAGGTCCTGCGCGTGGCAAGCCGCCTCGCTTCCGGCCTCAACGCCCCCTGGCTCGTCGTCTCCATCGACCGGGCGGACCGCGAGGTGGAAACGACCGAGCGCCTGCAGCGCATGGAAACGCTCTTCCGCCTTGCCGAACAGCTCGGCGCGGAAACCCGGCGCGTGGTCGGCAACGACTTCGTGGAGGAAATCCTGAAGCTCGCCCGCCGCGAGCATGCGACACAGATCGTCATCGGCGCGAAGCGCCATCGCCGCTGGACCCGGTTCTTCTCCCGCTCCCTGCCGGATGCGCTCTCCCGGGAAGCAGCCGGCATCGGCGTTCACTTCGTGACACCGGAGAAGACGGAAAAACCGCCGGCCGCAACGCATTTTCCGTTGCCGACAATCGCCTCCTATCGCCAATCGGCCCTGATCGCGACCGGACTTACCGCCGCAACGGCGGTGGTGGGCAAGCTGGTCTTCGTCTTTGCCGAACTGCCCAACATATCGCTGCTCTTCCTGCTTGCCGTTCTCGGCGCAGCCGTGCTCGGCGGCTATGTCTCGGCCTTCATCGCGGCGATCCTGTCGGCGCTCGCCTACAATTTCCTCTTCATCGATCCGCTGCACACATTCACGATCACCGCACCGCATGAAGTCTTCGCGCTGATCGTCTTCCTGTCGGCCGCCATCATCGCGGGCGGTTTCGCCTCGCGTATCAAGGAACAGGCGGAAGCCGCGCGGATACGCGCCACCGCCCTGCAATCGCTCTATGATTTCTCGCGCAAGCTCTCGACGACGGCCAAGGCGGACGATGCGATCTGGGTGGCCGTCTCGCACCTGCAGGCGAGCCTCAAGCGCAACATCGTCCTGCTGCTGCCGGACAAGGCCGATCTGCGGGTCGCCGCCGTCTGGCCGCCGGACACCGATCTCGACGTCACCGACTTCACGGCGGCGCGCTGGACGCGCGACAAGCAGGAAATCGCCGGCGCCGGCACGGGCACATTGCCGAACAGCCGTTTCGAGTTCCGCCCGCTGATGGGTCCGCACGGACTGGTCGGCGTCTGCGGCATCCAGCAGACCGAGGAGCGGCTGGATATCAACGCCGAACGCGCCCTCTCGGCGATCCTCGACCAGACGGCCATCGCGCTCGACCGCGCCCGGCTCTCGGAGGAGAGCGTGGAACAGGCGGCGAAGCTCGAGGGTGAGCGCTACCGCGAGGCGCTGCTTTCCTCCGTCTCGCACGACCTGCACACGCCGCTCGCCACGATCATGAGCGCCGTCAGGAGTCTGCGCCGGCCCGACGACAAGGTGACTGCCGAAGGCCGCGAGGACCTGCTTCAATCCATCGAGGAAGAGGGCAGCCGTCTCAGCCGCTTCGTCTCCAATCTCCTCGACATGACGCGCCTGGAATCCGGCGCGCTGAAGCCGAAGGGCGACAGGCTCGACGTCTCCGAAGTGGTGCAGGCCGCCGTCGAGCGCGCCCGCAAATACTTCCCCGGCACGATCATCGAAACCGGCATCGCGCCGGATCTGCCGCCCATCGAAGGCGATGGCGCACTGCTCGGACAGGTGCTCTTCAACCTGCTCGACAATGCGGTCAAATATGGCGGCGACGAGCCGGTCAATGTCTATGCGCGGCGCGACGGCGGCGACGTGCTGATTTCCATCACCGATCTCGGCAAGGGTATCCCCCCTGCGGAGATCGACCGTTTCTTCGAAAAATTCTACCGGCGCGGCAAGCCGGACGGCCATGCACCTGGAATCGGCCTCGGCCTTTCCATCGCCCGCGGCTTCACCGAGGCGATGGGCGGCCGGATCCATGTGGAAAGCCCGGCTGTCAAGAAAAGAGGCACCCGCATCGTCATCCGCTTCCCGGCAGCGGAAAAGAAGGCCGACAAGGCGAAATGACGACCGGCCGCAAATCCGCCGGCTCCCGAGCCCTTTGGCGCCTCCCGGCGCGCAGATGGCGTCCACACGCTGCCCTGCGCCTCGTCAGCGCCGGGCAGCCGGCTGCGCATTTTTTTGCACAACCGTACCGGATTCACTGAATCAGACCTTCCCTACGCCCCATTGAGACCCTACTTGGAGATCACTCGCGCAACCCGCGAGCTTCCCCGCGTCATTGGGAGCCAACCGTGGCGCTCGCTGCCCCGCTTCGTGCGGGGCTTCTTTTTTTCTGCGACTGGAACTGTCAAGTCAGCCGGCGGCGATGAACCTGCCAGACCGCGAACGCGCTCATGGCGGCCAGGGCATACCAGGTCAGCGCATAGACGAGATGGCTGTTGCGGAACGCGACGACCGTCAGGCCGCCGATGGGAAGGCCGCCCGCATTGGGTGTCGCATCCGCATCGATGAAATAGGGCGCGGCGTCTTCCAATCCCTTGGCGGCCGCTATGGCGGCGACATCGCGGGAAAACCACCGGTCGTTTGCCGGATCGTTCGATCGCAGGAACCCGCCGCCCGGCTCGCTCACGCGCAGAAGCCCTGTGATCACGACAGGCCCGGCGGCAAGCTCGCTTGCCACGCGCGCATCGGGAGAGCTGCGATCGGCAGGCACGAAGCCGCGATTGACGAGAACGGCCGAACCGTCGGCGAGGACCAGCGGCGTCAGTACCCAGAAGCCGGCGCCGCGGTCCGTCACGGCCTGGACCAGCGCGGTCCTGTCGTGCCGGAAGAGACCGGTAGCGATAACACGGCGATATTCGTCCTGCTCCCGGCTGATCGACGGCCATTCGGCCCGGGACGGCGCGGCCACCGGATCGGCGTGGATGCGGCTTTCGACGCGTGCGATCAGGTCGAGCTTCCAGAACAGCCGCTGCACCTGCCAGCTTCCAAGTGCAAGGAACAAGGCGACGAAGAGCAGCAGGAAGCCCGTCAGGGCCCGCCGCCTGCTTCGAGACGGCCGTGCCCCCTCGCCTTCCTGCCCATGTTCGCCGGTCATGCTCAGGCGCGTGCCCTCACGGCATGTTCATCATCATCTCGTGGGTCATCGGCATCATGTTCGTGTTGAGATGATGCATGACCCAGAGAGAGCCGGCGATGGCGATGCCGACGATGATGAGCGTGAAGATCAGCGCCATCATGGTCCAGCCGCCCTCCGAGCGCGGATTCATGTGCAGGAAGTAGACCATGTGCACGACGATCTGCACCACGCCGATGCCCATGACGAGCACCGCCGTGAGCAGCTTGCTGTCGAGCACACCGCCCATGACCAGCCAGAAGGGAATGGCCGTGAGGATGACCGACAGGATGAAGCCGGTCATGTAGCCCTTGAAGGTGCCGTGGGCGGCCTCGTGGCCGTGGCCGTGGTCGTGATGGGCGTGGGAAGCGCTTTCGTGGCTCATCCGAGGACTCCCAGGAGATAGACGAAGGAGAAGACGCCGATCCAGATGACGTCGAGGAAGTGCCAGAACATGGACAGGCACGTCAGCCGGCGGCGATTTTCATGGGTGAGGCCGCGTTTGCCGACCTGCACCATCAGCGTGATCAGCCAGATGATGCCGAAGGTGACGTGCAGGCCATGCGTGCCGACCAGCGTGAAGAAGGACGACAGGAAGGCCGAGCGCGTCGGGCCGGCGCCTTCGAGGATCAGGTGGTAGAACTCGTAGACTTCCAGCGTCAGGAAGGCCGCGCCGAAGAGCCCGGTAATGCCGAGCCAGACCAGCGTCTCCATCCTGGCATTGCGCTCCATCTGGAGCATGGCGAAGCCATAGGTGATGGAGGACAACAGCAGCATCGCCGTGTTGATGGCGACGAGATTGAGGTCGAAGAGATCCGCCGGCGAGGGGCCGGCCGCATAGTTGCGGCCGAGCACGCCGTGCGTCGCGAAGAGCACGGCGAAGATCAGGCAGTCGCTCATCAGGTAGAGCCAGAAACCCAGCATGGTGCTGTTTTCCGGGTGATGCTCTTCCTTGAGGTAGAAGACCGGCTTTTCGTCCGGGTTTTGGACTTGGGTCGCGCTCATGGCTCAGGTCCGTTCTTGAAGCAGTTTCGTGCGCGCGTCTTCGGTCGCCGTCACCGTCTCGGCGGCGATGAAGAAATCGCGATCGTAATTGAACGTATGGGCGATCGACACCGCGACGATCGCGATGAAGGAGACGGCGGCCAGCCACCAGATGTACCAGATCAGCGCGAAGGCAAGCACAACGGAGATGCCGGCGAGAATGACACCCGTGCCGGTGTTCTTCGGCATGTGGATCGGCCGGAAACCATCGAGCGGGCGCACATAACCGCGGTTCTTCATGTCGTACCAGCTATCGTGATCGTGCACGACGGGTGTGAAGGCGAAGTTGTAGTCCGGCGGCGGTGAGGAGGTTGACCATTCCAGCGTGCGGCCGTCCCACGGGTCGCCGCTGTCGCAGCGAAGCTGGTCACGCCTCATGTAGCTGACAATGAGCTGGATGATGAAGGAGCCGATGCCGAGCGCGATCAGGGCTGCGCCGAAGGCGGCGATGACGAACCAGATCTGCAGCGAGGGATCCTCGAACTGGCTGACGCGGCGCGTGACGCCCATCAGGCCGAGCACGTAGAGCGGCATGAAGGCGAAGAAGAAGCCGATCTGCCAGAACCAGAAGCTCATCTTGCCCCAGAACGGATCGAGCTTGTAGCCGAAGGCCTTGGGGAACCAGTAGACGACGCCCGCCATCAGCCCGAACAGCACGCCGCCGATGATGACGTTGTGGAAATGGGCGATGAGGAAGAGCGAATTGTGCAGCACGAAGTCGGCCGGCGGGATCGCGAGCATGACGCCGGTCATGCCGCCGATGACGAAGGTCACCATGAAGCCGACCGTCCACAGCATCGGCACCTCGTAGCGAATGCGCCCACGATACATGGTGAAGAGCCAGTTGAACATCTTCGCGCCCGTCGGAATCGAGATGATCATGGTCGTGATGCCGAAGAAGGCGTTGACCGAGGCGCCCGAGCCCATCGTGAAGAAGTGGTGCAACCACACGATATAGGAGAGGATCATGATCACGCAGGTCGCGTAGACCATCGAGGCATAGCCGAAGAGGCGCTTGCCGCAGAAGGTCGCCACCACCTCGGAGAAGATGCCGAAGGCCGGCAGGACGAGGATGTAGACCTCGGGATGGCCCCAGATCCAGATGAGGTTGATATACATCATCGGATTGCCGCCGAGGTCGTTCGTGAAGAAATTCGTGCCGACATAGCGGTCGAGCGAGAGCAGCGCGAGCGTGGCGGTAAGGATCGGGAAGGTCGCGACGATCAGGATGTTGGTGCAGAGCGAGGTCCAGGTGAAGACCGGCATCTTCATGAAGGTCATGCCCGGCGCGCGCATCTTCACGATGGTTGCGATGAGGTTGATGCCGGAGAGCGTCGTGCCGACGCCCGCCACCTGCAGGCCCCATATGTAGTAGTCGACGCCGACGCCGGGGCTGTAATCCGCGCCCGACAGCGGCGGATAGGCGAGCCAGCCGGTGCGCGCGAACTCACCCACGAACAGCGACATCATGATGATGATGGCGCCGGCCGTCGTCATCCAGAAGGAGAAGTTGTTGAGGAAGGGGAAGGAAACGTCGCGCGCGCCGATCTGCAGCGGCACGACATAGTTCATGAAGCCGGTGACGAAAGGCATCGCCACGAAGAAGATCATGATCACGCCATGGGCGGTGAAGATCTGGTCGTAGTGATGCGGGTTGAGGTAGCCCTCGCTGCCGTTGAAGGCGATCGCCTGCTGGATGCGCATCATGATGGCATCGGCAAAGCCGCGCAGCAGCATGACGATGGCGAGGATGATGTACATGATGCCGATCTTCTTGTGATCGACCGATGTGAACCACTCGTGCCAGAGATAACCCCAGAGCCTGAACTTCGTGATGAGCGCGAGCACCGCAAGGCCGATCACCGCCACGGCCGCGAAGGTCACGACGAGGATGGGCTCGTGATAGGGAATCGCTTCCAGCGTGAGCCGCCCGAAGAGGAAATGCGTGAGGCTGATGTCACCGAACATAAGATCGTCCAATAGCGTGTCGAATGCGCCCCCGCCGCGAAGGCGGGAGTGATGGGTCTAGTGCGACTGGTGCGCGTCGTGGTTCATCGCGGCCGGCTCTTCCTGCCGCACCTCGACGCCCTGGGCCGGCTCCTCGCTGCGCGCCGGATTGCCGGTTTCCGGGAAGGTGGCGGCGGGCGCCTCCTCCTCGGCATGGCGGTTGTCGTGCTGGAGCTTCGCCTTGTTCTCTTGGCTTTCCTTGCCCGCGCCGCCCATCATGTCGATATGCATCATATCCCTCATGCACATCTGGCCTTCGCGCACGCACATGTTGAGCACGGCCTGGTACAGCCCTTCCTCCACGGACGAGAAGTAGCGCACGGGCTCCCGGCTGCTCGGCTTTTCGAGCTTCAGATAGGTGTCGCGGTTGAGCGCCGTGCCGGTCTGTCTCACCCGGGCGACCCACTGGTCGAAGCCGGCCTGGTCCACGCCGTGGAACTTGAAGCGCATGTGAGAGAAGCCGTCACCGCTGTAGTTGGACGACAAGCCCTCATATTCGCCGGCCTTGTTGATCACCGCATGCAGCTTCGTCTCCATGCCCGGCATGGTGTAGATCATGCCGGCGAGCGCGGGGACGTAGAAGGCGTTCATTACCGAGGAAGCGGTGAGCTTGAAATTGATCGGCACATCGACCGGCGCGGCCATTTCGTTGACGGTCGCGATGCCGTAATCCGGGTAGAAGAACAGCCACTTCCAGTCCAGCGCCACCACCTCGACGGTGATCGCTTTCGTATCCTCGGCAACCGGGCGCGCCGCATCGATCCGGTCGAGCGGACGATAGGGATCGAGCTTGTGGGTGCTGACCCAGGTGATCGCGCCGAGCGCGATGATGATGGCGAGCGGCGCCGACCAGATGATGACTTCGAGGCCCGTGGAGTGGTGCCATTCGGGATCGTACTTGGCCGCCGTGTTCGACTGGCGATAACGCCAGGCGAAGAACAGCGTCAGGAAGATCACCGGCACGATGATGATCAGCATCAGGATCGTCGAGACGACGATCAGGTCTCTCTGCTGCGTTGCGATATCGCCCGAGGGCGACATGACGACCATATTGCAGCCCGAAAGGGTGCCGAGCATCAGGGCTAAAAGTATGGTGCGTCGGGCTAAACTGAATTGCTTCGGCATTTCGGCCTCAACTTGCGTTCTGTCTAGTCGGCAATAATCGGGCACGGCGGCGCTTGGAAATGAGGTCCATCGTCGCAGCGCAGCATTCTGTCGCAGGAGCGTAGTCAATCAGGGACTATCTGTCGATGCGCGTTTGTACTAGCGCAGTAGAAATGCATGTTGTCAATTTCGCCGCGAATGCCGGCAAGGCTTACTTGTCCTTGCCATCGGGCGCGGATTGATCAACATTCTAGTGACATGACGCAAATCCCCGCGGAGGAGTTCATGAGTTCGGCCACCCATCATCCCACATCGTCCGGTCTGGAGCGGGATGCCCGCCGCATGCATGCGGACGACAAGCCGCTCTCGCCCGGCAGCGTCGCCATCGGTGTGGTCATCGGCCGCACGTCGGAGTTCTTCGACTTCTTCGTCTACGGCATCGGCTCCATCCTCGTCTTCCCGAAGCTGATCTTCCCCTTCGCCGGAAGCCCCGTGGCCGCGACGCTGATGGCCTTCGCGCTGTTCCCGCTGGCCTTCCTCGCCCGCCCGGTCGGCTCCTTCGTCTTCATGTGGATCGACCGGAACTACGGCCGGGGGGTCAAGCTCACGACCGCGCTGTTCATCCTCGGCGGCTCGACGGCCTCCATCGCCTTCCTGCCGGGCTATGACACGATCGGCTACTGGGCGGTGGCGCTGCTCGCGCTCTTCCGTCTCGGCCAGGGCTTCGCGCTCGGCGGCGCCTGGGATGGGCTTGCCTCGCTCTTGAGCCTCAGCGCGCCGGAGAACCGCCGCGGCTGGTACGCCATGATCCCGCAGCTCGGCGCGCCCATCGGCTTTGCGCTCGCCAGCATTCTCTTCGGCTATTTCGTCAGCAATCTTTCCGAGGCGGATTTCCTCGCCTGGGGCTGGCGCTATCCCTTCTTCGTCGCCTTCGCGATCAACGTCGTCGCGCTCTTCGCCCGCCTGCGCATCGTCGCCAGCAAGGAATTCGGCGCGGCCATGGAAGCGCAGGAGCTGGAAGCGCGGCCGATCTTCGAGATGCTGAGCAAGCACGCCATGGACGTCGTGCTCGGCGCCTTCGTGCCGCTGGCGAGCTTCGCCATGTTCCACCTTGTCACCATCTTCCCGCTGAGCTGGGTGGTGCTGCACGGCAGCCAGCCGGTGCAGCAGTTCCTGTGGATGCAGGTCGCGGGCGCGGCGCTCGGCACCGTCGGCATCGTGTTGTCCGGCTTCGTCGCGGACCGCATCGGCCGGCGCAGCGAGTTGATGTTCGGCGCGATCCTGATCGCCATCTTCTCCTTCTCCGCGCCGTTCCTGCTGGATGCGGGCAGCAAGGGTCAGGACGCCTATATCCTGATCGGCTTCTTCATCCTCGGCCTCACCTTCGGCCAGTCGTCAGGCGCGGTTTCCTCACGTTTCACGCAGTATTACCGCTATACCGGCGCGGCGCTCACCTCGGACCTCGCCTGGCTCGTCGGCGCTGGCTTCGCGCCGCTCGTCGCGCTCGGACTGGCGTCCAGCTTCGGCATCATCTTCATCGGCGGTTACCTGATCTCCGGCGCGATCTGCACCATCGCCGCCCTCACCCTGACACGCGCGCTCGACCAGCATTA
>APMI01043775.1_pt1 | contig 10140 bp, 8 predicted proteins | sample 667938 | NCBI WGS metagenome assembly APMI01 (sample SAMN01084076, study PRJNA167559) | wastewater metagenome | biome: Wastewater | place: Denmark: Ejby Moelle, Odense | collected 2011-11-28
GGGTTGAGATTAGTGCAAAAATGAACCTTTGACAGATCCTTCACTTTGTCAACCCAGCGGCTGCGAAGATATCGTAGCCGGGCCTCTTTGCGCTTCATGCCTAACATCTCGTGGAAGGTGATCGCTTCGCCGATGGCGTTATGATTTGCCGCCGGATGAGTTCCAATCTCTTCGAATTTCCGGATGTCAGCCGCTTGCTCGGCCTTCGATGACATCATGGACCAGACATCCTTGATGCGGTCCTTCTTCACGTAAAGCATGCCGGTTCCGATGGGTGCCATGAGCCATTTGTGCAGTGACGTGCCGTAAAAGTCGCATTGAATGTCGCTGTTATCAAATTCGTATTGCACGAAGGCATGGGCGCCGTCCACGATCACGGGAATGTTGTGCTTTCTACCAAGTTCGGCAATCTTCTTGATCGGAAAGATTTGCCCGTTAAGGAACGAGATCTGAGACACGACGATCATGCGGGTCTTATCGGTGACCGCGTTCTCGATGGGTCGATACAGGTCATCCATCGTCTTTGGCAGACTGGGACAATTTGCCGTTATCATCTTGACCCCATCTCGGCGTTCGCGCTGCTGGATAGTCATGACCATTCGTGGATAGTCCAAGTTTGTTGTTATGATTTCGTCGCCCGCTTTGAGATCGAATCCATAGATGAGCGTCTCCAAAGATTCGCTGGCGTTTCGAGTGATGGCAACCTCTTCTGGGTCAACTGCAAAGAGCTTGCCCAATCTTGTACGGACAGATTCGATTTCTGGCTCCAAAATGCGCCACATGTAGTTACTTGGAGCCTGGTTTGATAACTCCAACTGTCGCCGCATGACCTCTTGGACCACGCGCGGCGACGGACTACAACCGCCGTTATTCATGTTAGCAACGTTACGATCTAGCGTGAAAGCCTGCTGAATCTGCGACCAGAAATCCTCGTCCCGGGCGACCATCTCGGGATGATTGTTTACCTTGGCTACAAGGTTTTCGACGATATTAAGTGTGTCGTTTCGAAAGGTAACAGCAGCAGCGGCCCAAACTAGCTCGCGACGTGATAGCATCCGCCCAGTATAGTCGCGGATTCGTTAAACGCCAGGTGTCGGCGGTGCAATTCTTATCTGAAATTCCATGCTTCCTAGTCGGATAACATCCTCCGGGGTTAAGGCCGTTCTCATATTCGGAACGAGCTTGGCATTGTTAAGCATCGTTCCGTTGCTACTTCCCAAGTCGGTGAGGAACAAACCTTGATCGGTTACTTCGATTTGGCCGTGCTTGCCTGATACGTAAGGATCCGCGATGACGACATCATTTCCAGTCTTTCGTCCAAAGGTGTTCACACCGGCCTTCAGTGGCATTTCTTTGCCTTCACCAACTAGCATTGCTGGAGCAACTTCTTTTCGGGGTGCAGCGGCGATTGCCGCGGTTTTGTTAGCGGTGAATACCTGAGTTGTATTACCGCCTTTATCGCCCGGAAGCGAAAGCTTGAGCTCAAATCCGCCTAGGCTGATCGTTTCGCCGCCTTTCAGTGGTTTCTTTTCGCTGGCTTGCAAACGAGTTCCATCGACTTTTGTGCCATTCGTCGAGCCCAAGTCTTCGATGACGATTTGGTTGTTTTCGTTAGAGATTTGGGCGTGTTTTCGAGAGACACGACCGTCCACGACTAACACGTCCCCTTCACGGCCAATGGAGTTCACTCCTGGTCGAATCGGATGCTCACGACCGCTTTGCTCAACGAGCATCGGGAGCAGAACTTGTGGGGCGCCAAAGGCATCCCCCGTGAGAGCTCGATCAAAGATGAGTCCGCAGTCGATACAAAACATTACGCCAGCCGGATTGAACGTCTTGCATACAGGACATTGCATCGGTTTAATGGTCTGAGTCGCGTTAATCGTCGGCGCTGTCCCCATCATGGTTTTGTTGGGGTCTAGCGTCGGAGGCGCACCCATTTGGGTACGGTTCGGATCGGCGCTCAACATTTGCGTTTTGAATACATCACTCATGGGCGGTGCTCTACCTATCGGACGTATGGGACCGATGCTTTAGTTTGCACCGATTCCGCATCTTATCACGGTACAACGCCGTACACTGTTTCGTAGCGTATGTTTCCCAACCCTGCAAAGCAATATCCGAACCTAACTGAATATCTGCTGAAGCAGACTCAGATAGAGAGACAGGAGTCTAACTCGAAGATTGCCGAGAAGATCATCCCTTGGCTCTTTGTCGGTCCGGCTTTGTCTTTTTTGTTCATTGCGCAATTTGCTTGGATAGGGATTCTCCTAGGTATCTGCGGAGTGGCTGCAACGCTTTTTGTCAAAAAAGTTCTAGTCAAACCTCGTACTCCAAGGCAGATCCGCCAGGAACAGTCGCGGGAAGTTGCTCAGCGACTACATCAAATGTCCAAGCGAAGGCGAATCCATCGGGATATCGACACAACTTCGTTGGTCGTACTCGATGAATGTGCTAAGCAGTGGAATCGGGCGCAGGTAGCCCTTGCCGATCCCATCTGGAAGAGTGATTTAGTTCCTGCGCAATACAGGTCGATTCATGAGCAAGCCGTGATGGCAGTCGATGATTCCATGGACGATGTGATGCTGATGTACCGAGACCGCATACCCTCAGAGGTTACGAATCGAGAAGCAATGGATTATGTCGAAGAGGCCATTGAGACATTTGTGCTCCGCGAACCGACAGTCAAACAAGCACCTGCAGTGGCGTGGGAAGCACAGAAAGTGGCTGAGAAATTGCAAGAGATTGCCTCTGAGGCAGACCGAATTGTCCAGGAAGTTTCCCTCTATGCGGCTTCGCCACATACTCAAGCAAAATCCCTAGATTTAGTTCTCAGTGAACTGAGGACGATTCGTCAAGCCGAGGAGGAATTGCATGAAGATACCACTGCTTAGAACGGTGCGCCGAATTTGCGGAAATTAGGCAACAAACGCCTTTCGAGAACGTTAATGTATCGTGTCCTGTTCCTGATATGCGATTCATAAGTGCAAGTATCTACAGTAAAGTGGTCGAATACTTGCAGGTCCACCCAAACTCTTCTTGGCAGTTTTATGGGGAGAACACGGCATAAATTGGAAGTCATGAACGAAGGACCTGACAAAGCCGTCTCACAAGTGCTTGTCCTGCTCGCTGATGCACCTAGCGGAGGCTCGATAAATTGCCAGGAAATGAGCGAGTTGTTTACACTAACGTGCCGATACTTGATACGCTAAGAATGAAATTAGCGCGCGTTTCTTAGATCTTAGGGGTTTTTGTGGATTCTGTCGAAAGCAATCTGTCCGACCTGCTGGCAAGCGAAGGACTATTAACTTTTGTGGGCATAAGATCGCCCAAGTTGGTGTTGCCAAACACGTTGTTAACGGGCAGAGTATTAGGCAACAAGCAGGACGTTACGCTCCTCGGTTATCCAAGTGCTTTCAAAGCCGTATCGGAAGTTTTGAATTATCTCGACTCTCAGCCCCGGGCTTGTGGAGTGGCATTCACGACAGACGTAGCATCCATACAAGATTATGATTTGAACCTGCGGAAATGTATTTCTGCAAGTAGTTTGGGTGACCCTGGCAATCTTCTTGTAGATGCAGCCACGATCAATATTGTTCGAGATCGTTTGACGGAAGCTGAAACAGTCCTCAATTTGGGTTCTTTTCATATAGATCAGGGACTAAGAAAAGAGAACTTAAGCGCGATCTCGCGTCATCCCTCGGGCCCTATGGTTGGCACAGAACCTGGCTATTCAGGCTCGTTCATCGGACGCGAAGTTGATCTCGAGAGCATAGCTAAACATTGCCTCTCGGCTCGAGTGGTTTCGATCATCGGTTTACCAGGTATCGGAAAGAGTGCCTTGCTCAAGCGTATCTTGCTTGAACAGGAGGAGACAGGCACACCAAGCTACCTCGTCGACCTGACCGGCAAACGATACCGTGCTGAGTTGCTTGCAGAAACTTGTAAAGCCCTAGGGATTGAACTAGTTGCCTCGGAAGCCGCAGCCTCAAGAATTTTCGTCGCGTTGGGCGATATGCAAGCGACACTCGCTTTTGACGGGGCGAACGATCTGACTGGCGAGTTACGAAACCTTGTTGTCCCTCTCATAAAGACGTGTCCCAACGTACAGGTTCTACTCACTCAGAATCAACGGCTTCAAGTTGATGGGGAAATTGTTTATCGGCTGAGCGGATTACCTGTTCCCAACCCTTGCGAAGGCAGGGAATCGATTCTTGCTTCCGATTCTGTTGGCATTCTTCTTGACCGAATGCAATTGCTTCGGCCCGGATATTCGCCAGACGCCAAATCTGCTGAGCTGATGGCGCGAATTGTAGATCGTTTGAGCGGGAATCCTTTGGCCATTGAACTGGTTGCCCAAAAGACACTCGTTTTCGACCTGAAGACGATACTCTCTAGGCTCGATGATTCGCTGGCTTTTCTAACCTCAAAGAAGTATGCAGCGGAAAATCGTTCACTTGTTGCTTCGTACGGATTCTTGGTCTCCTCTTGTTCGAAGACGGCTCAAAAACTACTTAGCAAATTGGCGGTTGTTCCGGGCTTCTTTACTCATGAGTCAGTGGTAGGATCATTTGCTAGTCAGGAGCTTGCGGCTGAAGACATAGAGGAAGCGTTATCAAATCTGATAGAACGCTCGTTGGTAGAAATCGCAGAAACGGGAACAGATGTTCGAGCTTTTCGCATTCCAGAGTTGGTTCGGCAATACTTGCTCACTACAGTTCTGAATGCAAAGGAAGCTAAGAAAGCAGTTTCTGAAAGTCACGCATGGGCTCGCAAAGCTCTCACCGAATGCTCTGCTAGAAACGCACACGATGGTGATGCGCTCATGTCGGTGCATCTTCCGCTTTTTTACGAAGTGATCGAGAAGGCTGCAACCACCCGCGATCGAGATTGGGGAGTGGAAGTATTGCTTAACACGAACGGATTCTGGTTGAGCGTTGAAGATCGGAAATTATTGTCAACTCTGATTTCTAAGTACTTCGAAACTCCGAACTTAGAGGATTGCCCACACTACGGGAGGTTGTGTGCCGTGGCTGTATTTGCAGGCATCGACTACCGCCCAAAGAAAGCCCTTCTCGGAATCGCTAAACTCGGACTCTATTGGGCCCTGGCGAAAGAGGACATGAGGTCTGCTGCGGGAATCTGTAACTCTCTTTCAGCTTTCTATCAAACTCGCAATAGACATCGGTCAAGCCTTAGAATGTCTCGTTATGGCTACGAGTTTGCAGTAAAAGCTGGCGTTCAATCTTTGGTGATTATTACCGTTTCTAACTATATTGGCTGCCTGTGTCATGTTGGCAAATATCAGAAATCACAGGAGTTACTCGATCACGCCTTTCCATTCGTTTTGAAGCATGGTTCGAGTTTTGACAAAGCCAATCTTTATGCTGATATGGCATTTGTCGCTTACCGCTTGGAAGAGAAGACGAATTGGTGGGAGTATTTCGGCAAATGGGCAGAAGAGATGTCAGACCATGTTAGCCCTAGGCTTACATTGCATGTCGCAGTGACAATGATTCGGTGCCTAATCTACGAAAAGAGGTTCGAACTTGCCAGAGAAGTTGAATTGATGGTCGTAAGAGAGATGAGAGATAAACAGTTTGGCGATAGGCGGCTCAACCAAACAATGAATGAGTTTAGAGAGGTGTTGGGAGAATCTGAGCAGATACTTAACCCCAGCATTTCACTGCTAGACTTCATGTTAGATGTTATAAATACTGAAACTAGTAAATAGTAACTTGTATATTTGATATTAATGGTACTAATATGTTCACGTATGAGAACATATATAACCTCTCTGCTCGTCGTTTCTCTGTGTGCTGTTGGTTTCTCGTCGATTAGGGATAACTCTGTTCGACCAGGTGTAATGGTGCCAGCAATCAATACATTGAGTGCCGGAGACTCCACCACGGTTAACATCTCGTTATCCGCCGCCGTTACCACGGATACAACAGTAACGCTTTCCTCTTCGAACTCAACGCTGATTGCTGTTCCCAGTTCGACGGTGATTGCAACTGGACAAAGCTCTGGCTCCTTCCTCGCGTGGGCACCATCAGCTTCCATCTCGAAGTTTAGGAAGTCTGCGAATAGTACTGCGGTGACCATCACAGCTACTGCAAACGGCTATTCGTCGACCTGTACCCTATACGCCAACTAGCTCATCTGCTCCGTGCAACAAGAGTAGGAGTCTGTTGCACGGAGTCCTCAGCCGGTTGGTAGTGTATCATTTTGAATCCGCGATACTTGAGCGGTCACGAACCGTATAAACTGTAAGGAATGGCGAGAAAGCATCAAGGCCCCGAAGATTTCGCAGAGACAGCATTCAAGGTCTTTCAGCAAGCAATCGGCGAGACACCCGAAGAGCCCGTAGAGCCTCCAAAGAACGCGGCTGCTGTCGAACTAGGTCGTCTCGGTGGACTCAAAGGCGGAAAGGCGCGAGCGGCTAAGCTCACGCCTGAACAACGGTCAGAGATTGCGCGGAATGCGGTTAAGAAGCGGTGGGAGAAGCATCAGTCGTAGAACGGAAGTTCAAAGTTGCTCGCTTCCTCTACTGGGTCGAAGTCGTTGCCGAATGGCATCTTCAAGGAAGATTGGCGAATTCCGAGTACGGGCATCATTTGCTTTACATCATCCCAAGAAGCATAAATGGAAGACGCCCAGTCTTTCGGCGAAATATCGAGAGATTCAAGCCTATCGCAAAGCATCCAGTGCAGTTTAGACATCTCCATAGCGCCCGCAAAGGGTTCTGGCTCTCTCCGCCATCCCCACATCGACATTTGTCTAAACGCGGATTCATATTGCCAATCGCTAAACACCCTGAGGTCGCGCAAGCGTCGCACCATCGCCTGGACAGACACCCCCCATATCCGCTTGAGCTTGAGTAAGTGTTCTCTGTCAAATGTCCGCGGTGCTGATGCAAGAAAAGTATCTCGCGGCAGCAAGAAAGCCGATGCAAATGCGTCCGCTTCATGCTCAACAATCTTCGGATCGGCAAGCCTATCGAAATTCGTTTCTCGATGCATTACAAGATGAGCGAGTTCGTGACACGCGTCAAACCGTGACCGGCACCCATCGCGCTTGGCTGTGTTAAGAATCACGTATGGCCTATCGTCTACCCATTTACAGAATGCGCTTAGTGACGGCGATGGCTCATTAACCCAGTAGACAAAAACGCCCTTTGACTCAAGTTGTTCCACCACATTTCGAAGGGGACCATCAGTTAGCCCCCATTCATGCCGAAGCGCAACAGCTGCCGATTCTGGACTCATCCCATGAAATGAAGGAACATTCAGCGGCGGGATACGGAACAAGGCAGAACGAACGCCAGGCGACAAAATCCCAGCACTATAGTCGATAGCCGCAGAAGCACTGTCGCGCACCTCTCTCGATGCATCTTGCCTACGTCGAAACGAAATGCTCTCTGGCTCAGTAGTCGGCACCGGACTCCCTTCAAAAAACGCCTCCGACTGACCAAGTGCGGCGGCAAGCTCGGAAATGCGCGCACTAGGATCCTTTTTCCCATCCTCCCACTGGCTAACGGCACCTAGCGAGACCTGCAATTGCTTCGCTAGGGTGGTGCGCGACATTCTCTTAAGCCTGCGAGCAAGAACGAGCCGCGAAGGTTCGATCTGGCATTTCATGGCTACAGTATACGAAAATAACGCAAACCTTTACAAGATATTTTCTGGGGAGTCGCCAGTAGGCTCAATATCTGACTCTGAATAACGATATTGGATGTCGCCCAATAAGGCGCATTCCTTGCAATAAATACGGTGCGAACCCTTAGGTGCCCACCACTCATGAGCCAGCCACATACTCATATATCCAGGTTTATTTGGCGTGAAATCATGAACCAATAGAAGGCCGATCGTCGATGGCATCCCGTTATCAAACTGGAATGTTCCGCGAGTCAAGAAGGAAAGTTGTTCAGTGGCAGGGCCAACAGCTTTTTTGCTATTGAACCCATCAACAGCTGGCGTCGCCTTTCTTAGAGCGCCTTGAACCTGGCAATGGCCTGGACCTTCGATCACAAATCGGGTTTGCCCTTTGTATGATCTGATCTGAGCTTGGAACTCGCGAATAAGCATGTCTCGAAGGTTTTCAAACAGAACGCTATACCGCCTTGTCCCGGCTGGCCCATCCCTCATGTCCTTGGGAATTCGCAAATGATGGCTATAGCCAGTTGAGCCACAGTTGAGAATGTCGGATGCGAAATACTGCCGTTCAGTAAGCCACCACAACATATGCTCTGGACCCGGGACAAGTTCTGGGAGAGTAAGAATTCTCATTAGGATTTCATGGTACAACAGGTCACACGAAAAACACAAATTTCTTAACCAAAATGATGTGTTACCTAATGCGCTCATGTATACTAATCATATTGTGGCCAACGTCAAATCTCTCGAATCCAAAGCTAAGATCGCTCAATGCCTATGCGAAGGAATGAGCATCAGGGCGACAGCCCGAGTTTGCGGTTGCGCCATCAATACGGTCGTGAAGTTGTTGACCGAACTTGGACCGGCTTGCATGGAATGGCATTCAGAGAACGTTGTTGGCCTTGACTCGCTCGTGGTCCAGGTCGATGAACTATGGTCGTTTGTTGGATGCAAAGAGAAACACGCGACACCCGACAAGAAAGCCGAAGGACAGGGCGATTGCTGGACATGGACTGCACTCGATTCAGATTCAAAACTGATGGTGTCTTGGCTTGTTGGACCGCGAGACGAAGTTTCATGCCGCGACTTCATTGATGATCTGGCTTACCGTGTCAAGAACCGAATCCAGCTATCGAGCGACGGGCTAGGACTCTACAACAACGCTGTGAAAGTTTCCTTTGGCCCGAACGTTGATTACGGGCAAGTCATCAAGACCTACGGACAAGAGATTGTTGACGAAAAGCGGTACAGTCCTGCTGTATGCACTGGCTGCAACACAAAAGCTGTCGTCGGTGATCCAATCGACTCACTCATCAGCACGTCACACGTAGAGCGACAGAACTTGAATATCCGCATGGGCTGCCGACGTTTCACGAGGCTAACAAACGCTTTCAGCAAAAAGGTAGCGAACCATGAAGCTGCTATCTCGCTCTATTTCATGTTCTACAACTTCTGCCGACCGCACAAGACGCTGACCACGAATTCAGCGCCAAAGGGACGGCGAATCGAGACGACACCGGCAATGGCAGCGGGACTCGCGGATCACGTTTGGACGATCTCAGAAATGATCTCGCGAGTCATGGGCAAATCAAACTGATACACTACCGAAAACTACAAACATCAGGCTGGTAAGGTAACCTTTCCAGTAAGCATGACGCATGTAGATCTGACCATCATCGCGGGTCATAACCTGGTTTCTGAGCCATGGCTTTGGAAACTCGGCAAAGAGTTTTCCTTGAAGGTGAACGTGACCAAGGCTAATATCGACTCGGATTACGGCTGGGTTCAGGTTGAGCTTGAAGGCCCAGTTGAAGAGATTCAGCGCGCTACGGCTTGGCTAATGACCACCGGCCTAAATGTCGAAGCGAAACAGCGCGCCGTCGGCGCAGTATGACGCCGGAAGGGTTAACTCCACCAGAAGATTTCCTTGAGTTTTGGCAAGAAGCCCTTGCCGAAGCTCTTTCAGTGCCGCTTGAGGCTCACCGCACCTTCTCAACCGACTACGAGTTGGAAGGATTCGTGGTTGAACGGCTGCGATTTCGCTCCGTTCAAGGCAGATGGGTCGACGGCTGGCTCGCTGGTCCGCCCGATGCGCGCCACCTCCCCGGGTTTGTCTGGATTCCGCCCTACGGTCGCGAGTCCGTCTTGCCAAACGCCTATGGCACTCGCGAGGGCTTTGTCAGCATAAGCCTAAATTTTCACGGTTATTCAGCATTTCATCAAGAAAAGTACAACCCGAGCCGGGGCTACTTTGCTCAAGGCGCCGCCGACCCGAAAACGTGGATATATCGGCGCATGTTTCAGGATTTGGTGGTCACAAGCCGGATCCTTCAAGCTCAAGTCGAAGTAGATGAAGAAAGAATCGGTGCGATGGGGTTGAGCCAAGGCGGGGGCATGTCGATCTGGCTTGGCGCTTGGTGTCCAATCATCAAAGCGGTTTGCGCAGACCTTCCGTTTCTTGGCAATGTTCGAGAGAACCTTTCCA
>APMI01005357.1_pt1 | contig 10138 bp, 7 predicted proteins | sample 667938 | NCBI WGS metagenome assembly APMI01 (sample SAMN01084076, study PRJNA167559) | wastewater metagenome | biome: Wastewater | place: Denmark: Ejby Moelle, Odense | collected 2011-11-28
TCTGCTGATGGGAATGACCTGTCTTGATATGCCCTCTCCATCAATCAAGACTCGTTTGTCATTGACTACGTCGACGATTGTTGCTATTTTGCCTTCAAGAGGACCGAAGTTTACTCTAGCAACTCTGCCTACTTGTACAAAACGATTGTATCCCTAAATAAGATCTGAAGTACCATTGGTGAATATGCAAACTATTTTAATAATAATAATGTTACTAATTATTTAAAAATTTAGAAGTTCAAAATATAAGAACAGTGGATGCTCCTTTTCGGTAACTAATCAACTCTCCAGTATATTTTTGGATACCGCCCTCCATTATGCAAATTGATGATCCAGCATATTTTTGTTATAAGGTTTCAAACAAATGTTCATGATTGGCGATTTTTGACTCACACAAAGATCGAAATTATTAAGGTATTAGCTAAGTGTTCATTTGCTGTGTTTTTCTAAACTTTATTACCCCTAATCCCTTATAATTGATCAACACTTTTCCCATAAACTTAATTGCTGAACACTTTGAGAACACAACAAAACCTTCCGACTCAAAATTTTAAACAAAATTTTGTAAAGTTTGTTGTACTTATTCTTAACTAGCTCCTCCACTCTTGATGTCTTTGCCTGCCTTGTCCATGTTCTATATAAATATTGTATTAATTTATTAATACTTAGTGTATAAAGTAATATATCAACATTAGATAGATCATCTTAACTAGATCTAAAACAGTGAAAATTATTTGGCTCCAGAAGACTGACTCAGAATAGCCATAATCCCGCCTCCCGAAGTCACGATCTTAGGCCCAATTCCATGACCGAATTAAATATTCATAGCTCCATTAACTTTCACCAACTCAACTGTGCCTGTGTCCATGCGAGCAAGAGTTAAATTTTTATCTTTAGTGCCACAAGAAAGGATCATAGGTGAGTCGGTTTTCATTTACCTTTCAATTGTTACAAGCTCAATAATTAAATTATCGCTGACTGACAAAGTCTTTTAGACTTAGGACTGACTATTAATATTAAAGATTTTAATCTTTCCATCTTTGGTGGCTCCAATAATCATCTCCGGTCGCAGAAGCGATGCTTCCAAAATGCAGACAAGAGAATTATTCATAATTGTTCGACCTAGCTCAAGAGTTAATCCCTAAATTATCTAAAATGGTTACGTTTGATTTCTTTACAATGTGCCAGACCAGCAGTGAAGAGTCAAGTCCCGAAGACACAAGATTCTATTTGTCACATGTGAGCACAATATTAGTGATAGCAGATTTGCTGGTCTGTGAGCACACAATTTGTCTCCTGGAGTGGTCGTACATAATAATTTTTTTATCATAGCTGCCGGTTACTAAATGTTAGCCATCTTGTAAGTCGACAATGCTGGTCACTGCTGCACTATGGGCTTGAATCCTTGAAGCAATTGTCCATGTTTTAGTATCCCAAAGAATCAAACAACAACAACCGTGGTCGCTCCCTGAAGCCAGAAAAGATTGATTTCTGCCCATAACGCTTGAAAGAGTGCATATTGAAGCATCATGCCCTCGAAGAGTTACAACTTTACTACCATCAATATTGTAGACGTTGATTGTCTTGTCCTTAGACCCTGTTGCAATTTGTCTGTTGTCTACAAAGAATATGCATAAAATTGCATCAGAATGATCAGTCACAACTCTTTCTAGTTTTTTAAGATTTAAGTTTTATGCCCATTTAGTGACCATTCCTTTTTCTGTTGGACTTGCTTTTATAGGAAGCTTCTTCCCTAGAGGTTCACTTGGTTTCTTTTCATTCCATGTAGGATTGGAGTTTGCTCTATTGTCGGGATACATTGCATCAAATGCTTGCCTCTGTTGTTTTGGAGCATGATGGGAGTGACTTTATTGTTCTAAATTTTTTAGTATGTTTCCTGTATTTTACTCCTACTGCCTTTCTTTATCGACTATAGTATCAGGAGTAATCACAAAATCTCTCAATCTTTGATAGACGTCGCTAAGACTCTCAGCAAATGATGATTTTATTTATTTATGTTTTAATCCCATTTACTTGCTTCTATAAAAAGGTGAATCAATTGATCCAATTAATATGAGCTCATTGCATATTTCGAGAATTGGGTTGAGTTTTTGCTTTTGCATTTAGCTTAAATACCCATAAACTCTATAGTTTCTAAAGTGTTAGGCGTCCTTTTAGATTTAACTCATAATATCCAAATTAGAAGTGGTATTATCTTTAGCTCGACTAGGTATAGCTCCTCCTGTTTGATTAGCAATTAAGATCTCTTTTCGTAATCTTCGTATTTCTTGAACTTCTCCCTTAACCTCTGCATATTTGGAGATAAACACCTTATATACTAAATCGAGCTAAGCCTGGACTGACAGTTTTAAATCTTCGAGAATGTGCTCGATTTCTGTTTTCAGTACTGCAAAGTCGTTCTCAACTCTACTTTTCTATTTTTCTATTTTTTCCTTGAAGGCGTTGATATTTTTGTCCTCGTGCTTGAGCAGGAACAGCAAGTCTTATGGGAATATTTCACCTTGGTCTGCATTCAAGAATGAGAGTTGTGAATTTGAACTGCTGACTGATATCCTCGATTTCGAAACATTTCCATTTCGAGCAGGCACATTTACTTTATGCGGAGAGTACGAGGCTGGGTTTCGAGAGTAACTCTGGTTAAACTGTGCGTGACTTTGATGATGGTTACTGCTTGGAGTCTGTGGCCGTTGAAGTCTTTCTCTATTTGGGTTGTAAAGCAGAGATGAGTATTGATCTTTTTGGTACATAACTGAATTTCTATGTATTTAAATATAGGATTAATAATATAGATTGAAAAACATTAGCATCGTAAAAATAGAAAGTAATACAATCAAGGAGATTTAATTTTTATCTTTTACTCGAACTTATTGTCCTTTTTGTATTGCTAAATCATCATAGAGGTACCTAGAGATAGCCAGGTGGTAAGCTTAATCTTATTTCAGGCATTTATGTTCCATTTAGTTATGCAACACAAATTTACTCAGCCAACTTTTCACGATCAGTCTTATTGCCTCCGTTGTGCTTCAGCTTAATGTGTAAATTCAAAGACACATCGGAACCATAAAATTTGTAGCATTTGTCATAGGGGCACTCATAATTTTTATTAATTTCGACTGCCAGTCTCCTATTTTTCTTTCTATTCTTCAACCGATAAGCACGAAAGTATTCTTCTTGTAATTTCTAAGTAAGTGATAGGTTACTTATATTTGCTTGACCTGTTACTGAAGATTATTTGTGCGCTAAGAGAGCTATTTAATAAGAGTAAAATTGAGTTCGTTCTTGACGTAAGTCTTCCAAAACTACTCGTTATAGTTGAGACCCATCCTGAATTATGGGTAAATCAGCTCCTAAGTGAGTGATTGCTTACCCCGGATGCGGATGTCACGTACTCATCTTGGTTGTCATTAGCGATCATTATACTAGAGGCTAATGACCTGGCCTGCTTTAACTTGTCTCTTAAATTCGCTTCCAACTCAGCCAGGCCAGTTTACTCTGTCTCGTTGTGAGAATGAAAAGCCTCTTCAGAATGCATATTACTAAATTATAACTAAATAGCCAGTGATCAACTCATAACATGATTTAATTATGTTTATAAAAATATTATTAAGCATATCAAAGCATTTTTACTACTAGAGAATACGTCTGCTTTACATTTATCATGGCGAATGAATTTTAACAAAATTTATTTACATAAAAATATAATATTTACTAAATTAATCACAGTTCTATATAAATAAACTTATCTTGATTTGCAATTACTAGAATAAATAAAAGAGCTGATATCTATAGTTTTCATAAGATAATAATAATTTTGTATATAAATTTACACAGTCTGCCAGTTATATTAATGAAGAACAGCAAAGAAGCAAAATCCGAAAGCAAGTACGGCAACCTAGTAATCCGTACAAACCTGGAGAACACTTTCGATTCGCGTTGGTGCGAACTAAAAATCGATGGAAAGAATATTCCCAGCCGTTCCAATCACGTAGCTGCATTCTTTAACACTAAACTCTACATCCACGGTGGTTATGATGCAGACAAGGGAGTCCTCTCTGACTTCCAATGCATTGACGTGGCTGATGACTGCGAAACTTTCTAATGGAAGAGACTGAATAACACAGTTAATGGATAGCCGCTTCGTCTCAAGAATCATACAGCAGTCGCCTATAAAACACTGATGGTTGTGTTCGGAGGATAACTACCCACTAACTAAAGCAGCAATTCCGTGTATTTATATGATTTTGTGGAGAATATTTGGAAAAAACCAAAGGTAAGCGGTAGTGATAAAATTCCAAAAGTAGATTCACATTGCGCTTGTATTATCGACTCGAAAATGTATGTTTATGGTGGATATATACCTGATAAAGCACAATATCTGAGACATATATATTGTCTTGACCTCGATAAAATGTAATGGAGCACTATTTTTGAATCTAAAAACTCAAAACAAGAACCTGATGGTCGATCTAATTTATCTCTGGCTGCATAAGGACAGAATCTATGGATTTTTGGAGGAACAAACGGAGAGAAAACATTGGATGATCTTTGGAAGTTCGATTTAGTAGGCATAAAATGGCAAAAAGTAGAACAAAAGAACACTCCTGAGGTAAATTTATTTTTATAATAGCCACGAAGAGGCCATTCAATGATCCTGTACAAAGATAACATTTTCTTATTTGGTGGAATCCAAGATATCACAAAGGAGAAAAATGACATCTATGTTTTTCAGTTGGGTAAATTGACCTGGAGTAAGATTCACACCTCCACAAATAGTGTCTATGACTGTTCACCCACATTAAAACAAGAGAAGAGAACTAAAAGTCCCAATAAAAGCCCTGACCGGATAACTTTACATAAAGTTGAGGATAGGGGTGATAAAAACGAAGACGTAATGAAAAAGATATTGACTTAAAACAAGCATAAGAAATTCCTGGAAAAGAAGAAGGAGTTACTGAAACAGTTCAGCTAGAAGCCAAGCGAGTACAGCAAAAATAGATCCCTATCTCCCACAACTGAATCCATGATGAAAACTCTATAATCGATTGGTAATCAGGAAGTGACCAAAAAAGAGTTGAAACAGGAGATCATGTATGATGAGTCGCGTCGATATATAATTGGTAAAAAACCCTGTGCTCGTGATGGACAAAGCGTGGTTGTCTATAAAAACAACATGTATATTTTTGGTGGAGACCGTCATTTGATGGCTTTTAATGACCTCTATTCCTTCGATCTAGAGAAAGGATTGACCAGCGTAGATTTATATCGCAGTAACTGATTTAATATCGAATTTATTTATTTAACTAACACAGATAATATACACTGATGTGAATTTCATCCATTTTATTACAAATCACTCAATTCTAACTTTTTACTTTTTGGAACACCAGAATTTAATGCTTGAGGTTATTTGCAGGCGTCGGCTGGATTGTCTCTATCACCTTAAAGCCTAGCTTAGCAAGGTAGTCACTAAATCGCTCTGGTTTTTGCAATATCATTTTATAATTCTTGATATAAGAGTCATACAAGTTCTTCTTTTTCCGATATGAGCTCCAGCCGTGATTTTACATTATCAGTACAGTGCCATCGCTGCATTAGACTACGTTTACTCTGACATTTTCTCAATGTTGTGGAATAATCTTTTGATAGCTTCGTCCCCAAAAGCCAAATGCAACCACTTTGTTACGTTCATACACAATATGCACTAGAATTTACGAAATTACCGAGGGTTCAAAACATTCTCAGTTTATATTTAGATGTTTTTAGGAAACAAGCTATTTTCGTTGATGCCTTTAGGTCGAACTTCAACATTTTAATCAACTTTAAGTTCTGCGACTTTATGACCGAACTGCTTGATTATCTTTTCTTTCAGAAATAGTGGTAATTTTTAAATATCCTCAACGACTTATTTCTACTGTAATAGTTGAGTGTTTTTGCTCACAAACTGGTTCACGTTGCTTCTGGCCTTATTGACAAGGGCTCGGTCGATATCAATAGCACGAACAAAGGCAGGTTGAAATCTATATGAATAATACAAATAACTTGATGGAGATGGGTATGCAGAGAGTGCCTTCATTGCATCCGATGTCAAGCACTGTCTTATTGATAAAATAGTTTGGAGATAACACTTTGAGCCGGCAGTCATTCCATTTTTAATTGGGATGCAATTTTGAATACATAAAATGATTGCCCAACTCCTTAGTATTCCTCGAAGAGTACTCTTAGGGAGTCATCTCCAATGTTAATCTTGCTTCTGACTATTCGCTTCGCATCTATAATATACTGTATATAATGCGGCAATTATACTATTGTGATAAATTAACTAAATTCGATTTCGATCATAAAAAATTGCTTAACAAAATCACATCCGTTTCTATGAATAAATGGCTTGCTTATTAACTCACTCTTGATTGTATTCAGTTCCATAATTGTAAAAAAGCTCTTCTCCAGCTTCTATTGATCGAGTTGTAGTTAAAAATAGGCATACTTAAAGTAACTTAGACTCGTTTTCAATCATGCACAGGCTCGGTCTCAGGTTGCATAGTTAGGGGCTATTGTAGTTGATGAACCTACCTACGTTTGAGTAGTGGTTGGGAGCAATCAAAAGAATCTGTTTATCAAGCCAACCCAAAGTAAATATCGAATTATTCTGGCATTTTATTCCTGCATATGTCTTCTCAACCGGAGTGACATCCCCTGTGCCAATTTCTCCCAAGTAGGAGCAGACAAGAGTTCCAATTTCAGGGATGGGTTCAGTCGCAAACACACCTAAGCCCGCACCTTCAATTACAGACTATCTTATTTAAAGTGGAAGATAGCACTCTTTCTATCGATTTTCAATAATGGTTTTGGATGCATTTTCTGCCATCAAAGGATAATTGCAGATGAACTATTTCGGAGTGCCTGGTACTATTCTTTGATGCGAAATGAACTCATACCCGAAGCTTTATACTGTCTATCTGATGTTGTTTAAGAATGGTTTTGGTTGAATGCTTGGCAGTTTGAAATATTTCATCTTTTGTTGTTGAGTAGTAATCGAGAATTCCAATGTAAATTTTTACTTATGCTGAGCATCCTTATTATCATAGCATTGATGTTCACTCCATCCACACTCAGAGCACAACACAATAATATGATTACCTTCGAAGCATTTCGAATCTTTGAGATCATGACGACACGTATTAATTGGGCATTTGGGTTTTGATACTTTTAGTTTAAGTATTTAATTTTGGTTTGCTTTAGGTATTTTTTAGGCTAATTAAGGTACAATTTGAGTCTCTATTTTGATCTCAGTTTCTATTTTTACCTATGGCCCGTATATTTTACTTGTTAGAACTGACTATCGTTTAGTAAAATCATTGACCTTCTTACGAAATTAAATGACCTGATAATTTTACTTTGTCTTTAAATTTATTTATTGTTCATGTTGCATATTCTATTAGATTATTTATTAACGTGGTGCAGTCTACTTAACCAGACTATTTGAGAAAGTACATGGCGCCTGTAGAGATCTCAGCTGTTCAAAAACACTTGTAGTATACCATAAACTTTTTGAAGCTAGTGCTTTCCTGAATAATGTAAGTAAATTTATGTACAATTATTGTAATATCTCTTTTGAATTACTATTAATAAAGACTAGTCCTGACTACTCATCGGCATTCAATAAGTGGAATGTCCACTAAATCAACCAAGATGAATGCGGTCGATATTTTTTATCTGTTTCTTTACTTTTCGTGCGCTTCTCTAAGGCCATTAACTTTAGCAATTTGGTTTCAAATTGAATTTTTTTCATTTTATGAAAGTATCGACATTATCCAATCAATTAATACTTTTTATTTTGCTTTGATACACAATTTCGTTTAGCTCTTCTTAAACTTTTTCGGACAATTTACTCGAGAATTCTCAAGTTACCAAGACCCTGTATCCATTATTAATTAATATTTGCGATAAATTCCTTAATGTTATTGCTATTTTTGTGGATTTCATTATTATTCACTTAGGGTAGCTTGCTGGCAGTATTAACTATTTGTTTATCAATATGGCATGGAAGTATTACAGGATTCTAAAATAAAGCTAAGGCTCCCTCATCATCGCTTTAAACTGCTTGGTCTTCTGGCTCAATAACTTCATCTTCTGACATTATAATAATATATTAGTATTTTACCGCTACTACAACAAACTAAAAAGTTACTTATTTAATTGAATTTCGTTTAAGTTAACACAATAAATACATTTGAGATATGCATATAAAAGAGTTCGTTTTGAAATGATTATAATAAATTTTGATAAAATCTATTCATATGATCCCAAAAATACCACCACCAATTAGCAACTAAATCGACTAATAACTACCTTCTGAGGTGCCTGCAAACTGGGTTAACTCTAAAACCAAACAAATGATTGCAGGACTATCATTCAAGGGATATGTTTTGGCAGGCAACTCAATCGCAAACATGGCTGAAGGAATCCCACTCCAAAATGATCTTGACTTCTGGGTTCAGAGGTAAACTGATTTTTTGTAAGCTTTGGCCGAGATTAGCAAATTCTATGACGATTATAGGATTTACCCTTCCATGATCTAAATGTATGACTCAAAAGGTAGTTATCCACCTGTAAATCTTATCTTCACTAACTTGTCACCAAGAGAAACAGTTGGTCGCTTCGATTTCGATTACTGCAGATGCTATTGGACTCCTAAAAGTGGAATATACTTTCATGAGGGATGCCTGCAGTCTATCCGAACTAAGGTAATTAAAAATGCAAACAGCAGAAATTTAATTATGAGGAAGAGAATATTTAAGGCAGTTAATTATGGATATACTTTCACGAACTCTTTCTGGGATGACTTCGACTACTTACTCCTCAACCCAAGATATGGAAGAATTAATGGACGCCGTAGACAAAGAAACTAAGATTAAAACGCAGAACCTTTTCCAGTAAAGAAACATGACCTAGATATGAGAAAATTCAGGTTCAAAGAAGTGACTATACAGCTCACAAATGTGAAAAATATAGACAGGACTATCCAATAGATTGCAGTTCAGTACTAACAAATTGCAAGTCAACGGAGCGAGAGAGTGAAGCTTCCTGTATTAATAAGGCTCAATGGGTCAGAACATGATTTGCTGGAAGTCTACTCCAAACAGATTGTGCTGCAGAACCCTCTCTCAGACGTGCATTACATGTAAATCAAGCTGGGTCTGAACTTTTCTGTGAATTACTACCCACGTAGAAGACGCTGTTAGGATGATTAATTGTAGTTTTAATAATAATACGAACAAGACGAACATTAAATTGAAAAGGAAGTGTAGCAAATGCAGAGTAAAACATCAAGTCGGGATAACGTAGATACTTCTATTAAAGAAGGTATAAAAACAATTTTTCCATAGTTGGGTTAAGAAATACTTATTCCTCTTAACCAATCGGGATAAGCATATATAAAAATTTCTTTTATTCCAAAATTATTGTCTGACAGCGCAGTTAAAAACTTTGATAGACTCTGGTAGCTTCATCCCAAATAGAAACACAAAATAATTATGTTTGAGAAGGAAGTGGAAGTGAGTCGTTACTCACAATCTTACCTAAATACTCCAACTGATCTAAGTCATACGACAACACGATCATATATGTATTCAGGGTTCGACACAAGTAAAAATAACTCAGACTTACCTTAAGTCATGCAGCCTTTCTATTAATATATGCTAAGCAAAGACAAGGCTTACAACCAAGTGATCGCCAACTGGTACGAAGATCAACAAGACTACATTGCGGCTCATGCTGATTGCCAGCGAGGAATGGTCCACAACGCTGACATTTCTCTTTTGTCTCTGTATCCCAACACAGACGAGCATAATTTTAGGGATCTACATATTACTCCTAAGAAGGGCACAGCTTCTGTTTCGGGCAAGTTTGTTGTACGACTAAGCCATGGTAGCATAGTGACAATGTGTGGCACTTTCCAGAACTAGTTCACGCATGGGATCCCTAAAGCATAGCATTAAGTCACTCCTCGTATTAGTCTTTCCTTTAGAAAAATGGAAGCTAAACAGAACTAACATAAATGCTGACTGTCTATCTATTGATTTTAGTCGTTTAAATATATTTTATTCTTATTTTATAT
>APMI01028031.1_pt1 | contig 10138 bp, 9 predicted proteins | sample 667938 | NCBI WGS metagenome assembly APMI01 (sample SAMN01084076, study PRJNA167559) | wastewater metagenome | biome: Wastewater | place: Denmark: Ejby Moelle, Odense | collected 2011-11-28
TCGTTAAATACTCGGCCATGGCCACAAAATTAATCGTTTTCCCACTTGCCTTAATAAGCAACTTGCCCGTTTTCGTAATGCAGTTTCCCATACCCATGCATTTGGTTGTCTTTCCATTAACCTACATAGTACCCTCCATCGCTGAACTAAAGCCGACCTTCGCCTGTTTTCATACCATTTTTCTAATAGCCTTAGTATCGGCCCCCTCCTTCAAGGATAAGCACAACAAACTTGGCATCATCATTGTTGCTAGACTGACTGGCTATCTTTTGGTTTGAGCTTGATTTCACTCGCGATGACTGATTGCTTTCAGATCCTGGGGATTTCTGAGGCTACTTTATTTTCACTAGTGAAATTTTACCCTTCGCTGGACTCGTCTATAAATTCTATTATGTTTTCTCAGTCACTGCGAAAATCTAATTTTCATTTACATCATTTTCTTTAAGCGCCATAAGTTTCGGCACTGCATTTATCTTTTTTTAAGCAGTATAAGTTTCATTAGGTTATTTTAATTCAGGGTTCTTGTAAAAATTGAGTTCCGGAATAATAACTTAAGAACGATGCTTCGGTAACTATTATACTTTGCTAGCAAGTTTACTCGCTTATTTTTGAAGACTGTGTGGAAGTGCTGGCTTATTTCCATTTTGCGAAACTGTACATTCACTACTCGTTTGAAGATTATTATTATCGTGGTGATGCACTCGATGACCAAAAACTCCAACTCCTCTCATGTCATCTTCATGCAGTGGTTTCATGAACGAAACCAGTGGAGCATAAACCGGAACAGAACTCTGATGAGCTAAATGTCGAGACTGTTGGACTTGCATAGGGGATACTTGATTAAAGTGATTTTTGTTTGTATTATTTTGGCTTCTCAGAATTTAGTTTATTTGAGGAATTTAGTGGCTGAACAGAGGTCTCACTCTCGCTGGCATCTGAGTAAGCTGAATATTGCCGAATTTATTATACGAAAATCTATCTTGAAACTATTCTACACGCGCTGAAGGCGGTTGAGCATTATTTATATTTGGATGATTTATGTTTGCTTATCCTGCCATCATATAGGGAAATCGGTGACTAATAATTGGCTTTGTCGAATTACTGGTTTGGTTAGCCGAGTACTATACATTTTTAACTTGCTCTGTCGATTACAGCTTTCTTATAATAGTTTCTTCTTTATTTTTCACCATTAAATTATTTGGATTGGGAGTATAATTAGGTCCTTGATTAGCAAGATTTTGGCGAAGAGGAACCTATCGGTGTTGATTTCTGTTGAGAGTAGATTTGGGCAGAGTTTTCTGACTCTTATGGCTAGAGAGAGTATTACTGCCAGCAGGCGATAATAAAGTCTATGTTGCTTGCTTGCTGCTTTCAAAGTTGTTTATTGCTTCAATTGTTGAAATTAGTTATTGAAAATTGGGTCTCCACTTTGAGTGAAGTTGCAACATTTTTTATAAAATCTGGTAGTAATTAAATGAATAACGGCTCTTAACTTCAGTTAAATGTTTTGATATTTAATCAAAATAAGGCTTTTTCGTTTTTAAGTCAAATGTGTGTACTTCACGTAGTAGTGAAGCCTCAAGCATTACAGCTCCTAAAATATATACATCTGCTTTTTCCTTGTCGTAGTAGGAAAAATTACATTCATCTAAGAAATTAATAATCTACGGCGAAATATGCGCATATTCACTTTTATTCTTTAGAATCTTGATATAGTTCTTGTCGAGTCCTAGCAGAATCGGATCAGATATTTTAATGAGACCGTCCTTGCTAATAAACACCTGATCTGAGGTTAAGCTTTCGTGAGGCATTTTTTTATCATGTAGAATATTCAAAGCAACACAACAGCTGTACAAAATGCTCCAAAGTTCATTCTCTTAAAAGAAAATACTGGAAGTCTTATTCCTTGATTTTTCTTGTATTTCATCTTTAAGGGTTTTAAAAGGATATTCGATGAGCAAGTATAGCTTATGGACCACTGAACACACATTTTTTTACTATTTACTTCTGATTTGAACAAGGTCAAGCAAGTGGGGACATTTAATTTGTTGCCGTTTTCTCAACAGGTCTTAAAATCCAGCAATTTACTCTCCAATGTTGGAACATACAGTGCGCAAGAGATACTAGCCTTTGGTTTTTTTATTAAGCAGATAAGCACAGCCATCCTACCGCAGTCTTACGATATCATATTAATCTTAAATATAATTTTTGCTCTCTGAGTGGCCCATTCGTTGATAACTATTTATGAACGCAAATTTCAAACTAAACTTTAAGCTTGATTATTAATAGAAGTTGGATAAATATAAAATGAATACAAGAATAATTAATCATTTAGGTCATCTTCAATGATAATCGCATCTATGAATTATGTGAGACTTAGATTTGTTGGACCGGAGCTGACTTTTCGCTATATTTGTTTCCAGTTCGTCTTTACTGTTTCTAATACACACTCGCATGTTCGTCTACAACTACTACTTTCTTTTGATTATTTTCTTGTTTTATGCTTCAATTTTATCTAGCCTTCTCTGAAGTTTTATTAACTCAGATTGAAGTTGTGTAATTATTGATGGTTGACCTTAAGTATTTGGCTTGTTCACACGCAAATCTTCAATCTTCTTTTCGATTTACTGGTTGTCACGTAACAACAATACCTTGTCTCTCTTAATTTTTTCTCTGTCCTTGATTAGTTCGTTAGTTTTAGCATCTAATGCGGCAAGCTCTTCATTGTAAATAGCCTGTATACGGTCAATATGAACTACTTGAGATTTTTCCAGTTGCTCCTGTGTGTGATATTTTAGGTCAAATTTCAAAGCACTCTAAACCGCAGAAGCCACTTAACGATTGTTGTTCTTGATATCTAAAAACTAAGATTTTTAGGTTTTCTTTGAAGGTGCTTAAGTAAGACCATTTTTTCGGCTTCCGTTCTGAAAAATCGTTGTCTAGTAGTCTTTATTGTTATATTGAGATCCATCGTTTTCGCAGGAGAGCAAACATGTAATATATTGTTTGATATCTGGCAATGGAGAGGTGTAATTAATATTAGTAGTCAACTTCGAAGAACTTTATTTATCTTTTTTCAGTTTCCGTATTTTAGATTCAGTTTAGTCCAATATTCTTTGAGCTCTTTGAATTTCTAGAATAGCTCGGTTGTTTTCGCTGTCATAGTCTGAATTATCCATGCAACTATCAAATTTGATTATATAGTTAATTTTTTAACTTAAAAACCAAATTAGCGCTTGCCTATTTGAAAATATAAACTTTAAAGACGAATTCATTTTTATTCATTTGCCAAAAACTAAATTATTTAAAATACCATTTGTTGTTTCGTCTTTATTTACTGGTTGCTATAATTTCAATTAATATAAAAGTCTGTTATAGTTCCAATAGATGAACACTAATTCCTTAAACAAATTTCCGAGAGACTACTTGGGTCCAGTCAATACAAATGTAAACGTACAGTATGAACAACCTATCGCCCGACAGGCATCGGGTTAAAAAGACAATCAGATATCAAATGCTAAAGATACAGAAGCAAAAATTCAAAATCTTTATATGATAATAGATAGTTTAAGAACTGAAAACTAGACCATGAATGCGATGGTCAAAACCAAAAATCAAGAGATTGTAAATCTCAAATCTCAACAAAGAGGAGTGCCTACTGCAGAAAAAGACAATTCTAATCGAGAAAAGTATTATCTGAACACATTTTGTATTCCAAGTGGGGACTTGACATCTCCAAACATTGTTTCAACTGAGCTAGACAAAGCAATCTATCAGTTACGAATAATCGCTAAGGAAAGAGATGATATTAAAAAATATTGCGAACAGCTGTAACAAAATCTAAAGAACCCCAACGGCATTCCAACGGCTAAATCAGAAGGTAGCAAAATAGTACTGCCGCAGACATTACAAAACCAGGATGTAATAAGCAAGCAGGAGCATGCCAAAGTCATTCAACAGTACGAAGATCATATAGCTTCCTTAGCAAGCAAGATCTCGACAATTCATAAATTAGAAATGGATGTGTCACAGCTGACCCAGTAACGAAATTTAATACTTCAAGATTTCTAGGGCCTGAGAAATTAGTTGCAAAATAGAATAGGATACTGTGAGCACCTTTAGAACTAACTTCGATTAATGGAGCAGTCATATCGGCAAAAATAAGTAATTGGAGGGGTTCCTCCTCAAGAGTACGAAAATAAAGTCAATCAGATCAACTTTTTGTAATCAGAAATTAAGAAGCTCGAAAGACTTGTTGCTGAAAGAGACTAAAAAATAAATTAAATCCAGACAAACAAAAGTGGACACATACAATTAAGTAAATAAGCATTTCAAAGCATGCAGGCAAATATTTCAAGTTTACAATAAAAATTACAGCAGGCCACAGAGGCCCAACGCAAATAAACAGAGAAAGCAAGTACAAGCCAAACATAATTAAACAAATTGAACAAATAACTTATTGAAAAGGCGAGAAAACTTGAAAATGAGACTTAGCATGCCAAAAAATTAACTGATGAAAATCGACAACTAAACATTAAATTTAACACTGCCAAAGTAATTAATTATTAATTTAGTCTTAAATAAAACAAATTTAGCGAAATCTTTAGCAAAAAACTGCTGAGCTTTAAAAACTAAAAATCGAAAATTAGAAAAATAAGAAAAATAGTGGAATGCTCGCATAGGTTACAGCATAAATCGAGAATTACAAAAGAAAAGCTACAGAGTCTTCGGATTTAGCAAAAAAATTGACATAGCAGATAGGAAAAATTGAATCTAGCTACAGAAACATAAAAAAATAAAGTTAAAGAGCACAAGAACATGTGAAGGAAAGTAAATCAAAATGGGAAATGTATGACAAAAGCTTGAAAAAGCATAGTGAAAATATGTTCAAAATGAACGACGTATGCAGCAAAAGGCTTGATGAGATTGATACAAACATCCAAAAGAATATGAATCTCCAGGCAAAATTAAGAGAACTTGTCCGTCAAAATGATTCTCTAACGGATGAAATTGACCAGTATATTAAAGAGAACCACTATTTAAAGGCATCATAATGAGTGATAGTGATCAAAGATCTTATTTTATTTCATTTTTTTCTTACTTAAGTCTATTCCGGAGCAACTGGGTCAAGGAAATGTCACCTATCTACTCTCGTACGATTTTTAAAGCTGTTACTGAGTGGAATGTATGAATTGGATCACCTGATCTGCTTTCAATATATTTCGAAAAGTTTTTAGTAGTATCTTTGTAACAACTCATAATAAATTTTTCAATCTCAGGATTCACAATGCTCTTACTAATTAAAATTTGAAGGGCTGCTCCAACCCAGAATCCATAACAAGAATCTAAACTTTTTCCAACTCTGCCTTGCATTCCTATCAATGAACTGTCTGTGTTATAGCAACTTTACCTTATTCATGGTGCTGGACTCTCATCATTAGAAAGTGAATTATTTTTTGTTTTTGTTTTGCAGGCAGCTAAATACCAAGATGTGCATATGAGGCAACTGCACAATAAATTGCCCCACTATGTGATTAATCTTTTGGTCTTAAACCAAAACCCCCATCGAAATTATAGCAACTGTCAATATACTATTTGACCTTGTCGCAGTTGATATGTGAGAAATCCTGCAACAACTTGCAGATGGACAGCGCAGAATATGCGAATCTCAAGTCACACTCTGAAGAATTTTGAAAGCTAGAAAATGATCCGTTTTATTTCTGATGCCTGCTGACTTCACTCAGTACAAGCTCTTTATTTATTTTGTCCAAGACGCCCAAAATACTTAGAGAATTGAGTGCTGAATAAGTAAACACAATATGTCCCTGTCCAAATTTTGATTTATCGTTAAGTTTTGAATAGAGAGTAGAGGATACAAAACCACCATTACGAAGTTGCAAGCTAAAAATGTACTCAATCAGTTTTGACTTGAGATCTTATTTTTAAAGCAGTTGTTATTTATCTAAAATATGAAGACCGCCTATGAAGAAAAAACATACCATGATGTGATATGATTCCATTCTCATGAGAGCATCTCCAGATTTTAGCTTGAGACAATTCAGATAATAATATTCGACTTGAGGCAATTCTTGAAGTTTGTGATGCTTTGAGTCCGTGTTTTGCATCATTATTAATTCTCAATATATTAGATAATAATGCTGCCAGAGTAGCCTGAATTTTATATCCCACGCGAGAAGTACTTAGGCGAGCAGATTCAAAGCATTGAGATAAACAAGTATTCCTTCTAGAACTCAAAGTCATAAAATTCGATAGTGATCACAGGCTTCCCTTATGATGAAGGCACTAGACGCAACGGTGGAAGGATCGGGGGAGCTATCGCATCCAATATTTTTAGAAATAAACTCAAAGAAAGTACGTTTTATTTGCAGCATCCCGTACATATTTATGACTGCGGAGATATTGCTAATGATATGGAATTAGAAAAGGCACACATAGCTATCTGTGATAAAAATAAAGCCATATACTCTTTAGCACCTAACGCTATGGTTTTCTCAATTGGCGGAAGCAATGATCAAAGCTATCCCAATGCAAAGGCTTTGATGGAATCTTATCCTTAATCTAGAATTGGAGTAATTAATATCGATGCACACTTTGATGTCCGACCGCTGAAATAAGGCTTGGCTCACTCTGGATCTCCCTTCAGACAGTTATTATAAAATTAGCTATTTATCAAGAACAAATCCACTTTCATCGAGTTCGCTAACAAAGGAGCAGTGTGCTCCAATGAACATTATAAATATTTGCAGCAGAAGGGAGTTCGAGTGTATTGGTTCGACAAGGATATCAGAGCATTCTCAGTAACTGGCGAGTCTATCTATGAAACTCAAGCAGGACAACTATTTGAACAGATTATTAAGGAACTTAGACAGAATGTCGACTGCATATTCGTATCTTTTGATACTGACTCGATTAATAGCAAGTTCATGCCAGGAGTATCTGCTCCAGGAGTTGTTGGCGGGCTCTCGTCGCGTTAGGCTATTGATATTATGCGAATCTCGGGACTAGAACCCAAAGTACGACTGGTTGACTTTTCTGAGTTTAATCCAGCAGTTGAGTCATTGATCAGCTCTGCCATGCTCACTGAGATGTTTTGGAATCTAGCCGACAGTATAGGGCAACGCCCGCCTCTTCAATGAGTCAAACCGTATAAGTGAGATAAATAAATTTAAAAATAGTTGATATTTAACATAAGATTTATTGTTGTTATATTAAATAGATTTGAATCCATGACAACACCCTATCCAGGTAACTGATTTTCTAAGCTTAGGCATTGTCACTTCAGGTAGCGGAGTCAGAGGTTACCCCGTGTCAACTGGCTACGTTTCTGGTCCCACTTACACCACTGGTACCACTTACGTTGATGCCCCCGTGACCACCACTACTACCTATGTTGGCGCTCCCAGCACCCAGACCTACGTGAGTGGCCCAACTACCACTTACGTTGGCGCCCCTACTACTGCTACCTACGTGGCTGGCCCAGCAACCACTACCACCTATGTGGGTGCCCCAACTACCCAGACATACGTGACTGGTACTACCGGCTACGGATACACTGGCGCTACCTCCTACACCGGAGCTGCCTACACAGGATCCACTGTGGGCGTTGCCGGCCAGAGAGTCGTTGCCGAGGAGATCCCAGTCGAGAGCAGAATTGAGTACATCCCCTTCGAGAAAAAATACATCGAGTACGATCGAGTTGAACGAGTTGAGCGAGTTCCCTTCGAAAGAGAAATCGTCGAATACGAGGAAGTCGTCCACAACGAGCGCATCCCCATCGAGAGGACCATCACCGACTACTACGCTGTCGAAACTCAAATTGAATATATCCCCAAGGAAATCGAGGAGACCATCGTCGAGTACGAGCCAGTTGAGCGAACTTGGGAAAGAGTCCAATATCTCCCTGTTGAGACCCAAATCGTTCATTACCCCGAGAGAGAAAAATACGTTGCCGGCCAAGCTGGAAAATACATCCAAGGTGGCTACACAACTGGTGCTGCTTACACCACCGGTGCAGCCTATACTACAGGCGCAGCCTACACTACCGGCAGCCAGGTCTACACTACTTCAGTGCCAGCCACAACAACTTACACTACCTCAACAGTGCCAGTTGGGTACACCACTACCACTGCAGTGCCCACCACCAGCTACCAGACTTACACTTCAGCAGTGCCAGCCACAACTACGACCTACACAACAGGTCCTTCATACGTAGCTTCATCGTCAGGCTACAACGCAGGCACCTTCGTGTCAGGCGCACACGGCACCGGCTCAAACTACGTGTACACCTCAGGAGGACCCCTTGAGACCAGCACCTACACCACAGGCGGCTATGCTCAACCCCTGAGCACTCACGGCTACGTCACCAAGGATGGCACTCACCTGTCAACCGCTGGAAACGTTGTTGGCGGTACCACCACTACCTACACTTCAAGCAGCCAAGTCAAAGGCAACCAGTCCTACCAGACCAATTACGCATGATATTTTTATGCCTATATTTTGTGCACTCATCTCACTATTATCACAATATTATAACATTATCATAACATTATGATAATATCATGTACTATTTTATATTTATATCTTTTACTTAGTAATATGATTCCTGAAAAACAAGCAGAGTGCACGGTCTCAGTTTTGTCCTACAACACCCTGGTGGAAAAGAGCGGATTCACGAACACAGTCAAAAACGATCCTCCCTGGCGTAGTTACGGGTGGCAATCACGGCGCGAGCAGCTTATCCTCAAAATGATTGAGGCTTCGCCCTTAATTATATGTCTGCAGGAAATTAGGCATGTCTCTCAGTATGCTACTCCCAATTTTCAAGAGTTCAAACAGCCTTTGTGGGAAATGGGCTTCGAGGGAGTATTCGCCAAACGTAACCTCGAGGGCGAATTTGGTCAAGAAGGACTCGCCATATTTTACAATCGTTAGCACTTCGCTCTTGTGCAAACTGATGTACTGTACTTTTAAGATGGAACTGGTCGACATGCTCTTGCTGCCACATTAAGATCTCGCGAAGGGTGTGTCTTTACTGTCGCCACAACTCACATCATTTACCCCAGTCAGCAAGACAAAACTCAAGCTTAGATTGACACACTTACAGAGTGGGCATTGTTGCATAAAAGAAACCTGCCCTGTTTCTTAGCCGGAGATTTTAACATAATTTCTCCTTTGCAGTCTACCATGCTGAAAGGCCTCAACGAACGGTTTCATGACAGTCACGAGAAAACTGGATGTAAAAATCCCACTTTTAGCTTAAATTTAACTGGCTCGAACTCACCAGGTATGATTTGTCAGCCAATGGGATGTCGAATCGATTACATTTTCAGCAGCAAAGACATCACAATCACTGATGCAAGAGTACTTGGATCTATATCCGATCTTAGTTTGGTTGCTGAACCTTCAGATCATCTTCCAGTTTATGGGATCTACTAAGTTCCAGTGCTCAATAAAACACTCGCTTAAGATTTCAAAACATTGAGATAATTATTTTTGGAGGTAAGAGAGCGGAATTACAATACAAGTCCTCGCTTTCAATAGTTCCTTGATTTGTTTTGGCTCCTACCGCGCTCAATTAAAAACGTAGTATATGAGCTTACTTATAAAAAGGCAGTTGAGTTGAACATTTATGAACAAAATTAATAATTTGGACGAATTGCTTTCACAAATAACACATACCACATTGAGACTATCCTAGATGGCGACGGGCGCCAAAAGAACTTGAAGTGGGAAGTAGTAACTCATGATGTCATACCTCACGAAGTCATCAATGAAATATTGAAAATTACTTAATAGCGCATAATAATTTTGCCTGAATTAATAAAAACGATCAATGAGATTGCTTTCAAAGACTTTATCAATAAATTTGATGAATTGTTCAGTCCGACTAACTGCAACGAAGTTTATGGACAGACTTATAAAGTTGCCTCCGAAAAAGGAATCTACAATCAGCACCTATAGTATGGACGATTTAGTTTCAGACAGATGGAAGGCTGGACTATATCTAACGAAGTCAGAGTTTAAGCCATGAGAAGATTATTGTTGCCTTGATTTTCTTACTGCTAAAATAAAACAATTACTTAAATAATATCTTGCCTATATACCATATGACGACACA
>APMI01017331.1_pt1 | contig 10136 bp, 7 predicted proteins | sample 667938 | NCBI WGS metagenome assembly APMI01 (sample SAMN01084076, study PRJNA167559) | wastewater metagenome | biome: Wastewater | place: Denmark: Ejby Moelle, Odense | collected 2011-11-28
GAGGCGGGTGCGGAGCTGGTGGTGGCGGCTGCGCACGATCTTGCACCCGAGCTGCCGATTGTGGCGCGCGCTGCAACGGTCGAGGGCGTGCGGCGGCTGGCGCGCTATGGGGCGCAGAATGTCATTCAGCCCGAGCTAGAAGGTGGGCTGGAGGTGCTACGCCATACGCTGCTGGCGCTTGGCTACCCGCAGCTGCATGTGCAGCGCTACGCCGACGCGGTGCGCAACGACGCCTACGACATTACCGTCACCACACCGGCCGAGCGGCAGACGCTTGACGACCTGATGGCTGCGGTGCGTGGGATGGAAATCGCCTGGCACGCGCTGCCGGCAAGCAGCCCGCTGGTTGGGCGCACGCTCGCCGAAACCGATCTGCGCGCCCACACTGGCGCGTCGGTGATTGGGCTGGTACGGGAAGGGCGCGTGCTGGCGAACCCAAAGTCGAGCACGATGTTTGCGGCGGGCGATCTGCTGGGCTTGCTGGGCGATGCGGCGCAGGTGGCGGCGGCGACGCAGTTCTTGCTGCCTGCGCCGGCTCTGCCAATGCTCCAGCCGGCCGAAAGCGCGCCGCTGGCTGCCCCGGCTTAGGATCATCCACAGATGACGCAGATGGCGCAGATTTGGAATGCCTTTTCTGCGTCATTTGTGTGATCTGTGGACTATTTCCTCACTCACGATTGCACGGCCGCAGTGTTATACTGCCCGTTCCGCATACGCGCGGGTCAGGCTCGGATGTTTCGGCACCCAGCCAAGCTCGCACCGTAAACTCACGCGCTGATTTTCATAATCGAGCGATTGCAGAGGTTTGTGCAATCTGCGCAATCTCGCCCGCTTATGCGCCGCGCGGGTGGATGCTCATCGGCATGCCGTGCTTCGGGCGCAGCGTGATCGCTACTTCCAGCTCGGGCTGGTAACCGGGCGCGAGGCGGAATTCGTAGCGTTGCGCGCCATAAGCCAGCAGCAGCGGCCCTTCCATTTCGGCCAGGTTGTTGCCAATGCACTTGCGCGGCCCCGCGCCAAACGGCATAAACGCCAGGTGATGCCGGCCGGCGCTGCGCTCAGGCGCAAAGCGGTCGGGGTCGAAGGCGAGCGGATTTTCCCACAGCGCCGGGTGGTGATGAATATTGTAGATGCTGGTGATCAAACGCGCGCCCGCCGGGATGTGGTAGCCGCCCAGCGTGGTATCGGCCAGCACGCGGCGCGGGCCGGCAATTGGCGCGGCCGGGTAGAGGCGCATGGCTTCCTTGAAAACGTGAACGGCAGTTGCGGCAGGTCGGCCACGGTGGGCGCGCGCCCTTGCAGCACAGTGTCGAGTTCAGTATGCAGCCGCGTCAGAATCTCGGGGTGCTGGCTGAGCAGGTACCAGGCGAAAGTGAGCGTGTTGGCGGTGGTTTCGTGCCCGGCCGCAAAGATCGTCAGCACCTCATCGTGAATCTGCTGGTCGCTCATCTGCTCGCCGGTGTCGGCGTCGCGCGCCTCCAGCAGCATGTCGAGCAGGTCGCCGGGCGCGTCGCCGCTGGCGCGCCGCTGCTGGATAAAGCCATACACGATGCCGTCGAGCGTTTTGCTGGCAGCGGCATAGGCACGGTTGCGCGGCGTGGGCCAGCTGGCCGGCGCGCTGAACGGGTTCTGCAGCTTATAATTGGCGTAGTGCACGCCCACGTCGACAGCCGGCCCGATCCGCCCAACGTCGCTCAGCACGTCGGCGCTGAACATCGTTTGCGTGATGATGTCGAGCGTGACTTGCAGCATCTCGTGGCTCATGTTGATCGCGCTGCCCGGTGCAAATGCGCCCCAGCGGTCGGTCATGCGCGCGCCGGCATCGGCCATTTTGTCGCCCATTGCGGCCAGGCGCTTGCGATGGAACATGGGCTGCATCATGCGGCGCTGCGCCAGCCACGACTCGTGGTTGGCGTTGGCGATCAGGCCATTTCCCACCACTAATCCTAAGCCATTTTTGCCTTCGAACTTGGGAAACTCGCGGTTGCGCTCGACCAGGACTTCCTGCGCCAGGTCGGGGTGTGAGAGAATGTAGACCTTTCGCGGGCCAACGCGGTAGCGAATGACATCGCCATAGAGCGCGAAGTCACGCGCCATCGTGCCAAGCAGATCGCTGGTGAAATCGGGCAGACTGCCGACCAGCGGCGCGCCTTGCGGGCCGGGCGCCTGGGTTGTGCCTGTTGAGTTAAGTGTTATATGTGTCATTGCTTGTTCACTCCTTATTAGCTATCCAATTGGATAGTAATTTTCTATAGTATACAGATGGATAGTATAATTGTCAAGACGGTGTTCGCAGGAAATCGGGCTTCGGCAAAGTCGCAAGTTTATCTACAGATTGCGCAGATAACATAGATATGGAGTCTATAATCTGCGCAATCTGTGTAATCTGTAGATAGATATCGTTCCCATCCTGACGTTGACATGGCCTTGAGGCAGAAAGATGTGCCAATGGAGACCAGCCCAAACCGGCGCGGCGGCCGACAGAGCGACGATATTGCCGAGCAGACGCGCCAGCGCATCATCGCCAGCGCGCGCGCGATTTTTGCCGCGCGCGGGTTTGCGGGCGTAAGCCTGCGCGATATTGCCGCCCACGCCGAGGTGACGCACGGCCTGCTGCGCCACCATTTCGGATCGAAGGACGACATCTGGCGCGCGGTGATTGACGCGACGATTGGCGAATACCTGGGCGTACTCACGCCGCTGCTGGCCGCAGCCGAGGCGCGCGAAACCGCCGCGCTCGACACGCTCAAAGCCGCCAGCCGCAACGTCGTGCTGATCGCGGCGCGTTACCCCGACTTCTCGCGCCTGCTGCTCCACGATGGGGTCGAAGGTGGGCCGCGGCTGGATTATTTTCTGGAGCAGATCGCGCCGCTGCGCGAGCGGATCGCGCCGCTGGTGCGCAGCGTGCAGCAGGCTGGCGGGCTGCCGCAGTTCTCGCACAACACCTTTCTGCTCGCGCTGCTCATGATGGGCGCAATGCCGTTTGCGCTGGTCGCCTTTTCCAACCAGCTCTGCGCGCTCGATATCCTCGCGCCCGCGCAGGTCGAGCAGCACGCCGACCGCGTGATTGCCACGCTGTTCTGCCAGCCCGCAAACTTGGTATCATAGGCGCAAGAAACGCGGCCAGGAAAGGAGTCGGGTTGTGGACAACCGAGCGGGCGCCCAGCTTCCCAGCGCGGCGCGAGTAGTGATCGTCGGCGGCGGCGTGATTGGTACCAGCGTGGCCTATCACCTCGCCAAATCCGGCTGGAAGGATGTGCTGCTGCTCGAGCAGAATAGCCTGGCGGCAGGCACCAGCTGGCACGCCGCTGGGCTGATCGGCCGGCTGCGCACCAGCAACAGCATGACCAAGATTAATAAGTACAGCGCTGAGCTGTATTCTGGCCTTGAAGCCGAAACTGGCTACTCAATCGGCTGGAAGCAGGTGGGCAGCCTGATCGTCGGCAAGTCGGCCGAGCGCATGACACAGCTGCGCCGCACCGCCGCTATGGCAGGAATCATGGGCGTGGAAGCGCACCTGATCAGCCCGCGCGAAGCCTTTGAGAAATGGCCACTCCTCCGCATCGACGATGTGCTGGGCGCGGTCTGGCTGCCCAGCGACGGCAAGCTTGTTCCCAAAGAGCTGGCGCTGGCGCTGGGAAAAGGCGCTGAGCAGCACGGCGCTGTGGTGCGCGAAGGCGTGCGCGTGACCGACATTCTGCACCAGAATGGCCGCGCCGTGGGCGTGCGCACGGCCGAAGGTGAGATCGCCGCCGACGTTGTGGTGCTGTGCGGCGGCATGTGGTCGCGCCAGCTTGCACTGCGCTGCGGCGTCAGCCTGCCACTCTACCCGGTTGAGCATCACTATGTCGTCAGCAAGCCAATCGACGGCGCGTTCGACGAGCTGCCGGTGGGGCGTGACCCCGACCTGTGCATTTATTTCCGTGGCGAAGGCAATGCCGTGATGCTGGGCGCGTTCCAGGCGCGCTCGAAGCCGTGGGATGTGCCCGTGCCCGACGATTTCGCCTTCCAGCTGATAGGCGACGACTGGGAAAAATTTGCCGAGCCGCTGGCGAATGGTCAGTGGCGCATTCCCGCGCTTGCCAGCAGCGGCTTCGAGCGCTTTGTGAACGGGCCAGAAAGCTTCACGCCCGACAACAACTTCCTGATGGGCGAAACGCCCGAGCTGCGCGGCCTGTTTGTCGCGGCGGGCTTTAACTCGGTGGGCATCGCTTCGGCCGGCGGCGCGGGGCGCTACCTGGCCGAATGGATCATCGACGGCCACATGCCGATCGACCTGTGGTCGGTCGATGTGCGCCGCTTCGGGGCGTATGCGAACAACACCGCCTTTTTGCGCGAGCGCTCAGCCGAAATTCTGGGCCTGCACTACCAGATGGCCTGGCCCAACCGCGAGTTCGAAACCGCGCGCAACATTCGCCTGAGCCCGCTCCATGACCGGCTGGCCGCGCAGGGCGCGAGCTTTGGCGTGAAGGCCGGCTGGGAGCGGCCAAACTGGTTTGCGCGCGATGGCATGGTGCCAGTGATAGAATATTCGTTTGGCCGCCAGAACTGGTTCGAATGCCACGCCGCCGAGCATCGCGCCGCGCGCGAGTCCGTCGCCGTGTTCGATCAGACCGGCTTCGGCAAGCTGGAACTGCGCGGGCGCGATGCGCTGGCCGTTTTGCAGCGGCTGTGCGGCAACAACATCGACGTGCCGGTTGGCCATGTTGTGTACACCGGCATGTTCAACGCGCGCGGCGGCTTCGAAAGCGACCTGACGGTGATTCGCACCGGCGCTGAGTCCTTCCTGCTGATCACCGGCACCAGCCAGGCCACCCACGACGCCGACTGGATCGCGCGCAACCTCGCGCCCGGCGAGCAGGCCGAACTGCGCGGCCTCGGCCCGGCCGATCTTTCCAACGCGGCCTTTCCTTTCGGCACCTCGCAGCTGATCGAGCTAGGCATGGCGACCGTGCGCGCCGTACGCATTACCTACGTGGGCGAGCTGGGCTGGGAATTGCACGTGCCCACGCCACAGGCCGCGCCGCTCTACGATGCGCTCATGGCGGCCGGGCGCGACCTGGGCGTGGCGAATGCCGGCCATTACGCGATCAACTCGCTGCGCATGGAGAAGGGCTACCGCGCCTGGGGTGCGGAGATTTCGCCCGACGACACGCCGCTTGAGGCCGGGCTGAGCTTTGCGGTGGCGTGGGACAAGCCGGGCGGCTTTCTTGGCCGCGAGGCGCTATTGCGCCAGCGCGAAACCGGCCTCACGCGCATGCTGGCGACCTTTGTGCTCGAAGACCCCGCGCCGGTGCTGTGGGGTGCCGAGCCAATCGAGCGCGATGGCGTGACAGTAGGGTACACGACTTCTGGCAGCTACGCGCACACGCTTGGCGCGGCGATCGGCATGGGCTACGTCAGTAATCTCGATGGAGTGAATGCCGAATTCGTGCGGGCGGGCAGCTACGCAGTCGTGATCGACGGCGAGCGCTACGCGGCGCGCGTTTACCTGCGCCCACCCTACGACCCCGCGCGTACGCGCATCCTGGCGTGATTTGATTAACCGCAAAGAGCGCGAAGGGTTTGGATATTTCAAACCTTCGTGCCTTCGTGTCTTCGTGGTTAAGCATTCATCGGTGATCGCCCTTCGATACGCGGCTACGCCGCTACTCGGGACGAGGTCGTCAGTCGTCGGTCGTCGTTCGTCGTTCGCCAGCCGTCGAACAACAAAAACGGTGGAGGCGATATCCACCCCCACCGTCTTCGTTTGCGCCGGTTGTTTTACCCAGCCACACCCTCGGCAACCGTGCGCTGGAATCGCCGCCACATCAGGAAGGCCATAAACGGCGCGACCGCCAGGAATGCCGCCCACACCGATGCCAGTCCGCCGCCGATCGTGTGGATCAGCAGGTAGCCCAGCGCGACCGAGATCCAGATGCCCACGCCGGTAATCAGCAGCGGGAAAGTGGTGTTGCCCGAGCCGCGCAGCGCGCCCGACTGCACGAACAGCACGCCCCAGAACGGCTGCAGCAGCGCCACCACGCGCAAGCCACTCGCGCCCGCGTTCACCACTGCCATGTCGCTGGTGAACAGGTGCAGCACCTGCGGCGCGAACACAAACAGCAGCGCCGCGATCGCGCTCATCCACGCCACCGCCCAGGTGGTTGCCACCCGCGCGGCCGCCCTGGCCTCGCTGATCTTGTTGCGCGCCCACGCTCTGGCCGACCAGCGCCGTCGCGGCGATGCCAAAGCCAATGCCCGGCAGGAACGACAGCGACAGCGCGTTGAACGCGACGCGGTGCGCGGCCAGCACTTCGGTGCCAAGGTGCGCCACCACTACCGACATTGCCAGGAAGGCACTCGACACCAGCACCTGCTCAAGTGCCGCCGGGATGCCAATGCGCAGCACCTGCATCGCCACTTTTACATCGGGCAGCCAGCCGCCGCGGCCACGGATCGTTACGCCGTTGCGGCCGCGCCACAGCGCTGCCACCAGCAGCGCCAGCGCCAGCGTGCGCGCCAGAAAGGTTGCCCACGCGCTGCCGACTGCGCCCATCTGCGGCAAGCCAAAGTGGCCGTAAATCATGCCGTAGGCCAGCCCGACATTCACCAGGTTCGCCAGCGCCGTTACCAGCATGGGGGTGCGCGAGTCGCCTGCGCCGCGCAGCACGCCGCCGCCGATGAAGAGCGCTACCAGCACCACCACGGTGCCCATTGTGACCTGAAGATACTGTGTGCCGATCTCAGCCACGGCCGGCTCGACGCCGAAGATGCTAATAATCGGCCGCGAAAGGTACAGACCGCCGAGCGCGAGCGGGATCGAAAACAGCGCACTCCAGATCAGCGACTGGCGGCCAAGCCGCCCGGCCTGCGTCAGGTCGCGCGCGCCAACAGCCTGGGCCACCAGCACCGAACTGCCGATCGCCAGCGCGCTTAATGCCGAGATCAGGAAAAACATAACCTGCAGGCCCGTGCCCACACCAGCGATTGCCACTGCGCCCAAACCGGCCACCAGCAGCGTATCGACAATGCCAAGCAGGGTTTCCAGAAAGTTTTCGCCAATCACCGGCCAGGCCAGGCCAAACACGCGCCGTCGCAGCGCGCTTGGCGCAAGGGGTTCACTCGTCATCTCGGGCGACTCTGCCCCGCCGTGTATATTCAGTTTTTCTTCCGCAGTCGCCACGCTTTGTCTCCTGTTCCGGCCCCATTGCCCTTGCATTCCACGGTCATTCGCCCGGACATGCTATGCTTAATAGTTCAATTTGCCAACGCCCAGATGGCCAAATTAGCTCAGTCGTTCGACTGATCTTTTGATTGTGCGTGCAGGTGTTGTTTTTGCTACACAATCTGTGTATTACATCGCAGCAATCCGGCAGAAGTTCCTGCTTCCTGCCATTGTGTATTGCTGAAACCCAATTACCCATCAGATCGTGGCGTCACTCGCATGCGAATTCCCGCGAGTGGTGCGCCGGTCGGTCGGTATACTTGCAGTAGCGGCTGGCCCGGTGCCAGCTCCAGGCGGTAGCGCCGTAGCACGTGTGATGCCAGCGCTTTGATCTCAACCTGCGCGAAATTAATGCCGATGCAGATGCGCGGCCCGCCACCAAAACCCACCAGCGCGTAGGGCGTGCGCTTATGCTCCTCGCGCGGCGCCGCAAAGCGGTCGGGGTCGAAGCGCGCCGGCTCGGCAAAAACGCTCGGCAGCATGTGCGAGGCCACGATCGAATACATGGCGTACACGCCGGCCGGCACCGCGTAACCGCCAAACTCAAACGCCTCCAGCACGCCGCGCGGCCCTTCGGCCACTGGCGGGAACAAACGCTCGGCCTCGCTGAGCGCGTTTTCCAGCACCTTCATGCGCTTGATATCGTCGAGCGCGGGCTCGTTGCGCGTGCCTAGCAGCGCGTCTTGCTCGGCCAGCACATGCGCCAGGTAGTCGGGATGTTGCGCCAGCAGCGCCAGCAACCACGCGCTCAGGCTGGTCGAGGTTTCGTGGCCGGCGACCAGCAGAATATTTGTGTGGGCGATCAGTTGCGCGTCGCTTAGCGCCTGGCCGTGCTCGTCGCGCGCCTGCACCAGCAGTCCCAGCACATCGTTGGTCGGGTTTGCCCGGCGCGCGTGGATCTTCGGCAGCAGCATTCCATGCAGTTCGCCCTGAAGCTTCGCCATCCGCTCCATGTACTCCTGCTCGCTGGCAACATTTTCGCCCAGCGTCAGCAGCGCGAAAAATAGCTCGCGGAATTGATCGACCTCGGGGCCGGTGCGAAAGCCCACCAGCGCCTCGGCCGCCACGTCAAAGGTGATCTTGCGCGCTTCCTCGTAAATATTGACCTCGCCGCGCGCGAGCCAGCCGGCCGTGCGTTCGCGGATAATCCGCTGCATCAGCGGCAGATAGCGATCCATGTAGCTGATCGCAAAGGCCGGGTTCATCACGCGGCGGTGCTCGTCGTGGCGCGGGCCATCCATGGTCAGCAGCCCGTCGCCATACACGTCGATCACGCCCATCAGCTGGCCCCAGCCCAAGCGGTGCGAAAATTTCTGCCGGCTGCCCGCCAGCATGAAGCGGTTCGCCTCGGGGCCGACCAGGTAGACCAGGTCGCTGCCACCCATGGTTTTGGTGCGGAAAATCGGGCCGTAGCGCTCGTAGCGGTCGATCATCATCTGTGCATAGCTGGTGGCCATGTCGGCGCTCGGCTCGACCAGCGGAATTTCGTGGAAGGGACGTGCACTCATTCGCTTGTTCCTTTCAGGTGCGCCGCCAGCACGCCGCGCACCGCGCGCTCGACCAGCGGCGCGGCACATGCGCACCCGCCGTCGATCCGGTCGGCCATGGTCAGCGCCACCAGACCGTGCAGCGTGGCCCAGAGAATAATCACCACGTTCTCAAGTTCGCCCTGGCTCATGCCCGGTGCGGCCACGTCGCGCAGCGCGTCGAGTGTGAAGGTGTACACGCCGTCGGCCTCGTCCAGCGCGCCCGATGGCAGCGGCATTTTGCTGTCGGAGCAGAACGGCACGCCGCCCAGGCCGTGCATCACCTGATACATTTCAGGATGTTCCCAGGCGAAATCCCAGTAGGTTTGCGCCAGCGCCAGAACGCGCGCTTCGGGGGAGGGGGCATTTGCGGAGATATGCTGCATGGCTTCCAGCAGCGCAGCGAAGCCAGCGCGCATCAATTCCAGCAGCATCGCGTCTTTGCTCGCAAAATGCTCGTAGATCGTCGGCGGGCTGTACTCCACGCTGTCGGCCACGCGGCGGATCGTCACCGCCTGCCAGCCTTCTTCGCCAGCAATCGTGCGCGCGGCCTGCAAGATGGCCTGGCGTCGTTCGTGCCGCTCGCGCTCGCGGCGTTCTTTTGTTCCCATATAACACTCATAAAATAATCTAACATTGTTAAGGAAATATACGCCGATTCGGAAATGGCGTCAAGCCTTTCTCACCCTTCTCAGACTTTTGGCGGAGCAAGATCAGACTTTCGGCGGAGGCGGGCTGGGCCGGCGCGGCTGGAGGCTGCGAGTATAATGCCCCGCACGCGGCCTGCCATTGTTGGCGGCCTCTAGCGGTCGGCGGTGATCATGCGCAACTTTCGCACGGTGCTGCGCCCCACAAACCTTGAGCAGCGCAACATCCGCAACGTGCTGATCGACGGCATTGGGGTGGGGATTGTTTCGGGCGTGGCAACGTTTTTGTCGGTGTTTCTGGTGCGGCTGGGCGCGTCGTCGTTTCTGGTTGGTCTGCTTACCGCCATGCCCGCACTCACCGGTATTATTCTGGCATTGCCGGTGGGCCAGCTGCTGGAACGCCAGCGCAATGTTGTGCCCTGGTACTCACGCGCGCGGGTGTGGGTGCTCGGCTCCTACGCCATCACCGGCCTGATGCCGTTCATTTTCCCGCTCGAACTCGTGCCCGTGCCAATCATTGTGATCTGGGCGATCGCGACCGTGCCGCAGACGATTGTGAATGTGGCGTTTACGATTGTGATGGGCGCAGTGGCCGGGCCCGACCGGCGCTACTACCTGATGAGCCGGCGCTGGTCGATCCTCGGCCTGACGACCGCCGGCACGGTGGCGCTGGCCGGCTGGGCGCTCAACCAGGCCGCTTTTCCAGTGAACTACCAGCTGGTGTTTATTGGTTCGTTTGCCGGCGGCCTGCTCAGT
>APMI01083725.1_pt1 | contig 10135 bp, 8 predicted proteins | sample 667938 | NCBI WGS metagenome assembly APMI01 (sample SAMN01084076, study PRJNA167559) | wastewater metagenome | biome: Wastewater | place: Denmark: Ejby Moelle, Odense | collected 2011-11-28
AAAAGTAACTAAGATATAAGACCAACATTTGGGATGATGCACGCTTTTCTAGACATTGGTATTAAGATGATGGATATGAAACAAGTTTTATAAGCACTTTAGCTTTTTAAAAAACATAATAAAATGCCAAAAAATGAGACTTTGAAATTCTTAGGTAATCTGAAAGACTTACCCGAATAAATTCAAGCTTCATTGATGGATTTCAAGATTCAATTCGGTAAAGCAAAAGTAAGTAAGAAGCAGTTACCCAACATCGATGACCCTCAAAACTAAAAATGAGTTATTTATTTATACATATTACTGATGTTCTAATTATTGATTTCATAATTTTTATTGATATATATTGATCAACTAAATCATGCAACCTTGGCTTCGCTTTCTACTCTTCTTCATCGCACAGGTGCTAATCTTCAGATTGATCTGCTTCGAATATGCAAAATATGCTGTCAATCACTACGCAGGTTCTACGGACAAACATACTGATTAGTGTAAGGATGAAACATCATGGAGAAGGAAGCTAAGCGAAACTTAAAACTAATTAGACTGGCAGAAAGCGAAGTTTAGTAAAATTGTCTCGCTTATTTAAACTAATTCTGTAGGCAAAACCGTGATTTCAAAATGAAATATTGATGAATAAATTTTATATTCACACATTGATTTGCTCATTTACAGTTATATGCCTCAATATTAAGAATCTAGATAGTTAAAAGGATAACTTCTATTTTTGTGTGAGAAAGCCAAACAGCGAACACTAAGGCTAATTAAATTATATATTATATAAAGAATGCTAGGCTCTGCTTAGAAATACACAATAACAACTTCATTTCTACATTTCGTATTCTTAATTGCTGTAGTAGTGCGTCTTAGCGAGTCACAGACAACAATTAATGGATTTATGGTAACTTGAATGCTAACTCAGCCAGCAGGTTCAAATGGAGATATGCAAATTTATAATTTGACAGGCTATAACGCCAATGATCTATTACGAATCAAATTCGTAGCTACTACTAATCCTGCGATGCTGACGACTGCAGCTTTGATGGTCAATTTTAATAGTCCACTTAGACCTGAAGATAAAAGCATAACAGATTTTTACCACGTTAATCCAAAAGATGTGGATTCTTACGACTTGGATGCAATATGGAATGCTCGACAACAGTTCATAAACATTGCTATTCCCCCTGGTGCAGTAACTGCTTACTTTACGATACTAAACTACGACCCTTCATATCGTTCAATCAATGTAAGCTATACAATGTACATTGATGGGCCTGGCCAAATCAATTACCAGTGCGATACTTGTGCAAATAACGAGCACTTCGGTGGACCTAGTGGCTGTTTCTGCCAGAATTGCATGTTCGAAAATTTTGGAAAATTGTGCTCGAGAACTTCACAGGTCATCGATAAAAATTCAACATCTGTCAGATTACTGCCGCAGGTCTATAACTATTTCTCCTTGAGCAACACTAATAAAATCACGTTGTAAATATAAGCGCAAGGGATCGCATAAGCATATCTTCAATTTTAACAATTTGATTACTAAGTTGCAAGTTTCTACAATGTAGCCAGAGGCACTCAAGCAGATGGTCGATATTTAGTAAATAATAACAAAATAAAAATAGTAGCCGACACGCAGAAGAGAAAACTGCTGATCACATTAGTCAGTTTTTCAAATAATCCTATTAATGCGACTATCACATACACATAAGATAGTTCAGTCAGTGTGTTAGTCATTGTGATGGCAGTGCTAGGAGGAGTTTTACTGATCACACTCATCGTTGCAGTTGTGTGCATTGTGAAGAAGCGAAATGCAGCAAATCGTATTAATTCATAAATGAATATCCCCTCAGATACTAACAAGCTGTCAGGAGAATAGATATAACGTTATTTTCCATGCTGTGTGTATTCCCATCTTCTGGCTAATAATGATCAATTTTAAACATCTTTAAACAAACTGAACGCAGGACAGCCGGGTGACCCTCCTACTTAAAAAATAAAACAGCAGCAGCCGACAACTGAATCAGACTGTGTTATTTGTCTATAGCAGATCAATCAGACAGACCAGGTGCGGATCGGATACTGTAAACATATTTTCCATGGAACTTGCTTAATCAGCTGGTTCAAAAAACAGAGGGTACTAATTTTATTATTATAGAACTGCCCGTATTGCAGAAAATAGTACACAAGGGAGTAAACTACCGCAGAATATGGCAAACTAATAGCCGAAAATGGAAATAGAGTACTAAAGGATGACGAACTGGCTAAAGCTATATTCAATCGCAAGATCATGAGCAAAACTGTTATCGAGAACATATAATGATATAATATCTCACTTTTATTACAGTATACTCGCTAAGGCCTGTTGATTGCTGCGAACTCAACATTATTTATATTAATTTGAAGAGTATCATGAGCTACATAACCAAAGCAGTCAGCAACTACAAGGGCACTAGTCCCATGTTTGGCAGAGCACTCATCGGACTGGGTGGATTCTCAGCCGTTGTTGCGGCTTGGAGCTACGTGCAAGCCAAAGGTGCCGAACAATAACTCGAGTATCGCAAAAAGCAACTCTCCAAACCAATATACCGGCTGTCGTAAGAAGAGATGATTAACCCTCCCTGGAACAAGGGCAATATCAGATAATGGTTGTACCGCAGAGGTAATCAGACTCACTAACTTAGTCGAGGTCACAGGCAAACCTATCCATCGTCTCAGTTGTATGATCCCTAGGCGAGTTGCTGGTGGAGACGGATTTGAATCTGTTGTGCCACTTGTTGCCCGCGAGAACAATTAAAGAACAGAAAGAGAAGGTCTTTTAATATCGCTTGGCTTTATCCCTTACCAGTTCAGACACATCGGTGACAGATACAGAATTGAAGACGTCACTAGGCAAACATTCGTTGGTTTTGTCAGCCAGCTTGATGATCTTAAAAATCAAGGAGGATTATTCGCCGGTAATGCTTACCAAGAAGGTCGTCTACTCTATAAATACGCAAATATTGACGACATTAGCAAGAGTTCAGGCTTGAAAAATAGAAAGCAAAATACAGTTGCGGTTGTTGAGAGACTGTATGAGACTGGAGACCTCAATGAACGAAGAGGCAAAAGATATTCTATTGACTGCGATTTCGCTTTGGACCACCCTTACTACAAGACAGAAGCCGGAGCTTTACAAACCGGCGCAATGCCTTGGGACTATAAAAATAGAGCTAAAAATTTCCTCGGCGTTAGTTTAGTTAGCTTAATTGTAGGAGCCAGCGTGTTCTGATCACCTCAAATATTAAAATATAAATTTGTCAATTAAAGAGTAAAAATATTAGAACTATGAACATCCATGAGCAACAATTGAAAATGTCAAGCTGGCTCTGGATCTTTGCGTGGCATTATTTTACGTAGCACCTCCTAAAGATTTTTGTATAGTTCAGCTGCTATTGTGTGTAGCTCATCGTTTTATGTATTTTTGCTTTGGACAGCATATTTTTTAAGTCTATCTTGTTTAAACACATTCAAAAACTATTCAGTGAGTCTATCATATTTAGCTAGTCGCTCCTCTCGCGATAGATCGACTCTAGTCATTGGATTAAACATTTTTACTTTGATCAACTCATCCCTAAAATATCTACTATTTTACTTGAACATGAGAACGATTTCGTTAAGGTAAAGCATTGAATTCTTTACATAAGTGGAATGTTTGTTATGCATGATTTCAACGAGTTTCTTCATGAGAGCACAGGCCACGTCGGGGGTAATAGCCATTTTAAAAGTTGAGTTGTGGAGTACAGCAGAAATGCAATCAAAAGCCACGGCGATATCGGCTTGAGACAGAGTATACAATGCACTGTCTATCTTACCCTGCTTCCAGTAATGAATTATAGGCTTGACGTAACTAGAACGCATCTTGTATATCGACTCGAATCTACCACTCTCCTTCATGAATTAACCAATGAGTTATATTTGTTGAAGTTTTTATTTCTGAGCTCCGTTACCCATGAAAGTGGATATATTCATAACAGATGAGTTTTATAATGTATCGTGCTCGACTGTCATCTCGTAATTAAGATTATTATTCTGTTAGAATGTCTCGTGTAGCTTCTATTGTAATAATTTCTATCTTTAGAATCTTTACTTTTAAAGCTGTTGGATTTTTTATTGCATTTTTCTTTATTGTTCCTATTTCTCCTTCTGAATTTTCTATCTTCTTTCTCTCTATTTCGCTTATTTTTCTTATTTCTCCTTTTATTTTTGTAATCTTATTCTTTATTTTCTTTATTCGTCCTTTATCTTCTATTGTTATTTTCTTTACCTCTCCTGCTCTTTCTTTGCTTCTTATTTATCTCTGATATTTTTTAACTCTGCCACGTTATTAAGATTGCCTAATGCTAGATTTACATTGTTCATTACTTCTTCAAGATCTTTATTTCTATCTAAAATTTTGGGATTCTAATCGATTTATTTATTACTGTTGTAGCCTTCAGCAGGTCTTATTTTACGTTCATCAGGTGGGTTTGATATCTACTTGCGCATGCTTGGATTTTTAAATATTTTTGGTAACTTAAGCTCTTCTTATTTTTACTTTTATTCTGGTTCTCGCTTGTCAGCCAAATAACAGAACCAAACTGAGAGAGCCCCTGCATTACTAGAAATACCCTTGATACCATTTTAAGACCAAATCAAATCCTGAACTCCTTTCCACGCTGAATCAATTGATTAGATAATTAATCCTCCCTTCCTCATATGCCAGATCTTTAAAGTGTCGTTGGCTCCTGTGCAGAGCAGACTGCCATCAGGACTGAAGTCAATGGCAGTTATTGGCATTGATACTAGCTCAGTTGAACTTATAAACTAATATACTCTTTTTGAGACATCGCAGCTGAAATACTTAGCTGTACGATCTGAAGAACAACTCGCGAACATGCGATCTTCAGGATGAAATGTTACTTTTAACACGGGTCCATGATGCTCAGAGTATGTATAAATTACTTTTTGAGTCGCAATGTCCCATAATTTTGTCGTTCCATCTTAGCTGCCACTCAGCAAACAGCTTCCATCTGGAGAGACTTCGATCGAATTGACCCTATTCGTGTGTCCCTTGAGAGTAGCAAAATTCTATTTTTGTCTATGGTCCCACAATTTAATCTGTGTATCAGAACTACCACTGGCTATTAGATTTTCCTCACCAGGGAACAAACCAAAGCATTTGACTTCAGTTGCATGACCTCTTAGCGTACAAATAGGAGTATCTATTAATATATTTAGTGTTACTTTTGCCTTATAGTACATCCCAAACGTTGATGATGCCCCTGCTAGACCCTGAAATTATGCAAGTCTCGTCCCAGCTGATCGCAACGGCAGATACCTAGGATTGCACGGTATTGTTAGCGCTGCTATTAAAGGTCTGTATTTATGCATGCTGTACTTGAAGCTAGTTGTCCTCTTCGCTGAGGAATTCGTAGAAGCGGATATTGTTTTGGTTGTCCCCAGTCACGAAGTACTAATGCCGAGATGACTATCGATTCTAGTCAGGCTCGAGCTTGCGGCTGAATCTCGCGCAGTTAATCTTGCAGCCATTCAGCGAATAGTCCTCTGAGATTATTAATGGTTTACTCAGCTTGATGTTTCTTCTACGCATTTTTGAATATTTGATTCGCTTTCTTATAATATATATTGATATTGGAACATGCAATAACCAGAAGATATAGAATTTTGCTTTATTTATTGCTGTAAGTTAGTAATTATTGAAGGCTGTTCTATTCTGATAAGCATTCAATACTTTAAGAATTTGATAATAATTTATTAAAATATTTTCAAAAACCCAAATGTTTGGATTCGGACCTGGCACTGGTGTTCCTGGCCAAAATCGTATGCCTCAAATCAAATATGAAAGATAGTAATAATCATAGTCAAATATAGACTTCGCGTTTATCCTGCTTCCTTTGCATTCAGATAAGACATTGAAATCGGCGATAAGATTTTACTCCCACAGTCAGCTTTGAATGAACTGTACCCTCTTATGTCAAAGGGACCACTCATTTTCTGTCTTGCTAATATGAACTACGTCAACGTCAAGCGAACTTTCTGTGGTGTGCTCGAGTTCGTAGCCGATGAAGGTATTAAATTTTTGATTCAGGTCTTTGCTATATCCCCAATTGGATGTTTAAAATGCTCAATTTCACATAACCCGGTCTTCCTGGACAGATTTCTTTAGTTCAGGATCTCAAAAGCAAAAAGGTCAAAACTCCTTACTTTATTAAGCTCAGACCGCACAAGACAAAATTCATCGAGCTTGATAACCCTAAAGCAGTTTTAGAGTTTCAATTAAGAAATTTCACTTGTTTGCACGAAGGAGACACAATAACAATCTCAACGTTTTCAGGCAAGTTCGATATAGACATTTTGTAAATAAAGCCTAAGAACGAATATGAGGCTATTTGCATTATTGACACTGATGTAGAAGTCGATTTTGCTCCCCCTCTAGACTATGAAGAAACAAAACCACAATAAAACACTGGCAAATTTGTAGAGTAAAATACAAAGAAAAGCATATTCGATGGGAAAGGAGTTAGAATCGATGAAAAAGCTGTCAATCCTTCTAGAAAAGCTTCACAAGCAATCGAAGAAGAAGAGTATGACCCTAGAAAGCATCGAATTCATAGAGGAGTGCGTAAGACTTCAACTAATTGGATCGGAGGAGCAGTCAAAATTGGTGTACCAACTGGCACAAAGAAATGATTATAGCCTCTTAAACTACAAATTATTAAATAACGATTATATAAGTAGTGTTGTATTAGTAAATGTAAAAATTAGACAAATAAAAATCAATACTTTCGGGAATTAGTAATCCCTGAGCTTCTTTTCGAACCCCTGCTTTCAGAAGCAATTTCTGATTTTTGGCTTCTTCTTTCAGGCTAAATTTCATTTTTGCGAGGTTAACGTCTTTATTGTCTAGCTGGTTGCCGATGTGATGGCTCATAACCTAATTGCCGATGTCTTGGCTCGTTTTAAATTTGTTGAATATATTTCTGATGGTTTTACAAAAATTTCATATTTTGATCAGCTTGCCTCCAATTGTTGTCGAATTGACCTGCTTCTTCCTCATCGATGTTGTAGTAATGATTAGTTTATTCATAATTACCACCATTCTTTTACCTCACAATTTTTCTACCTTTGTCATTAAGCATGCGTTCTTAGGCAATTCTATTCACCCCAGAGCTATTTTTGTAAGCTTGCTGTTTTTGAGAGATAGTGTTACCATTTTTATGCTCGCCCATACTGTTTTAAAAATAGTTCTATTGAACAATTTTGCCATCAGGACCCATTTTGCTAGAGCTCACAAAACTCTGGCAAACATAGGAGCCAGTGGAGCCCTTGCTGTGCATATTTTTGTGCACATCAGAGAACTTGAAAATATCTTAAAAAGGGTCTGCTCTGAAGGCCATCATATCTCCAAAGAAAGGGTCACTACCGAAGCCACCGAAGCCCCTCATAAGCTGGTGCATGTTGGTGAAGGGGTCATGCATGTCCATCCTTGCGACTTGCTTGCTATGGCTGTTTCCTCTTCTGCTCATTGCTGTCTAGCTGCTTAGACTTGTTTTCGATAGTTAACTTATTAATATCACATATAGATGTATAAACTCTATATATATCTAAAGTTCAAGATTGTTCTAGATTTTTGTAATCCCGCTATTTTGTGTAATTTATTTGCAAATTAGCGATGCAAAAGTGCTATTTTAATAAAATGTTTTGGTAGGCTCTAATGTTTGTTCTTATGCATTCGTCATAATAAAGCTCATTCATTGAAAAACATTTAATATTGTAATTGACTGTATTTGTCTACGGTTGCTGTAAAAAATGTCCTTAATTATAAACTTCATGCTTTATTATCAACAATTGAAATATATCAAGTAAAACAAGAATTGAATTGCCAAAATTAAATCTTCATAGGGCTGGCAATAACTTGAACTACAATTTTGATGTTCTATGCCATGATGGTAAGTAGGTTCCAGTGAAAACAGTATTCGGACTATATTAGAAAATTGGCATATCGTATTTTATTGAGCATATTGGTAATAGTTGTATTTAAGTGCTAATCAGTGTAAGGAAATGACCTAATTTGCGCTATGGTTCGCGTACTATGATTCCTTCTTCCTCGCCCAAGAACTCAAGCTCAACTACGAGTTTTACTTTCAGTATCTCACATATAAATTAGTCATGTCATACATGATAGCAAATGGCCAGTGTCAACTTGTCCGCCCCTCTGTGCTGCTTATACGCATCTGCAGCAGTTCATAGATGCGGAGCAGAACTGGATTATCTCCAAGTGCAAGCAGGAAGAGCTCTAAATTGTACAAGCACACATTAATGAGCTTGTACTTTTCTTAAATTTGGAAAAATCGTATGCATGTTCCTTCTGGGAGAAAGACTATCGCAGAATTGAAGCATCAACTGTGCATTTCTATACTTTTTTGCAGATGCTCATCAAAGCGCTGATTCCTTACTAATCCATGACAATATTTTAGTGCAGGACTGCGAACAAATTATGTGTGAAGTTAGAACAATTGGAGAAATTGATGAATTAAATACTTAAATGCATCAACCCTATTGCCAAAGTATTATCGAGTTCCAAATTCGCAGAAGAATCAGCACTGATTAAAAATTTCTTTGAAAACTGGATATGCTTTATGAAGAAACTGCCAAATATAAAAAAGAATAAATTAAATCACGTGCATAAATTAGTTAAATTTGTATGCTTAACGAACCCGATATAAATATGCACAGTCAATAAAGGTCTATAATATGAGTAAGCTATACGTAAAAAATCAAATACAGTTGGTACTAATATATAAAATAATGCCCACACTTATCCAAATATTGAATTATTTAAGTCTAATATTGCGGAACAGACTTAAGACGATGTATAAAATGGAAATATCAAAAGAGAAAGAAAAAGGAAGAGAAGTATGTCATGTGCTTCCATAGTTTCCAAAAAAATGTAAGATATAATAAATCTGTAAAATGAAGATAAAATCAAAATTTTTAAGTTACCTGATTTTGTTCTGAATTATGCAGTTGAATAATAAAATCGAAACAAGAAATTAACAATATCTTCACTAAGTTACTTAAATCGCAAATAAAAGCCAAAGAGCTATAGTAAATTTAAGACATTGACTACTAACTAATCAAATACTTACTCGCGCCAGCACCCTCACGATTCAAATTTCTCTACCAGCAAAAAGCAAAGATAAAAATCAAGAAGTTCATACCACAAGCGATCAGTGGTTACGAGTAGCGGGAAAGAGCCACAGAAAAACTCCAGCTTGACAATGATTAGAAGAATGTCAAATCACAAACATGCTACTAAATATTACTAAAATGAAGTTGAGAGAAACGAAGAGATAATGTCAGTACGTTCATCTAAATAATCTACAATTCGCAGAAGAGAAATGTCGGTGATGACTATCAACAAGAAAGAAGATGGTACAAAAATTACTACTAACAATCTGTCTTATTTCGGAAACAACCTTAAGTACAGTTTGAAAGAGGGTCAACTAGCACGAAGTAAATGGGAAATTTTGAGAATGTACGTGCACGAGAGAATAAGAATTCGTAAACTCAAGAAGATCCTATAGATGGACTGACTTTAACAATAACAATTAATAATACTTATTTTTCATTTTATTTTTAATACATACTGAATATAAATAAAATTATTAAATCATTCGTACCTAGACTCATAGATGGTGCCTTACGACTCCGCTTACTTTGACTCCATTTACTTGCTCTCTACGCACGATGAAGAATAACCCAAAGGATTTTTTACTTTCGATTTGGGAAACCCATCGTCATCATTTTGATTATTCTTTACAACACTTGAATTGATCATTTAACTGCGCTTAATATCTTACTCCACTTCGTCTTCAGATTGATGCTCGCTTTTGTCGAATAGACAGTCGCCTAATGCTTCATTTTATGTATTTTTATTTTAGTAATCAATTTTATTGCTTTTAATCTCAGTCACGCTTTATTCACGGCGACTAAAATTTCCATACTTCTGGCTGCTTTCATTGTTACCGGCTCCGAACTGTGAAGTCACAGTACTCTTTTGGTAGAAGTAGGGCTGACTATCGAACTTCTGTGG
>APMI01027181.1_pt1 | contig 10134 bp, 10 predicted proteins | sample 667938 | NCBI WGS metagenome assembly APMI01 (sample SAMN01084076, study PRJNA167559) | wastewater metagenome | biome: Wastewater | place: Denmark: Ejby Moelle, Odense | collected 2011-11-28
CTGCTGCGGGGCGGCGACGAGCCGGAAACGGCGGCGGCCGAGACCGGCAACAAGCCGGTCGTCTCGCCGCGCAAGGTCAAGACCATGATCGTCAAGCCGGATGGCACGCTCGTCGCCCGTGAAGAAACGGTCAGCGAACCCGCGACGGAAACCGCCGGCCTCGACGCCAAGGCGACCGCGACCACCGGCAGCGCCTCCGCCGGCGCGACGGCAAATGCGACGGTCGATGCCGACACTTCTCTGCGCGCAGAGCAGACGACGCAGGCCAAGCCGCGCTCGGCGCTTGCGGAAGTCGCCGATACGAAGGTCGACGATACCGCCCCGGTCCGCACCGTAAAGACCACGACGATCGGCGCAAGCGACACGGCCGCCAAGGGCGAGAAGGCGCCGGTCCCCGGCACCCGTCCGGTCGACCAGCCGGTCAATGTCGTCGGCACGGTTACGGAAAACGGCAATGTCGCCGGCAAGCAGACCGCGGCGGCCACGCAGACCCAGCAGACGGCCGAACAGACGCAGGTCGCCGCAGTTGCGCCGGGCAGCTATGTCATCCAGATCGCATCGCTGCCTTCCGAGGCCGAGGCTCAGAAGACCTACAACTCGCTGTCCTCGAAATTCTCGAGCGTCATTGGCGGCAAGGGCGTGGATATCAAGAAGGCAGAGATCCCGAACAAGGGCACCTTCTTCCGCATCCGCATCCCCGCCGGCTCGCGTGAGGAGGCGAATGCCCTCTGCAGCCGCTACAAGAGCGCGGGCGGGAGCTGCCTCGTTACCCGCTGAGGCTTGCACGGACTTCCTGAAGGGGCGCGGACACGGGTTCGCGCCCCTTCGATTCTCGGGGGCCGGGCGCCCTTCGTCTTTTTTCATCCAACATTTAAGATTGCGGACATGAGCGAATCGAAATCCTTCATTTCGGGCTGCAAGGGCCTGAGCCTTACCGCCGACGAAAAGGCCTTCTTCCGCAATGAGCGGCCGTGGGGCTTCATCCTCTTCGGCCGCAATATCGGCGAGCCGCAGCAGGTCGCGGACCTGACGGCCGAGATGCGCGACTGCATCGGCGGCGATGCGAATATCCCGGTGCTGATCGACCAGGAGGGCGGACGCGTCCAGCGCATCAAGCCGCCCTATGTCCAGCAATATCCGAATGCCGCCGCGCTCGGCGCGATCTACCGCGCGGATGCGGAAAGGGGACTGCGCGCCGCCTGGCTGATGTCGCGCCTTCATGCATTCGACCTCCTGCGCCTCGGCATCAATGTCGATTGCCTTCCGGTGCTCGATGTTGCCGTTCCCGGCGTGCACGATGTCATCGGCAACCGCGCCTACGGGCAGGAGCCGGAAATCGTCTCCGTCATGGGCAAGGCGGCTTCCGAGGGACTGAAGGCTGGCGGCCTGCTGCCGATCATGAAGCACATGCCGGGCCATGGCCGCACCATGGTCGATTCCCACCATGACCTGCCGGTGGTCCACGCGACCCGCGCGGAACTGGAAGCCTGCGACTTCTTGCCCTTCCGCCGCATGAAGGACGAGCTGATGGCGATGTCGGCCCATATCGTCTTCACCGCCATCGACGCCGACAATCCGGCGACCACCTCCGCCAGGGTGGTGGAGGAGATCATTCGCGGCCATATGGGCTTCGACGGCCTCCTGATGTCCGATGACGTGTCGATGAACGCCCTTCGCGGCGATATTGCCGAAAGAACCCGGGGTATAATCGCCGCCGGCCTCGACATGGTGTTGCATTGCCATGGCATCATGGAGGAAATGATACAGGTGACCGAAAACGCGCCGCCGCTGGCAGGCGAGAGCCTGCGGCGGGCGAATGCGGTGCGCGCGGGCTTCCCGGCGCCCGATGGCGCGGACGAACAGGCGCTGCGCGAGGAATTCAACGCCATGATCGCGGTGGCCTGACGGCGCAGGATCGAAGAGGGGCGATGTGCAGGTAACGGGGTCGAAGCCAGCGAGGAAGGGTCGCGGCGCGGATGCGCCGATGGACGACCTGTGGCAGAACGATGCCGAGGGGCGGGGTCTTTCCGAGGAAAGCCTGGTCGTCGACCTCGCCGGTTTCGAAGGGCCGTTGGACCTTCTCCTGCATCTCGCTCGCACGCAGAAGGTGGATCTTACCCGCATCTCCGTGCTGGCGCTCGCCGAACAGTATCTCGCCTTTATCGATAAGGCGCGGAAAATCCGCATCGAGCTTGCTGCGGATTATCTCGTCATGGCGGCCTGGCTCGCCTATCTGAAGTCCCGCCTGCTGATCCCCAAACAGGCCAAGGACGACGGGCCTTCGGGTGAGGAGATGGCGGCGAGCCTCGCCTTTCGCCTCAAGCGGCTGGAGGCGATGCGTGACGCCGCCACCAAGCTCGTCAACCGCAACCGTCTGGGCCGCGATGTCTTCGCCCGCGGCATGCCGGAACATATCCCCACCGAGCGTCGCTCCGCCTTCGAAGCCTCGCTCTACGATCTCCTCAATGCCTATGCCTCGCTGCGCCAGCGCCACGCGGTCACGCAGGTCACCATCGAAAAGCGCAGCGTCTGGTCGCTTTCCGACGCCCGCGAGATCCTGCAACTGCTCATCGGTGATTTCGATGACGACTGGACGGCACTCGATCATTTCATGCTGCGCTATCTCAGCGATCCGAAGGAGCGCACAACGGCGATCGCCAGCGCCTTTGCCGCAACCCTGGAACTCGTCAGGGAAGGGCGGCTGGAGCTCCGGCAGGATGGCGTCTTCCAGCCGATCTATCTTCGCCGTGGCCCGAAGGCCGGCGAAAGCGAGGAAGACGGGAGCGGCCAGCGTGATTGAGGACCAGGACGCAACAGGCCAGGCGGAAGGCGGCACGGTCGTCGATCCGCGCCGGCTGCACGAGGCGGCCCGCATTGCCGAAGCACTGGTCTTTGCCTCTGCCGGGCCGGTCTCCGAGGCCTATATTGCCGAGCGCCTGCCGCGCGGCGTGGATGTGCAGCATGTCTTGCGCGAACTGAAGGGACTTTATGCCGGCCGGGGCGTGCAGCTCATGCAGACCGGCGACGCCTGGGCCTTCCGCACCGCGCCGGATCTGTCTTTCGTCATCCGGACGGACGAGACGGAGGTGCGCAAATTGTCGCGTGCCGCGCTCGAAGTGCTGTCCATCATCGCCTATCACCAGCCGGTGACGCGCGCCGAGATCGAGGATATTCGCGGCGTGCAGACGTCCAAGGGAACGCTGGACGTGCTGATGGAAGCCGGCTGGGTGCGCTTCCGTGGCCGCCGGCGCTCGCCGGGTCGGCCCGTAACCTTCGGCACGACGCGCGATTTTCTCGATCATTTCGGCCTTGAGGAACTGCGCGACCTGCCGGGTCTCGAAGAATTGAAGGGTGCCGGCCTGCTTTCCGGCCGTATCCCGTCGAATTTCCAGGTACCGCTGCCGCTGGGCGAGGATGAGCTTGCGGAGGACGAGGATCCGATCACCCAGCTCGACCTTGAGGAACTCGGTCTCTTGACACCGGGCGGAAAAGAAGACGAATAGGCGAAGCTTATAAGCTGCGGCTATCCGGCCGGGGCAGGGAAAGACTTCGACAATGGCTTCGGACCCGTCAGACGGGAATGGTATCGAGACGAGACGGGCATCGGCGGTCACATTCGCGGCGCGCCTCGCCTTCGAGGATATCCACCACAGCTATCACAACAAGGAAACGATCCGCGGCATCTCGCTGACCGCCGAGCCCGGGGAGGTCCTGTGCCTGCTCGGCCCTTCCGGCTCCGGCAAGACGACGCTGCTGCGCATCGCCGCCGGTATCGAGGTCCAGACCGCCGGCCGCGTCCTGCTCAATGACCGGGAGATCGCCGGCCCCGCCGTTTTCCTGCCGCCCGAGCGTCGCGGCGTCGGCCTGATGTTTCAGGATTTCGCACTGTTTCCGCATATGTGTGTGCTCGACAATGTGCGTTTCGGCCTGACGGCCCTTCCGCGCGCCGAAGCCGAGGCGGAAGCACAGGCGGCGCTGGAGCGCGTTGGCCTGTCTCATTACGCCCAGAAATATCCGCATGTGCTGTCGGGCGGTGAACAGCAGCGCGTGGCGCTTGCCCGCGCGCTTGCACCGCGTCCTTCGGTCCTTCTGATGGACGAGCCGTTCTCCGGTCTCGATTCGCGCCTCAAGGATTCGATCCGCGCCGATACGCTGGCGATCCTGCGTCAGTCTCGCGCCAGCGCCATCGTCGTCACCCACGACGCCGAGGAGGCGATGCGCATGGGCGACAGGATCGCGCTGCTGAAGGAAGGCCGGCTTGTGCAGGTCGGCACCGCCGAGGAACTCTACCTCAATCCGCAGAGCATCTTTGCCGCCGCCTTCTTCTCCGAGATCAACGAATTTTCCGGCCATGTGCGCGGTGGCGTGGTGGAAACGCCGCTCGGTAATGTGGACGGCAAGCGTTTCGCCGACGGGCAGACGGTGCGCGTCGCGGTGCGGCTTTCCGGCCTCAGCGTGCACGAGACGGGCGGCGAGACCCCGGCGCGAATATTGTCGCGCCGTTTTCTCGGCGTGGTCGAGCTTTTGGAACTCGCGGTTCCGGGCGCCGACAGGCCGATCCGCGCGCGGGTGAGGGCGGATCATTTGGCAGCCGGATTGCGCGACGTCACGCTTTCGGCTAACCACCGCGACATACTGGTATTTGAAAAAGACGGCTGAACGTCTTAAATCGGGGTTCAGGTTTCAAAGGGAGTTACGGGAATGGGTTCTTTCAGCATCTGGCATTGAGCATCTGGCATTGGCTGATCGTTCTGGTGGTTGTGCTGCTGCTGTTCGGCCGCGGCAAGATCCCGGAACTGATGGGTGATGTCGCCAAGGGCATCAAGAACTTCAAGAAGGGCATGTCCGACGAGGAGGCCTCTGCGGCCGACACGTCGAAGACGGTCGAACACAAGGCCGACGAGGTCAAGTGACGGTCATCAGGCCGGGAGCGGCGGTTCTCGGCCATTAAGGACAATACCCCATGCTTGATGTCGGCTGGACCGAAATACTCGTCATCGCCATCGTGTTGATCATCGTGGTGGGTCCGAAGGACCTGCCGCAGATGCTGCGCACCTTCGGCCGCATGGTGGCCAAGATGCGCGGCATGGCCAGCGATTTTCGCCAGCAGTTCGACGAGGCGCTGCGCGAAGCCGATCTCGACGACGTCAGGAAGACGATCGGCGAGGCGCAGAAGCTGAACCCGCTGAACACCATCCGCGACGCGGTGAACCCGCTGCGCCAGATGGGTGACGAGCTGAAATCCGATCTCCAGAAGGCAACGAGCTCCGTTTCTGCGACGCCCGCCGCCAATCCGGCGGATGTCACCTCCGGCGCTCCGGTCGCCGTGCCGTCGGAGGCAGGCAAGCCCGCTTCCGCCGACCGCCGAGCCCGTGGCCGCAGCGCCGCTGAAGACGGGGCCGGTCGCCAGGGCGTCGAAGAAGAAAACGGAAGGCGAGCCTGCGAAGGTCGCCAGGCCGCGCAAGGCGGCTGCAAAGCCCGCGACCGAGACGAAGGTGGCCGCCAGCAAGGCTCCGGCCGTCAAGAAGGCCGCTTCCGCAAAGCCGAAGACTGCAAAGACCAAGAAGGACGAGGCATGAGCGGCGATCTTGACGACAAGCCCCAGCCGCTCATCGAGCATCTGATCGAGCTTCGCCAGCGCCTTTTGTGGGCCGTCGGCGCATTCTTCATCGCTTTCCTCGTCTGCTTCTATTTCGCCAAGCAGCTCTTCAATCTGCTCGTCCTGCCCTTCAAATGGGCGGTGGAATGGGCCGGGCTTTCCCATCGCAATGTCGAGCTGATCTATACGGCGCCGCAGGAATTCTTTTTCACCCAGATCAAGGTCGCCATGTTCGGCGCGCTGGTCATCGCCTTCCCGGTGATCGCCCAGCAGATCTACAAGTTCGTCGCCCCCGGTCTTTACAAGAACGAGCGCGCCGCCTTCCTGCCATTCCTCATCGCGTCCCCGATCCTCTTCCTGATCGGTGCTGCGCTCGTCTATTTCTTCTTCACGCCCATGGTCATGTGGTTCTTCCTCGCCATGGAACAGGGCGGCGGCGAGGGACAGGTCTCCATCCAGCTCCTGCCGAAGGTTTCCGAATATCTCAGCCTGATCATGTCGCTGATCTTCGCCTTCGGCCTCGTCTTCCAGCTTCCGGTGATCTCGTCGCTGCTGGTGCGGTCGGGCTTCATCGATGCGAAGGCGCTTGCCGACAAGCGCAAGTATGCGATCGTCATCGCCTTCGTCGTCGCCGCCGTGCTGACGCCGCCCGATCCGGTTTCCCAGATCGGCCTTGCGCTGCCGGCCATCCTTCTCTACGAGATTTCCATCTACACGGCCCGACTCATCGAACGGCAGCGGGCGCGCGCCTCGGAAGCGCAGGATGCGGAAAACGAGGTCGTTGCAACGCCGGACAAAGCCGACTGAGGCTTTGTCGGCGGCGTTGCCGCTAGTCGCTGCCGGGCGTGGAGGGGCTTCAATCCACGGAAACGCCTGGAACGACAATGCTTGATATCAAATGGATCCGCGACAACGCCGCCGCTCTTGACGCTGCCCTCGCCAAGCGCGGCGCAAGCCCCCTTGCCCAGGCGCTGATCGATCTCGACGAGAAGCGCCGCGCCGTCATCCAGAAGGCGCAGGACATGCAGTCGCGCCGCAACGCCGCCTCCAAGGAGATCGGCGCTGCGATGGCGAGCAAGAACGCCGAGCTTGCCGAAAAGCTGAAAGCAGAAGTCTCGGCCATCAAGGACCAGCTTCCGGCCGCCGAGGAAGAAGAGCGCCAGGTCACCGCCGAACTCAACGACGCCCTGTCGCGCATCCCCAACATTCCGCTCGACGACGTGCCAGTCGGTTCGGACGAGACCGGCAATGTCGTGAAGCTGCAATGGGGCAGCAAGCCCGGCTGGAACCACAAGGCGCTCGAGCATTACGAAATCGGCGAAGCCCTCGGCTACATGGACTTCGAGGCCGCCGCCAAGATCGCCGGCTCGCGCTTCACCGTGCTGAAGGGCCAGCTTGCCCGCCTCGAGCGGGCGCTCGGCCAGTTCATGATCGATGTACACACGCAGGACCATGGCTATACGGAAGTTCATGCGCCGCTTCTCGTGCGCGACGACGCCATGTTCGGCACCGGCCAGCTTCCGAAATTCTCCGAGGACCTGTTCCGCACCACGGACGGCCGCTGGCTGATCCCGACTGCGGAAGTCTCGCTCACCAACCTCGTGCGCGAGGAAATCCTGGAACAGGAGAAACTGCCGCTGCGCTTCACCGCGCTGACGCCGTGCTTCCGCTCGGAAGCCGGCTCGTCGGGCCGCGACACGCGCGGCATGCTGCGCCAGCACCAGTTCATGAAGTGCGAGCTGGTCTCGATCACCGATGCGGAAAGCGCCGTCGACGAGCACGAGCGCATGACGGCCTGCGCCGAGGAAATCCTCAAGCGCCTCGGCCTGCACTATCGCGTCATGACGCTCTGCACCGGCGACATGGGCTTTGGCGCGCGCAAGACCTACGATCTGGAAGTCTGGCTGCCGGGGCAGGACACGTTCCGCGAAATCTCGTCCTGCTCGGTCTGCGGCGATTTCCAGGGCCGTCGCATGAATGCGCGCTATCGCGGCAAGGACGACAAGGCGACGAAGTTCGTGCACACGCTGAACGGCTCGGGCACGGCCGTCGGCCGCGCGCTGATCGCCGTTATGGAAAACTACCTCAACGAGGATGGCTCGATCACTGTGCCTGACGTGCTGCTGCCCTATATGGGCGGACTGAAGAAGATCGAGAAGGCTGCCTGAGCGGAGACGGAATGCGTATCCTCCTGACCAATGACGACGGCATCCATGCCGAGGGCCTCGCGGTCCTCGAGCGGATCGCCCGCGAACTGACGGACGACGTGTGGATCGTCGCGCCGGAGACGGACCAGAGCGGCCTTGCCCATTCGCTGACGCTTTCCGAGCCGCTGCGCCTGCGCAAGATCGACGACAAGCGTTTCGCGCTGCGCGGCACGCCGACGGATTGCGTCATCATGGGCGTGCGCGAAGTGCTCGACAGGAAGCCCGACCTCGTTCTGTCCGGCGTCAATGTCGGCGCGAACATGGCCGATGACGTGACCTATTCCGGCACCATCGCCGGCGCCATCGAGGGCACGCTGCAGGGCATCAAGTCCATGGCGCTGAGCCAGGCCTACAACCATGCCGGCGGCCGCGTCGTGCCGTGGGAAATGGCGGAAACCTTCGCGCCGAAGCTGATCCGCCAGCTCATGGATGTGGAACTGCCCGACTGGACCTTCTTCAACCTCAACTTCCCCAACTGCGCCCCCTCGGAGCTGCAGGGTGTCGAGGTGACGAGCCAGGGCAAGCTCGATTTCGGCCTGACGATCGAGGAACGCGCCGATGGCCGCGGCTTGCCCTACTACTGGCTGCGCTTCGGCGAGCGGAAGGGCGAATTCCGTGCGGGCACGGATATCCACGCGGTGAAGAACCACAAGATCTCGGTGACGCCGCTGAAGCTCGACCTGACGGACTACACCGTGCTCGACCGGGTACAGCGCGCACTCAGCGCAAGGGGTGACGATTGAACACGGGACGGGTGATCGAGAAGGAGGGGTTCGCCGCGCTGGCCCTGCGCCTGCGCGGCGAAGGCATCAACAATCTCGAACTCCTGACGGCCGTCGAGCAAACGCCGCGCACCTTGTTCGTGCCGCCGCAGTTTGCGGGCGATGCCTATTCCAGCCGCCTCCTGCCGCTCGATTGCGGCTCGTTCATCGAAGGCATCGACCTTGCGGTCCGCCTGCTCAACCTGCTCAATCTCAAGGCCGGCCAGCGTGTGCTGGAGGTCGGCACCGGCAGCGGCTTCACCGCCGCCGTCATGGGCCGCATGACCGAGCGCGTCCTGACCATCGACCGCTACCGCACGCTCGTCGCCAATGCCCAGCAATCCATCGAGAAGGCCGGCATCCGCAATGTCATCGTCCGCCAGGCCGATGGCAGCAACGGCATGCCGGGCGAGGGGACCTTCGACCGCATCCTCGTCACCGCCGCCTTTCCGGCCCTGCCGCGCTTCTTCGCCGAGCAGCTCGTTTCCGGCGGCATGCTGATCGCACCCGTCATGACCAGCGAAACCGAGTGCCGCATGCTCAAGCTGGTCAAGACCGGCAGCCGCTTCGACCGGGAAGACCTTTTCGCGGTCCCCTATCTGCCTTTCGTGCCGCAGATGGCGCAGGCTCTCTGAGCATTTTCAACTGTTTCCCTCCATCTCGGCAGGCCCCGGCCTGCTGAGTCTTGCGCGATTTTGCCGGAAATCCGGCAATCCCGCCATGGACGCCTGCACGCCATGCGGGAAATCCAGTCGCAAAATCAGTGCGTTAACCTTTTGTTAATTTACGCAAGCTTCGCGCAAGCTTTGAGGCGTAGCCCGGAAACGAAGCAGAAGGTTCCACGCAGAACGCCGGTTTCCCAGTTGGTTCGGCCGCGATGGAGAGGGAAATGTACGTCTCGAACAGGATCGCCAGCGGCTCGACAAGCGACAGCCTCGCATATCTCGCGACCAAGGCTGCGGGCAGCGTTGCCGAAGAGAGTGCCGAAGCTGCCTCGACCGCGCATCTGGCGGGCGGGAGTTATGATCCGTCCGCCCATGTCAGCCTGTCGGTGGACGCGCTTCTGGTGCTGAGCGGCACGCGGGAAGAGACGGCTTACAGTCAGCCCGCCCTTACCGAGGCCGAGCGCAACAATCTCGATACGACGGAACTCGAAAAGCGCGAATATGTTGCATATGGCCACTTCCTCGACGAGGGAGACCGCAAGGCCTATCTGCGCGCCTATATCGAATATTTCGACAGCATGCCGGCGCAGGACCAGCGCAGTTCGCGCTATGCCGGTACGCGCGAGCCCGCCGTGGCGGCCCTGCGCGCCATCGCCTATAACGAAAGTGCGCTCGACATGAGCGCGCCCGACGCCGCTCTCGAAAACGTCGGCGAGACGGGCGACAGGACGGCGCGCCGTGCGACGCCGATCTCGGCGATCTTCCAGCCGAGCACCGGCGACTTTGAAAATGCCGCCCGTGTCAGCGGCCGCATCTCGCGCGCCGACAGCATGTATGCAACGGGTTTTTGAGCCGGCCGCTCTGCGCCATGGTTATCAATTCATCAAAAAACCGATGCGGGT
>APMI01025753.1_pt1 | contig 10133 bp, 11 predicted proteins | sample 667938 | NCBI WGS metagenome assembly APMI01 (sample SAMN01084076, study PRJNA167559) | wastewater metagenome | biome: Wastewater | place: Denmark: Ejby Moelle, Odense | collected 2011-11-28
TTTACCTTCGATTACTTCGGTTTCAAAACTCTGGAAAGAGCCTACTTGCTTAAAGGTATTTTGCATTCTATTTAGTCGATAGAAAGATAGTGGAAAGACCACAACATATGCTCATGAGAGTTTCTCTAGGAATACATAAAGAGGACATTGACTCAGCCATTGAAACATACAATCTGATGAGCTTGAAATATTTTACGCATGCAACTCCAACACTGTTTAATTCAGGCACTCCCTTCCCACAGATGTCTTCATGCTTTTTATTGTCAATGAAAGCTGACTCAATTTCAGGCATCTATGAAACATTGACTCAATCTGCCAAAATTTCAAAGTCTGCAGGTGGTATCGGCATCTCAGTAAGCAATATCAGAGCTAAATAATCTTATATAAGAGGAACTAATGGAAGCTCTAATGGAATTGTTCCCATGCTTAAAGTTTTCAATGATACTGCCCGATATGTTGATCAAGGAGGAGGAAAAAGAAAAGGATCTTTCGCCATCTATCTTGAGCCCTGGCATGCTGACATTTTTGATTTCCTTGATCTCAGAAAGAATACAGGAAAAGAATAAAATAGGGCAAGAGATTTGTTCTATGGACTATGGATTCCCGATCTCTTCATGAAGAGAGTCAACGCCAATGAAGAATGGACATTAATGTGCCCAAATGAATGCCCTGGCCTTCCATAAGTTTGGGGTGACGATTTCTAGAAATTATATCTGTCTTACGAACAAAATGGAAAAGGTAGAAAATCAATAAAAGCTCGTGATTTATGGCAAGCTATTATCGATGCCCAAATCGAAACAGGAACACCATATATGTTATTCAAGGACGCATGCAATAGAAAATCAAATCAACAAAATCTGGGCACAATAAAATGCAGCAACTTATGCACATAAATAGTATAATACACTTCTCCTTAATAAATTGCAGTGTGTAATTTAGCCAGTATCTCACTGCCAGCTTATGTAAACTAGAACAACGAGTTTGATTTTGAGAGTTTGATTAAGATGACTAGAATCATCACAAGGAACTTGAATAAAATAATTGACATCAACTACTACCCAGTGGAAGAAGCCAGGTATTCGAATTTGAAGAACAGACCTATTGGAATCGGTGTGCAAGGACTTGCTGATGTTTACCAGAAAATGAGGATTAGTTTCGAGTCTCCCGAAGCTGCTGAACTGAATGAGAAGATATTTGAAACTATATACTATGGCGCAGTTTCATAGTCGATCAATGTAGCCAAAAAGCAAGGACCATATAAAAGCTATAGCGGTAGTCCAGCATCAAAAGGAATGCTGCAGTTTGATATGTGGAATTATGAGCCTAACAAGTGCGGTTATAATTGGGCTGAAGTGAAAGAAGAGCTTCAAAAATATGGAATGGCTAATAGTTTACTCGTCGCTCCTATGCCAACAGCGAGTACAAGTCAAATTCTAGGGAATAATGAAACTTTCGAACCTTACACTGCCAATGTCTACACAAGAAGAGTGCTAGCTGGAGAATTCGTATGCATAAACAAAAATTTAGTTGAATACTTGATCGAACATGATTTATGGACAGCATAAATTAGAAACAAGCTGATTGCTGGAAACGGGTCAGTGCAGAAAATTACAGAAATTCCAGCTTAAGGTAGGGAAATTTTTAAGACGGTTTGGGAAATTAGTCAGAAAGTCATCTTGAACTTGGCAGTTGGAAGAAGTCCATTCATTGATCAGTCTCAATCACTGAACATTCATCTTGCTTAACCCTCATACTCAAAAATGACTTCTGTACATTTCTATGCTTGGTAAAAAGGACTCAAGACAGGCATGTATTATTTGAGAAGCAGACCTGCAGCAGATCCCATTAAATTCACAGTCGATGTGTAATTCTTACTAAAGTCAGCAGGTGAGATCATCACTAAGGAATAGAATGAAGCGATGAAGCCTCGCAACGAAAATGCGATTGCTTAATAAACAGAAGAAGGGAAACCTAAAAAGAGAGTAAAACTCACAAATTAATAAAAATAGAAATAAGAACCTGAGCCAAAAGCTTGTCCTATGAGGAGACCTGGTGCATCCAATGACGAAGAGTGTCTGGCTTGCGGCTCATGATAGTTCTCAGAGTATATTTGTATTACTCAATAGTATTTATGATAAGATATTATTATTTAGATAGGAAGATATTGAAGAATATTTTTAACGATAATCATCTCTTCTTGGTGACAATTGTGTAGAACTCCTCAAAGTTGAAGTTATCATGAGTTTCAGTTCCGTTCATGATGTAGGCGTTGTGCATCATCTCAGTGAGCTCCTCGTCATTCATGGTCTCTCCCAATTCTCTGGCAATTCTCTTGAAGCTGTCGAAATCAGCGTATCCGTTGCCTTACTTATCCCAGAGTTGGAAAAGTCTAGTGATACCATCGCGGGATTTAATGTCACCAACTCTTGAGCAAATGATCTCTAAGAACTCTTCAAATCTGATAGGCTTGTTGACTTCCCTGAGACCGTTGATCATTTCTCTCACAATTTCACTTCTGCCCTTGAGACCGAGTTCCTCGAGAATTTTCTCGATTTCGACTGGATCGATGGTTCCTCCTCCATCCTCGTCGAAGAGATCGAAGGTGGCTTTGAGTTCCTGGTAGTCGATCTCACTAAGCCTATCCTTCCATGTGGTCTTAGCGGCAACTTTGGCAGGTGGGGCTCCTTTTCCACTTGCAGCGTTTGACGCCGGGGTGGCTGCTGTCTTGCTGTTTTTCATTAAGTAAGATATTAAGATATTACTAAACAATAAAATTTAACCCAATTTAATTAACAAAATATCTTTATATATAAAGTGTAATAATTTCTTTCCTTTTCAATTATTGCAAGTATATTCTATCATATCTATCATTTTGCTACTTCTTCAACTTTGGCTTCATTCGAGGAATCTGTTTATGTTTTTTTCTCTTATTTTGGAGTATTTAAGTTCTTCTCAAAGTTTTTAATCCAATAGTTTCTTCTTGGATCTTTAATAAATGTGAAAGTTTTTATTTTCTATGATACTTGAGTCAGTAAATCTTCGTTAGTTACGCCTGTTAAGATGTTAGATCTGTATCTTGAAAGTAAAATTTTAGATAATCTTTCAAATTCATTAAACTATGTTGCTAATTCTAATAAACTTTTAGTCGTTTAACTGTCGATTTTGATCAAAGGTTTAATTTGGATTATTTATAGGAACTGAATATACTTTTGGACCTTTTTAGCAAGCTTAGCGACACCAAGTGTGGCTTAGTAATGTGGAAAATAGCCCAAATATTCATGGTATTTAAGAACTTCAAGAGCTTTTCCGCAAGATTTCTCCTGCATTGGGATATCGATATTTGCGAGTGAAACTGTTTTCTTCAAAAGAGAGTCTACTGTCGTGTTGGAAATAGGAGTGAAATGACCCAAGTAATTGTAATAAGCTTCATAAATCAAATCGACATCTTTTCTACTTGCGCTGTTGATTATAATGCTGAGGGATTGATCAGTAAATTTACCCCTGTTAGTGAGCTTTCTGACATGTACGCCTTTGATAGCTTTACGATAAAAATTGCCGGAATGTGTTCTGCTCGCGAATGAAAGACTTGTTATTGCTTATTATTTCTTCTCACCTTCTTTGTTTTACTTTTTTGCGGCTTCACCGGCAGCTGGAGGAGCCTTACCATCAGCTTTGGGTTTATCACCTTTTCCCTTTGCATCTTTGGCTGCTGGTTTCGCTTTTTCTCCCTTTGGAGGGGCAGCTTTTTTCTAACCTGCAAACAAGAAAGCGGGGGTGAGTTGAAGTGACGGAGTTATGATCTTGCTGATCAACTTATTAATTAGCATATTTAATTATTAAATTCAATATCAGTTTAGATTACTTTTCTGATTTCGCACAATATTGAGCATAGGTATGATCAATAGATTTATAAATATCTTCGTAATGCTTAAATAATTATTGCGCTTATTAGAATATTGGATAAAATTATCAACGATTCCATGAGAAAATCATTGCTTGGCTAGCAAAGAATACAAAGACTGAACCGTTCGATTGAAGGACTCGAGTCTACCTGGAGACAGTACAAGCGTAACAGGACAAAGTAAGAGTAACGAGTGTCAGTCTGCCGTAAGATAGAGATCGTCACTAACCCATAGTCTCAAATTAACAAGAAATAAAAAATAAAAGTAATTTTGACCCCTAAGAAAAAGCCAGTTCCTCAACCTGTGCCTGAACGAGCATAGAAAAAATTCTAAATATATTCAAAGCTAAGAAGTACATCCTATCTGATGATTGGTAACCCACGAAACAATCAATCGCAGAACTCAGAGTAAGTCTGGCGAATGAATAGTAAAAAATAGTACATGGAAATATAGGATATCATCAGAAACGGACTAATTTCTTATTGATAGTCGTAAACTAATTAAAATTATACATGAACATCAGAAAAGACACCCTGCTCTTTTCCGTAATTTTTTCAGTTCTTCTTCATCATATTTTTGTTAATTGCGACTGTAGTTTAGTTTAGATTGACTCAATGATCTTTTTGAAGTTTAAGTTGTCTATAGATTTGATCTAGGATCGGTTGCTTTTGAAGGAGTTGAAAACAGGTAATTACTGTTTCGACTGAACTGCTTCGATTATTATATGTTAGGCTGTTTAAATGGTGTTTCATGACCTTATTTCTTACTCTCGTAAATTGCATTTATAGCGTTCACTGCCAATTTCTTCCTAACATTGAATGCTTCCTATTGATTTGCGATTTACGGTCGGAATATTTACAGAAGTTGAGATACAGCACTTTTGCGGATGTTCGTCAAAAATCCAGGCTTTCTTTTATTGCTTTCAACTATAGGATCTGGCTGAAACAGCGGTGGAGTTGCTTACTATTTTATTAAATTGGCTAAGCTGAATGTAAAAGTTGGGACATTATTCTCCATTTAGCTTGCATATGCGATAGCCATATTATAAAGAGAATAAATTTATTTGCGAGCTAGACTTATATCTTAACAATTTTCACAATGTATGATATACAGATCAATACCACTTGGCGACTTGTGGGTTGTTAACGGGTCTCTCGTGCCATCTATCTGATCCATGGTATTTCTTGATCTCAGCAAGATCCCAAACTCTCTTTTGTTGGTTCCAGACATTTGCGAAAGATTCGATAAGGCCATTGTCAAGAAGCCACAAGCACTGGACAAATTCAGCAACTGCGAAGTCAACCCAAGTGATTTCTCCAGCATAAAACTGCTTTCCTTCCAAAAGACCATTAAGTTTAGTTAAGTATGGTTTTGCCTACTCAATAAATGCAGCTTTGGCCTCTTCAAAAGTTTTGTCGCCATATCGGCCATAGACAAGATTAATGTATCGACCATGGAGATCTCTGGTGACTCCCATGACTGTGGCCACGTTAACTTGTTCATCAGCATTTCGGCCAAGAAGCTCGGGTTTTCCAGCTTTGTGGACAATGTAGATAATCACGGCATCACTCTCTGAAACGACTTTATCACCATCAGTCAAGTAAGGGAGAGTGGTAGCGGGATTCTTGTGAGACAATTTAGGCTTGTCTTCATTGAACCATTTTTCTCTGTTATCGTACCTGACTTCATCATAGGAGACTCCGGTGTATTCAAGGATCATTCTGATTCTCTCAGACAGTCCTCTAATTTTCCAATAGCCTAAGGTGACTTTGTTGTTTTGCATTGCAATATTCAATATAAAGATACGGTGTACATTTATGGATATCAATTTCTAGAAATAATTAAATATTAATAAATTCTGATGCATACTTCAATCTAATATTTGAATCATGGACCCATTACAAAGCGAGGCATTGGTTCAGGGAATTGTTACTTTGATAAGACGAAATGACTAAAGTCTTGGTACCATAGTGCTAATTTGTCGATTTAATGAGTATTTTGTAATGTGCCTGATTACATATTGAAAGCTCCTGATCTCAAGCTGATGTAGAAACTTTGGAAATATACACATTTATGGAACTCTCCCATCTAAATTGTATCTCTGATTTGATTTTGAGTCAAGTATGAAGCACTTATTATTCCAATTTTCTTGCCTTCGAGTGGGTTAGGGCTGCCAACTGACAGCCAATCAAAAGTATTCTTAATTATGCCACTAAATGATCCATTGTATTATGGAGTTACTATCAGAATACCTTGTGACCTACTGGCAATTTAAGCGAGATCTTTTACAGCTTTAGGAATTCCTAAATTATTAATAAATTACGTGATTATTTAACGAGATCATTGTTAAGAAGAGGAAGTATACCTAAATCAGGGATGTGGAAATGAATATTATCGAAGAAATTTCTACTCTTGATCTGTTCTAACTGCTTGATCATGTTGTGATTCACTGAATTTTTTCGTAATGATCCGCACAATACTAAAATTTGAGGACCTTGCACATTTTCAAAATGGTATCCGATAGTTTGAGCTTGATTGCTGATCACTTGATGTTGGTTGATCACCATTTTGGCAACTCGTTACTTCGGGTTTTAAGAGTGTACAGGCTGAAGAGGTTGTGTTTGAGAAACATTTTGAGGCTGATCTGCCCACGGGGGACGTGTAGATTATTCTAAAAGAAAATCACCTTTGTCTTTTGGCTGTTTTTCTTATTTTTCAATTTTAGGCTACTATTGGACGACTGTACTGTTTTGCACTGGCTGTGATTGATTTTTTATGGGTTAAGATTTTCGGACTTATGTTTTGGCACCTGGTCTTTGTCTCTTAATTTGATTAAATAGTCCAAGTATCGTATTTTATTTCTTTTCCACAATAAACTAAGCCCTAATATTCACAATATTTAATCCTACCTTTTTTGCAGCATCAAGTGCTTTATTAACTTGGTCCATTTTATGAAAAAGAGTGGCTTTAGTTTTCTTAAGTTCGCTTTATTTTATAACTTGCCCATTAGGAGAAAGACAATTAACAACATAACAAAGTAAAACTCCGTCATGTAGAGATTAAACCCAGTTGCCTGCATTGAGTGGAAGCAACTCAGCGGCTGGTTCGTAGGTTCCTAAAATATTGTTGACGTAATCGCATAATTCTTGTATTTCGCCCTTGCTTGAGTCCATGTATAAGATATGCAAATAATATTGTTATAATTTCTCGTATATAATAACTTAGATATAGTGAGCCTAGAATAGTAAATGAATTTCTGCCCACTTTGTTTCAAAATGTTACTGATCGAACAATCTTAACATAAGAACAGACTAATATGCAAACTATGTCGGTACTACTTCCCACTCACAGTCGAACAATCTTCAGTTGTTAATTTTGACAATGAGGAGAAAGTGGAAGTTGTTGAAGGAGGGCAAACTACTGCGCAGATGTCAATTGCGAAAATTAGGTGCGAGAAATGTGGAAATTAGAAAGCGTATTATTAGTAAAGACAAACTCGATCTGCTGATTAAGCTGCCACACTATTTTTTACATGTACTGCTTGCAAACACAAGTGGAATGAAAATTGAAGACTAAATTCATATTCAAAGCTAATCATTTGTATATTTTATTTATTTATTAGATGAATTTATTTTCGCAAAGAATAAAGTAATAAAAAAAATCAATCATTAGCATTTTATATAACATTTTTAATTGAATCTTGCTTATCAATTTGGCTAAGACTCTTTTTGAAGAATGTATCGGGGTTTCCAGTTTTCAAATAATACCAAGAGTTAGATGCCACATCGCTTTACACATACCAGAAACCAGACATTGATTAGTTGTTGATAATCGTAAGACTTACTTTGAACTATTTAGTTATTCGCGTTTGGAGTTTCTGGAATGAAATTACTATTGTTGACAAATTTTGCTCTCTTGCATATTTTTTTGCTTTTTGGTCTATTCATACTCTCGTCTCTAATATATCGCAGTGTGGCCAGACTTTGCTATTGACTGCTATTAGAATTCATCCTGAGCTCTTCACTGATCATAAATATTTATTTTAAAGTTTGAACCATAATTTTCGATCTTTTGCACCGATCTCTTTGCTTACTTTTCGTCTCCTTCTTTAAAAATTTCAAGACGACAAACCTGCTTATCGCCACATAATGAAGTCTAGGACAGTTGAAAGCATCATGTTTTTGATATTAACAGTATTTGCATTTGTGTACTTAGTTCTCACTCAAGAAAAATTAATCCTTATCTCGTAACTAACACAAGAGTTCATAGTCAAATGGTCTAGCACGTAAGCATTATCTAATTTCGTCCATTGACAAGTGGAAAAATACACTGTAATCAAGGGATTTTATATCGTAAGCGCTGATTTGATTTTTTAAGAACTTGAGAGACAAAAGCTTGACGTCGGATAGTTTCCCTTATGAACATAAAGTCTGTACTACAACATCGTGAAGAGTCTTTAGACCAACTTTTGTCTTATAACAGAGTCCTACCTTGCCCTTTTTTAAAATTATCATATTGAAATGTTCTCCTTTATTAACAATCATTTATTCAGGGTGAGCAACTTTACGATGAATCTTTAATGCGAGAAGTAGTAGTCCATTCCGAGACAACATATTGGTGAAAGGTATCGCATGAAATATTTGTTTAAATGCCTCTGTTTTTAGCTATATCTTTTTAGCTGTCGGTAAAGTCTCGATAATTTAATCGTACTGTTCATATTGAAATTTGTCTTTAATTTCGAAAGACTGATCAATGTAGCTAATCATCTAACCTGCGAGATAAGGAGAAACTTTGTCTTACTAGGACATCTTCATAAATACTTTAATTTTTTTTGTTCTTTATCTTTGGTTAATTCTGACTTCATTAAGTATAACCCCGACGGTATTGATATTGTATGCTAGCAGTATACAGCTAAAAGTTTAAATGAAGACAAGAATCAATGCTTAATGTTTGTTAGATGCAGCAAAATCACCGAAACCAACATTGAGCATAATGGTGACACCCCAATAATAACTCCAAATATATTTTTAGCTCCATTATGCATCATTGAGCCCATGTTTGGTAAGCCAATCATCACCACCATCCCCTAGCTCAGCCATAAGTAGCAATAATATGTGCGATCATGAAGTTGAGCATTAGTACTTTCACTGCATGATAATATTTTTATATCGAACTTATGTTCAAGTATAAGTATTAGAAGCGCTAGAATCTGTTGACTGATGTGAACATTTTTATGAAGATTATTATTAGAGATAGCAAATCTACTACTAATGACAAATTAAACAGGATTAGACTCAAGCATAACATGTATAGTAAGTCTACTATCAAGGTTTATTGCAGGTAATTACTCATTATTTATTTTAATGTCTCTTATTTTTTATGCTGGATTGTACAGTTAAGGAACATGTCTACTAAATGCAGAAAACAGCTTATGTACACTATTGGTTTCAAAATCTCGTTATTTTTTTACTCAGTAAACACAAGAATAATAGAAACGATAAAAACAATGGCTATAGTTTGTAGAGAGTTTAACAAAGCCCATGTTACCATCCAGCTGGGTTTAACTGAAAATCCATCTAATTATAGTACCATTTTTAAGAGCATCCACAATTTGTTGACAGGCTTGTTATCGAGATCATTAAGTAAAATAGATGGAATATTAAACCTAGGGGCAACTGTTCTCCTAAGTCTGAAACAAAATTAACGTTTTATTTATTACTGCTTGCCCTTACGTATGCACTTTTTTAAGCACTTGTTATTTTTCTTACCCACACTTTTGTTCATGCTCTGAATTCTTTTTAATGTCATAGGCTTGGCGACTTAAGGACGCGAGGAAGCGAGTGCTAAGTATGGCACTTTGGGGAGAGTGAGAGACAAGTCGACATTCTCCTCAGTTTCGAGTCTCATCTGACGATATTTGCTATAATAGAAAGCAATTTAGAAATCGGCATGGTAATAAATTTCAAAAAATGTAATTATGTACATCCTATAATGCCTTTTAGAAGTTGATAACTTAATGAACATTATTATCAATTTACTCTTATTAAATAGATATATAAACTATTTTAACAAGGATTTCTATCATTATTGTTAATAAAATCAGAACAAATTGGTTATATTATTGATTGTTAAATCGTATTATACAATATGACTAATTTATATGAATTTGTTATTAAAATTGAATAAAATTAACTCTAATTGACTTAATTAACAGGTTATGAGCCAGTATAG
>APMI01092606.1_pt1 | contig 10133 bp, 9 predicted proteins | sample 667938 | NCBI WGS metagenome assembly APMI01 (sample SAMN01084076, study PRJNA167559) | wastewater metagenome | biome: Wastewater | place: Denmark: Ejby Moelle, Odense | collected 2011-11-28
GCCGTTGATTTTGCGATGGGACAAGGCTAACTCCTTGAATCGGCTTGAAAAATTACGAGCGACAAAAGCAGTCTAGCAAAAATAGAGGGAAATATAAAGGCCTGATTATAGTAGTAATCAAGCCTATAAGAACCTTTGAAAAAGGGAGTGTTAATACTTTATAAACCTCCCCTCACAATCGCGCTGTATTGCGACAAAACGTTATGGCCGGGGTTTGAGGTGCAGTGGAACGGAAAACCGGGTTAGGCCTATGTCATTAGACTTTGGCCCGTTGTCGACTACGAATGTGCTGCCTATTCTTCGTCAGATGGATTCCGCAATGGCCGCAATTCGCCCTTGGCGACCGATTCAGGCACCGAGAAAGAATAGCGTCCCAGCATGTTGATGTGCTCGTGCAACAGTGGCGACAACCGCGCCACGTCTTCTTGCTTCACCGGATAGCCGTCAGCACGCAGTTGATTCAAGATGGCTTCCATGTAAATGGTGTTCCACAGTACGATCATGTTCAGCACTAATCCAAGCGCTCCCAACTGGTCTTCTTGCCCTTCTCGGTAATGCTGACGCAACTCGCCGCGCTTGCCATGAAACACCGCACGCGCAACGCTGTGCCGACCCTCGCCCCGATTGAGCTGCGTCAGCGTGCCTCGACGCTTGGCTTCGTCATCGATGTAGGTCAGCGTGTGGAGCGTCTTGTCGATCCGGCCGAATTCCGCAATGGCCAGTGCCAGCCGGGTTGGCCGATCACCAACCTGGAGTGTTCGCATGATGCCGGTGGCGGATACGCGGCCGAGCTTGAGCGAACCAGCCAAGCGGAGCATATCGTCCCAACACGGCGTGATTTTTTTCAAACTAAGGTTGTGGGCAGAAATCGTATTGAGCAGGCCGTAGTCAGCTTGCGGGTCAATTCGCCAGAAGCGGGTTCCACCCACGTCCGCCAGTCGTGGGCAGAAACGATAGCCAAGCAGGCGGAATAGGCCGAACACCACGTCGCTATAAGCGCCCGTATCGGTCATGATCTGTGTCGGTTGAAGGTCCGTCTGCTGTTCAAGCACCACGGCCAGCAGGATCAGGCTGTCACGCAACGTACCCGGTACGGTGATGTCGTTCAAGCCAGAGAATTGGTCGGAGATCAGGTTGTACCAAGTGACGCCGCGACCAACACCAAAGTATTTGGGGTTTGGGCCGGCATGGACCGTGCGGACCGGCACCGCGAAACGTATGCCATCCGCCGATGCCACTTCACCGCCGCCCCACAGGTTGGCCAGCGCAAAGCGGCTTTGAGCCGTAACCAGTGCAACATTTGCGGCGGTCAGTGTGTCATCGCGAATATAATTCTGGTCCGTCCAAGACAGACGGTCACGCTTGAGTGCTGGAACGTCGCCGCGAATCAGCGGTTCCGGCCCGGTATTGCAGGCTTCTGCCATCAGCACGGCGCAAATGCTGACATGGAGATCGGTAGCGCGAGCCATACGCTCCGAAATATGGGTGAACGCGTCGGTGAAGCCGCTACGCGCGGCAATTTCTAGGATCAGTTCCGGCAGGTCCACACGCGGCAGCATGCCGGCGACCGTCTCACGTAACGCGATAAGCGAGGCAGGCTCATCCAGCTTGTCAAATGGGCTGAGCACCAACTCCAGTTTGTCTCCGGCCTTTTCGAAGCGTACTGCCGGGTTATCGGGCAGTCGGGAAACCACGGCTCGATAAGTGCGATCCAGCTCGCTGGTCATGGCGGTCAGTGTCGGCTCGGGGTACGCAGACAGTCCGAGCGTTCGGCAGATGATCGGTCGAGTAGCTTCCCATTCGGTGCCGTCAAGCAAGCCGGCGCGTGGATCGGCATAGCGCCAACTGGGCGCTACGAATACGTCTCGCCGGCGCAGTGCGGTGTGCAACTCATCAAGCACGCAGAAGGTGTAGGCATGGAAATCGACGGCACCATCCTCGCGCAGCACATGCCGCTGCCAGGGTTTTCTGACGACTTCGCGCGGGGCGTCGTTGCCAGATTTCTTCCTCGCCATGTTGACCCGCAGCCAGTCGAACGCTGTAATGACCGGCTTACCGGCGACATTCGAACCGAAATGAATTTGTTCCACGAGGCGTGGCAGGAAACACCGCACTGTCTTGTATTTGGCGTCCAGCTCCTGGTAGTACACATCATCGGCGGGTCGAATCAGTGCATTGACGCCTTCGAGTGCTAGGGTGAGCGTGTTGCGTGGAATCTTCTCGAATAATCGGGTGCGCAGATCGGCATCGGGTAAGGTGCTATCCAGTAGCATCTGGCAAGCGCTGGCCAAAGTCGCCGCCGCCTGGTCCAGGTCCTTGAGCGTCCGCAGGCGCGCTTTCTTATCCGCCTTGATCGCATCGCCGAATAGTTCACGCAAGAGCACTTCCAGAACTTCGAGCACGTCGTCCTGCGCACTGGCCTCCAGACAATGCACGAAGGCGACCAGTGTAGCCAGGCGGCGTGGATTCGGCAGGCGAAGAATGGCACTCACTTTGGCAGCACCCGCAAACCGCGCCAAGGCCGCGACACGGGTTGCCGGTATGCGGGCGGCGGCGGGGAGTCTGATGCCCAGTTCGCGTACCGAGTGAAGCCGCATCAACGCGGCGACCAGGGAACGGGTGCTAACCATAACCGGCCCCTTCCGCAGTTGATCCAGTGGCGAACTGCGGCTACCGCCTGGAACAAGAAGCAGGTTTTCCAGTTTCTTCTGTTGTTCGCGGCTGATGCCTTGGCCGAGCGAGTGCCACAGTCGCTCCTCGACCCGGACACGCAGGCGTGCGATGTAGCGTTCGAGGGTACTGCAACCGGGCAGCAGCACCTTGTGTGTGACCAACCAGGTCACCGCGCGATCGAATAGGACGCTCGGCCGGTCAGTACCGGTCCAGCAAAGCGCGTAGAGCCAACGGGTCAGGTGGAATCCGACCTGTCGTTCGGTAATCTCAACATAGCCATAGTGGGCACAGATTTCGGATGCGTGCTCCCAGCGCTGCTCACCTGTGTTGTAGGGGTTTTCATCTTCAAACGTCTTGATGCGGAGTTGCCTGGCCAGCGTGTGCAGGACCGGCATTGGAACCGCCAAAGGATCTTCCAGAAAGGTGCCGAGATAACGAACCGTACCAAGCTGCACGGCGAATCCAAGCCGGTTATGCCTACCGCGCTTCTGCGCGATCAGTGCTTGGTCAACGTCGTCGAGAAGGAAGCAACGGGCGAGGTCATCGGGTGACGGCACTCCGTTGTAGCGACCATAGTTCTCGCGCTGTTCGTTGGATAGAAAGCTGACCGGCATGGATACTCCTGTAATGCGGTGGCGGCACCGTTACGACTTGCCATGCATGGCCCAAATTCGCTTGACCTGGCTTGCGCTGCATCCAGCCAGCTCAGCGGTTTTCTGGATCGTATGGCCAGCTCGACGCAGCGCCACAATGCGCTGATGCGTCGTGTCATCGGGCTTTCGCCCGGTGTATTTGCCGGAAGCCTTGGCAAGTTGCACGCCTTGGCGCTGCCGCTCGCGGCGGGTTTCGTAATCGTCACGCGCCATTTGCAAGGCCAGCTTGAGTAGTAGTTCTTGCACCGACTCCAGCACGATCTTGGCGACGCCCTTGGCTTCGGCGGCCAACTCGGAGAGATCAACGATCCCCGGCACGGCCAGTCGGGCACCTTTGGCCCGGATCGAGTCCACAAGTTGCTCGGCCTCGGCCAAGGGAAGTCGGCTAATCCGGTCGATCTTCTCCGCGACCACCACGTCACCCGGTTGCAGGTCGGCGATCATCCGCAGCAACTCGGGCCGGTCGGCACGAGCACCCGATGCTTTCTCGCGGTAGATACCGGCGACGTAATAGCCGGCCGCCCGTGTGCTGTGCTCAATCTCGGCTTGTCGGGTGAGATCCTGTTCTTCGGTGCTGACACGGAGGTAAATGCGGGCGATATTCATGGCACCTGGCCAAGACGGGTATACGGAATTTGGCCAACTATAGATGATATGGCCAACAAAGCGAAACACGATGTAAATTGTCCACCAACCATTTGGCTATTCAAGTTGGCCAGATTGGCTCCGGAGTCACGCTGGTCATTGACTGTATTGCACTAAGTGCTACAATTAGCCATGAGAGTTTTCAAGACACGGGTATTTGATCGCTGGGCTGGGAAAGCTGGCGTCACGGACACCGCCTTGTTGAAGGCCGTCGCCGATATTGAACGCGGGCTGATCGATGCGGATCTGGGTAGCAACCTCTTCAAGCAAAGGGTGGCGCTCCCTGGTCGAGGCAAAAGCGGTAGTACGCGCACTCTGCTGGCCACGCGGTTCGGTGGCACGCTGTACTTTCTTTTCGGTTTTGAAAAGAAGGACCGCGACAACATTACCCAGCGCGAGCTGGGGATTTACCAGAGCCTCGCGAGCACTTTAGTCATGCTCAGTAACGAGCAGATTGAAACTGCGTTGAAAGCTAACGAATTGATGGAGGTGCAACATGAGCCGAATGATTAACGAAGCCCTGGAAACGATGCGAGGGTTGCATGACGTTGGCGCCGTGAACAAGCAAACATTGCGTGACTTTGAAACGCAATGTTTGCCACCACCGGCCTACACGGCGGAAATGATCCGGCGCTTGCGAGAGAACCTGCACATCAGCCAGGCCGTATTCGCTGCCTACCTCAACGCTAGCATTTCTACCGTTCAGAAGTGGGAAAACGGCGATAAGAAACCCAGTGGTGCTGCGGCACGTTTGCTTTCAGTGATTGAGCGCAAAGGGCTGGAAGTGCTGGTCTGAACAAGTCTGCCGTAGCGATAGACTCAACAGTTGATAAAATGAAGGCGCAGGTATTTGTCATTTGATTGTAATCGGCAGCTGACGGCCATCAAGAGCCATTCGTCGGTAGCCGCTATCGTGGCCGGTCAAGGCCGTCAACGGTCATTCACTTTACGAGACCTATTGATGGATCGATGTCGAGTTGCTCAAGGGCTTTCAAATTGCGTGCGATTCGCGGTCGATCTGTAAGAAACCTAGGCCGCGTGACAAAATGATGGTCTATTCGACGAAGCGAGGAAACCTCATGGACGACAGAGTCACTATTGACGCGGAAGAAATGGCGCTTATAGATCGTTACGAAGCAGAGTTCAAAGAAATTCCGTTCATCCTAAAAAACTGAGTAGCCTGTGATCCGATCATCTGAAACGGCGGCAGACTATGGGATTGCGGCCACTTTGAGGAGTCACCCAATGGGTGAGTCGAAATTGAAGCGTTTGAAGCGAGAAGAACTGCTTTTGTCGTGTGCTGGGGTGCAGACGATGGCGGGTCGGGTACAGATGCGCTGGGCGACGGAAAGCGCCGCGACGCCGACGGGACAATTAGCGTATTTCATTGAGTTTCTCAACCTGACCGGGCTGTGGTCGCGCTGGCTGGAGGATTGTCCGTTGACCTACACAAGCCCCAATGCGCCGAGTAAAGCCGACGTACTGGGCACCTGGATGCTTTCGGTGCTGGCCGGACACAAGCGCTATTCGCATGTCACGACGATCCGTTGTGACGGTGTCAATCCGGGCCTGCTCGGCATGAGCAAGGTCGTTTCTGAAGACGCCCTGCGCAACGCCTTGAAGCGCATTCCGGAAACCGAAGGCTGCGCCTGGCTGGAAGGCCATTTATCCGCCAGCGTCGCCGCGCTGCTCGATGCGCCCTGGATCTTCGATACCGACGTGACTGTCAAAGTGCTTTACGGCCATCAGGAAGGAGCGGTTGTTTCATACAATCCCAAGAAGCCGGGTCGTCCCTCGCACAGTTACCACACCTACCTCATGGCGGGCACCCGAGAAATACTGGGCGTCGAAGTGCACGCTGGCAATGAACATACCGCCAAGCAAAGTCAGCCTGGACTAGTGAAAATTATCGACGAACTGCCGCCGGAAAAGAAACCGAAACTGGTGCGCGGTGACAGCGCCTTTGGCAACGATCCCTTGATGAGTGCGCTGGAAGAACGGAAACAACCCTATCTCTTCAAGCTCAAACTCACCAAGAACGTCAAACGCCACATCGGTGGCTTGTTTCACCAAACCGGCTGGACGAACGCGGGTCAAGGCTGGGAGGGCAGGGATGGGACTCTGGCGCTCACGGGTTGGGAGACGAAGCGCCGGGTCGTTGTGCTGCGCCGCCCACTGATCGGCGAAGTGATGATGAGCGGTGAGGATGACAGTCAGCCGTTCCTGGCCTTCGTCGAGGCGGATCGCAAGGCCGGCAAGCAAATCACCGGTTATGAATACGCGGTGCTGGTGACCAATACAAGCTACGAGATTGTCAGTCTGGGACAACTCTACCGAGATCGGGCGGATGCTGAGAACGCCTTCGACGAATTGAAGAACCAGTGGGGCTGGGGCGGCTTCACCACGCATGACCTGCACCGCTGCCAACTCGCGTCCCGGATGGTGGCGTTGATCTATGACCGAAGGAAATCCCCGTGGGACAACTGGTGGAGCCTGTTCGTCCGGCTGGCCAACCCGGAAGCGCGGCGCGAGGCGATCACCAGCCGACCGTGGCTCATGTCTTCGGTGGGACAACGAACGGAACATGCGGGTCAAACAACGATTACTCTAACCGGCTTGCACGCCCATTTCGGGAAGGCGCGGGCAGCGCTCATGCGCGTCTCTGCCTTGCTTCAGGGCTGGGTAGCTCAAGCTGCGGAGCAGTTAAACTCGATCACTGTCTGGACTCTCGTTTGTGCCCATCTCAAGCACATCCTCGCCGGTGTCGCTCCACCCTCAGCCTATCGGTTGCTCGAAAATAATGCAGCTGGAATCGGATAACTGCGGTTTCTAGGTTCATTGCCTTCCTTGACCCAAAGACATCAAAAAAGCTAATCAGAGTGTGCGCGGCAGCGTGAATATCGTGGAGAATTGGCGATTTAGAAGTCACGGTCGCAGTCTGCCCTGAAGTTGGCACGAATCACCCGTCGATCTGGTCCTTCATACGGAAGCTTTTGCCCTCGATGAGGACGGTTTCGGCGTGATGGAGTAGCCGGTCGAGGAGCGCCGAAGTGAGCGTACTGTCGTTATTGAAGATCTCTGGCCAGTGCTTGTAAGCGCGGTTTGAGGTGATGACCAGGGCACCGCGCTCATACCGTCCGCTGATGACCTGGAAGAGCAGATCGGCGCCATGCTTGTCGATAGGCAAATACCCAAGCTCGTCGACGATAAGCAGACGCGGCTGGAGATATTTGTGCAGTTCGCGCTTCAGATTGCCGTGCGCCTGCGCGGCCGAGAGCGTGTTGATGATATCGACCGCGGTGGTAAAAAGCGTCGAGTAGCCGCGCAGGCAGGCGGTGTGCCCGAGGGCAATACTGAGATGGCTTTTACCCAGGCCGACATTGGAAATGAAGATCACGTTGGCATGGTCCTCGATGAAGCGCAGGCGGAAGAGGTTCTGGATCTGGGGCCGGTTGATCTTCTTTGGCCAGCCCCAGTCAAACTGATCAAGCGTCTTGAGGACGGGGAAACGGGCCAGCCCGACCCGACGCTGGATGCTCCGGTCTTCGCGCTGGTGCGCCTCGCTTTCCATTAAGCGCGCCAGATAATCGACATGGGGCCACTGCTCGGCACCGGCGTCGTGGAGCAGCGATTCAAAGTGCTCAAGCACATACGACAGCTTCAGGCTCGCCAGGTGGGCGCGCAGCGCTTCGGTGACCGTTGTGCCACCGGACGTAGTGATCGGATGTTCAGCGCTCATCGCCATGCCCTTCATAGAGTGAGAGATCCGGTGCGGCAATCTCGATGTCCAGGAGATCCTGGCGGCGGGTGAGATGCATCGCACTGGGCTCAGGCGTTTCGCGTGCCCGCATCTCAAGAATGTTGGCGATGTACTCGCAACTAAACGCGGCGAAGGCGATGCCATCCTGAATCGCCCGGTCGACCGCATCGACGCCGTAAATCTCGCTCAATGCGACGATCTTGCGCAGGTGATGGCGCGGGTTTGCCCGGCGTTGTTCGATTCCCTCGACATAAGCCTGAGCATGACGCGACAGGCTCAGGAACTGCCTGAGCAGTCGCTGCTCCCGGGCGTTATGTCGCTGTTCAAGGAGCGCCTTCGGATGATCGGGGTCCTCGTAATCCTGATGCCGATCGTAGCGGCGAACATGGCGGGCAATAAGCGTGTCCTGGTGGTAAATACAGACCCAGTTGGGCGTAGCTTTGATCGTCACGCGACAACTGGCATATTCGGCCGGCACCGAATAATGGTTGGCATCCAGCGCGATGCGGAATTGCTTGGTGGCGCGCTGGCTCCTGATGCGACCCAGATCGTAGGGCATCGGATTGACCGGTCGCAGGAGCGCTTGTTCCTCCTTGAACAAGTCGACCGGCCGCTGATGCGTCTCTCCATGGATGCGCACATTGGCGATGGTCGCCAGCCAGACTTCGGCGGCCGGATTGACCGCGCTGAAGTCAAGGAAATCCAGGCCATTCAGGAAGTTCTTCTTGATGTAGCCGACGCCGTTCTCGACACGGCCTTTCTCGTTTCCCTTGGCAACGGTGCATGGCGAGATGTCAAACCCCCAATGCCGGGCGAAATCCAGATAGCGCGGATTGAACACCGGCGCTTCACCGACGACGCGACTGAGCACCGCCGACTTCAGATTATCGATCATCAGCCGGGTCGGGCAGCCGCCAAAGACCGCAAAGGCATGCTCATGCGCGGCCAGGAAGTGCTCCATGGTTTGCGAGACGGTGAATTCGACATACATGAGACGGCTGTAGCAGAGCACCATGACGAAGAAGGAGAGTCGCCGGCGTGTCGAGCCACAGCCGATCGAGCCGTATTCGCCCCAGTCGACCTGGGCGCATTCGCCGGGCGCAAAGGAGAGCTTGAGAAACGCCTCACGGCGCACCGGACGGACCTTGCGAACATAATCCTTGACGATCGTGAAGCCACCCTCGAAACCGTCTTCGCGCAGGCGCTGGAAGATCTGCTGCGCGCTGTAGGGGTGCGTTTCCAGCAGACGAACCACCCTGGCCTTGAACGGATCGAGCCGGCTGCTGCGCGGCACAGAATGCCGAGCGCGGTACGCCGGGCGTCGTACCCACTTGGCGACCGTTTGCGCATGCAGGCCGAGGGCGCGCGCGGTCTGGGCGACGGTCAGTTGCTGCCGCTCGTGACAATCCCTGATCTTGCAGTAGGTCTCGTAATCAATCATGGCGCCCGTCCCAAGGCGGCACGCAACTGGCCGATCCTGACGTCGATCTCCTCCGCGCCGAGCTCGCGCGCTTCACGGCGCGGCGGGCAATCCAGGGACAGCACCTGATAGAGCGGGCGCTGATAGGCGATCAGTCCCTGTCGCACGAGGTCACCCCGTGCCTGGCTGAGGCGGGTGGCGGTCATCGACAGGCTGCGAGCCAGGGCGGAATCCGAGTAATAGCTCAACCCCTGCTCATCGCCGACCGTCAGCAGAAACAGATACAGCGCCAGCGCTGAGTGGTCACAGCGCTCGATGTACCGCTCGCGAACCAGTCGGTGGTCGACCCAGCTGAACTGCGCCGGAATCTGCCGGAGCCGTTCCGGACAGAGCACACGTTTGAGAGTCATTGCCAGTCCTCCCCGCCAAGATGTCGTACCCCAGTTCTATCAGCCGGCGGGTGCTCCTGGCGATGTCATCTTGTAACGTACTGCCGGTAAATTGGGCGATAAATCCAACCAGAACAGCGGGTTGGTACAACAAGAGATCTTGTAACGCAGGCGGTGACACGTTTTTAGAATCATGAGCGATTTCAATCGCTTGAATTGGGCAGAGATCTTGTAACGCAAGCGACGCCAGCGGCGGCTTCCTCCGTTGCCCCTTGGGTCGCCGCCAGTACCCCGGATGGGCCGCTCGCCAGGCCTGGACTCGTGCCACATTCTCGGGGCCGCGAAAGTAGTCCTGGTTCTCCGCTTTGGCGAGCCAGGCACGCCGACTCGCTGCCTTACTCGCTTTGCGGCAACCGGGTTCGGAACAGTAGTTCTGATGTTTCGCGTTTCGCGGATCGGCTCGGAAGAACGCCCCGCAAAACAGGCACTTGTGTTGCTCTGGGCGCGCCATGACTCACCCTCCTTGCAGTGAATCATGCGCGGCAACGGAGCTATGCGAGATGCAATATCGAGCAGGTCGAGATCAAGGAAAA
>APMI01000824.1_pt1 | contig 10127 bp, 14 predicted proteins | sample 667938 | NCBI WGS metagenome assembly APMI01 (sample SAMN01084076, study PRJNA167559) | wastewater metagenome | biome: Wastewater | place: Denmark: Ejby Moelle, Odense | collected 2011-11-28
CGCGGCCCGAATCCTGTTTCAGGGCCGTTAGCTCAGTCGGTTAGAGCAGGCGACTCATAATCTACTGCTCTATTTTAAAAAGATAAGGAAAATCAACAACTTAGGTGTGTAGCCAAGGATACAAAGTAGCACAAGGCTACATATAGGCTACAAATCATGTAGAATTTCAATCAAGGGCCCTTAGCTCATGCTTGGTTAGAGCACCCGACTCATAATCGGATGGTGCCGAGTTCGACTCTCGGAGGGCCCACCAAACACCCTTAAAAGCCACTCTAGGCAGTGGCTTTTTTCTTGTGCTATCTACCCCTTGGCTACACCAAAAAACGGCTTTGTAGCCTGTTGTAGCCTGCTCTGTTGGGTGGTGTTCAAGTAGTCTGTTTAGCACCAATTTTCAGGCACTTTTTGAGTGTCATCTACTCATTAGGCTACGGGAAAAGATGCCTTTGTAGCCTTGTGTAGCCTGTGCTACCAAAATTATTTAAAATAAGTTTGTTTCCTCAATTGTTTTCCAAAAAAGGATTGATGATGAGTTTGTATGTTTTGTCTTATGCTGCTACTGTCAAAAGAACTGATGTTCAGCACTTTGTTGGAATGACTCTTAAAGATGTTATTTCCAAAGCAGCTAAAAGAATTACAAATGATTACCATGAGAATGACAAGAAAGCCATCATCTTGAAATTTCAGGAAAATCAAAAAGGCGATGTAGTAGGGATTGTCAATACATCGTATGACACTCCACAAATTTTTGAGATGGACAATTTCTTTGACAGTAAAGGAATTGCATACCCTGGTCTAACTAGAACTCTAGCAGAATGGTTTAGCATCAATAACTTTGATTGTGTCATCCATATTTCAAAAGAAAAGATTTAAAAGAAAAGCCCCTTGATTGGGGCTTTTTCTTTTGTGTTTAGCAATATCGTCTAACAAGCAATGATGGATGAACTTGCTCTTGTGTGATTGTTTTTTGAACTCTGTCCATAAGAAAAACAATCTTTCCATCTTGTTTGCAAATGGTGTAAGAGTTCTTTGTGTAATCTCCTGCTTTATCTCCCATCCATTCAAAATCAATCTTAACTTGTTTGCATAAGCCATGCTCAACAAGCTGACTTGCAATCTCAAAATAAACAGGTAAGTAGTCATAAGTGATTGATGGATGATAGCCTGCATCAATGTAAATTTGATTAAACCAATCATTTATTATTGTTTCGTCTGTATCGCTAAAGCAATATGAATGTTCTTTTATTTCTTTTACATTCTTGCTTATTGCATCTCTAATGATAGAGCAATAACTATCTTTTTCAGGCATTGAACCTATAAATGAAAAGTTTGCATAAAATCTTGTGTCTCCAAACATAATAATTATTCCTGTAATGTAAAAATATTATACAAAATAATTATTAAAAATCAAGAGCAAAACTATTGACAAATAAAAAAAGCCCACTTAAGGGCTTTTATATTTTCATTCCTTGAGATTTCATTTTCTTTGCTAATCCTTGTCTTGGTTTATTCATTGAAAATGGCTCTTGTTCTTGTAATTTATTTTCCAATTTGTCTCTTAATTTTGCACGATTGCAATATGATTTAAAGTCATCTACTGATTTTTCTTTATCAATACTTTTATTTGATGTGTCTTTTGATTTTAGCCATTCATCAATATAGTCTTGATTGAATGTTCCTTTTTCTTTCATTTCTTTTGTTTCGTCAATAATATGTTTTGCATACCTATACTTTGTTTCAATGTCTTTGTATAGTTCTGTTTTCTCACATATTTCATTTGTGATAGTGTGGTCATTTGAAAATTCTCTATCAAAATATCTTTTTACTTTGTCGTTTAGGGATGAGTTGTTTGGTAAATATTCTGTTATGTATTCTTTAAATAAGTCCTGGTCAATCTCAAAATCAACCTCTCCATATTTCATTGATAAAAAATGAGTTATGTATGGTGCTTGTTCGTCTATAACTTGCTCAACAAGATGACTGTTTGACTCGTAATTTTCTGCAAGATAATCTAAAGCCCTCATGTTGTTTTTTTCTAATACTTTTGAAAACAAAGAACCATCCTCAAGTTTTTCATTTATGTATTGAGAAAGTTTTTCATGGGCATGTGCTCTATTTGTTGTGTTTTCTGCCATATCAAGAAATGTATTGCTTTCATAGGCATTTTTTAATAATTGCTCAGTGGTAAAAATTTTAGACATTTCATCATAAATGTCCTTGCCGTTTATATATGCTTGTTCTGCACTCATATTTTCTCCTTTTGTATTAAATAAATATACAAAAAAGAGAGTAAAAAGCAATAGTAGATAAATAAAAAGCCCACTTAAGGGCTTTTATATTTTTGATTTCTTTTCTTTTGTTCCTTTTGGTTTTATGTTTTCCCTAATTGATATAATTAAGTCTCTCTTTTCAATTAAATTTAAAGTGTAATTAAATACATCAATAGAGTCTGTGTCATCCTCATAAGCATCACTGCTTAAATGTTCTATGTAATCAATATCATCTGCATCAATAGTAATGTAGCAATCAATAATGATGAAATAAAGCAAGTCTTTATTTCTTTGATCCAATGCAAGTCGCAATGGACTATCATGCAGATTTTCTAAGGTTGCACCATGTTTTAATAGCACTTTCAATGTTTCTATATGTCCTCCATAGAAAGCATTTACAAAAGCGAAATCATCCTCAGCATGAATGTCTGAACCAAGTTCTAATAGATACTCAACTGCATCTGCTTTACCATGATTAGCTGCCCATCTTAAAGCAGCACAATCATCAGCAAAAACATTTGCACCTCTCTCAACTAAATACTTGGCAATCTCCAATTGATTATTACAGCAAGCCAAGAACACTGCTCTATCGTCTTGAGCATGAATATTTACATCATTGTCTAGTAAATACTTGACTGCCTCTTTATTACCCTTTAAAACTGCATTAAAAAGCATTTGTTCAAAGTCAATGATATTAAAGAAATCAACATCTGTTTTTGATAGGAATTGAATGGCTTTGATTGCTTTTTCGTTGTTCTTGTTTTCCATATTCATTCCTTATCTGTATTGTTCTTGGTAAATACTGATTTCTACCTCTTTGTTTTTATCATCCAAGGTTGTTATCTTGATTTCTTTGTGATGTTTTGAGATGTTGTAGACTTTCTTTGTGTAGTCTCCTTTTTCCTCTCCGTCCCATTCAAGAGTCAATTTGATGTGATTGGTTAAAGCATCATCCAAATATTGCTTGGCAACTAAGAGATGTAGATTGATGTTGCTGTATGCCTGGCTGATGTATCTGCCCTCTCCATTGATGATGAAATCAAACCAATCATCAATAGTCTCTCTTTCTGTTCTCTTTGGGTATGCAATCAAGCCATAATGAGTTGTTAATGCTTTGATGGTGGATTTCTCTATCTCTCTACTGTCAACTCTGCCTGTTCCACCTAATTCATAGTCTGCAAAAAATCGTGTCTCATAACTCATTTTATTTCTCCTTTTTGTAATAAGTCATATTTAACTTATACAAAATCTAAAAAGAAAATCAAGAGTTGAGATAAAAGAAAAGCCCCAATTAAGGGGCTTTGCTTTATCTCATGCTTTTAAAGCGATTTGAAATGTGCAAGTCAAAGATTTCATTTATCGCTTTTGTTCCTATGGATTTTGAAAATCGTAATTCAAAAATAGGCCAAAAGTCTCCATCTTTTAAATAAATACTTGCAACAAAAACAATGTAATCATCATTTGGAAAAATATCATAATCAAAATGTGGATCTGGTGGGTAAACGCTACGATCCAATAAATCCATTTGTTTGTTTGCTTGCTTTATGATGTGTATATCTGATTGTGTTTCTATTGTATAAATCTCACTCATTTTATTTCTCCTTTTTGTAATAAGTCATATTTAACTTATACAAAATCTAAAAAGAAAATCAAGAGTTGAGATAAAAGAAAAGCCCCATTGAGGGGCTTTGTTTATAGTTTCATTCCTTGTGATTTCATTTTCTTTGCTAATCCTTGTTTTGGCTTGTCCATTGAAAATGATGGAGTCTCTGATAGCAACTTGCTTTCCAATTTTTTCTCTAAAAGCAATTTGTCATTCATTTTAAAAGTTTGGTCTATGCAATCGTTAAGCTGTTTGTCAACATAATGAGAGTTTGTGTGTGTGTCTCTAAGTTCATTAAGCTGTTCAATGGATTTTTCTGATAGAGGGATTTTGTGTTTTACTATGATGTTTTCTGCAACTGATATTTGCTTGTTGTAGATAGCCTCTGCAATTGGGCAAGCACCTTGTTTGAAAATATCAATGCCTTTATCAATGTAGATGTCTAACACCTCATTGTGTCCATTTCTTGCTGCATAAAGCACTGCACCTCTTTCTTGAGCATTGATGTCAGCACCATTCTCTAAAAGAATTTTTACTGTGTCAGCACTACCTTTGATTGCTGCATAAACTAAGGCATCATCATCCTCAGCATGAACATTTGCCCCATTCTTTAAAAGCAAATCAACTGTGTCTGCATGTCCATGTCTTGCTGCCTCAATTAATTCCCCTGAGTTCCAGGTATCTACTTTTGAGCCAAGATCAATAAGATATTTAACTGTGTCTGTGTGTCCGTTGCCTGCTGCATATCTTAATGCTGCCTCTGATTGGTCATGTATATCAGCACCTCTTTCAACGAATTGCTTTACCATATCAAGCTCTCCATATCTTGCTGCTTGATGTAGAGCATCATCAAAAAGGAATTGTTCAGTAGATTTTGTCTTGGATTGCTCTAAAACATAGTTCACGATGTTTGTATGACCATTTTCTATTGCATAGTTCATAGCCCCAAAAACATCTCTTTGTCTTTGAGTTCCATGTCCTTGTTCAAAGGCTGCTTTCTCAACAGTCTTAAAAACATCAAGATGACCGTTCTTTGCTGAGAAAATCAATCCATTCCAACCATCCTCATTCCTACATGTTGGGTCAACACCATCTTTTACTAAACTATTGACTGTTGCTATAGCTCCAATCTCACAAGCATCCAAAAAACTTTGTTCATCCATCTTTCTTTTATTCATTTTTCAATCTCCTTATGTATTATTTATTTATACAAAAAATTGAGAATAAATCAATAGATGTAGATAATAAAAAAGCCCCTTTCGGGGCTTTGCTTTTTTCTGCTTTGTTTTCAGTAATCCTCAACAAACATTGCAGTGGTCATCCTTGGTTGCTCTGCTGATGCAAAATCAGTAATCAAGTAGATGTCTTGTCCATCATCCAACTTGTATTTGCTCAACAGTCTGCCATCTCCTGTTGTAAGAGCCACAAAGTTTGCAATCTTGTCGTCATCGGTCAAGATGCCAAAGTTGCAGATTGAGTGGTTGTAAAAGAATGGCACAAGGTCAATCTCATTCTCTTGAATGTGATGAGCAAGGGCATGATGGCAAAGAGTCCTGCCAACATCAAAAGGTGCTTTCTCCTTATTGAAATAGGCAAGCAAGACTTGGTTGCATGTCTTGTGGGAATGGTCGGGATACTCAAAACCCTCAATCAACAGATTAAGAGCCTCAGCTACCTGGCTGTTGCTGTCGTAGATGTCGGCAATCTTTTCATCGCCATTTTGAAAAAGAACAGTGATTGCTTGGTTCTTGTCCATCTCTTTAACCTTTGAGAGTTCGTTGTTGATGTAGTAATTATAAGTTTACTGTTTTGGATCGTCCAGGCTTTTCATTTAATTTTTAATCTTTTTTCTTAAATCCTATTGATTTTATTTCTTTATTTTGTATATTAATTGAACAACATTTAAAACAAAGGAGAATATATGAGAAAGATGTTAATGGCTTTAAGTTTAATTGGTTTAGTTGGTTCTGTTCATGCTGAGGATGTAAACAAAAATGCCTCAGATAGTTATTCAATATTTGCAGGAATTAATGCCAATTCCACTGCTCAATCAGACAAAGGAACAGGCTACACAATAGGGGCTGATTATACAAAATACATTAATGCAAATGTTTTTGTGCAGCCACAAGTTCAATACTTTGACTCTAAAAATGAATATAAAGACAAGCACATTGTTGGTTATTTGAATGCAGGTTATACATTTAAGTTAGACAATGACATTACGATTAGCCCAAAAGCAGGTGTTGGTATTCGCCATTCAACAAGTGTTGATAGTAGTGATAATGGCATGGCTTACAATGTTGGTGTAGATGTAGGTTTTGAAAAGAATTGGACTGTTGGATTGCAATACAATTATTTCAAAGGCAAAGAGAGTGGGCACTATGCTGAATACACCTCTCTAACAATCGGCTACAAGTTCTAAGAGCCACAAACACAACAAAGCCCCTTGATTGGGGCTTTATTCTTTCCATCATCCATCCCTCATTGCAGACAGATTTACATGCTGAGTCCTTGCTTTGGTTTGAGTAGCTTAAATCCTGCCTCAGTCAAATCAGGGCTGACAGTCAAGTTCTTGCCATAGTGTTTTTGAACGATTTTCAACAAGGCACTACCTAACCCTTGCTTTTGATAGTCCTTGTCTGTGTAGACGGTTGTGATGATGTTCTGTTTTGCTCCAAATGCCTCGTTCTTTCTCAACACAACAATGGCACTGACAGGCTTGCCATCTCTATAAAGTAGGTATCTGTCTGTAGCATCTGACTTGCAGATTTTGACGGTCGGGGAAAGCACCTCAGTCTTTTCCTTGGTGTAGAGAACTCCTGCCTCTGCTGTTCCAGGTTCAGCAAGGATGTTCCTGGCAATCCCATGATTGAACTCTGCTTGTATCTCTACAGGCTTGTTGTCTGCTGTGTAGAGCCTGCTTTCCTCATACTGCTTAAAACACTCAACAAGGTATTTGTGTCTCTGGTCAAGAAAGAACTCTCTTGACTCCTTGCTCTTGGCATTGTTGACCTCATCTGTATATCTGTTGTATGAGTCAATTTCAGACTTGCTTAATTTCCCATCAATATGACTCCAAACATAGTCATAAGGGATGTGTTCTTGTTTCTTGAACTCCATTTGATTTCTCCTTTGTTTTTATACAAATAACAAAAGAAAAATCAAAATCAATAGTGCATAAAAGAAAAGCCCCTGATGGGGCTTTCTTGTTTAGTCTCTGTTTTTTAGTTCGGTCTTGCATTCATTCACATATGTTCTTTGATTATTCTTTTGAGTGATTTTTAGGGCTGTCATTAATGTGAATAGCATTAATCCACCAATCACTGAACTTGTTATCAATGTGAATGCAAATGAATAGAATTTGGACAATGCAATCACTGAAAATGAGAATGCAAATATTGATAAAAAGAAAAACACTGTTGATATGTAGATGTTTGCATCTTTCATCATCTTTGTATGTTCATCCTTGAATTGTTTGTCAAGTTTTCTCTCTTGTTCTGCTGTGTTGATATAACTCATTTTCTTTCTCCTTATTGTTGTTGTAGTTGTTGAGTTTTTGTTTTATAAATTTCTTTTGCATTCAATAGCATTGGCTTGATTAAAAGCAATGCCAAGTAGTAGTAAAAGAATGACTGTGTTGTTTCTATAATTCCAATGTCTCCATTGAGCATGTAGTTGATGCCTCCAAAGAACATCCACAACATTGATTGCTTGATGTTTGATGATTTTTCCTCTTTGATTTCATATTTCCAAATCAAATAAAGATAAGTTGCAAACAACATCATCAATGAGTAGATGTAAAGGCTTGGGCTAAATCCTCCGTAAAACATCGGGACAATGCACCATATTGCAATGTTCTTTGTCCTTGTGTTAATTAGATTTTTCATAATTTCTCCTGTTTTTATAGTTATACAAAATATAAAAAGAAAATCAATAGCGAAACAAAAACTCGATATCTTTATGATTTAAAAATAAAAAAAGCCTCAGTTAAGAGGCTTTGTTTTTAGATTGGTGTATGAACTTTGAGCAAATAAAGTTGATGTATAGCCTCATAGGGCAATGCAAATAAGTAGAAAGTTGGTAGGTTAAGGAATTGCCAAAATCCTGCACCATGTCCAAATCCAAAGACTAACCAATAGACTCCTGTTGAGATAAAAGCATAAGTTGCAAATAGTTGTTTTTCTTTGAGGTCATTTATCTCTTGTGTCTTGTTCTCAATCTGATTAAGTCTTTCATCAACTGTTTTGAATTTCACTGTCTCAATGAAATCATCAAGATAGCATCCAATGTAATTCCATAAGAACCATATAAGGTAGCATGGTGCTAAGAATGGCATCAATACAATCTTTTTAGTCCATGCTTTTTTAAAGTGCCCAAGTAAATCATTTTTTAATTCAGTAAAGTCCATCTTTTCTCTCCTTTTATTTTTATTGTATTAAATCAAAAAGAGAAATCAATACAGAAAGATACAAATAAAGTAAATTCGATATCATCCTCTTTGATGGTTGGCGCGTTATAATTAAAGCAGTCAAAAATGTTTTGGTTATTGGGTTTAGGTGGTGTTCCAGGTGCAAGAGGTCTGATTGTTTGGCCTTGACAAGTGGAAAAAAGTACGCAATAACATAGGCATAGACTTTTTAAGGAGAGAGAAAATGAGTTTTGAGAAAGATGTAAACCGTAGCATGGCTGTTGGCACTGCCGTTGCAGGTGCAGCAGCAACAGGTTTTATTATGGTGTTGGCTCAATTGCCACAAGAGAAAAGAATTAAGGTAGTCAAGTTTTTTGGCTTGCTTTTCCTTTTCTTTATTGCAGGCATTTGCTTGCTTGGCTCTTTTGGTGTTTTGGCTGAGTTGAATGCTCACAAAATCCCTGATGCAGACAAAGGATTTGCAATGGCTGTCATTGGTGTGATGGCATTGCCTATGGTTGGTGTTCTTTACGGTTTCAAAAGGTTTTTCAGCAAGTAAGCACAAGTCCAACTCTCTCCTTGTAAGAAAGCCCCTTGATTGGGGCTTTTTTATTGCCTATTGATTTTGCAATTTCTTTTGTTATCTTATTCTTAGAATAATAATAAGGAGAAAAGAAATGGCTTATAACAAAAACAAAAAGCATTTTGAAAAGAAAGACTACAAGCAAGACTTAAATGAGAAATTCATCTCAATGACTGAGGATTACATCAATCAGTTAGAGAGTGCTGGTAAGTGGGTCAAGCCTTGGTATGTCTGCACTGACTTTCCAAAAAATCCTTGGACTGGAACTCAATACCGTGGCATCAATGTTGTTTCATTGATGACTGCAGGCTTTGATAATCCCAATTTCTTGACATACCTAAATGTGCAAGAGATGGAAAAAACAAGGCAAGAGGCTCATACCATCATCAATGAGGCATCAGACAAGTTCAAAGCAGGGGAACTCTCTGCAATGGACTATGCAAGAGATAGAGCAAAGGCTGAAAAGCTATTCACAAGACTTGAGTCTGCCGGCATGGTAGATAGAGACAAAGCCATCCATGTTCAAAAGGGTGCAAGTGCAACGCCTGTATTCAAGGCTGTGGACATGGAAATTGATGTCCAAAAAACAAAGAGAGATGAGCAAGGCAATCCCATAGTTGAGGATGGAACTGTTGTCATGGAGGATGGCAAGGCAAAAATCAGAGTCATGGCTTTCAGTGCCAATGTGTTCAATGGCTCTCAAATAGCCAACATCAAACAAGTCCATGAGAAAACATACGACTTTGAACCTCATGCTGAGGCTGAAATCCACGTCAAAGCCATGATGGAAAAGACTGACTTAAAGATTGAACACAATGAGGGTGGGCGTGCCTATTACTCAGTCAATCAGCACAAGGTAGTTATGCCTCACAAAGAAAGATTTGAGCCTGGTGCTTACTATGACACGCTCTTTCACGAGATAGGGCATTCAACAGGTCCAGCATTGGGCAGAAAGTTTGGTGGCAAGTTTGGAGACAAGGAATATGCCTTTGAGGAACTTGTAGCTGAGTTGTCATCAGCATTCATGTCATCAGAGATTGGCATTCCTCACAACTCATCAACCCATGAGAACCATGTTGCCTACTTGAAATCTTGGCTTGGTGCATTGAAAGAGGACAAGAACTTTTTATTTAAAGCTGCCTCACATGCTCAAAAGTCAGTGGACTTTCAGAATTTTTGCAGAAACGAATACAAGTTAGAACACGGCTTAATCAAAGCACAAGAGCAAGAAAAAGGGAAAGAGCAAACATCATCCCCATCCATTGC
>APMI01000468.1_pt1 | contig 10126 bp, 9 predicted proteins | sample 667938 | NCBI WGS metagenome assembly APMI01 (sample SAMN01084076, study PRJNA167559) | wastewater metagenome | biome: Wastewater | place: Denmark: Ejby Moelle, Odense | collected 2011-11-28
CCGACCAGTGGCGGCTCGCAAACCAATTGCCTTTGCGGCTGGATGCAGGTCCACGTCCCGGACCCCGGCGGGGCCGCGTCGCGGGTCGGGCCGGCGGTGGAACCGGCAGGGCAGGCCCAGGAGACAGCGACGTCAAGCGTTTTCTGGCAGGGCTGTTCGAGGTTGCGCTCAAGATACGTGTAGCAACTTTGCGTGTTGTACACCGGCGGCGAGATGGGCTTGGTCACATCGGCGCAGGCGGTGGGCGAACAGTTGGAGACGACGGTCGTGGTTCCCGCCGCTTTGGGGCACTGGTAGGTATCCTGGAAGATGCCGCAGACGGTCGGGTTGCCGGGCACGGTCTCGCGACAGCCCGAGCTTTGCAGGGTGCAGCCCTTGGCCGCCAGCGGCGCGCACTCGTTCGGCGGCGTCCCCGAGGAGCAGTCGTAAGTGGATTGAACCTCCCAGCAGGCGGCGAAGACGTCCTGGCCCTGGACCTTCTTGGTCGAGGGGCCGTCTACGCATGCCGGGCCGGATACCTTGGTACAGGCACCGAAGCCCGAATTGCTCTCCAGGCTGGCGCACGCGTTGTCCCACTTGTCGGCAACGGTCACCGCCGCGTTCGGACGCGGGATCGAGGAATTGAGGACGTAGGGACCGACGTCGACGATCGTCGCGCCATCGGCGCCAAGCGTGGGAGAGCCGAACTTGAAAGTGAAGTCGCAGTTCGCGCCGGTGCAGCCCGGACTCGGTGCCACCGCGACGTAGAACGGATCGACGCAGGCGCCTTCCCAGTGCGGCGACAGCGGCGCGAGCACCTGGAAGGCCGATACGCCGGCTACCGGCAAGTCCCGCGTCTGCCACCCGATGCACGAGTCGCGACCGCCATGGGCGTAGAAGCGATAGGTCTGCATCCCATCGGTCCGGCTCGGATCGCAATACGCCTGCACCAGCATCTCGTCATCCGAGTTGCGCTCGACCCGGCCCGCGGCGACCCAGGTGCCTGGCGCGCAGCCGACGCCGCGGATGACTTCGCCGGTCAGCTTCTTCGAGCAGCGCAGTTTGCCCAGCGCCGTGTAGCGCTCACACTTCTTGGTCTCGAAGCCGCTGGCGGTCGGTACCGTGCTCGTGGTACAGCCCGAGTAATACGCGGACAGATCGCCGAGGATCGCGCCCGGGTTGTTGGCAATGTCCCTGACGCCGGCGATCGCCGGGTCGTAGGGTCCCATCGGTGGTTTGGGCGCGACGGCGGACGAGATCCCGCTCGAGACGGCCTGGCAGGCCGGGTCGGTGGATGTCGCACAGCTACTGACCCGAGCGCTGGAGAACGTGCTCAGATTGGGATTGCCGTAGTAGCGGGTCTCGGGCGGGTTGGCGGTATAGCCCGGCACGACGGCGTTGGCGCTCGGCGTTGTAACCAAACCCTGGAACTGGATGTTCGCCGCCGCCGCGGCCGCGGCCGCTTCGTCCCGCGGGCTCTGTGCATAGACGAGGGTCTGATTCGCACAGAAGCAGAAGAGCACGGCCCAGGTAACGATCTCGCGCATCCTCATCCCCTCAACCCCCGCAGAAAATGTCCCGCCTCGCCAGTGAACCGGGGCGCCTGGCGCTGGATGTGCTCGAGGGCGTAGTCGAGACTCACGTCGCCTGACACCGAGACGAAGGACTCGTTGGACAGGCACTGCGCCTCGCCACATGACACGGGTTGGGCGCCGGCTCGAATCAAGACGAAGGTCGGTGTGTGCACGACCGAGAACCGTTCAAACGACTGCGGATCGATCTGAAACGCCACCTTGCGGGTGCCGATCAGCTTCTGCACGCGCACGACCGTCTGTTTGAGCGATGACTCGGTCAAGCCCCGCAGTACCAGCGTGCCCGCGCTGCGTGCCGCCTGATCGACCAGGCGCGTCAAGGTGGCCTCGGGCATCGAGAAGCTGACGAAGATCAGCAATGATGGCGTCTGCGACAGGGCCGCGCCGCTGGCCAGCGCCTGTTTGATCGCCGGCGCATAGCCTTGCGTGATCGCACCGAGATCCGCATCGGCCGGGACCGCCGGCGCGGGGAGGGCGTCGATACGCGGCATCGATCGGGCAGGGGTGGCGGCAATCTCCCGTTCCGTCGGCTGGGGCAGGCCGCGAATTGCGCGCTTGATCTGTGCATCGGTCGGCGCCTTGATGCCCCGCTGAACCCGTTCAGCATCGGCATCGGTCACCGGCGGGAGCAGATCGGCAGCCTGCGCGACGCCGATGACGGCGTAGTAGAGCGCAGAAGACAGAAGCAGGCGGAATCGGGGATGCATGGTGTCAGTACCCCACACAGCAGTTCTTCTTGCGAAAGAGCATGTAGGCGAAATCCTCCCCCTTGACCGGAATCTCGCGGCCCGCCCCCCACAGCACGGTTTGGCGGCCGAACGGCTGGCAGCATTTGCCGAAGATCTTCTTGGTGTTGGGGATCGGATACAGCATCTGCGTCTTGTAGGCGCGCTTGTCCATCTGCGGCAGGAAGTACGGACCGCACAACCCCTTCTCGCCGTGGTAGCCCCAGGTGACGAACTCGCGATGCATCTTCGCGGTGAAGCGTTGGGCAATCAGCAGCGAGGAGCGAACGCCGCCCATGTGCTGGCTGACCCAGCCATCCATCGGATAGATCACGCCCTGACAGCCGGCACACCAGAACATCGGCGCGAGACCAAAGCCGATCGAGGCCGCCACGCAGTCGGCCGCGCACGCCGCGACCGCCACCGGATTGGCGAAGAGGACCGCCTCCGCGTTCAGAATCATTGTCAGCTCGTCGTCATTCCACAGTGGATCGACTTCGGACAGGTACGCGAGGTCCAGCGAACCTTGTTCGAGACACGGATAGTCGCCCAGCACTTCGAGCCAGGTCAGGACCGGATTGAAATAGAAGTGCGCCTGGTAGAACGCCTCCTTGTCGCCATAATCGGAAACCCGGCGGCCATGTTCGGGCGCGGCAATGCCGGGGTTGAGATCCACGCCGCCAAGGGAGGGCAGACAGAACGGGCGGCGCACCACTTCGACGATGCGAGAGGGCTCCCAAAAGCCGACCGCAAGGCCGATGCTCGGATTGACGATGCAACTGCAGACCGGGTTGGTCGGGTTGAATTCCGGTACGTCTTCCTGATCGCCATAGTTTCCGACCGCCGCGGTACCGATCGTCATCGGCAGCACACAGGACCAGCAGATATCCGTGATCGGGTTGGGGAACTTGCCGATGCAGGTCGTGGCGGCCGATGACATGCCGGCCCCAAGCAATAGGCCGCACAGCATTGCGGCGAGGCGAATGAGTTTCACGATTTGATCTCGTCGATGCGCAGCCGCGCGCCTTCCTGCGAGACGATCGCCGGCACCTGGCGGATGCCGAATCGCTTGGTCAGGACACCTTGCTGGTCGTAGAACACCTGGGTCTTCCACCGCTTCATCAGTTCCAGGTACGAGCCGCCGACGAGGATCGGCTTGACCTTCCCCTGGTAGTGGGCGATCAGGGCCTGGGCGCGCGCGACCTGCTTCTCGTCGCGCGCATCGAAGAACAGCAGATGCCTGGACAGCGACACCACCTCCAGCGGATTCTTTCGTGTGCCGGCCGGGAACAGGACACGGCCTTGGGCGTCCTGCAAGTTGCGATCGAGCACGAAAGACGGGTCGTAGTAGAAGGTTCGCGCCGTTTCGGTTCGGGCGATGCCGGGCACCGGGGGCGGGTTGCGAACCGCTTCGGTGTTGCGGTTGCGGATCTGCTCTTCGAGGATCGCCAGTTCGCCGGTGCGCTGCCTCTCGGCGAGCCGCTCATGAATGAACGCCAGGATGCTCTGCTCGGCGATCGGATAGGTCGGACCGATATTCGCGAGCCGCTCGGCGCGAGCCCACCCCGTCAACGACAGGAGCACGACCCCGGCGAACATGAGATGCCGCGGGCAAGTGTTCACGGTCGCCCTCCGGGGCACGTCACGGCCGTTGCCAGGCTCTCCAGTACGTCCAGATCCTTGTAGTGCGAGGCGCGGATCATGCCCATGAGGATCGGGTCCCCGTTGCCTTCGGACACCGCGGTCCGCAGCTCGACGGTGCGCATCGGGCGCCGGCACTTCTTCTCGAACGCCCTCATGTAGGCCTCTGCGCCATCGCGGGCGGACGGAATGATTCGTTCGAGCGCCCGCAGGTACTCGTCGAGCGGGACATCGTCGGGCATCGCGGCCGAAGCGCCCGAGCACAGGCAGGCCACCGAGAATGCGCATAGGATCGCGCGACTCAGAGCCATGGCGTCACCTTGCCGACAATCTGGGCCGGCGCGACAAAGCCGGCCTCCTGGTAACGCGAATCGAAGCTGTCGGCACCGGTGCCGCGCACGTAGTAATGCCCCGCAGGCACAACCGGGGACTTGACCGGCGTCAGCGGACGGCCATCGAAGGTTCGCAGCTTGGCAAAACCGACGTAGCCGCCCGCGACGAAGACGTTGCGATCCTCGACGCGAATCGGATCGCCGGGGAGTCCGGCGACGATCTTGAAGAAAGGCTGTCCGGCGAGTCCCGGATAGTCGGCGACCGCTTTGCCGGAAAACGTGTAGAGGACGAAATCGCCGCGATCGAATGCCGTCACGTCCCGCTCCAGCCAAGCGACGTGGTAAGGCAGGCTGGCGGTCCAGTTGAACAGCAGTGGCACACGCGGCGTCGCATCGACGAACAGACGCAGATACGCCAGAATCCATATGACAAACAGCACGGCGAGGGGAATCCTGGCCTTGCTGTCGCGCGCCAGCGCCACGACGCTCCACCACAACACGATGGGACCGCGCGACTGACTGGGAATGCCTTCGGGGGTCAACAGCCTGGTCGCCATCGCGCTCTCAACTCATCCCGAGCTTGCGCCGCAACAGCGGCGTCAGATCGACGGTGGCGGGCGTATCGCCGACCACGGCGCTCCTGAGCAACACCAGACACTGGCACTCCGCGGGCATTTCGATCAATGCCTTGGGCAAGGCGGCGGCGAACTGTCCGGCCATCTCCCGCGCGCGTTGTTGCCCCTCGTCCGTCGCGCCGGTCCTGGTCAGCATGTTCGAGTACTCGCGCTCCTTGGCGCGATAGATCTCCGAGATATCCACCACGCCGATCGTCTGCGCGGGCTGAACCCACCGTGTGTGGTAGACGGCCAGGCCAGTGGCCAGGGTCGCCACCGCCAGCATCCACCCCACAAAGAGCGTCCTAATCATGCCGCCTCCTTTCTGCGCCGCAGGACTTCGGCGATCGCTGCGTCGATCGAGTAGCCCTGGGCGCGCAGTTCGTCAATGGGTTTGTTGTCCTCGATTCGGTTCGAGAACAGCAGGTGGGTGGCCGGGTCCAGCATCAGCCGGGCGATTCCCTCGCCGACCGGCGCGCTGACGTAGAGCTCGGAGTACACCCCGGCCTCGGTCCGCAGCGAGTTGAGCAGGCGTTGCTTGCCGTCGTCCATCGACAGACGGCCTTTCTGCTTGAGCAACTGGATGGATTCCTGCTTTTGCCGGAGCAGGAAGACCCAGTCCGAACAATTGAATGCGGCTTCCATTTGCGCCGAGCCGTAGTAGTCGTCGGCCGACTGGGTCGCGGTGCCGAGCGCGCCGCCGTATTTGCGGGCGCGCCGGGCGGCTTCTTCGACCACCGCGGCCTTGACCGGATCGTCGGCGCCGGATTCGCCGAGTTGCTGCTTCAACTCGTCGATCAGCAAGATCTTCTTGCGATCGCGATTGAGGTACATCTCCCCGGTGATCTGATACATGAGCAGGATGTTGACGACCGCATGCAGCTCGGGTTTGCGCTTGAGTTCCTCGTTCTCGATGACGACAAAGTCGTTGGAGAAGTCGACGTTGTTGCGACCCTCGAAGAAGCGGCCGTATTCACCGTCCCTGGTATAGGGGTTGAGCATGACCGCCAGATCCTTGATGCGCTGATCATCGATCAGTCCCAGATCGCGGATCGTGCCGTGCACGAGTTCGTCGCGCAGGCCGGTGATGGTCAGCTCCCTGCCGTACTGCTTGAACTTCTTGAGAATGACGGCCGACAGGGCCTTGATCTGGACTTCCTCGAGTTGCGTGCCCATCGAGCACATCTTGGCCAACGCAGGCTTCAGCATGTCGATGTCTTCGTTGATGCCGCCCTCCATGCCGTTGGGTCCCATGCGCTCCTCGGAGACCACCGAGAACGGATTGAGGTTGATGCGCGACTCGGGGCGGAATTCGACGTACATGCCGTTGGCTTTGCGGCAGAGCTTCTCCATCGAACGGCCGAGGTCGAGAATCCGGACCTGCGCGCCGACGGAACTGTACGACCACGCCACTTCGCAGAGGAAAACTGACTTGCCGGAACCGGGTGCGCCGATCACGGCAAAGTTATAGTTGCCCAGATAGTTGTCGTAGAGGTCCAGCGTCATCAGCTGGCCGCGCCGCCCGCCCAGGACGAGGGTCGGCGTCGGCGTCCCGCGCCATTCGCCGATCAGGGGAGCCAGGTGAATCGCGTTGGCGCGGGTCTTGCGCGAGACCCGGCGCATATTCTTCAGATCGTCGTGGAACGGACGCGATAGCGTCATGGGGAGGCTCGCGAGCAGGGCTTGCCGGTGCATGTAAACATCCGCGTTGAGTTCGAAGCCGCGCGCGCGCCAGATCGCCTTGGCGGTTTGCTCGGCGGTACCGATCTTCTCGGGCGTGGAGAACAGGGCCAGCTGGTGGTACATGCTCACCAGGGCGCCGCCCACGTCGACCGAATCGGCAGTGTTCTTCCAGTCGGTGAGTTTCTTGCCGACGTCGGGCATGACGCGGGCCATCCTGGATTCCGCGTTCTGCTGGGCGCGAATGTGATTGACCGTGACGATCTGCTTGGTGGCGTTGGTGTCGAGGATCTGAATGCCCATCGTCAGCATGAACGGGACGTTGTACTGCAGTGCCGGCTGCATCAGGTCGCCGATCAACGAGCCCATCTGCCAGAGCGGAAAGCGCTCCGGAAAACTCTTGATCGAGTAGAAGCGGCACTCCATCACATCCGGGTTGCCCTCCTTGAACAGGCGCAAGCCCTGCGGGGAGGCGTCCTGGATGGTGTCGAAGTCGACCACCTGGTCGCGAATCTCGCGCCCGTCATCGTAGTTGAGCCTCGGAATGCTCGACCGGCTGATGCGGTGGGGGTTGGTGAACAACGCGGCCCAGTTGATCAGGTCGGACGCATCGCAGACACGGCTGGTGAGGCTCGCCGCCTTGAGCGTGGTCACCATCGCTTCGCGCAGCGCGATGCATTCCTCGCGGCGGCGAAGATCGCCGCCATCGCCGGGAACCGTGACACTCATCACCAGCCGGAAATCACGCAGCGAATAGTGGAAGCCGCTCGTCATGGAACGGTGAGCGGCTTTCAGCAGATGCTCGACGCGGGCGCGGGCAAGCAGACGGAACAGGTTCTCGTTGCGCGCGGGTCGGCCCCAGTGCTGGGCCTTGTCTATCTGGTCGGCGTCTTCGACCCGCAGCGTCGCGTAGTCGCGCAAGGGATCGCGGATGTGCGGCGAGGCAAACAGATTGAACTGAATGCCGGTGCCGGCCGGGCACGACGCGTAGAGCGAGACCAGCACTTCGACCATCCGCTCGTCCGCCCCGGACTGCGGCGTGATCTCTAGCATGAAGCCCAAGCCGTCGCGATTGACGAAGATCTGTTCGGAGCCGATATAGGCCGAGTACGGCAGCCAACTGGCGAACTGCTCGGCCGAGGACGGATCGCGGCCCGGCAGTCGCAATAGGTCGCGCGCCCATTCCCAGACGGTCGATGAGGACTCGCTCTGCCCATCGACCGGGCCAAACAGATTGCCAAGACGAAAAACTGCGCTCATACGGGTCTCCAATCAGGCGTGGATTCGGCTACTCGTCGCTATCGGGGGCGGGGATCGGGCCGCGCTCCCGCAGTGCGCTCAAACGCTCGAGAGAACCGGCTTGACCCATCTCGGGGGAGGGGGCGCGCGAACGATTGGGCACCGCCACGGCGGACCCGGCTGGATCGGCGGACGTCGAGGGACCTGGCGTCGCCCGTGGCGGACGAACGACCGCGAATGACTCGCGGGCGCGCCGTTGAACGTGATCCAGCATCCAGCGGCCCCCATCGACCTGGATGTAGATGTAGCCCTGATCGAACAGATCGTGGTCCGCGTCTTCCCAAGGCTTGAACCACATCCGCAGAATGCGCGCCGATGAGCGCAAGGGCTTGGGACCGATCTGGCTAGGCAGGCCGGGCGCGGGGCTGCTCTGGGCGGGCCGGGCCAGCGCCAGCGCGACCATCTGCGCTCTTGCGTCACCTTGCTCTTTCGACTCCGGGGCCGGCGACGGCGCACGTGTAGGGGAGGGCCTCTGACCTGGCAGGTTCCGTTGCAGGGCGTTCTGGTAGATGCCCGAGACGGATTCGCAATGGACACCCGGTTGGGCCTTGCACGAATACTCGGACGTGCCGCCGACGCCGGACAAGGTGCTGGCACAGCCGCCGCTCAGCAGGGCGGCCGCCACGAGGATCGACGGCGTCGGGAGAATGACGGAACGGTTGCGCATTACTTGTTCTCCTTCGTCACTTGCAGCGGTGCGCGGGATTGCGCATTCCTTGTTGGTTTGAGCCGGGCGTCGAGTTCGGGCGCCTGGGCGTAGCCGCTGAGCCGCGAGCCGTCGGCAAACAGCACGGCCGGCGTGCCGTTGACATCCAGACGGCGCGCCAGCGCGAGATTGCGATCGAGAGGGTGGTCGCAGGTGGCGGAGGGGGCCGGCAGGGCGCGATCCCCGGTGCTCATGTACCGCTGCCAGGCCTGCTGACGGTCCGGGGCACACCAGATGGCGGCCGGCGTCTGCGCGCCCTGGAATGGCAGCAGAAAGGTGTAGACGGTGACGTCCTTGAGCTTGGCCAACTCAGGTTCGAGCCGCTGGCAGTACGGACAGGCCGGGTCGGAGAAGACCACCAGCATTCGTTCGCCGGTGCCTCGCACGGTCTTGATGGCGTCTTTCAATGGGAGCGCGCCGATGTCGATCGAGGGCGGCTCGCCCTGCATCGCCTTGGCTCGCGCGATCTTTGGTCCCGTGACATCCTGCAGGGTCTCGGTATCGAAGACCCGGCCGAGGACGAAGTAGCGCGGGTTGCGGGTCGACACGTAAGCGACGTTCTCGCCCATCCAGACCTCGAATACGTCGGGGATCGGCGTCTCGCTGGCCGAGGTGAATTCGGTCTTGGGAAACCGTTGTCTGAGATCGTCCAACAGCTTGCTCGACGTCGATGCCGCCTGGGTATGCGAAGCCATGGCGGCCAGCACAAGGAGAACCGCGACTGCGCGGCGCCTAGTAGTCATCGTCAGCTCCGATGTGCATCAGGCCGCCGGCGTTGGCAGCGGCAGCGGTCGGGGAGGCTTCGGCCTTGCCCAGATCGCCGCCCTCGATCCGGACGCCCTTGGTGATCACCACGTCGACCGCGCGACCGGCGCCGACTTCGATGACCGGAAAGGTCGACTCGGCGAGCTTGATGTAGTAATTGGCGAGCCGGTCGAACGCCCGGCCGACACCGGCGCCCATCCCTTGCTTGAACGCATCGGCACCGCTGGTCGTCGCGATGGTGCCGAAGGTCGACGTCGTGGTCGTGGTACCGCTGTTCGACAGACCCTGACCCAGACCACTGAGCAAGCCCGCGAGCAATGCGTTGGCCAGCATCTGGCCCTGCTTGGTGACCAGGTGGCCGCGAACGCCGACGAGCCCGTCCTCGCCATATACCGAGCCCTGGATCTTCACCTCCAAGGTCGACCCGTCATTGCGCACGCACGACAGGTTCTCGGTCCTGAGGTAGGCCCGCTCGGAGGCGATATCGCCGTAGCCGGCGGCGATGACAAAGCACTCGCGCACGTTAGAGCGGAAGCGGTTCGGCAGCACCGCGTTGTCGTCCAGGCGGATCAGAACAGGATGGGGATTGGACTGGGCCTGCCCGCCGGTGGGCGCATCGAGACCGCCGAGCATGATGCCGCGGGTGAAGCTGACGGGCAGGTAGGTATCGACGGAGCCGGTGGACACCTCGCCACCCGCTGCTTTGCCCGGCGCAGGCGACGGGCTTGATGCCGTTGCAACTGTCTTGGTCCGCTCTGCCACGCTGACACGGACGAGTTGTGGCCTGGGCGTC
>APMI01018332.1_pt1 | contig 10121 bp, 9 predicted proteins | sample 667938 | NCBI WGS metagenome assembly APMI01 (sample SAMN01084076, study PRJNA167559) | wastewater metagenome | biome: Wastewater | place: Denmark: Ejby Moelle, Odense | collected 2011-11-28
AGAATGGTTGCCAAGCACAATGTCGTCTTTGGGAACCTCGGCTTCGGTGATGATGTGTCCGACTAAGACTCGACTGAGAAGGCGTCGAACAGTCTCTACTTCTGGAAGTTCTGGCATCTTTTGTCAGAGGATATCACACACCTTCTGGCGCATTTGCCACCCATAATCCGGGGTATTCGGATTCATCTTCAACGAGCTCTAGAGATACTGGACTCTCTACTATTTCCAACCACTTCTCCTCGAGCTCGTTTTCATCACGAATGATCCGGTCAAAACTCTCTTCGTAAAAGGGTGGGAATCGCTCGCCCGTTTTCTTAATGATTAGCTTTCCAACTTTTGACTTTGCCTTTTCAATCACTACACTGAACTCAAAATGCGACCCATCTGTATTTGGCTGGGTCGTAAAGATGAGATCTGTTCTCTCAGGAAGTATGCAAAGAACCAGAATGTTCAGAGCTTTTCCGTGATGCTTTAGCAGCGCTTGAAGGAGCAAAAGGCGCTCACCAATGTTCAATGGACGACGGCTCCTGAATGTGACAAAGTACGTGACATCATCAGCCCGCCAATGCGGAAGCCGGCCCCTCCAGATTGAGAAATTGGTGAATTTCATTGATGCATCATTTTGTCCACGAACGATCACGGGATGGATGAGTCACGATCTACGTTTGATGTGTTAGTGAATACAAAAAGACAAAAATGTTTGGAAAATGCGTCAAATTGGTATATGTTAACCGTCAGCAACGTGAGTGATCATGTTGTTATTTCTTGGAGGTTGAAATATGTTTGCCACAAAGAGGGCCTTTACCCTCATCGAACTGCTAGTTGTCATTGCGATTATCGCAATCCTTGCTGCCATTCTTTTTCCGGTGTTTGCTCAAGCTAAAGACTCGGCCAAGCAGACTGCGTGTACTAGCAACACAAAACAGACAGCCCTCGGTGGTCTGATGTACTCTGCGGACTTCGACGATACTTTGCCAAGACACGACAATAATGGTTCTTGTCTCTACGGCGAGTCGCCATGTAATTACCCAGACTGGGGCGATCTCAGGTACCCAACGGGTGGCACCTATAAAACAGGCGAGAATGTGATGTACTTTGGCGCTCTCCAGCCTTACATCAAAAATGTAGACATCTCAAAGTGTCCGTCCCTCGGTAGCACAAACTGGTCGTCGGTGATTAGTTCAGCTGGCTCATCCACGTTTGGAATCACCAGTAACAACACCTACGACAAGGCGGCTGAGACTTTCTACTACAACTCGCTCGGGCAAATGGCCATCAACATGCTTTTGATTGATTACGGTCCTGCAACTGGGGTGAATGGTCGCGGGGGAGCCGCAAAAGGGAATCTCGGTCGAGTAGCTCGACCTTCCGAAACGATTGCATTCGTTGCCGAAAGTGCCTGGGACTGGGGTCCATCCATTAGCGCAAACGTTGGAAATGGAGCCGTCTGGCCATCGAATGCAGTTGGTGGATGTATTTGGTCTTCTTCTGACGGATGGACTCGATATCCACACAAGGGTAAAAGTGGAAACGGTGTTGCGACGACCGGTACAGCGACAAGAGCTACAACCAACCCCAATCTCCAAGGTATTGCTGTCTTTGGATTCGCAGATGGCCACGCGAAAGCGATGAAATACAGCCAGTCTGAAAAGTGTACAGGCGTGCCTAACGGAACTTGGACCTATTCAAGTAGCGGAGCGTCTTCACCGAACTACTACCCTTACTGGACTCCAGACCTTTGATTGACTGGGCTCCGACCGGGTTGGTTGGAGCCAGCAAACTTCTCTATGAAAACAATTGCTCGAATCGTAATTCTTCTTTCGGCGATCTCAACGACAGGGGTTTTGCTATCTGGGTGTGGAGCCAAAGATGATGCCGCACCGGCACTTTCCAAAGGAGACAAACCACCGGTCGATTTCAAAACGGATGATCCCGAATATAACGGTTCTCCTGGCGGTAAGCCAGGTGGAAAAAAAGGCCCAGGATAGGGCTGAATTCTATATCTCGCGCTTGCGGCTCGGCAGGCGCGCTTTTTGAATCACTAAGAGGTGCAAGCGTTCTTGCACCTTTCTCATTCTTGAAGTATCTAATTGATGGGATTTGTTCGAACCTCTTCGATTACGAACTCACCTGGTGTTTGAGATAGGAGCTCAGAGGCAATTCTCATCGATTCTCTGGCGATCTTATTCGCAGTCCAATCGGTGTGATGACACAGCGCGATTCCAGCACCCAGTGCGACTTTTCCCCCTTCACCAATTGCGATCGCGGCGGTGTCGGGTTCGTAAAGATTTCCGACACTATCAAGATACAAAAACTGCCGCTCATTACAGACGATCAATTCAAACATATGTCCAATAAACAGTGAGTTTGAATTCCAACTCTCTGATAGCTTGGCTGCCGAAGCATGAATATCGCCCCTAGATTTGGCTAAAATCTTTTCAAACTCTGTCCATAAGTGTTTCGAGACCTGTGTCGTTCCGGTAGTTGCAAACAGCACTGGATAATCTTTTGATGTAAAGATCCGCTTCGCTTTTCTCTTAATAATTATTCCGTCTGATGTTGTGCCAATCCCGCTTGCCGCAATAACGGAACAACCATCTCGAGTAACGCCAATGATCGTCGGAGCGGAATTCATGTTATGAAATTACCACCGGACGAGCCAACCAGGGGTTGGTAGACGTCCATACCTTACGGTAAGCAAGCCATGCTCTTGTTCTTCATGTACGACATACAAAATCTTGCGATCAGTTTTTCCTCGCAGCCCTGGCAACTGTTGGGTGAAATCTCGGCCGTTCCAGTGTCGATTCTGGTTTTACTGCTGGGGGGAATTGCCTGCTATTTGGGTTTGCTGGTAGCACGATGTCGAAACAATGTTGTGCCGATGGTTCAGGTGAAGCAGGCACGCATCGAGGAACTGGAGGCGTCTATCGCCGACCGTACAAACTCTATTAACTCATTAGCTGATGGCCTCGATATCGCCTTATTTATCTGCGACCCAAAGGCTACAGTTCTTTATGCCAACCGGCGAGCTACTGACCTGTTTAAGTTTGGTGATGCGACTGGGCGAACGATCTTAGCGATCACCCTCAATGCGGATCTTGAGAAACTCGTGCTGGATGCTTTTCACAGTCAAGAACCCCAACAAGCTTCCTTAACATTCTCGTACCCCGATGAAAAGTCGGGCCAAGCCAAGGCGTGGGTTGGGGTAAATGAGGCGCATCGTGTTTTCCTCTCAATATACGAAACAACGGATTTGAGACGACTCGAACGAGTCCGCCAAGATTTTGTTGCGAATGTCTCGCACGAACTTCGAACCCCGATGACGGTGATTCGAGCGATGGCAGAGACCCTCTTTGACGAAGACGAAAAGAGCGATACGGCAACGCGTTACCTTCCCAAAATCATCTCGGAAGTGGATCGGCTGTCGATGATCACTCAGGATCTTTTGGTTCTCAGCACTGCGGAGAGTAATCCTGTTCGAAAGACACGCTGCGACGTCGTCGGCGTGATTGAAAACGTGATGGCTCAGTTGGATGCAAAAGCAAAGAACCGAAACCTTGACCTCTCGTTCGAGGGTGAGGAACATCTTGATCTCGAGCTAAACGAATCTCAGATCACGCAGGCAGTCTATAACCTCGTCGATAATGCATTGAACTACACACCGTCTGGGTACGTAAAAGTCAAATTAACTAGCGATGATGAAAATGCGACGTTGACCGTCGAAGACTCTGGATTAGGTATCGCTACAGAGCACCAAAAGCGAATATTCGAGCGGTTTTATCGAGTGGACAAGAGTCGAAGTCGCGCGACTGGTGGCACTGGCCTCGGGTTGAGCATCGTCAAGCATATGATTGAAGCACACGACGGAACGATCTCATTATCAAGTGTGTTAGGCGAAGGATCGACATTTACTATTCGCTTGCCACTGCTCCGCGAAAGTTAAATTCTTGCCGTATAGTGCAGGATTAAAGCTAAAAGGCGTCATAACATTATGGAAAGATGATGCTTGCCCTTATCCCTCTGATCGCTGTCGCTCAAAACAATCCGCCAAAGGAGTTTTACGACTATCTCAACGCTCCAGACGCGGCTTATAAGTACGAAGTGCAGAAAGTCGATAATGGAACGACCACCATTAATCTGACGAGCCAGAAATGGCACGATCTCACTTGGAAGCACACTTTGCTCTACCGAGAGCCAAGCAAGGCGAAATACAAGGGACTTGCAGTTCTGTACATCACCGGTGACGGTCCCCGGCCCGGCGATTGGCAAAGCTTCGGACTGATGACCGAGGCGACAGGCATGCCCGTGGCGATGCTCTTTGATATTCCCAATCAGCCGCTATTCGGCGGGATGAAGGAAGATCAGATCATCTCCTACACTTTCGCGCAGTATTTCAAAACTCAGGATGCCACTTGGCCACTTCTGTTTCCTATGGCGAAGGCAGCATTGCGGGCTATGGATGCAGTGGTTGAATCAACCAAGAACACTGCAAATCCGATCACCAAGTTCGTAGTGACTGGGGCGAGTAAGCGCGGATGGACGACTTGGTTTGTTGGCGCGAGCAAAGATAAAAGAGTCATTGGAATTGCCCCAATGGTTATCGACAACCTCAACGTTGTGAAACAAATGCCACATCAGTTGGCGATGTGGGGCAAGTACAGCGAGCAAATCGAGGACTATACCAAGAGAGGTCTACAAGCTCAGCTAGCGACTCCAGCTGGCCAGAAGCTTGGGGCAATGATCGACCCGTACAGCTATCGAAAGAATATCACGATGCCGACGCTCATCGTGAAGGGATCGAACGATCCGTATTGGACAGTTGATGCACTTGACCTCTATTTCAAAGATCTCAAACAGCCGAAGTGGGTCCTAAACGTCCCGAATGCTGGGCACGGCCTGAACGGCGGTCTGATGGCGATCCAATCTATTGGCGCGTTTGCAAGATCACTCGCTGGCGAGTTTTCGATGCCGAAGTATAAGGTTGATCTATCAAAAGATGGAAACAACGTTTCGGTAAAGAACCCCAAGGCGGAAATCGCTCCGATTCATACGATTTTGTGGTTCGCCGAATCGAGCAATCTCGATTTTCGCGGAAGCAAGTACTTCAAAGCCAAAGAAATCGACGGACTCAGCACAGTGACTGCACCTCTCACTGCTGGCCTGAATACTGCTGCATTCGTTGAATTACGGTTCCGGGTAAACGGTCGAGAGTTCTCTTTATCGACCCCGACCAAAGTATTTCGCAAGTAGCGGCGATCGGAGTGTACGCTTCTTCAGGGATTATCCATGAAGAAGCGTATCGAAGCCTTTAACGACCACTTTGCCGCACTCGTTACCAACGGAGTGGGCACGATGTGGTGTGCGTATATATTTGCCGCTCTTGCCATTTACGGTAGTACCGCGGTGGACTGGCATAACGCGTTTCAAGTGGTCCAATGGATTAGTCAAACATTCCTGCAGTTAGTCTTGCTGTCGATCATCATGGTGGGACAGAAGGTTCTAAGCTCTGCTAGCGATAAACAAGCGAAAGAAATGCACGATACAGTCATGCAAAGCCATGCAGAGATACATAAGTTGGCGAAAGAAACCAATCACATCCTTAAGGAGATTCACGCCCAAAGAGTTAGGGAACGGGAAGAATTAGCGGCCAAGCAAAACCCAAAGTGAATGATTCAGACATTCACTAATATTGAAAACAAAAGCTAAGATTCACGTCGTTTTCATCGGCGTATGTTTAGCTCAACGAAAAGCCCTCGATATCTGAGCGAACTGCTCCTCATAAACTAACGTCGAAATAGCAACACAATATGCTCCTCCTCGCAGCCCTCGCCATAGCGTCAACGGTTGGCCAAACCTACTCGCTCATCCTGCAACCAACGCAAGATCGACTTTCTATTTATAAAATGGAAATGCGGATGGACGTTCAAGAGCACAACATGAGCGTATCTACCGAACTGCTCGAAAAGGTTTTGAAGGTTGAGACTAACGGCGACTATACGCTACGAAATACCACACGAAACACGCAGATCAAACTTGATGGCGTCGACCAAGGAGCGAACGAGGAAATGCCTCCGACAGAAGAGGTTTATAACTCAAAAGGCTTAATGATCACAAAAAGCTCTGATGACAGCGAAGATAGTTTCTTTACTGCGCTTTCGGAAGCCTCAAAATTGATCCCTCCATCCGCGCCGGTGGAAGTTGGCGAGAAGTGGACCGTCAACGTTGATACTGACGCCAAAAAAGGAACCGTAGGCTATAGAACAGAGTTCACTCTCGCCGGTAAAGAGCTTGATGAAGGCCAGGAATTGCTTATAGTTAAGTTCAAGTATGTTCAGAAAGAGGGAACTGAGCCACTCAAGGCTGATGGTAGCTACTACCTCTCCGCTAAGGATTTTGCGCTTGTTCGGAGCGACATAGAAGCGACTAACTTCAAACCATTTGCGGAATCAGACTCTGCTACGGTGCATCTCAAACTGAAACGTATTTCGGTCCAGTAACTGTAAGCTCAAGTCGCGTAGAATCAGATGTGAGCGAATTCGCATCGATTCCTGAGGCGCTGGAAGAACTGCGCGCCGGACGCATGATCATTGTGGTTGATGATCCTGACCGCGAAAACGAGGGGGATCTGGTGGCTGCGGCTGAGTGCTGCACCCCTGAGATTATGAATTTCATGATCTCTCATGGTCGTGGTGTCCCGTTTATCCCAACGACAGAAGAACGAATGATTCGGCTTGGTGTTCCGATGATGACGAAGCAGAACACTGCTCGTCACGGAACCGCTATGGGTGAGACTGTGGACGCTCTGAAAGGAACAACCACCGGTGTTTCTGCTCATGATCGAGCTGTTACGGTTCGGGCTTTCGTCGATGACAGCACACAGCCAGAGGATCTTGCCCGCCCGGGCCACGTTCTAACCATTCGAGCTGAAGAAGGCGGGGTCCTACGACGGGCTGGGCACACCGAGGCAATCGTTGATCTCTGTACCCTCGCAGGCTTCAAGCCTGTAGGTATTGGCTGCGAAATTCTGAACGAAGACGGCACGATGATGAGGCTGGATGCCGGACTACCTGAGTTTGCCTCGCGGCATGACCTAAAAATCATCACTATTGCAGACCTCATTGCCTATCGCCGCAAGACCGAAAAACTCATCACGCGTACTTCGGGTCCAATCGATTTCCCGACCAAATACGGTCATTTCCAGATCTTTGTGTTCGAGCCCCATGTTGATCGCGATCCTTACGTTGCTATTGTAAAAGGTGAAGTTGCAACAGAAGAACCCGTGTTGGTAAGGATGCACTCATCCTGCCTCACCGGCGATCTTCTCGGTTCTTTGCGATGCGACTGTGGAGATCAACTCATCATGGCTCTTCAAAAAATCGAGGAAGCCGGAAGAGGCGTCGTCGTTTACATTCAGCAAGAAGGACGTGGCATCGGCTTGGTTAATAAGCTCAAAGCCTATGAGCTTCAAGACCAAGGACTCGATACGGTTGAAGCTAACATCGCGCTTGGGTTCAAGCCAGACCTGCGAGATTACAGCCTAGGTGCACAGGTGCTAGCTGACCTTGGGCTTAAGAAGCTGAACCTCATGACGAACAATCCGAAGAAGCTAAGTGGACTACAGGGTTACGGCCTTGAGATTGTCGGGCATGTGCCTCTCATTGCCGAAGATGTTGAAGAGCGACATCGTTACATGGAAACGAAGCGCGACAAGATGGGACACATGCTACCAGTCGACTAGAGCAGGGAACGTTCCTTCACCATAAAGTAGTAGGAAACCAGAGTCGCAGCTAAATTCTGCGACTCAGCTTCTAAATTATGAATTCCGGCTCTTTCGATAATCGAGTGAGCTTTTCGCCGATCCTCAAGGAGCATCGAAGCTGCTGCGCGGCGATACATGTCTCGCGTTGTCTCGACTTCTTGATGAAACACCTTGTTGATATAGGGGTCAGAGACGCGGCAGATCAGTGCGAGGTGTCTTCTTGCCATCGGCCCAAATGACTTGGCAAGATCGGTCGCTCGGTCGATGTCGTCGTAATCGGTGAAATTGATCAGCAGAGATCGTCTCTTCCATCTCTGCCCCAGATAAGCAAAAGCCGTGATTGAATTACTTTCAACAGGTTCGGCCACAAGGTCGTGGATTGCTTCAATGATCAGGCCAACTTGACTTCGACCTTTTCGGGGGGGGATGTATCTGCGAACCGTGTCTGCATAAACCAACAGTCCAACCAAGTCGCCAGCCAAAGCTGCCGCATTGGTAAGCATCAGGAGTGAGTCAAGAACATGGTCCAGTTTACGAACGCCGTTCACCTCGCTGAGCATGTGACGACCGATGTCGATCGCTAAAATGATCGATTGATTGCGCTCTTGTTCGAATTGCCGAACAACGAGTTTCCCTTTGCGCGCCGTCGCCTTCCAGTCGATCTTTCGGAAGTCATCCCCTTCCGAATACTCTCGCAGGGACTCAAAGTCGGTACCCAGACCCTTCATTCTAGATCGGCGAATTCCAATCTCCCTGAGTCGACCTTGCTGTTTGAGCAGGTTGAATTCCTTGAGTGCCAAGACGTTGGGATAGATTCGGACTGGTTCCTCGGTGTCGAGTTTGACTTGCTTTTCGACCAATCCAAGCGGGCAGTTCAAGCGAACCCAGGTGCCTCTGAACTCATCGGAACCCCTTTCGATTGGGGTGATCTGGTAGCTCTTTTCTATCTGGTCTCCTGGATCGAGTCTGATGGAGAACTCCTGACTTTCAGCAATGCAAGACGCAGGAGCTTCATCCCGCAAACGCATCTGAATTCGTTCAACGCCATCGTTCTCGATGTGCAGGGTGATCTTGTTCGCAGTCCTGACGCTCAGAACGGGGTCCATCTGACGCCTGAATCTGAGGTTTGCAGTCGATGGGGCCATTTTCGCGGTCATGACGGCTGCCATGACTAGCAAAGCATCATAGACCAATGCGATGATCGGAGTTCCAACAAAACCAGCGATGGCTGCAATTGGAATACCAATCACAGCCAATATCCAGAATCGTTTTGTTGGCACCACTGGCCTAGTTTAGCCGAGACTTACTGCGCGATAGATACTTTTAGTCGATCGCCAGCAAGTACAACGTGACCGGTTTTGAGTTCCGGGACCGCCCCATTAATCCGAATGGATTTTGGCGTGCCGTGAAAGACGAACTTAGGTTCAATCGCCCCAAAACCATCAGAGACCTGATTTGAAGCGATCACAACATCACCTTCGGCAACTGTCATGCAGACTTCGAGTTCGCTTCGCGCGCCAGTTTGATAGTCAAAGCTAATGCCGTCATCTGCCCGGTAAACGAGGGTTTGCTCACCGTTCCAAGCAGGTGGAACAAACACATGAATGTGGACTTTGTTAAGTTCCTTTGTGTTGTCGACTGGTGTTCCCGCTTGCGTTGGAAGGAGGCTTCCTGCTCGGATGTACAAAGGAGTCGAGTCCTTTGACTTTTTAACCTCGATGATGCCGGGCTCGACCCATTTACCGTCTTGGGCGTCATACCATGCTTCTAGACCTGGCAGACGAACTTCTCGAGTCTTTACTTTTCCTTCCACGAAAGGTGCTTGCAGAATGGATGCCCCGATCTGGTCAGTTATCGTGTCAAGTCCGTCCTCGTTGAATTCATAGAAGAGGGGTCTTAGGATGGGGTCACCCTGCTCTTCCTGATTGATGAACAGGTTGTACAGGTAAGGCATAAGTTTGTATCGAAGGCGGATAAACCTTCGAATTGTTTTCATGCCTTTTTGTGAGTAGGCGAACGGCTCTTGTGGTGTCGAGTCTTTGTGAGAGTGGTTTCGGAAAACTGGGAAAAGGAAATCTGTTTTCACCCAGTCGATCATCAGTTCTTCCGAACAGTCTCCGCCAAACCCGCCGAGGTCTGGACCGCAAAACGGCATACCGGAGATGGACATTCCAATAGCGGTTGGAATGCTCAACTTAAGGTGGAATCGGTTGGACACGTTGTCGCCGGTCCAAACTGCGGCAAAGCGACTTGACCCCGTAAAGCCGCTTCTTGTGAGCATAAAGGGGCGTTCATTCGGGGCGTACTTCAAGAACCCCTGGTGGGTTGCCATCTGCATGCCTAGCGCGTATTGGTTGTGATA
>APMI01004582.1_pt1 | contig 10120 bp, 11 predicted proteins | sample 667938 | NCBI WGS metagenome assembly APMI01 (sample SAMN01084076, study PRJNA167559) | wastewater metagenome | biome: Wastewater | place: Denmark: Ejby Moelle, Odense | collected 2011-11-28
GAAAAATAGGCCTTTATTGACCAATTGATTATGGGTTATTATTCTATAAATTATCTATTATTTACAATAAATTATATCATAAACTCACACTTTTGATATTAAATTAGTTTTACTCAAATTTACTTTGTTAATTTATGTAAATTCGTATTTTTGTCTCTCGAAATGACCATATTTGGCAATTTGGTATCCTATTAGTTAGTTGAATTGTAATGAATACCTGTTCAATTATAACATTTTTTTATACAAGAAGTTAATGGGGAATTGCAGTAATATGAACAAGACATTGGGCTGCGTACGATAGGAAAATTTTGAAACTCTCCCGAGTAAAGTCATGAAATGTCCAAATAAACACTGGTTTGCTATGTTCAAAACTCCAGATTGTTCCATATGTTCAGTAGGAACAAAAAGAGTTCCTGCTGACATTAGCTGCACGGTATGCGCTTACAGTATGTGCTCTGATTGTTACAACAACAAACTCCTCAAATGGAAGAAAAGAACTGCCAAGCTAAAACTATAAGTAGTCTCACAAGCATTAACACAAATTAAATCGGAGATAGATCTTAGTATTGAGGACAAAAGTAATATAAATCTAAGTAAAATTTACAACAGATTTATAAGGTATTACAATAATGATTCTTTGAAAAACAAATAGTTAGGTTAGGGTTAAACGGACTCGAATCTTAAGAAAATTTTGACTCTTCAAATATTAAAAGTTTCATAGATGTGTGAAAAAGTATATAAAATTTCTACAGCTTCAGCTGCTTCAACTGCTTCCACTCATTAAATTTGAGTCATAATGATTATTTTTAAGTTTCTGTCTGCTCATATTATTTCAGCTTCATTTCTTATTGTAACGGTATGACAATATAAAATTAGAATAAATCAAATCATTTTTATTACATTCACAGGTGCTCTCTTGATCAGCTTATGGTCTGTCCATTTAAATTTGTACATCCATCTAAAAAATACGTACAGCATTTCAACTAGCATTTCTTTTGAGATCGGGAATTTCTTTTTGACTTCGTCATGTCCTTTATAAATATCATTAACTGTGTCTATAATGTCATTGGGTTTCTCCTAACTCCAGAACTTTTCACCATATCTTTTTTACACAAAATGTTTGAGCTCATTGATAAAGCAATTAACAATTTTTTTCTGTTCGGCGTTTAAGAATGAAATTTTATTCAGAAAAGAAGAGACCATGTCTTGACATGTCCGAGTTCCTTAACTGGTCTTCACAGTCTCGCTATATGCTATTATTGTGTTGCCGATTGCTTCAATAATTTCCTATTCAAAATTAAACGCACCATCAGACATATCATCTTCGGGAGCCTAATTCAATTATCATTTTACGTCAATATGCAGCTTTGGCCTTCCTCTTGCTTTTTCAGTTTTAGGTTTAATGAGTGCACCTGGAGCCTATATTAGTAATTTTGTACTTTGCCATCGTGTTTTTGCTTCACGTGGGTAAATAGTGCAGGGTAGCTTAAGTATGTTTTTCCACACGGACATCCGTACTCTCTCTTTGCTTCGCTGAGACCCTCTCTTCGTATATCAGCGATGTCTTCGTCGCTCATAATTTAATGAATTAATTATTCAAACAAAGTAATGGACTATAAATGTAAATAAATGACTTATTAAAATAAAAAGAAAATACCTCAGTCACCCCTGAGGCTCAAAGAGAGAAATTTTGTCGCTAAACTCTTCACTCATGATCCGAATTCTACATCAATAATTTATCTACCTTATTTTTCTTTCCAGGAAACCCAAAATGGTATATTAATTGTCCTCAGATCTCGTTCTTGAGCGCCGAGGCGAACTGGACTCGCTTTGAAGACCTTATTATAAAAATTTGAGCTCTTCGGCCTCGTTCCACAATTCTTAGTGTTTCTCGAGTTAAAGCGCGGGAGGAGCATCAGGATCTTCCTTGGGTCTTCATAAATTTGCGTGTACTTGAATGGGATAGAGCTGACCAAATTTTCAGGCAGTTATTATGCTGCAGTCAATGCTTCCGAGCTAAGTCTTTCTCGGAGCTTGATCATATCCTGAGCCATCGCAAATTTAAATGTTTCCTAACTAAATAATTTATAGAACTATTGAGCACGTAACGATGTGCAAATATTGACTTCAAAGATGAACTCTGCTTCATGCGCATATCAACAGTGACGTACTTCTCTTTTATATCTTTAACTGACAAGCTAGAAAATTGATAAAATTATTTCTTGATTGAACACTAAATTTACTATTACCTCTCTAAACTGATTAATTATCTAAAAATTTTGTATTATAAGTTTAGCTTAGTGTAACAGCAGATTTGAAGTGACTTAATCAAGGCAGTTATACAAGCAATCGATTGTAAAAAACAAATTATGATATATATAAACATGTTATAGTTTAATTTAATTTGATATATTAAATTTAAGCAATAATCTATACTTAACTAATATAATAGAAAAATATTAAAAGTAGATATAAGGTAGTTAAAAATAGAATTTACGAATATCACACCATGTTCCAACAGAAAACTTTATCATTGACAAACTTGTTTTCAATCATGGCTTCTTCCAATTGTTGTCTAATGTAAGAGTAGCTGGGCTGCTGATCGAAAAACACATTGCGAATATATTTTAAAGTTCGAATTATTTGCGGTGGTAGTTCAGCACATAGTTATTATGGAGTTGTGCTTATCTTCTTCTCAAGAATTTTTTCATATTTTTACTTCTTGTTCTTGGCATCCATGTTTTGCCAAGGCAACTGACCTTTGAAGAAGTATATTAGCATGTAGATTAACCCTTACACATCATCTCTTCGACCTTGTTCGATGCCCAGGTGAGTATTAATAGATGCGTATCTTGCAGTTCCAGTTAAATTTTTATTATCTTTGTAAGGTATGTGTTGGCCATCTTTCGTTCTGAACTTCTTTGCGAGCCCAAAATCAATCATATAAATGACATTTGATTACGCATCCTTGCCTATCAGAAAATTATCTGGTTTAATATCTCTATGGATAAATCCTTGTGAGTGCACATATTCAATACGATCTAATATCTGAATTCCGATCATGAGTATTGTCTTGGGATCAAATAGTTTATTGTGCTTTTTGAATAAAGTCTCAAGTGAATCTCCGAGCACTTTCATTGCCATTATGTTTTCGTCACCTTCAGTGAAATAGTCATATACTTTTAACAATCCTTTCTCATGAGCTCTGCCATCTGTGTCCAAAATTTGTAATATTTTATATTCATAATACAGCTGTGGGTTCTTGCATGTACTTTTCTATATTTTTAGGGCTACTTTTTCATTACGTTTATTCACACCAAGATATATCTACCCGAATGCTCCTGATCCTATTTTTTGCCCCATGACAGTATACTCACCGTAATTCTTCATGTGTCTTTACTGAGATAATAAATAAATATATAATATATAACTTTGAAAGATAATCATAATGAGGATATAAGATATTTGATTTATTTTAAGATAAAATGTTAATACTAGTATAATGAATAACTCAATCAAAACTAAATAGAGTTGGACTCTCTTTCAACGAGATTATTCTTTACAAGACAATGCACAACTTATTATTTTCTTCTGAAACGTAAGGGACTGGCAATACGGATTATTTCAGGCGCTGTTGTACGAGTCTCCAAATATTCTGCTTTCAATTATGTGAATTTCACGACTGATGGATCGAATTTCTTAGCTTCTTCTAAGTTATGAACAATAGGCATAGGTTATTATGAAAGAAGCTGAAGATCATAATTCCGGCCGGTATCAGTAATTGGAGCAGCATATTGCTTTTCATATTTCTTTTTGAAATCTGATACACTGTCATTCTGAGGTTTCGGAGCATTCATTTCACGATCTCTTGAGAAAATAAAAGCATGTTCTCTATCTCGATGAGTTTTGTGATCTGAAATTATTTAATCTTTTAATTCTTAAGTAAATTGACGAGATTGCTTGATTTCAATTTTAATTTGCTCATCATATTTACCAATATCTATAGGATTTTTATTATTTTGTGTATCGTTAACTTGCATCCACTTATTTTGCTTTTAAGAAGGTGCTTCATCAGTGTTTAAAACAATAGGTTTGATTGAGCTGTCACTAGGCTATTCTTTATAAAGATAGTTTCTATCTTTATCCTGATTTGACAACAATTTTTAGGTTTTAGACCCTCCTAGATCCTGGAGTACATTGTCACAGATAAAAACATTGTCAATTTTGCATAATTATTCATCTTATTTAGGACTATTGGTATTTTTATTAAGACTGAGAATGCTTGAAATACTGCCAGCATCATCTTTAAATTGTGGCAGTTGAACCATTGGACTTTGTAAAGATTTATCTTCCATTTCCTCCAAAATTGGATTTAAAGCTAGAGGTGACTCAGGAGGCAATGTAATAAGTTTAGGCTCTGTATCATTGAAACTGAATACTCCATGAGATCCTTTCTTCTTAAGAACAGGAGGTTGATGAGGATAATGCTTAGCAATTATGTCATTGGCAGCCTATCGAATTTATCTAAGAATATCAGAATATTCATTTATTTCACCAGTTTATATTATTTTGTCGAGGATCTATTTTTTCATGTTCTCGAATTTGTAGTTTGCTTACTAATACTTTGGACATTGAATAGTATTACTAGGTAATCGAATCTAGTTTATGGATTATTTTATTTTTTAAACATCATCTTACGCTTGATTATTGTTATTTTGCCAATAATTTTTACCTTCTGAATTGGAATGATTTGGATAATGCTTTTATGAAGAGTATTGATTGATTATATTACGGTTTAGTTGAAATTCCTCTTGATCACGAGACAATATTGGACCATGATTGTTGCTGAATTTGTGATAATTCGTAGTTACTTCTTGACGAGGATATGCAACTGCGCCAGTTTTCATATTAAAGTCCTGCTCTGATTTTTGATGCGATAAGTTGTGCTGTGAAATATTCTTTCTACTACTTCCACTTGTATTTTGAGATGGAGGCCTATGACTGTACTTTCTTGAAGAATTTATTTCATTATTTGGCTTACATTAATTAATGCGACTGTTTGAGTAAATTTCGCTTAGATCAGCAAGACTAGTTCTATGTATTTTTGATCTTGATTTAGGCTTGATGACAAACTTAGGCTCTACTTTAGTATTGCTGTTATAATTCTAACAGCCACGATCTCTACCAACCTGCGCAAGTCTACTAAACAGTCCGACTCCAGGGCCAGTATTCCTATGATTGCTTGTGCCTGCTCCCCTTATGCCTGAGTTCGGTCTACTGAAGGTACGAGATTGGCTTTGAGATGTTACTACTACAATTTTACCTCTCTCTGCTTTGAGAGTCACTTCGGAACCGTTCCAGTTGTCCATGAGGCTTGCTAATGATAGTTTTAGATTGCTCATCTTATTTTTCCGAGGACTTGGGTTTTATGATGAGAAGTAGTTGTTAAGGTTAACTTTTAATAATAAAAGTGACCTGAAGTATAAGAATAAGCTATCAAATGCAAATATATTTGTGAATTGACTTAATTAATATTTATATATTATTTCAGTAAATCTAACCATCGCCATGGACATCGATTCAGATCTCAAGAAAAAACTAATCATCGCTGGCTCCATCGGAGTTGCAAGTACCTTCCTCATTTACTGCAGTTATTGCTGGCATCTTCATTAAGAACAAAGTTGAAGAAAGCAGGTTCAAGCCTTTACCAAGAGATACTGTCTTACAAATACTCAAGAAAGGAAGAAAAGAAAACTTTGGATTTTGTAAGCAAGTTGCTACTTTGGCTACAAGCATCTCTGCGCAAATGGGAACTGCTCAAATTGACCCACAAATGGTGAAAGCGTACTTGGAGGCTCCCGATTCACCAATTAAACCTGAACAAAGTTTCGAAAAAAATTATACAACCATATGCGAATCTTTAAATACAACATGTACAATTACTGTAAAGAAGACGGACAATTCAACGAGAGTGTAGAATTTTACTTGAAGAGTGGAGATAAAGAAATAAAGCAGATTGTTGAAGACAGTGAAAGAGATTTTGAAACAAGTTTGCAAGGAAAGACTCCTGAAATTAAGGTCGTAGTCCCATCAACTCTCACAAAGGATAGACTAATTGAAATTCAAAAGAAGTTAAGCCTCAGTAATTTTTGTCTCATGCAGAAAGATATTTAATTCAAGTCGAGATGTTCAGAAAAATTAGAGGTAAAACCCAACAGGAATTGGCCTCAGATTAGCAACTATTGAGATCTCTACCAAACCCTGAAACTGAATAATAAACAATCCTAAATTAGTAAGGACTTGGCGAGAACGATCAACCACCAGCTGCAGTATTTGCTGCTGCGGTCGCCAAACTTCGAAACGATGAAGCATTCAAAAAATAAATTCTTAAAATCGAAACTCACTACACTAAAAGTAAGCAACATATTTATTTTAGTCTTTAATAAATATAAAATAAAGATTCAACAGAACAAGATAACTGAAAACGAACTTAATGAGCTTGAAGACGAGCTTATATATTCAACTGTTTGATGTTTATTGTCTATAATTTCTGTATTGTTTTAAATAAATATGTTTTACTATCAGCAAGGATATATTTAAAAATTCAATATTATCTTCTCATTTTTTATTGAAAGCTGGCCATTCTTTGCCTATTTCTCTAGGCTATTTATTATTCGACTCTTTGAGCCTGCATCATACTCCTTTCTTCTCTTTCTCTAACAATATTTCTCAAATTAATATTAGTCCTTTATGTTTACATTCTTCTTGCTTGAAGTCTTTATCGCCAATTAACACCTTTACAGCAAGCTTATCCTGCGCTACCCATTAACAAATCAGAAGTTGTCGCCGTTCTAATGTTATATTATTTGGCAATAATGTTTTATTTTTCTAAGTTTGCATTCTGTCGCTCAATTTTGAGGCAATATTCTGTCAACTCTCGAAGCCTTAATTACAACACACCAACTTTGTATCGAATATCTTCAATTTCTGCTCGTAAATGTGCTTGGTCATTGGCCTATGCACGTGTTAGCTTACTTTTCTCTATTTAATATTCGATATCCTTATTTATCGATATTCTTTGTTCACGTAGTCTCTATAACTAACCTCTTAATCGATTTCTTATGATTACAAGCTTCTCTAATTTCTAAAACTATTCCATTCTTCTGGTTATTTCCAATCTATATTAGCTAATAAGTGAGATGAGAATTTATCTCTATTAATGGATTTGCGCAACTTCGTTAACACATTAAATTTATTTGAAATTGCCAGACATTAACTTTTAAAATAGTTCAGCCGGTGATATAGGTCTTTTGTTATCGTTGATGCTCATTTTGAATTATAATATATGTATAGTGCAGTTAATTTTACTATAATGCAAATCCTGGCACAAGTGAATATTAAAAATATTTGATACATGTAGAATTAATTGGCAGCAAATCAAGCCTTATCTTTTCTCTGATAGGCAGTCAACAAATCGTGGAAGAAGTCTTGCAGCAACACTGTAATCATTGCATGAGGAGCAATTCTAGCATAATAAGTTGGTAAGCCAACCCACAATCCAAAGAATCCTTCATTTTTAATACTTTTAGCAAAGCAGTCGATAAGTCCGTTGTATGGTTTCTTTCCATCAGGTCCTAAAATATATCAAATTTTACCTTTCTTTTGTTTCATAACTTTTGTTTTAATATTATCGAAAGGCAATGAGAAAATAGCTGTAGCAATACCAGAAATAGCTGATGAGACCAATCTGATTGACATTGTCTCTTTTTTCTATTTCAAAAAGAGTTGAAGCTCTTATTTCGCTTGATTATAAGCTACCAAATGTGCGCAGTTCAGAACACTTGCTCTCGCGATAGTAGGAATGGCTCCAGTCCAAAGGCCTGCGATTCCTTCGGTCTTTGCGATTGTTGAAAGAGCATGGAAAACATTTTTATAATTTCTACGTTCTGCCATCGGTAAACTATTGTCAGACTGGAAACGGATCAGTGCGACATCAGTTGGGTTTGCAATTGCTGATCCGATACCACCAGATAGTAGTGAATACTGAACTTTTTAAGCGAACGTTAGATTTCTCTTTTAATTGTTCTTAACTCGATCTTCAAGAGACTTGTACAATCCAAGTCGAATACCTGCGTATATAAACTGCCTGAGAATAGCAGAGTCCAATCCCTTATATAATCCGATTACACCATTTTCACTGACGATCTCCTTGGCAACAGTGAAAGGATTAGTAACTGCAGTTCCTCTTCCGGCTGCTTATCTTCTAGACTGAATCACAACTTTAGTAGTATCGATAGGCTGAATAACTGCGGAAGCCACACTGCCTGACAGTGAACCCACGATGAATGGTTTCCCGTAATCATTGAAAAATGATGACTATTGTTTAGCAGCACTAGTAGTAACAACTGGAGTCACGGTTACTTTTACTGGTTCAGCTGGGGTTGATACAGTTTTTGCAGGAGCAGGTGTTGTGGTGCTCATTTAAATATTTATCCAGTCTATAATTATATATAAGATATGCACTGTATTTATTATCAGGAAGCGTAATATTATGATCAAAATGCTATATCATATACACTCTGCCTGGTAGAATAAAGTGATAAAAACATTTTAGAAAAAACTCTAATGACAGATCATGATTCATATAAAGGATATAAAAAAACGTATGATGTTCATATATCATAAATAAATGTATTAGCAAGAAAGATAATCATATAAAAATAGTGTAAATAATGTTAAAAATTGAGAGATTAATGAATGTTTTTTTGTAAGAAATTTAAAAATTGCAATTTTATACCCTCAGAGATTAATTTCATTATTTGTCATTGTCCGCTTGAAAATTTTAGAAAATTTTCATCTTATTTGCCGCTTTCGTATAAAAATAATAAGTAATTTGTTCCATATGTCTGATGCCATACGAGCGGTAGTCTTCTACTTTATTTTAGTTGCGTAAAATTGCTAAACAATTGGAAGCTTCATTTAGGTAAATCAGTTTTCTGTCGGCAAAACATTTAGCAAAATCTCAAAGGTATAGCAGCGAATACATGGAGGAGTATCGAAGACTTGCTAAGAAAATTCAAGCTTAAGAGCTTAAGGCCTCTGTAAAATAGAATAAAAAATACAAAGAAGAGCGAGATAGACTAAAAAAATAGTTAAATAAATTAAAAAGTAAAAAGACAAGGCCTTCCTCAGATGACGGAGAGAAAGACAAAAAAGATAAAAGAAAGGATCGAGATGAAAGTCTATAAGATTTTATGAGTGAGAGAGAAGTCAGAAAATAAAAGAAAAATAAAGAGAGATATGAGAGTAGAGAAGATCGTTATAGACATAAAAGGAGTTAAGTTTAACAGAAAAAGATCAGGAAATAAGATGAAAAGGTAATATTTAATATTATATAGAGTAATCGAGATCGAAAATAAAAATAGTCAAAATAAATAGATTTTGATCGTGATTTTTAATTTAACCGACCATATAAAAATAAGAGAAAAGTTGATAACACTATATTTGAAGAATAGTAAAGCAAAATGGACTGTCGAATCTCTCGAAATAAGAGAGTAACGAGATGGAGTGATACAAAAATTTAATCTTTTAAGTCATTGGACCCCAAAAAATACAAAATATTAGTCGTTGATGAATAAAATTCTGACTTCGAGGATGAAAATGCCTTATTAAAAGTACCATAAATTAAGCCTCGATAACCGTTGACTCCATATTTTTTGTTCCTTCGAGCAAATAAGCATGCTTTAAGTAACTCGTATCCTACATTGAACTCATCACGAAGATATGCAAAAATATGGCAAGATCTACCATAGTAGCAGAAAAAACCATACTAATAATAGTATACGAGAGCTCGAATTCTTTATGGTAAGAAGCTAAATCAATATTACTCTGTGAACCCTCAACAAAATCATATTAACGGATAGTAAAGTCCTGTATTCAATGATAAAAAAGTGTAAAACAATCAAAAAGATAAGAAAAATTCAAAAGATAAAAGAAGTAAATCAAAAAATTAGAAAGCAGACGTTAAATAATCACGAAGTAAAAGTAAAAAGAAGAAAGATAAGGACGATTAAGAATGAGATAAATCTGATATTTGAGCACATGAGTGAAATATTTTAAA
>APMI01014323.1_pt1 | contig 10119 bp, 9 predicted proteins | sample 667938 | NCBI WGS metagenome assembly APMI01 (sample SAMN01084076, study PRJNA167559) | wastewater metagenome | biome: Wastewater | place: Denmark: Ejby Moelle, Odense | collected 2011-11-28
AAATAGTAGATGTCAGGTTTAATTTGTTCGCTTGGTTAGAACTGCAGAGCTTTCTTTAAATCTATAATTGCCTGCTCAAACTGTTTACTCTTGTAGTAAGAGAGGCCTCTGCGATAATATGCATGCGGATTTGTACTGTTAATGTTTAAAGCTTTAGTCAGATCTTGAATACCTTTGTGATTCTATTCGAGGTCGAGATAAACCATGCTTCTTTGCACTAAAAAGTTTTAATTACTAGGACATTTTTAAAGCGCCATGTTAATATACACGAGTGCTTTCTCAGGTTTACCTGCTTTTAAGTATGCGAAGCTAATACCGTTCATAATGTTAATGTTCTTGCATCCGAGCTAAGGAGCCTTGAAAAAATCAGCAATAGCAGCATCGATATCTCCCATATTACTCTTAGCCATCCCGATATAGTAAAAAATTTCAGGATAGTTTGAGTCTATTGACAAGACCATCTCAAAATCTTTAAGAGCTTGCTGAAATTTTTCGTCTTCTAAATAAATTTTCCCCCTTAACTCGTATATACATTTTTCAAAGCATCCCTCTTCTACAATTTTGTTGACATCTCGAATGGCTTATGTGAACTTTTTGTGTGTGTACTAATTTAAAGCCAAATGGTAAAGTGTGCTCAAATATAGATCGTTTTATTTGTTGTCTCCAATTAAATTCAAACTCATATTGAAGCTGTCAATAGCTTTGACATCCTTTGTAATTTCGTAAGCAAGGCCTTCAGAGTAGTAAATTTTCAATCTTTGATCACACTTGATGTCAAAATCATGGGCCATCTTAAATGCAACTATGGCTTCATCCTCTTGACTCAAGTGTAAGTAAGCATTGCCGAGATTGTACCAACATTCACTGACCTAGGCATTCGAAATATTGTTTTCCTTATACAGTTTCAAGGCAAAACGATAACTCTTCAGGCAGATCTCATACTGACCACTCAAATAGTAAGCAAGACCTTCATAGTTGCAGTATTGAGGCTATGATGGACTCAATCGAATGGCTTCAGCAAATTTTTACAGTGCAAGTTCATACTTAGAGCTGAGTAAGTAGTTTACTCCCAAATTAAAGTAAGACTATGATGATTTATCGTTTAGTTGACAAGCTTTCTCGAAGTCTTGAATTGAGCTTTCTACGTCTCCCACTTATCGATAACATAGTCCTCGTTAGGTATAGGCTTCGTGATGCTGGCTAGGTTTCAAAAACTTTAGAGAATTAGTGTAAAATTTGATTGCTTGTACTTTATTTTTTTGTCTGTGGTAAATTTGTGCTATTTTCAAATACGCCTATCCATCAGTACCTTTGCTGTACTAGATTGCTCTTTCAAAACTTTTAATAGCTTCATCAAGATAGGTTGGATCATCGTCTGCCATTTCTACCTTGCACCTTCCGAGACAGTTGTAAATCTGAACTTTACCTTTTTCGTCCGCAAGATTAATGCCTTAAATAAAATCTCGTTCTGCTTTTTCGAGCTGTCTCAAGTTGAGATAGCATAAGCCTCTGTAATAGTGAAGCATGTAGCTATTTGATACTTGAATCAATGTCGCTTTGAGTATGGCTTTATTGAAGATCTATATGGCTTCCCAGTAGTCCTGGTCCTCGCTGGCTCTTTCCACTAGGGCTTTCCCTTCAGCTAAGTAATTTTTGACTTCCTTGATTTCATCCTGGAAGTCTTTGTCGGCCACAGTTTTCTATTTTTTCTTTGAGTTATACATTTGGAATATAAGAAGTGCTAGTATGATAAATAAGCAGGCGAATATAATATCTTAAATATGATTTTGATCAATACTTGTTCCCGATTGGCCATTAAGCGAATTATTCCTGTTTCGACACAGACGTTCGCTGGTGACTCGTGGAAGGACCGTGACGAGGCTGCCGAGAAAGTATACATCAACAGAAAATAACGTACATGATTTGTAAATATAGGGTAAACCTTAAAGAAGTTGCTGAATCAGATTGATGAATAGTCAGTTGAGAAAGAGAACAGCAGCCACAAGTTCGATGGAAAACTTGACGAAATAATGAAGCGATATAAGATATAGAATGAAGCACTCAGAGCAGAGATTTCCCATCTGCACCGAGATCTCAGAAGCTAATGATAGATCAATCAAATAAAATCTTACGCAATGATAGTTGTAGTAATTAAATCAATCAGACCACAAAACTGTCGGCCAGCTCAGGGAACCGACAGCCTAGGCTCTGCAGTTGGCTCTCCATCTGATTCATTGAGTGTAACAGCATCTGCTTCTCAAGTAAAGACCTTAAAATCTTTGTTTTTTGCATGATGGAGAATAGAGTATTTTCTAAACGTGCTTCCTCTTACTTGAGACCTTCAATTTCTGCAGTGCTTTCATTTGAGCTGTTTTAATTTTTTTCGCCTGAAGACAGGAACTTGGAAGAGTTCTCCGATAATGGAATACTTGAATTACTATTGCTTTCTGACATTTTGGTTGAAGAGGCCTGTTATATTTTTTCAGTCTCAGTAATATCACTTAATTTATCGTAATCTTCTAATTAGGCTAGACATAATTCCAGTCTTCCAAGGAAACGTGTCAAATAGCATCCAGGTGACTGCTTATTCTCTTGTAGTGCGGCTAGAATTGTTTGCTAGAAGTTTTCGTATCGTTGTACTGATCCTAGTTCATGTAAAGAACTCTTTAAGCTGCCAGGCTAATTAATCATGCCTGGTTTTCTGATAAGACTGTGACTGCAGCAGCGAGCGAGTCTAACAAGATATGAATTAATTTCAAAACTGCTGAGCCCGTAAGAAGTCAATTTGGATCTGATGAGTTGTGAGTGCTTGGATATTATTTTAAGCTCCCTAGTGATGGTGGAAATGTTCATGCGTTTTTATAATATGTTCTATTAATAATAATTACAATATGGCTTTCAAGACTACAAATATGGAACCAGATATGCTAAAACAAATAACTATTGATCCACTTGATCAATATTTAATATGTAACTAACTGTTTACCATGATAATATCAACTTGAATTAAATACATTTTTTAAAACTTCCCATTTTCGCGGATGTGCCTAATAGTTTTGTGCTATTTTTAACAAATAACATTATTAAATAAACCTGACTAGACCTTCTTTACATTTTTTATATTTTTATTGCGAATTTTGATCTACTATGAACACATTTATGCACCCATTACGTATTGTGTACATATACATGTTTATTTGCGATAACTCGTATTTATTTATCTGATATTCTTAATATAATGAATAAATAAGACATTTTAAATAGATTTCTCGTATATTTTCAGAACAAAAGTCATCTGTATTGCTATATCAAGATCATATATGGAACTCATATTAATTATTATAGCTCTTTGATAATTGTGTTTTGATTATTCGTCTACCTTTTTTATTATGTAGCCTAAATAATATACAATTTAGAAGCCAAAAGATTAAACTTAATTAATTTTTATAACTACTCTAGTTGTTAAGTTTTCAGTTAATTAAAATAGAAGAATACAATAGAAGCAAATTTATATCGACTTCAATACCTCAAACATTAATTTTAAATTCAATAATCTAAATCCTTGAACTTTGTGTTAGTCTATTGTTCATTATATGCTACATTTTTGCTTTTGAAATCAGAATGAGTGCTGTAAAGTATATTATAATCATAGCTCTATAATGGAAACAAGCCGATGGAAAGAAAAATGCATTCAACAGTGGGAAAAATAGTGTCTATAAAGTAATAACTTCTTAAGAAAGCGAAAGGCTAGCGACCAATCTACCAATATAAGCGAGGAGACCCCATAATTTTTAGTGGAAATTCAGCACCAAATAGGTCCTAATGATACTCTGGATGGCATATGTTTGCAATACAATGTCTCTAGAGATGTTCTAAAGCGTCACAACAAGCTCCACAATGACGATATATATTTCATGAAGGAGCTTACAATTCCCAATCCTAAGACTGAAAAACCTCATTGTTTTGAAGAGAGGAGGCAGGAGAAGGTTGATGAAGTCATGAAAAAGCTAAAACTAAGAAATGAATGGGAAACAAAAGCTTTTAAGTTACTGTAACAATGTCAATGGGATGTGAGACGTGCCATCACAAAGCACAGGGAGGACATCGAATGGCAATCAAAATATGCAGACTTACTGTACGTGTTTGGGAACCGGAGACCACACAACCCTTTCTTGGCATGTAAAGGGTATAATACTTATTGATTACTGTTTAGTTTCCTATTTATTTTATAACCTTAAATACTAAAAAGTTTTGAAAGATTTTTTGCTTGTAATTCAGGCGAGGGTGACGGAAAAGGTCAAGAACGACGTATTAAAAAAATTGAACAATGAGACAAAGGAACTGTACATAAAATTTATATAGTCGAAATATAATGTTATTAATTTAGCAACAAATGAGCATTATAATAATGTAGATTATGCATTAAAATACAATAGTGCAGTTATAATTGAGGGTAATCGTTAATAGCACATGCAAGCTCATCGCAGTCTCTCAAACATACTGACCTAAAAAACAGCATTAGCTCCGCAAATAAACATTTACAATAGGCACTTCTATTTGCGTACTGCTGAACACGACCTCAGACAAGCTCAGTACGATGCAGAAATCAAGCAACTCTCGAATCGGCCTAAAATAACTCCTTCTTCTTATCAAATTCTGTGCGAACAGTTGGAGGCCAAACTTACGCAAGTATTTCGTAAGTATTCTAAGTCAGTCAACACAGGTTCGCATCAATTGCTCACCAGTGAAAATGAAAAAGTAGATTTTCTTGAATTGCAAGGTATCGTGTGCGAACTTACCCAAATCTAATAGAGTAGAGTGAGCTTGGAAGTTTAAAATTTTCTAAGTCAACTGTGGCTCATCTTGTGTGAGTATCAGATCAGCCGAAGCGAGATTAATGCTACAAATCTCTACACTACTTTACGAATTCTATTGGACCCTTACAACCTAAACGTATCTTAGAGCTTAGAAATGTTGAATAACTTCAAATAGTTCTAGCAAGCAAATCAAAATATGCAAAATTTCTTGAAGCAGTATCCAGATTTAGCCGATGAGACTCTTTCTCCTTAATAATTAATAAAGCTATGGAGAAAGATAAGATATGCGAACCCTGCATTTAAGAAAGTAGGAAGTACCAACACGCTTCCTGACATTTCTACTTTCAGACCCAGTATAAATAAAAAGAGCGAATATCTTGCCTAGAAATCACTTCGTAAGTATTTAGATGCGCACGAGACCGTTCTAAATAGAACACTTGATCCGAGTAGGAGTGCAAGGAAGTTGACGGGCAATTAGCTAAGCCGCTACCTGGACAACAGCTAAAGTTAAATAAGTCTGCATTAAATAACTGCTTCGAAGCTTAGTCATCATTAGATTCTGTATCGAAGGAAGCTCTAAAAAGACGAGGTAGTCGCTAAGATACCCTTAGATGATGGCTACTATTCAAGTCAAGTCTCAAGAGTGGCCAAACCTGAGGAAATAAAATAGATTGTCAAAAATCTCTACGTAGTGAAGCAGCGGAATGATGATACAGATTTCACTAAGAGAGACGAATAAAAGGAACTAAAGCAGTGCACTTTCTCACCTAAAATTAATAAAAAATATAATAGTAGCAAAAATGATATATCTCCAAAAGTAAACGGGTACGAGAAACAAGTTAATCGTTTGCATAAAGGCAGGGAAGAGAAGGAGAAAAAAAGACAGACGTATTAAAATTTAGGTCGAGTTAAAAATTTTGTAAGAAACTATTCTAAATCCCCAAGTCGCGTAATAGCTCCATCTTTTATTGACAGAGATACTCCTAAATTGATTTTGGAAATAAATATTGATGGCGATCGAGTTGAGAAGCTAGCACTAAAAGGTAATGAAAATCCTCATCTGGTTTCCAAGAAATTCGTAATGGTCCATGGGCTGTAACCAGAAATGGTAGAAGTACTTACAGCCTTAGTTGAGGAACAATTAAATAATTTATGAGTTTGTTATATTATATTCACGAATATTAATTAGCACACTCGGGATGTCAGATTAGGCAAAAAGGGCATTTAAGTAGAAGTTAATCAATCAAGTTTTGAGAGTGACTACGAGAAATAAACGGATATTTGAAGGAACTCTCAAAGCTATTGACTTCAGATCAAACATAATATTACACAACACTGTAGCTGAGATCCCAGCTGACCAAAACTGTCCACTCAATGCTTAATTAAACACCCTTTATGATGCTAAGTTAAAATTTGTTCCTGATGCTAAACTATCTCAAGAGGAACAGAAGATAGCTCATGATGAGTATATAAGAAGCCACTATTATATCGGTTCGGTGATGATCTCGGGAGATGACATCCTCAAAGCATAGCTTAAGACTCCACCTGTTAAATAATAGCCTAAGCCAAACATATAGACTATGGAATCAGCAGTAAACGATAAGAAATAGTGAATTATTGTATATATTTAATCAACTAATGCATTCTTTTATAATTTCAAACTGACATCTTCATAGCTATCTTAGGGTGTGATCTATAGTCTTTGATAGCGATGTCCGCATATTTGAACGAATCGATGTCTTTGATGTTTTTGTTCAATTCGAGAGTAGGGAATGGGTATGGAGCTAGCTTGTCGATGTCTGCTAGTGGCTCAATATGATCATTGTAAACATGCATGTCTCCCATCATATGCACGAATTCGCCTCGCTGCAGACCAGTCACCTGAGCAATCAGACATGTTAACAGTGCATAGCTTGCAATGTTAAATGGTACTCCCAGTCCCATATCACAACTTCTCTGGTACATGCTGCAGTTCAGTTTGCCATCACTGGTCACTTGAAATTGGGAGAGTAAATGACAAGGAGGAAGTGCCATTTCATGCAGCTGCCCAGGATTCCATGCTGACATTATGAGACGTCGACTATTTGGATTTTTCTTTATTTAATCGATGATCCACTTGAGCTGATCTACACCTTTGCCTCGATATTCTTATTTAAAAGTTGAATATGGGGCATTCCAATTTCTCCACTGAAAACCATAAACAGGACCCAAGTCTCCTGCCTACCTATTTAACCCTAAACTTTGCAAATATTATTTTGAACTGTTGCCATCCCAGATGTGAATGTTTTTATCCTCCAGCAGTTTTGCATTAGTAGAACCTGAAATAAACCATAATAATTATTAGACTACTCCTCTCCAGAACACCTTCTTGTGAGTCAACAGCGGAAACGTAGTGTTGAGATCATACCTCATCATGCCCCCAAAGATGGACTTTGTGCCAGTGCCTGTCCGATCCATCTTGGTGTCACCCTTCTCGCAGATGTTTTTAATCATACGCGAATATTGGTATTATTCGTGTTCTGGCTCATTGAATAAGTTCTATGTTGCGCCTTGATATCGGGCTTTATTGTAGTATTGCCTATAGTCGAAAGTCAAGTCTCCATGCTTCTTGGTTTTCGAAACAAAATTGCAAGGAAAATTATGTTTGGGCATGAACACATCTGCTTTTATTTATTTCCATATCATAGTTTCATAAATGTACCTGCATTTCTCAAAGCTGTCCTCAAACACCTTAGCTCCTCCGACAACAAATTTTCTGCCCTGTGGGTGCAAACTTTCAGAAAGCTGAAGTGCATCCTCGAAACTGCGAGCTTGTTTAAGACTAGAAGTCTATTTTATCACAGTGTCTTTGGAAATAACAATATTGAGTCGGTTTGGTAGGACTTTACCTATTGATTAATAAGTTTTTCTGCCCATGATTATACTGTTTGTACCAGATCCCCAACACGTGATTTGCTTGAACATCTTTAGATCAGCAGGGATATGCCAAGGTAGCTTGCCATTAATTCCGATACCAAAGTTGAGAGAGCGAGCGACTACCAAGTCGAAGTGCAGAGCCATAATTGATTTTATTTTTAAGCGCCAACGTTAAACACTAATCAATACCGTGTTATATTATACTCACTTAATAGTATGTTATGAGCGTTATTGAAATGCATGCACGATAATAATAATTAAGATAATTGATAATCAATTATAGCACAGAATGAGCAAATTCAACTTCTTATTTAGTCTTTACAAGCAAGTCACCAATGCGACCAAGGCTGGCGATATCCCACAGCTCACCAAGTTCCTAAAAGAGAGTGAGACGTTTAAAAATGTCGCCTGGAAGATCCACCATATGAAAAAGAATGCTGTATCTAAAATGGACGACATCGCTTTTAAATAGGATCCTCACAATAAACCAGGCAACACGCATCATCATCATAAAGGAAATAATAATCATCACAAGAAATGATCTCCAATATTTCTATTTCTATTTGAGTGTATTAATATAAGTAGTCTCGAGTAATCATAGCTCTTTGTATAGCAAGTAGTTTTTAAGACGCTTTAAAATCTATTTAGATTTCTCAGAGTCCTCACGGATAGCTTGAATTTAATTTTGATATTATCGAACTTTACTGGCTAATGCTTCCTTTTGGTTTTGTAGCTTCGTTCTCTCCTTCATAAGACTATCGTTGAGTTCATCCATGTTATGTATTTTAAGTGTGAATCCATCAGATAATGATTTCAGCTTCTACTTATTCAATTTATTTTGATTATCGAGTTCTTTCTTCACTGCAGCAAGATAGCTGATTTGCTGTCTAAGCTTAAACAGTTGGCCTTTCTCAGATCTCAGCTTGTCCTGGCATGCTTCGTATCTCTCTTTAGTTTGTTGATAGGCTGTGAACTTATTGAGCAGCTTGCTTTTATACTTGTTGCGCTCCTGAGAAATAAACTTCTCATCGTCAAAGTCATCAAGCCCTGCCTCAACAGTGTTCTCCAAAGCTACTTTCTTAATTCTAGTTGTTAAATCTGACTTAACATTAATAACCTGCAAGGGGTGTACTGTCTTGAGCCTGCTGATGATCTTCCACCCCATTGGTGAGTAAACCTTCTTTCGCAAGTCTGAGCATACCATCGATAAGCCATTGATGTCCTCCATACTGAGGTACCTACAAATCGACAGTATAAGAAGAGCTCGCGGGATTTTTAACAACTGCGCTTACGTATTTTTGGCTTTGAGTCGCTGTGGGGCCGATATTGATTTTTGTACATGCGAGAGTTCACTAAGCAATTATTTCAAGTTCTATTCCAAGTCAGACAAGCTGTACATGTTTCAATATTTGCAATCTTTTATTAAGATCTTGAGAATTAATAATAAACCCAATTTATAACCAAATCCAAGCTGTATAAATAAATAAGATATAAATCTATTGTAGCTAATAAATATAAATAAATGACGAATATTTTATCGATTTCTTACAGATATTGAGCTTTGAAAATATGAGATTTATCAAAAAAGTTGACTAGTATTTCCAGCGACCATCTCGCTCGTCTTTCGCTCTGTATTCATGGCGCTGTAAACTGTGGAATCAATACTGGCTTTCGATATTAAGTTTTTCAATGGAGTTGCTGGCAACTGTTCTGGATCCACTACTTGAGATACTTGAAAACCTCTGAATGAAATCTTTGACTCTGATGGAGGTCGTTTCTGTGCAGATACTCCCACTTGCGAAGGTCTCAAATTTGGTCGATCTGGACTTGACACTCTAATTGTAATTCTTGTGGGCCTAGGCGAAACAGACCGGAACCATACAGTTTTGTTGGGAATAACATTTTATCCAACTTAGTGAGAGACCGGATCATTTGGAGGCACCACTCTTGAAGCCACCAACTGTGATACTCTGGTTGAAGGGGCAACAGTAGACTCTCTTGGAGCACGCCATTGGAAAAAGTTAGAGTGCCCAGTGCATTGACATGAGGAACAGTGTTTACCCGTTTGAGTTGCATAGTACTCGTGAGCTTGGTCGATATGGCTGATCATTTTTCACAATAAAATTATAATCTGTCTAAACCGGCCATGAGGTATAAATAAAGTTTAGTATTTCAATTATCAAAATATTAAACTCTCACTTCTGTAACGAGCTAATTACACAGATCAATCAGTTAATTCATTATTAAATTATTTTTCAAAGCTGATTTCAAAAATATTGAAGTCTCAACAAAGACATAAATGGATCAGAATTTGAATATAATAATACGAATGAATATTTGATAGAAACATAATTGAAAATATATACAATTCGGAAACTTAATCATA
>APMI01002055.1_pt1 | contig 10113 bp, 14 predicted proteins | sample 667938 | NCBI WGS metagenome assembly APMI01 (sample SAMN01084076, study PRJNA167559) | wastewater metagenome | biome: Wastewater | place: Denmark: Ejby Moelle, Odense | collected 2011-11-28
ACTCCATAAACCGACACCTAGCATGACAACAACACTTGCAAGAATTAAACATGCAGATAAAAAAGACGACTCATGTAACTTTAACTACACAGAGAACATATCAAAGTGTATGAGTTAGAACAAGAAAAGAAAAAGTGGGAGAAAAGTAAGTAGCATCTCAAGGAGCAGTACAGCTAACTTCTCATGCAAATTCAAATGATGAAGGACAGGAGCTGAGGCTATGCTAAGATTTTTCATATTTATTACCATACTATTTTATACTGTCATCTTATCGGTAACACAGCCTTAATATTATAAATATGTTCATAGTCAAGCGCATCAGCAACAGACTGTTGATTCAGTCCTTAAACCAATTCGGTAAAATTGTTAACAAGCGCAGGCACACAAACCGATATCCGATCTCGAAAGGAAGCACAAAGAGAGTACAACAAGAACCCAGATCCTAAGTTCTATAATAAAAAGTATTACAACCCCGAGTACCACTATTACACTGAGGCTCCTGATGTTGTCAGGCTCTACAGTCAGAGAGATAACACTGAGCCTCATCACGATTTCACCGATGTTCTCGATAACATATATTTGAACGTATATCGTCATTAATGCGTAGATGGTTAAGCCTGAGTATTTCTACCCTGTCTGGTACGGCGGTATTCTCTACTCTTTTGAACCAGAGTGGACAATCCATTACCCCTACGAAAAGGGCCCACTTTCTCCAAAATTCAGAGCTGAGCACGCACTCCGAAGATATGCAACAGGTTAATAGCGATGCATTGCTTGCAAACTATGCGCTGCAGCTTGCCCTGCCAGAGCCATCACTATTTAAAGTGAGCCCCGTCCAGATGGATCAAGGAGAACAACGCGCTACGATATCGACATGACAAAATGCATTTATTGTGGTTATTGCCAGTAAGCATGTCCAGTTGATGCTATTGTGGAGGGCCCTAACTACTAAAACGCTACAATCAACCACGAATAATTGTTTTACAATAAGGAGAAATTACTAGCGAATGGAGACAGATGGGAGCCACAGCTAGCCCGCAATATTGAAAGTCAAATCAGGAATATTTGATTAAATGGCATTAAAATCTATATTTAGAAATAGTCTCATATCACTATCCTATCTGTAAAATGTTTAATATTAAGTCAGTGTAGATGAAGAACTATGTAAGTCTATCACTTGCTTGCCTTATTAAATATATTTTATAATCCTTATGATCGGATAATAGACAGCGGAATGATAATGAGAAAGATTGAACTAAGTTAATTCAGCAGTTTTATAAGTAGTAGGGATAATTGTAGTAAAGAGAAGAATATGGAAATGATTAAAAATTCACAAATCCGACAACTTTCCTCCGCTTGCCGTGTACATCTCGAAGAAGTCAAACCCATTATGGTTCTTGTCATGTTTGTCGATCATTTGATCAACAGCATGCACAATATCATTAACATGCGTTTCATTCATCCTATGAGCATGCGTGTCTTTCATGATGGATTCCAGGATCTCGTGTTTGGTCACAATTCCATTTAAATCGAGGTCCATGTGCACGAAGGCTTGCTCTACTTCCACTTTGAGACTGTCCTGAGCAGCCACCAAGCCCAGAATCAGAGCCACCGACACTGCTTTCATTAATATTATATTCAGTAAATTTTGCCAGCGTGAGTTAATCTTCAATTCTTTCGAGACTTTCTTGGATTTAGCTTAACATTCTGTCTATTCACTTATTTTAAAGACTGCTTTTTAATTTTAGATTCTTTCTCGAGGGCATTTATAATTTCAGTTGTAAGCAAGATTTAAAATTAAAATATATGTAGGTAGAGTATCAAAAATATAGTACAAACTATTTTTCAATAATTTCTAAACTTGGAAGTCAATTGAAACAAATACATGCCTATTGTGATTACATAGGCTTTTAACAGAACAAATTATCAACTTAGCTAAAATATAAATACTAATAAAATAAATTTTCATGAGGTAGATATTTCAACGTTATTTATTAGACCTGTAAAGTCTATAATTCATTTTGTGCGAATAACTTGATAGCTGTTACATCTTAACTTGTGCATGATTTATTTATTTACTCATCTGACCGGATGACTTTAATACTGGCATTGTAATTATAATTACTTATTCAAAATAATTATCTAACATCAACATGCAAAGTTTGTACAGCACAGCACCATAAAAGATCATCATCGGCATGGTTGGACGTACGAAATACTTTATTCAGTACCCGCACGAGGGAAGTCATACATCAGCAAGAAAATTTACAGATACCTTAATTGGCTGGGCTTCAACACTGAGGTGTACAATATCGGTAACTATCGACGTAAATATATGAGCGGTATTCTTTAATTAAATCAGACAATAATATATAACTAACCGCAGATTTCTTTAACCAAGAAGATGAGAAATTTTCAGCAGTTCGATAAAAAATCGCATCAATGGCTGTCGATGACTTGATCGATTATATCAATAAGCCTAATAACATAGTAGCAATTTTAGACGGCACGAACTCAACAATAAAACGAAGACAATCGATGAACGAAATATTCAAATAAAGAGTAAAATAAAAATATCAGCTTATTTGGATATAGTCAATCTGCGACGACGCTAACATTATCGCCAATAATATTAAGAAAGTTAAAGTGCATGGACTTGATTACATGACGATGACTAGCTAAGAAGCTGAAGTCGATTTTCAGTAACGTATTGCAAGGTATGAGAAATATTATAAATCGTTGAGCAAATAAGAGGGATTTCCCTATGTGAAAATTATTAATGTTGGTTCAGGCATTTAAACTCATAATATTAATGGCTATCTTCCTTAGAAAATAAGATCGTATGTTATCAATTTAACTCTGTCTCCAAATAGAGTAATATACATTTCTAGGCATGGAGAGTCCACTTACAATGTGTAAGATAGAATTGGTGGCAATCCTGATCTATCATAAGGAGGACAAAAATATGCATAAACTCTCCCGAAAATATTTTCAGATCCCAAAGTCATATAAAATACTCAGCATGCTGTAGTTTTGACAAGCACTTTAAAGCGAACAGTTAACACTGCAGCACATTTGAACCTAAACAACATGAAGCCAATTCCATTAAGGGTTTTGGATTAGCTTAATGCAGGAATATGTGAAGAACTAACTTATTAATAAATTAAAGAAAAATATCCGAACATTTCCAAGGAGCGAGAGGAAAACAAACTGACTTTTAGATATCCCAGTGGGTAATCATACATGGACGTAATCGGCAGGTTATAACCTCTGATATACTGGATCGAGCGACAAAAAGACCCGATAATAATCTTCAGCCATCAAGCAATTTTACGTTGCGTGGTATCTTACTTCTTCGGTATTGAACACAATAAAATCCCTTATCTTTTTATTCCCCTGCACACAATAATAAAAATGATCCCTTAGACCTACTCTTTCAAGTAAGAGTAAATAACTGTGGACGTGAAAACAGGAGAGTATAAATCATCAGTGCAAGTGAAAAAGAAATATTCAGTCGATTTTGATGGCAGTCGGCATTTTAAAGAAACTCATAAAGCTAATTTTGATAAAATTTGATGTATTATTCATTTTTGATACCTCTATTGACTATAGTATAAAGGTTGAGTATCGGAATTCATTCTAAATTATAGCTGAAAACTTTATAATAATAATCAAAGCGTGTAGCGATGAGAATAATTTCCATGCACATCTTCAAATGGGAGTAGGAGAAATCACTGTTTATTGCATCAGCGTATCAGCTTGATTTCGTTAAGTAGCAGTTATTTTACCATAGTTTTCTGCAACGACCATTTTTGAAAGAAACAGTTAACTTCGGAGCGAGAACCTCTGTGAAGTATATCATAATTAATCCTTAGTCGATCTAAAGTAGGAGAAAGAGTTGCCATACACTTGCCTGATGCTAACGCGCTGTGTTATGTGTACGTGGCTCCCAATAAAATCGCATATGCTGTTTTAGCCGATGATCAATACCCTGAGCGAATCGTGCATCTAATTTTAAGAAAAATGAATATGGAATTCAATAAAGATTTCGAGGTTGCTAAATTCGCATAGCTTAAACGTAAAAATTGATAATATTTAGAGGACCAAAGCGTGAAATGGGAAAAATTGTAAGTATGGATTAAGCAGTATCAAGATCCCAAAGAAGTCGATAAACTTGAAAAACTTAAAAGCGAATTAGAATAGGTTGAGAAAATAGTACATAAGAACATGGACGATTTACTCAAAAGAGATGAAGATTTAAATAAATTGATGTAGAAGAGTCAAGATGTCAGTAAATTGAGTCTAGATTTCTATAAAAATGCAAAGAAGGCTAACAAGAAGTGCTGTTCACTTTATTGATCTAGATTTTTGTTCTTCAGTAGAACTAAATAAATTACATATTAATATAAAGAGCAAGACAATATTTTATAATATATAGTTTATAATGGAGTGCCCTAAATGCAAGAGTCGATCGGTGATCATCAAAGACGGTCAGAAAAAATGCGAAAGCAAAAACTGCATGTACATTGAGTTTCACGTCATCACTTACGAGAATGAAAATCGACAGTTCGAAGGCTAGAAAGGTACATAAAATAGATTCAATTCGATTAATTACAATGCGCAGAATAGAGATAGAGACATCCAAAAATATGAGAAGAACTTTTAGGTCGGCGAAGCTGTTATAAAAAAGCTATGCACTGCTATGAGTCTATCTAACAATATTCAAGATATTGCTAAATCTAAATTATTGCAAGTTCTCAAAGTGAAGTATCCTGAAGAGAAGAACGGACCTGAACAAAAATAGAAATAAAGGGAGAAAGATAAAAAATAACAGAAGTTAGCAGTTCCAGATAAACATATTGGCGCGTATTGTCTATGGTTAGCATGTTGTGATAAAAATATGTAATTTAAAGATGTTCGTATTGCCAATTAGATGGGCATTTCCAAAACATAATGGAGTGAAATTCACAGTAAAATGTAGAACAAGTTTAAATTAACAATGAATATTCCAGCATCGACTCCTGAGCAATACATTAGAAGAATTTGCCGTAAAAGACAAATTGATGATATTGAAAAAGATGCTATGCTCTAGATGGCAAAAAATATCAGAGATGCTGAAATTAAGGGTGGCAAAAAGAATGCTACAGTTGCTGCATGCATTTTCTGGCAGATCATGTTGAGAAGTTCTAGGTACAATGGTGATGGGCAGTTTGATATCAAAAAATACCTAGAAAAAGGAGGCAGAAATAACTAAGATGAATTAAGTCAAAAGTATTGGACGCAGAGATAATTCGATATATCATTTGAAGCTATCAAAAAATTCAAGAACGATGAACTTGGATCACAGCTATAAAGCTTTATTCCACAGTTCAAGACACGAAAACCATACATCGATGAGAGATCAAAAAATTATGATGATCGAAGCAAAAACTGATTTTACATACTAATTAATCATGTTCGATGGATTGAATAATTATAATTTTAATCAATTATTGTTCTTGCTATCTGGTGGCATTAATTAAATAATTTCAAACAACCAATTCCGATTGATCTGCAATATAATATCTAAAATAAATAATCAGAAAAAAAGAATACACATGATTCCGCAGCCAGCATATGAATTTAAACTCGTTCTCGTAGGCGAGTCCTCAGTTGGAAAATCATCAATATTGACCCGTTTTGTGGACGATGAGTTCAATTAAAGTTTACTCTCCACTATCGGAGTGGATTTTAAATTTAGAAAATTGAAGATCAACAATTAGGAAGTTAAGTTGCAAATTTGGGACACTGCTGGTACAAAATTTATTTTATAAAGGTCAGGAGACTTTCAGGTCTATTGTCAGCGCTTACTACAACAGCTCAGATGCTATTATCATCGTATACGATATTACTTCATATCGCAGCTTCGAGGTTTTTTCATATTAACGCAGAGTGTGAAGGATTACTGGCTTAGTTAGGCCTACAATAACAACAAAAATGATGCATGTATTTTTCTAATTGGCAATAAAATTGACGAATCTCAGACAAAAAATTAAGTAGAAAGTTTCAGTCTTGAAAGCATTCTAGAAACTAATCACATCGACAAGCATTTTCAAGTCAGTGCTAAAACAGGAGAGAACATCGAAACGTCATTCATATAAATTTGCAAAATTCTTATCAACAGAAGAAAGGGAAAAGGTTTATTGTCTGATAAGCAGACTCCAAAAACACCAGGAGGTCAGTCAGGCGCAACAAATAACGGATAAAAGTAAAATACTCGACTTAATGGTCCAAATGGTGGGTCGTATTCATCAATAAGCTGCTGTTCTAAATGATTTTTATTCAATTTATAAATCGAGTTAAATAGATTTAGAATGATAAATCACAAACGGAGAGCCAATTGGCGGTTGATATAAATATTTATCTTATATGTAAATTAATTAAATTCAAGCTTTCTAAGAATGTTCAAGTTCACCATACAAATCAACTCCATCAGTATGTTTGTCCGTCTGCAGGTTGTTTGACTCCCTTGTTGGCGACCATCTCGTTCTTGAGGGCCACAAGTATATTCTCGAGGGTTGTGGTTGGCTTCCAGTCTTTGAGTAGGGCAAGCTTATCAACGGCGCCATTAGCCTGGTTTACGCTTGGAATGTTAATTTTGTTCACGAAGTTTATCTGAGGGGGCTTCTGAGGGTAGTCTTGGCCACAGACAATCTTTAGGCTGTAAATTTTGTTATCGAACACGGTCTAAATTAAAGCATATTTACGTTGTAGGGACCCAGAATGGTGCCGTTCCAGTGGGTCATAGTCATATCATCGGCAGCGTTGAGACCATAGCTGACCATTCCGTCACCGATACCCTTCTCGCCCTTCTCGAGTTCTTCCAGTAGTCTGAACTTTCTGACGATAGCTAAGAGTGTGAATAAAAACGTACTTGTCATTGCCGTATGTATAAGAATATTAAAAAATTATAAACAATCCATATATATTTGCACCTTTGGCAATATTTAAATAATAAATAGTAAGATACTAAAAGAGTCTAAAAAGCTTAATTTTGTTCTAATTGAATAGGCATAAAATTAGTTAATTACAAAATGTATTGCTTACAAATTAGACTTATAGGCTTACAGTGACTATGATGGATTGAAGTCAATAATTAATAGAAATATGCTAAAATATATAAATAATAGGCTTGAGGTATTCTGATGAATAATCAAAAGTATGTTAGGATATAATTATAAGAAATTATAAAATAAGTCTCATCAAAAGTATTCCTCAAATGGGATGCGTAACTTTGTCTCACTAACCAAAATAATCCGTACGATGCACGGAAACTACAAAAATAGAGCGAAATAGATACAAAAGCAATCCATCGAAATAGTAATCAACAAGAACAGCAAACATATATGACTTTGATCATGATATTCCCTTGAGTTACAATCACAAAAGAAAGGTTAATATAAATGAGAAGTAAATGTTGAATACAAGTCAAATTATGATTAGTTTACCATAATAATAAAAATCTACAAAAGTTGAGAGATATTGTCGTATTTTAGCACCTGGTGCAAGAAATGATAAAATATAAACCTTAGCTTTTAAACAAGCAGATCCAATATAACGAAAGCTTAAATCAGATCCGTTTCCACGTGCAAAAGCCAGTTCAAGAGGCTCTAAATAATTAAGACTATAAATGGGACTCGATCGTAGAACTCCAAAAGCTTTATCATAATTTGTAAACAACGATAATTTAAATCTGAGGTAGACTTTCATCCCAGAAAAAAAAAGTATAGACACAAATGTTCCAAATCAAAAGAAATTCTAAGCTGGACTGTCTGTCATTAGCGAGAAAAGCGGAGTATTAGCTGAGTCTAGTAAAATAGACCCTCGAGCAAGCACGAAATAACTCCGCAATAGTACAGGTCTTTTTATAGGACCCAAAATTTCTCAATAAAATAAAATACCCTGTATTCAAAATATTGACTCACCTAAAAGTTTAGAGTGAGTGTTATTTATTTTTAGTCTACATTTATTTTTCTTTAATTGAAAATATACTTATCTTATTTGAAAATAATACAGAATAATGAAGTTTTGATAGTAAAATAAATCAATGTCGAAAGATCATGATCGCCTTATTTGAAATATAGAGATACAGAAAATTTTTATTAAGATACGTAACTGCAGATCCAAATCCCTTGCCGACAATACAATGCCAAGGCGGCCCATATAGTTTATCCATATGTATTTTAATTTCTATAAATATTTTGCATATGTACCTTTGGCAATATTTTCATGATTGTTAAGTTAATCATCAGCGAAGGTAATAAAAACATTGCATATAAAATTAACTACTTATTCTCTCATCAAAGTGTACATTCTATTTTATCGTATTTATAAATTTAGGTTTCCGTACGGTGTTGTTGCTTGCTGGTTTGTCGGAGTGTTCATAATTGTTTTAATTCAATGCCTTTGTTTTTGTTTAATATATAGTAGAGGAGATGGAGTTGTTGCAAGAGATTATATAGTGAATTGTTTGTTGAAAATTAATAAGTGGTAAGATTAGGTAGAAGGGGACTGGTATTTTTGAAATTATTACGCTTGAATTATATAAATAACCATATTCACATTATACTAAGATCCATAATTTTTATTACCCTCACAAAAGATGGCCACTAACATCCAGAAGCTCAGAGACTCATATAAGTTAGTCGCTGCTAAAATCCAAGCCAACGAGTTTGATAAATCTCTAGTAGCAATGGTGAAATAATCGCGCAAGGAAGCAGAGAAATAACGAGATAACATCATCGCAAAGGAAGCCTACAATTATTTGTAAGAAAGTAACGGGTACGTTGAAAAATATGATCAAATGCAGAGACTAATACAAATGCAAAAATAAAAGCAAATTAGAAGTTCTGAATTTGTGGAACAGTCTAAAAAATTATTTGGAACCTAGACCGCGACAATTTCAGCAAATAATTCAGTGATGACGCCCAATAATCCTTATGCAAGTATGAGCAGGGATGGGCAAGTTGTCAACCAGAAATTAGGTCAACCTTCATCTATTAATGCAAATGGGATGAGTGCATTAAATTAAAGAAAAGACGCTTCTCCTCAAAAACAAGCTTTAACTAATTTTTTCCAAAGCAAAACAGCTCAGCTATCACCTCAAAATTTATAATTTCGCTCAGTATTAGATAATGCAGCAAGATCACCTCGTAATTTCAAGAAGAAACCCCGCGATAATTCCCCACTATAGTATGAACTGCAGTCACTGTTATCATAGAATGAGCAGCTTCGATCTCAGCTATCATCACGTAGAAATTCTTAGCTGCAATCTCAGCAATACCAAAATCAGAACAACACATAGCTATAGGTGCGTTATAAGCAAAACAAATACTCACTTCAATCACTATAATAACAAAATTCCCGTTTACTTCGAGATAATTCTCAGCTACGTAGTTAACGCAGCATAACAATGGTGACCCTCGGCAACTCTGCACCCCAGGATGACCCTCTATACAGCCCATACACGTTAAATATCCGAAACAATAACATGCATCTCATAAATATGAAGAATATGCACGAAGATGGCATTAAAGATAGAGAAGAACAAATTAATGATTTTCAAGAAAATAGGTCAGAGTTAGAAGTTAGAAGCTAGTATCTGCCTGTCAAAAGACAATAATTTGTGCATAAAAAAGTAGGATATTAATACTAGACCTACACAGAACAAGATCATAAGAACTAAAGAGATAACATGAATTTTAGTATCTTTGATATTAACAGAACTTTGTTATCTTAGAATAATGACTTAGATGCTTCTAGGAGAGGTATCGAAAGTGATCGTACAGCAATTAGGAACAAACTAGCATTTTTCAAGCCAAAATCAATTCTGATTAGAAACAACGACATCGAAATCGGATACAAGAGGTCCCCACTGACTACAGGTTCTAATTCATGTAGAGTTATTTTATTCTTCAATAATAAAACGGCTGACTACAAGATCATCCGCACTGAGTACAAGTATGAGCAAGACTATTATGAAGTTAACGTAACCTAGAAAATAAGGGAACTCAATAGTTTCAGGCAAGGGCGTGAAGTTGTTTAAGTTAAATTGAGAAACCAGCGTGGAGATTT
>APMI01002008.1_pt1 | contig 10107 bp, 9 predicted proteins | sample 667938 | NCBI WGS metagenome assembly APMI01 (sample SAMN01084076, study PRJNA167559) | wastewater metagenome | biome: Wastewater | place: Denmark: Ejby Moelle, Odense | collected 2011-11-28
AGCGCATCGCCGTCCTGCTGGGGCCGCTGGGCCAGCCCGGCGCGGCCATGCTGGCCGGGCTGGAAGAAGCCAGCCGCACGGCCGACCGCCTGCTGGTCATCGAGCCGCTGGCGACCGACGCCGGCTGCGTGGCCGTACTGGCCGCCCTGCGTCCGGTGGATTGGGTCGTGCAGGCCGACGAGCACACCCGCAGCCGGCTTCTTGAGCAGCTGTGTCCCGATACCCTGGTGGATGCCGAGGTGAACCGATGACCATGGACATTTCCACGACCAGCGGGCGCCTGCGCGCCTGGCTGGACATGCATCTGGTAGATCACGGTGCGATCCGGGCCATCTACAGCAACTTCTACGATCTGGGCGGCGGCATGTATCGCTCCAGCCAGCCCAGCCCGGCGCAGCTGCGCAAATATCAGCGCCAGTTTGGCCTGCGCACCGTCATCAACCTGCGCGGCGCCCACGGTTATGGCTCCTACGCCATGGAGAAGGAGGCCTGCGAGCAGCTGGGCATTGCCCTTCACGACGTCAAGCTGTATTCGCGCACCCCGCCGGAAATCGAGGAGGTGCACGCCATGGACGATCTCTTCAAGGCCATCGAATACCCGGCCCTGCTGCACTGCAAGTCGGGTGCCGACCGGGCCGGCATCGGTGCGGCGCTGTATCGCATCCTGCACCTGGGTCATCCGGTCGACGAGGCCATGGCTGAACTGGGCTGGAAGTATGGCCACTTCAAGCAGGCCAAGACCGGTGTGCTCGATTTCTTCTTCGCCACCTACGTGGCCCGCAATGCGCAATCGCCCATCGGCTTCCTCGAATGGGTCGACACCGAATACAACCGCCTCGAACTCCATTCCCGTTTCCGGGAAGAGGGCTGGGCCAGCCTGATCGTGGACAAGGTCCTGCACCGGGAATGAAAACCTCCATCCAGCTGTACCGCCGCCTGCTCGGCTCGATTCGCCCCTACTACAAGGTGGTGGCGATTTCGGTGCTGGCGATGATCGCCGCTGCGTCGCTCGAGCCGGTCCTGCCGGCGCTGCTCAAGCCGCTGGTGGACGAAAGCCTGATCAAGAAGAGTCACGTTGCCCAGTGGCAGGTGCCGTTGTTCCTGATGCTGGCCTTCCTGGCCAAGGGCGTGGCCGAATACGTGGCCAATGTGTCCAGCCAGTGGATCGCCAACAAGGCCATCACCGACCTGCGTCAGCAGGTTTTCCGCCACCAGATGCACTTGCCGATCCCGGTCCATCAGGCCGAAACCGGCGGGCGCATGCTGTCGCGCATTCTCTACGACATCCCGCAGGTCGGCGCGGCCCTGTCGAATGCGTGGATCATCGTCATCCGCGACTCCCTGGTCATCGTCGGCCTGACTGGCTACCTGATCTACACCGCCTGGGAGCTGACCCTCGTCATCGTCGCCATCGCCCCGGTGGTGGCCTGGCTGATCCGCGTGGCCAGCCGCAAGTTACGCGGCTCCAACCAGGAAATGCAGCAAACCACCGGCCAGCTCACCGGCATGGTCGAGGAAACCCTCAACGGCGTGCGCGAGATCAAGCTCTTCGGCACTCACGAGCATGAAGACCGGCGCTTCCACGCCGTGGCCGAGCGCCTGCGCAAGCAAACGATGCGCACGGTGCGCGTCTCCGCCGTCAATGTGCCGCTGGTCCAGGTGCTGGCGGCGGCGGCAGTCGCCACGGTGATCTGGACGGCCTCGTCGCTGTCGGCGCAGGACAAGCTCAGCCCCGGCGAATTCGTCTCCTTCGTTACCGCCATGTCGATGCTCTTCGAGCCGATCCGCCGCCTGACCAACATCAATGCGGTGATCCAGCGCGGCCTCGCCGGCGCGCAGAGCATCTTCGATCTGCTCGATACGCCACCGGAAGTTGACTCCGCCACCGGCAGCCTGCCCCGCGCGAAAGGCGAGCTGCGCTTCGACGATCTGAGTTTCCGCTACCCCGGCCAGGGCGAAATGGCCCTGCAGCACTTCAGCCTCGATGTGCATCCGGGTCAGACGGTCGCCCTGGTGGGGGCCTCTGGCAGCGGCAAGACAACATTGATAAACCTGATCGCGCGCTTCAACGAACCCGGCGAGGGGCGCATCCTTCTTGATGGCGCCGATCTCGACAGCTTGCCGCTGGCCCATCTGCGTCAGCAGCTCGGCTGGGTCGGTCAGCAGGTGGTGCTGTTCGACGACAGCATCGCCGCCAACATCGCCTACGGGCGTCCCGACGTGCCTGAGGCCGATATCGTTGCTGCCGCCCGCGCCGCCCATGCCATGGAGTTCATCGACAAGCTGCCCGACGGCCTGGCCACCCGTGTCGGCGCCAACGGCAGCCAGCTCTCCGGTGGCCAGCGCCAGCGTGTCGCCATTGCCCGCGCCTTCCTGCGCGATGCGCCGATCCTGCTCCTCGACGAAGCCACCTCGGCACTCGACAATGAATCCGAGCGCGCCGTGAAAGACGCGCTGGTTGAACTGCGCCGGAACCGCACCGTGATTGTCATCGCCCACCGCCTGTCCACCATCCGCGACGCCGACCGCATCGTCGTGATGGAGCGCGGGCGGATCGTCGAGGCCGGCACCCACGACGAACTCCTCGCCCGCGGCCAGGCTTATGCGCGCCTCCTCGCCAGCGGCGAGCAGGTCGTCAAGGAGGCCGAGGGTGTTTGACGTGGTGAACGAACGGGTCGCCCTTTACTTCGTCGCCTCGCCGCTCCAGTACCTCGCGGCTAAGCGTATTGCCGAATGTCACGAGGCTGGCGCCCGTCAGGTGCTGGTGTGGTACAAGCCCGGCGTCACCGCCATCGTGCGCATGGAGGACTGGGACGCCGCGCGCTACATGCCGTGGCCGCGCTGGGAGCCGCTGCCCGGTGTCTTCGGCCGGCATCATCGTCTGCGCGACAACATTCGCCTGGTGGCCGGATTGGTCGGCCCTTGCGAGACGCTGCACATCCACAGCGCGGTATTCGATACCGAGGCCATCAACTACTTTCTGCGCGCGCTGCCCAAGGCTTGCGGTGCCCGTGAGATGAAGGCGCGCATCCTGCCCGACGGCATCATCAGCATCCGCCGTTACCCGTTGCCGCTCGGCAAGCGCCTTGCCCAGTACGCCCGCAAGCTGCGCCGGCTGATTGCCCCGGAGTTAAATTACTGGTGCTTCTCGGGCGACCGCATTGGTTCCGACGCCCCTTTCTGTGACCGCATCTACGTCATTCCCGGCCTGCCCCACGAATACCCGGCCGACAAGACCGTGGTGCTGCCGCCTCTGGTCACCCCGTCGGCCGCGCGTGCGGGCGGCGAGCCCGGTGGGCGCAGGGCGCTGGTGATCGGTCAGCCGCTGCTTGGCGCCGGCCTCATGAAAGCCGCTGACCGCGATGCCGTGACGGCCGAAATCCGCGCCTGGCTTGCGGCCGAGGGCATCACCCGGATCTTCTACAAGGCCCACCCCAAAGACCCGGCGCAGGAGCTGCGGCTGCCCGAGTACATGCTCGTGACCCTCGACGAAGCACTCGAAGTGCATCTGGCCAACACTTCGTACGATGCCGTGCTTGGCGTACGCTCCAGCGCACTGCTGTTTGCCCGCCAGACCAGCCCGGCGCAAACGCGGGTGGTGGCCTTTGGCTGGGACCGCATCCGCTTCAAGTCGCCCGCCGAAAAACAGCAGATGACCAATGTCTTCCGCGCGACCGGCGTCACCCTCGAAGGGGTGGCCTGACATGAGCGGCGCACCGATCCGCCGCGTGGCCCAGGCATTGCCCTGGCTGCTGGCGGCCTTTCTGGCGGCGCTGATGCTGTCGGGCGCCGCGGCCCGTAATCTGGCGATCATCATGGCGGTTGCCGGGTTGGTCATGCAGATGCTGCCGGGGCGGCCCTTCGACCGGCGCGACCTGAGCTTTGCGCTCGCCGCCGCCGTGCTGCCGGCGGCCTATCTGCTCAACATGGCGGTGTGCGGCTGGAACCTCAAGCTCCTCGACCGGCCGGCCCATCTGCTGTGGGCCATTCCGGTGTACCTGCTGGTGCGGCGCTGTGGCGCCAGTCCGCGAAACCTGCTTGTCGGCCTCGGGCTGGCCGGCCTGCTGGCCGGTGGCGTGGCCTTGCTGGCCGAGCGCAGTCTGTTGGGCAGCGGCGAACTGGCACGACTCGACCAGGGGCGCCCGATGGGTCCCTATTCCAGCCCCGGCGCCTTCGGCAATTACAGTGCGGTGATCGCCGTGGCCTGTCTGGCGGGCTGGCTGGCCTGGGCGCAAGACCGCACAAATGCGTGGCTGCGCCCCCTGGTGCTGCTGGGCATGGGTGGCGGGGTCGCCGCCGCGCTGTCCTCTGAAACCCGCTCGGCCTGGGCCGCCATACCGGTGATGGCGGCGCTGGGCGTGGCTGTGCTGGGGCAGGGCGGCACTCGTCGCCGGTGGCTGGCGGTGGCCGGAATTGTCGTGGCGCTGGGCACGGGCCTGCTGTTTGTCGAGGTGGTACGCGAACGTTTGCTGCTGGGAATCAGCGAAGTTCTCGCTTATGTGGCCGACCCGTCGGCGCAAAGCGCCCGTGAAACCTCCATCGGTCTGCGCCTGCTGAGCTGGCAATGGGGCTGGGAGCAGTTTCTCGCCCATCCGGTATTCGGCATCGGCCTGGCCGGTTTTCGCCCGGCCGTGGATAGCGCCGTGGCGGCAGGAAAGCTGCCCGTCGTGCTGGGCACCTTTTCAGGCCTGCACAACCTGGTGGTCGACCATCTGGCCAAGACCGGCCTGGTCGGCAGCTTTGCCATGTGCCTGATGTGGCTAGGGATGTTCCGTTATTTTCTGAGCGCGCGCCGGGTTGTTGCTGATCCGTCCAGGCGCCTGTTCGTTGTGTGGGGCCTGATGCTGCTGGCCGGGGAGCTTGTTTTCGCGAGTGTCGGTTCGATGTTCGCCTCGTCACTCGGGACCGTGGCCTTCACGGTTCTGCTGGCGGTGTTTGCAGCCGGCGCCCATCCGGAGACGCCAAGCCGCAGCTGAGACCGCTTCAGCCGCGCAGATGGCGTAGTTCCAGCAGGCAGCGCAGCTTCAAGGTGTCCAGGCGGAGCTTGAGGCTGCCGCCGGCGCGCACCTTGAGGATTTTCCGGGCGGACTCGAATCTGCCGCTGTGGATCAGTTTCTTTAACAGGCGGCGTCCCTGCATGCTGCGCACGGCTGCGGGTTCGGCCTTGCTGTCGAGCCAGTCGAGCAACTCCGCTTCCGGCAGAGCCAGGTGGAAGTTGAACAGGCCATGGAAACCGAATGTCGGCGTCGTAGGCGGGGTCAGCTCGAAGGCGAAGCGACGGGCCAGTTCGACGGGTGCAAACCGGATGTCATGCCGGCTGACCAGCAGGTCGTGATAGCCGTCGCAGATGGCATAGTCCTCGGGCTGCAAATTCCGGACGTCCGTATCCTGCAGGGCCTCGAGCAGGCGGCGAGAGCGCAGCGAGAAGCCGCCGTTGCCCACGGCATGCGCCCGGTGCGGCCAGGGGGCGCCGATGTAGTCGTAGTCGAGAAAGGCCGGATCCCAGGCCGCCGGGTCGAGAATGAAGCTGTCCCACTGCATTACCAGCGCATGGCTGCCGCTGAAGTAGCTGCCCAGCGACTTGATCATGAAGGCCGAGTAGTCGGCCACGTTGCGCAGGGGCGGCACGGCGCATACGGTGATGCGCGGGTCGGGGCTCATGTAACCGTCCCGGGTGAGCAGCACCGCCTCGCCAAAGTGAACCCGGTCGAGGCAGCGTTGCATCGCGTAGAGTGCAAGATCCGGGTGGCGGGTATCGAGGCAGATCAGGCTGATCCGCGGCAGTTCAAGCATGGGCGGGCAGCCTGCGGCGGCGTCGGAAGACGTAAAAACCGGAGCTTAGCGCAAACCGGAAGGGCCTGTCCCGGGCGATTCGGGCAAAATAGCGATCCTTGTGCAAACCGACACCACCGTCATTTTCTTCAGTCCTGTCTTTTGAAGCCGAATCCCTCTCTTCCCCGCACTGTTGTCGTTCATCACCGTAGCGGTATCGGCGATCTGATCTGGCATATTCCCTATTTGCGCGCCATTGCGGCGGCGAGCCGGGATGGCAAGGTCAGTCTTATCGCCAGGCCTTCCTGCCGGGCGGCCGAGGTGCTGGCTGCGGAAAGCTGCATTGACGAAATCATCGATTTCGACCGCCGGCCCCGCTCTGTCGAACAGCGCCGCGGCCGCCATGAGGGTTTCTCGGCCCAGCGGGCCTTTGTACGTGAGTTGCAGGCCCGGCAGTTCGGGCGGATCTACATTTTTTCCGGACGCCCGCGCTATGCATTGCTGGCCATGCTGGCCGGCATCCCGGAACGGGCTGGTTTCGGTTTCTCGGCCATCGAGCGTCTGTTTCTCAACCTTCCGCCCTATATTCAGCGCCATCGGGGCGCGGGTAACTGGGTTTATCCGGAGGTCACCGACTTCTGCATCACGCATGGTCTGGTTAGTGGACCCGTTGTGCCACAGATGGAAGTGCTGGCGTCCGAGTTGCTTGTGGCGGAACAAGACCTGGCCGGGCTGACGGGCCCCCGCTACGCCTTCTCGATTGGCACATCCAAACCGCGCAACGATTGGGGCAGCGCAAATTTTGCCGCTCTTGCCGCCTGTCTGGCTGAGCGCGGTTGCAGCATCGTACTGCTCGGCGGAGAGGCCGAACGGGCTGCTGCTGCGGCCATCGTTGCCGCACTGCCCGCCCGCTGGCAGGCGCGTGTGATGGTGGCCGCACAGGCGTCCATCCAGCGCTCCGCAGCCCTGCTGCGGCATTGTGATTACTGTGTGGGCAACGACACCGGTGCCCTCAACATGGCCCTCGCCAATGGCGTTCCGTCCCTCGGCCTGTTCGGCGCCAGCCAGCCTCTGACTCACGACCCACGCCTGCAGGCCTTGAGTGCCCGCGGGATGGATGCCATCTTGCCGGCGACCGTGGTGGCCCGGCTTGTTACCCTGGGCGCCCCGGGTTTTGATTCCGGCACTTGAATGAATCCGCGCTTTTCCGTCGTCATCCCCTTGTATAACAAGGCTTCCCACATCCAGCGGGCGCTTGATTCGGTGCTCGCCCAGACCCTTGGCGACTTCGAACTCATCGTGATCAACGATGGCTCATCCGACGGGGGCGAGCGGGTTGTCGGGGCTTGCTCGGATCCGCGGGTACGCCTTGTGAACCAGCAGAACCAGGGGGTCTCGGCGGCTCGTAACAAGGGCGTTGTTCAAGCAAGCGCACCCCATGTGGCTTTCCTCGATGCAGACGATGCGTGGCAGCCGGGCTTCCTGGCCGAGATCGCGCGGCTGATCGCTGCGTCACCCGATTCAGCGCTTTTTGCCACCGCCTACGAAATGCTCTCTCCAGACGGCAAGACACGGGATTACAGCGCCGCTGCAGTCGGCCCGGCGCTGTCGTCCGGTGTCTTCCTCGACTACCTCGACTGCGTCGGTCGCGATACCTACCCGTTCTATACCAGCTCGGCTTGCGTGAACAGGGCCGCCTTCCTCGATTGCGGCGGTTTCGACCGGAGCCTGCAGATCGGCGAGGACGTGGTCATGTGGCTGGCCCTGTCCCTGCGGGTGCCGGCCTGTTTCAGCCCGATGGTCGGCGCTACCTACCATCGGGACGCTGAAAACCGGGCCATGAACCAGTCCGGGCGCTCCGAAAAAATCCTCTCATACGTGCGCACGCTGGTGGCGACTTGCCGCAGCGCGCCGCTTTCCACCAAGCAGGCCGACGATTTCAAGGGTCTGATTTCCTTTAACCTGTACCGTAGCTGCGTGGGCTTCATGCGCAGTGGCGAAACGGCCCGGGCGAAGCAGATCATGGCTGAGTTCGATGCGTTCCTGCTGCCCCGGCAGCGGAGCAAGTTGTTGCGCAAGGCCTTCAAATACACTCTACTCGGCCCCTTCCTGCGTGCCCGGCGTGGCTGACCGCTGACATCAATCCTTTTCCGACCAGGACGAAGTGAAGAATGATCATAGTGAAGCTCAAGGGCGGGCTGGGTAACCAGCTTTTCCAGTACGCCACCGGTCGGGCGCTTGCCGAGCGCACCGGGATGACCCTCAAGCTGGATGTGTCGAGCTACCAGTCGGACGCCCTGCGTAATTATCGGTTGCGCGCCTACCCGGTCGTGGACAAGTTCGCCACGGCGGAAGAGATCGAATGCCTGAATCCGTCGAAGGCGCATTACGCGCGCTGGACGGCAAGCCGTATCCGCAATGCGCTAAAGCCTTATTACGGCCGGTCCTATCTGAAGGAGCGCGGTTTTCCCTTCGATCCGGCCATCCTGCAGGTACGCCAGCCGGTCTACCTGAACGGCTACTGGCAGAGCGAGAAGTACTTTGCCGATATTGCCGACGTGCTGGTGCGGGAGTTCACGCCCGCATCGCCCCTGAGCCCGGAGAACGAGGCGCTGGTCGTGCGCATGGCCGCGTCGTCCTCGGTGAGCCTGCATATCCGCCGGGGCGACTATGTCGCCAGTCCGGAAGCCCTGCGGGTGCATGGTGTCGTACCCCTCGACTACTATCGACAGGCAATGTCCCTGATGGCGGGGCGGGTGCCGGGGCCGCACTTCTTCATCTTCTCGGACGACATGGCCTGGGTGCAGGAAAACCTGAGCGCCGATCACCCGATGACTTTCGTGGGCAGCGAGCGATCAAACCAGGACTACGATGATCTTCGCCTGATGAGCTGTTGCCGGCATCACATCACTGCCAACAGCTCGTTCAGCTGGTGGGGCGCATGGCTGAATCGCCGGCCCGACAAGATCGTGGTGGCGCCCCAAAAATGGTTTGCCGCGCCAATCGATACCCGGGACCTGATTCCTGCAGGGTGGATTCGCGTTTAACGGCTTAGCAATTTGCGGAGCCACAGGAATGACGGCCTGCGCTCCCATTTCTCGAAACTGAGGAAATCGTATTTGCGGGACAAGGCCAGCGCCTTTCGGTCGGTCAATAGCGTGATGTCGCCGACCAGCCGGTTACCGAAGCGCCACCACCTGGCAGATGAAAACGCTATTTCCTGCGGATGGTGATGGGCAATATAGGTGCCCATTGTTTCGTATTCGCTGAAACCGGAGTCCTGGCTGAAATCGATGCGGGAAATAATGGCCTCGTACCATGCCGAGTTGTATCTCTGTTCCAGTTCGTCGCACAGTTCATTGAGCCAGCGGACGCGCAGGGGAAAGCACTGGGCAATGAAGGAAAAGTCCACTTTCCTTTCGAGGCCGAGCAGATCGCGGATCAGCTTGAAATAAGGAAGGTGGTGTTCGCTGCCCTTGTAATAAAGAACCCGGCCGGCCTCGTCAATAAAGTGCAGGGGTTTCAGCGGAACGGTGTCGGCATCCCAGATAAGAACTACAGCGTCGGGCTCGGCTGCCCGGGCGGCGGCAATCTTGATGAATTGCTGCAGATACCAGCCTCTGCGTGCCATTCTTTCGGGGGGTATGACCGCGTTGAGGCGCCTGACTATGTCGCCAAGGTAGCGTGATTCAGGCAGAACCTCGATGGCGGACGGCGTTATTTCGCGGAAGCGCTCAAGCTCGTTGTCCGGAACGAGGAGCTTATAATGGCGGGCGGAGATGTTCCGGACGATGCGGGTGGCTGCTTTTTCCCATGTGGGGGCGTCCCCCCAGCTGCATACACAGATGACTTCCGATATTCCGGCTTCTTGATCTGGCATTGTCTATTCTGTCCCGTTTTTCAGATCGACCGGCCGGGAGTGGGGAGTGGCTATTAAGGTTTGCCATTTTACATTGCATCAGTAAAGGTACCGAAGATGGGAATCAAAAAAGCACTCATAACCGGCGTGACCGGACAGGACGGTTCCTACCTGACCGAACTCCTCCTTGAAAAGGGCTACGAAGTCCACGGCATCAAGCGCCGGGCCTCGTCGCTGAATACCCAGCGGGTCGATCACATCTACCAGGATCCCCACGTCGAGAACCAGCGCTTCGTGCTGCATTATGGTGACCTGACCGACAGTTCCAACCTGACCCGCATCCTTCAGCAGGTGCAGCCCGACGAGGTCTACAACCTGGGCGCCCAGTCCCACGTGGCCGTCAGTTTCGAGGCGCCCGAGTACACCGCCGACGTGGATGCCGTGGGTACCCTGCGTTTGCTCGAAGCGATCCGCCT
>APMI01032521.1_pt1 | contig 10104 bp, 6 predicted proteins | sample 667938 | NCBI WGS metagenome assembly APMI01 (sample SAMN01084076, study PRJNA167559) | wastewater metagenome | biome: Wastewater | place: Denmark: Ejby Moelle, Odense | collected 2011-11-28
TGCGGCGGCGCTGGCCCCGCTGCAGGCCGATCTGGGGGAGGCGGCCTCGTCGCATATCGCCGATGTGCGCGATGCCGTCGCGCTGGCGGCGGCGCTCGGCGATTTCTGCGGACAGGATGCGCTGGGTGTGCTGTTCAACTGCGCAGGCATCCTCGAGATGCGCGAATTCGCCGATACTCCGCTCGATCGGCTGCACGCGCTGGTCGACGTCAATGTCAAAGGGGTGATCAACGGCATCCACGCCGCCTTGCCCTATCTGCGCCGCGCGGCGGATGCGCGGATCGTCACCATGTCATCCGCGTCGGCGGTTTATGGCGTGCCGGAGGAGGCGGTCTATTCGGCGAGCAAATTTGCCGTGCGCGGATTGACCGAGGGGCTCAATATCGAGCTTGAGCGCGACGATATCTGGGTGTGCGACGTGATGGTCAGCTATGTCGCGACCCCGATGGTCACCGCCGCCGAGCATCAGGCGAAATCGGTCGAGATCGTCGGCGTCAACGTCAAGCCGGCGCAAGTCGCCGAGACCGTGTTCGCCGCGGTCGAGGGGCGCAAGGTGCATTGGTTTGTCACCGAGAGCGATGCGGGGTCCGCACAGGCCTTCGAAGCGACCGAATGGGAAAAGCGCCGCGACTTGATGAAGCGCGCCTCCGGATTCTGAAAGACAGGCGTTGCGGCGGCCACGGCAGCGCGTCGAGGAAAAGTATTCAAATTCACTGATTTAATGAGGGTAGGCGAGGGGTTAAACGCCCGAGCTAACCGTTAAACCCGCGTATGGTTACGGCGTTACGCCGCTCAGCCCGCGGCGCGGATCTGGGTCGCGCGATCGGCGAGTTGTGCCGCCGCGCCCTCAAGGCCGTAGAAGGCGAAGGGGTTGAGAAACTGGCGGCCCCAGAACAACGACCGGTCGACCGGCCCCAGATCGGCCTCGTCGCACAGGGGATGCCAATGCGCGGCGATCGTTTCGAGCTGATGCCCGACGATCGCGATCGCCTGTTCGGGCGAGAGATGGAAGTCGCTCGCCGCGGCGAGGCAGGTGGCGATCTGGCTCGAGCGTTGCTGGTCGATGATCAGCATCGCCTGACTGGCCTCCTCGCCGGCGCGCGCCTGTGGGCAGACGTCATAGGCGGGGGTCAGGCTGAGCCGCGTGCCGTCCCAGAAGGCGGCGTGATTGCGCGCATGATCGTCGACATTGCCGACGAGGATGTTGAGCACCAGCCGCGCGAACAACTCGCGCAGCGTCGCATTGGGATCGGTGAAGCGGAAGCGGATGATCTCGGCAAGATCCTGATAGCTGGCATAACGCGCCTGCATCTCGTCCAGCTCGAGCATGGTGAGCGCCGACACCATCGCCTTGCGACGCCAGGCGTTGCCCAGCGGCATGCGATCGAAGCGCTCGACCAGCAGCACGTCCTTGCCCGCGGCATGCGCCAGCCGCACCGGCGCGACCGACAGCCCGGCCAGTTCGGCCAGCCGCATCGCGATATATTCGCCCTTCACGACCGCATAAGTGTCGTTCCCGCTGGAGAATTTGGCGACATATTTGCGCTTCCCGTCGACGATCAGCGCTTTCGGCCGCGCGCCGCCGATCGAGCTGCCGTGGTGCAGCGCCTGATCGAGTTCGAAGGTGAGGGGAAGGTTCTTCTCGACCCGTTCGGCGGAGGCGAGCAATTCCTCAAGGCTGGCATGGCCGCCGCCACGCGTGACGTAATCGGTCGCCGACGTCTGGAAATCGAGCGCGCCGATCCGGTCCGACCCGGATTCGAGCAGGAAGACGAGTTCGTCGAGTTCGAGCCCTTCGAGCGCCTCGCCCTTCACCCCGAAGGTCTTGTTGAGGATGACGCGGCGCCCCCAGGCATCGGGTGCGCTGTCGCGGATCGCGCTCGCCATCGTGAGATTGCCGAGCGGCCCGATCGGGCCGGGTTCGAGCGGCAATTCGGGCAGATAGAGCGGGATCGCATTGTCGCGCTCGCGATAGGAGCGGCCGTAGACGAACTGGATGCGTTCGCCGTCCTGCACCAGCCGCCCGGCGACCACCGGCCGGGTCGCCCCGGGCAGCCAGGTCCAGACGAACGCCTCGCGCGGGGCGGGGACGATTTCAGAAGTCATCGCTGACGCTCAACTGGCGCGGGCGAACGCGGGTGGGGAGCAATGCGAGGCGCTTGTTGGTCTCGTCGAGCCGCATCGTGACGCCCTGCGCATCTTCCTCGAACAGTGGGATATTGAGCAAGGCGCAGGCCTCGAACGCGAGCCCCACTTCGACCTTGGGGTCGCCGCCTTCGAGCCGCTGGAGCGTGCCGCGATCGACCCCGAGCCGGTCGGCCAGCTCCTTCGCGGTGATCCGCCGCGCCTTGCGCTCGGCCTCGACCAGCGCGCCGAGCAGCTGGACCGCGGCGATCGTGTAACGGGCATAGCTGCGCTTCTTCGACGCGGGCATTTGCTGGACCCATCCATCGTTAATCGCGTTAATGCGCGATGCAAGCAGCGCTACCCGTTTCGCACGGGTTTGTCAAACAATCTGCGGCATACATCCATCATTAAATGGCTTAACGCTGGATGCATGCCGCATAGATCGCCGATCGGTACTATCTGAGCGGAGGGAGACCATCCATGATCGCGGTCAGCGCCAGCGCGTTTTCGCGCTCCATCGCGCTATGCCCGGCGTTGGTGATGACATAGCTCGCCGGCGTGGACCCGGCATCGCGCAGCGCGGCGACCAGCCGCGACGCCTGGGTCAGCGGGCAGACCAGATCGAACCGCCCGTGGACGATATGCGTCGGGATCGTCGCCAGCGTCGCGGCGTTGCGGACGATATGGTCCGGCGCCAGGAACAAGGCATTGGCGAAGAAATGCGCCTCGATCTGCGCAAAGCACAAGGCGAAGGCCTCCTCGCCGAATTTGCCCTCATCCTGCGTATCTGGGATCGCGTTGGAGATCGTGCCTTCCCACACCGACCAGGCCAGCGCCGCCGCGAGCTGGCGTTGGCGTTCGTCGGCGGTGGCCGGCACCATGTCGAAGATCGCCTTATAGGCCTTCATCACGTCGCCGCGCCCGGCCGGCGCGATCGGGGCGAGGAATGCCGCCCACGCATCAGGATAGCTGACATAGGCGCCCGGCGCGGTGAGGCCGAACGGGTCCTCGGCAAAGCTCGCCGCATTGCCCTGATACATGAAATGCAGGTCTTCCGGCGCGCCGAGGAAGATCCCGCGCAGGATCAGGCTGGCGCAATGCTGCGGATGCGCGATCGCATAGGCCATGGCCAGCGTGCTGCCCCAGCTGCCGCCGAAGACATGCATCTTGCCGGTGATGCCGAGCGCGTCGCGCAGCCGGTTGATATCCTCGACGAGATGTTCGGTGGTGTTGTTGGTCAGCGCCACCGCCGGGCCGGCCGAGGCGACGGTCGGCTCGCTCTTGCCGCAGCCACGCTGGTCGAACAGGATCACGCGATAGCGCGCGGGATCGAAGAACCGCGCCATCACGGGGGCACAGGCGCCGCCGGGGCCGCCGTGGAGGAACATCACCGGCTCGCCGGCCGGATTGCCATATTCCTCCCAATAGAGCTTGTGATCGGGAGCATGATCGACCGGCAACAGCCCGCTGCGACGCGCGACGGCGGCGGGATAGCGCCATTCGTTGTCGATCTTGCTGGTCTGCTGCAGCGCCGAGAAATCCATTCTTGCTATCCTTGCTGGTCGGGGGACGGCCGGTCATGCCGGGTCCGGCCGGTCGTTGTCACGCGCCGATCGCCTGTTCTTCCCAAATCTGGCGATAAATCAGCTGGATCTGCTCCGCCGAGGGGGTGATCGGATTGTTGCCGGGGGAGCCGGAGGCGAGCGCCTGTTCGGCCATCAGCGGCAGCAACGCATCCCAGCGCGCGCGCTCGATGCCATAAGCCGCCGGGGTCGGGACGGCGAGATCGCGGTTGAGCGCCTCCAGCTCGCCGATCAGCCGCGCCACCGCCGCCTGATCGCCTTCGTCGTCCGGCGCGACGCGCATGAAGCGCGCGCAATCGGCATAGCGTTCCAGCGCATGCGGCGCCGAAAAAGCGGTGACGGCCGGGAGCAGCATTGCGTTCGACAGGCCGTGGGGGACATGGAAATGCGCCCCGATCGGCCGGCTCATCCCATGGACCAGCGCGACGCTGGCGTTGGAAAAGGCGATCCCGGCATAGGTCGCGCCGCGCATCATCGCATCGCGCGCGGCACGATCGTCGGGGGCGGCGCAGACGCGGCGCAAATGGGGCGCGAGCAACGCCATCGCTTTCTCGGCGAACAGATCCGAGAAGGCGTTGGCGCGGCGCGAGACATAGGCCTCGATCGCATGGGTCAGCGCGTCGATCCCGGTATCGGCGGTGAGCCGCGCGGGCATGGTCAGGGTGAGATCGGGGTCGACCAGCGCGGCGAGCGGGAGATAGGCGAGCCCGGCGCACAGCATCTTCTCGTCGCTCGCCTCATCGGTGATGATCGTGAAGCGTGTCGCCTCGGAGCCGGTGCCGGCGGTGGTCGGGATGGCGATGATCGGTAGCCCGGGCACGTCCTGGACATGCGGCACCATATAGTCGCGCGAGACGCCGCCGTGCACCGCGAGCACGGCGATTGCCTTGGCGCTGTCGATCGGGCTGCCGCCGCCGAACCCGACGACGCAATCATGATCGCCCAGCGCGAGAAAGGATCGTGCCAGCTCGATCGACGCCGCGGTCGGCTCGGGCACGGTATCGGCAAAGACGCGGGCGGCGATGCCGGCGCCCGCCAGCGCGGTGACGAAGCGATCGGTGACGATCAGCGGCTTCGACAGCCCGAGCGAGCCGAGCACGGCGGGCAATTCGCCCGACGATCCGGCGCCCATGCGCAGGATCCTGGGCAATGCGACGATCGGTGTCATCTTTCCTCCCGCGCCTACTTTATGACGGTGCGGGAGCATGTAGCGAGGCGCGGGCCGATCGCAAATGCCGCGCGACACGGAAAAGGCGGCCGCGGCATTGCTGCCGTCGGCCGCCTTCCTTCCCGTTCGATCCGATCAATAAGCGGCAGAGAAGGTGAGGAACCACTGGCGCGGCGCGATCGGATAGGCCGAATAGCTGTTGGTCGCCGAGCCGATCGACAGGCTCGATACGCCCTTCTTGTCGGTCAGATTGGTGACGTTGAGCGCAACCTCCGCCTTGCGCAGCGGCAGGACGTTCTCCGGCACCTTGGCGGCGAGGCGCAGCGAGGTGAGGAAATAGGAGGGCACGCTGGCATCGTTGGTGAAGGTGCTGAAGCGGCGGCCGACGAAATCGCCGATCACCTGCAGCTCGAACGGGCCGCCGGCCAACGTCGCGACGGTCTTGTTCATCCATTTCGGCGTGCCGGGCAATTGCTTGCCGCAGGTCGGCACGACGCCGTTGGTGACGAGATAGCCGCCGATGCACGATCCGGTGGCAGCGCCGATCCCGGTCGCGGCCGAGGTATAGTCGCTCTGATATTTGGACAGATTGTACGAGGTGGCGTTGTAGAGCGTGAAGGTGCGGCCGAACCGCAGCGTGAAGGCGGCGTCGACGCCGTCGGTCTTCACATCGCCAACGTTGACGAGGATCGAGGTGCCGCCGGTGATGCCGCTGCCCGCGATCCCGCCCGGATTGGTCGAAATCGCCAGCAGGCGGTTGTTGAACGCGACGTGATAATAATTGATCTGCGCTTCGAGCCCGATATCGTTCCCGAAGTTGCGCCGCGAGCGCAGGCCGCCTTCATAGGTCCAGCTGCTCTCGGGCTTGCCCTGCTGGGCGAAGGCATCGAACGCTGCCTGGCTGCCGGTGAACCACGGGCCGCCACCGCCGGCCAGATAGGCCTGATACTGGCGCAAATTCTTCTGGACGTTGAAATAGACCTGTTCGTGGCCGTTGACGTCATAGGTCGCGCCGAACGCCGGCAGGAACCAGCGCAACGTGTTGATCCGCCCCTGCGGCAACCCGCCGGCAAGGCCCGACAGCGAGCCTGCCTTGGGCTGGACCGGGAACCAGCCATTGGCCCATTGCGCGCTGGTCTTGAACCCGGCCTGGACGAGCAGCTTCTCGGTCGCCTGCCAGCTGTCCTGGATATGGAGCTGGAGCTGGTTGATCCGCGCTTCGCCCTGATATTGCGTGAACAGCGGCGCGGCGGCATCGAGCGGGCGGATATAGGGGGTGCTGGACGCGGGGTTGTTGACGTCGACGCCATACCAGCGGCGCCATTGCGTCGTGCTATTATGCTCGAACCAGCCGCCCAGCTCGATCTTGTGGTGGCCGATATCGGCGTTGAGCGCGGAGATCACGCCGCCGCGATCGATGCGATATTCGGTGGTGCGGGTGATCAGCCCCGACCCGCCGGTCGCCGCGACCAGCGCAGCGCCGGCCGCAGCCGCCTGCGCATTGGTCAACGCGGTGCAGGCGGTGGGGCGGACGCCGTTGGCGTTGCCGCCGAAGCGGCAATTGCTCGGCAGGGTCGCATAATTGGGGTCGAGATAGGGCTGGGCGGTGGTGATCGACTGGCCGAGCGGCCCGGCGACGACGCCGGCGCCGTCATTGTGGTGATAATAGCCGGTGGTCGACCAGGTGATGCGATCCGACAGATGCGCGTCATAGCGGATGTAGCCGAGATAATCGGTGCGCTGCGCATCCGAATAATAATTGCGGTAGTTGCTGCCTTCTGCCGCCGGGGAATTGCCGAGCGGGCTGAGATAGGACGTGCGATAGGCGCCGAAGTCCGGGTAGAAGAACGGCTTGGTATAGGGCGTGTAGAGCTGGACCGGGGTCGCTGTGCCGCCCGCCGAGGGCTTGAAGAAGACCGTCGCATCCTCGTTCGGCTGCGTCATGTCGTTATAGTCGAAATAGAGTGTCAGCTTGCCGCGTGCGCCGTCGTGGACGAATTTGGCATTGGCCTGATAGCCGCCCTGATTGCCGTTGAAATCCCATGCGCGGGCATGCTGGCGCGCGGCGGAGATATAGGCCGAATTGCTGCCGTCGGCGCCGAACGCGCCGCTGTCGAGGCGGATGAAGGTACGCGAGGTGCCGTAGCTGCCGACGGTTTGCGCGCCCTGCACGCCCATCTTCTTGAGCGGGTTTGACGAGAAGGTTTCGACCGTGCCGCCGAGGTTGCTGTTCGACGCGGTGGCGAGATCGCCCGCGCCGGTCGCCACGACGACGCGGCCGACGTTTTCCGAAATCACCGCGCGCTGCGGGGCAAGGCCGTTGTAATTGCCGTAGCTCTGATCGCCCAGCGGAATGCCGTCCATCGTATAGCCGAGCTGGTTGGCGGCGAACCCGTGGATGAAGATCTGTGCGTTCTGCTCGTTATACCCCCAGGGGTCGGCGGTGATGTAGAGCACGCCCGGCAAGGTCTGGACCGCTTTCAGCGGCGAGACGCCGGGCAGGATCTTCTGGATTTCGACCTGCGGGATCGCGGTTGCCGAGCGGGTCGATTTGGCGGTGATGACGATCGTCGAGCCATCGTCGTCCGCGGCCGTGTTCGCCGCTGCGTCGGCCTGGCTGGTGCCGGCAGCGTCGGTCTGGGCGAGGGCGGTATTGGCGAAGAAAAGCGCGCTGGCGAGCGCGAACAGGCTGGACGTGGAACGGATCACGGCGGTCCCTTTTTTATGATCGTTGCTGCGGCGCAGAACGAGGCGCCTGTGGACCCGGCGCGTGCAATTCTCGTGACTATTCTATTGCGGTGCGATGACAGTGGACACGCCGATACGGGCGCGCATCCCGTTCACGTGGCAGATCGCGAAAGCAGAGCGCGGATTTTCGCCGTCACGACTGCAGCAATGTGCAATATCAGGACGGTCAACGCCCGATCCGCGTAATATTTGACCGATGCAAATCGGCCGCTTGCCAGCCAAGTAGAATATTGTTACACGGCCGGCGCATCCCAACGCGAAGAAAGGAGGGCACAGATGATCATTTCGACCACAATTTGCCCTCTCGGCGGGTATCGAACCACCGGGCATCGCCGGCATTAGGTTCTGAAGCCTCCCGATCCGGGTTCCCGCCCGATCGTTCCTGACATTCATCGCATTGGAGACGGCGCCTGCGCGCCGGTTCACGACATGGCATTAACACGCGCCAAGGGCCGTGCGGATTCGATCCGTCGCGTGCTTGCATTCACCTTCCGTCACTGGGCCGGGCAACGCGGTCGCGCGATCTTTATCGCGTCGTTCATTACCGCCGCGACGGTCACCGAGATTTTCGTGCCGCTCTTCGCCGGGCGGCTGATCGACGCGCTCGCCGCCAACAAACGCGACGGCGCCTTGCTGCTGTTCGCGGCGATGGCTTCGCTCGGCCTTGCGATGGTCGCGCTCCGCCACGTTGCCTGGGCGGGGATCGTGCCCTTCACCTTGCGCATTATGCGCGCGGTGACCCACGATGCCTTTCATCGCGTTCAACGCTTCTCGACCGACTGGCACGCCAATAGCTTCGCCGGCTCCACCGTGCGCAAGATCACCCGCGGCATGTGGGCATTCGACACGCTCAACGACGTGCTTCTGCTCCAGTTGCTGCCCTCGACCGTCGTGTTGCTCGGCACGATGTTGTTGCTGGGCTGGCACTGGCCGATCCTCGGCGTGGTGATGGGGGTCGGCGCGGCCGCTTATGTCACGATGACCGTGGTGCTCGCGACGCGCTGGGCGGCGCCGGCCTCGACGCTGTCGAACGCGTGGGATACCAAATTGGGCGGGCTGCTGTCCGATGCGATCGGCTCCAACGCGGTGGTCAAGGCATTCGGCGCGGAGGATCGCGAGGAGGGGCGCGTCGACCGGCTGCTCGCCAAATGGGCGAAGCGGACGCGGCGGACGTGGATGCGCTACACCTGGTCGGGCAGCGGGCAGCTCCTCGTGCTATGGGGCATCCGCAGCGCGATCACCGGCTCGGCTTTGTGGCTGTGGTGGCGCGGGGCGGCGACGCCGGGCGATGTCACTTATGTGCTCGCCAGCTATTTCGTCGTCCACGGTTATCTGTCCGATATCGGGTTCCACATCCACCACCTGCAGCGCTCGGTGAACGAGATGGAGGAACTGGTCGACCTGCACGATCAGCCGCTCGGGATCGAGGATCGCGGTGATGCGGCGCCGATCCGCATCGATGCGGGCGAGGTGCGCTTCGAAGACGTCACCTTCCGCTATGGCGGGCATGAGACGCCGCTCTACGAGCATCTCGATCTGGTGATCCGCGGCGGCGAGCGTGTCGGCCTCGTCGGGCATTCGGGATCGGGCAAGACGACTTTCGTCAAGCTCGTCCAGCGGCTCTACGATGTCAGCGAGGGCCGGGTGACGATCGACGGTCAGGATGTGTCGCATGCCACGCAGCAATCGCTGCGCCGGCAGATCGCGATCGTGCAGCAGGAGCCGATCCTGTTCCACCGCAGCCTCGCCGACAATATCGCCTACGCCCGCCCGGAGGCGAGCCAGAGCGAGATCGAGGCGGCGGCGCGGCTGGCCAATGCGCATGACTTCATCGTCAAGCTGCCGCGTGGCTATGCCACGTTGGTCGGCGAGCGCGGGGTCAAGCTGTCGGGCGGCGAGCGTCAGCGTGTCGCGCTGGCCCGCGCCTTCCTGGCGGACGCGCCGATCCTCATTCTCGACGAGGCGACCTCCAGCCTCGATTCGGAGAGCGAGGCGCTGATCCAGCAGGCGATGGACCGGCTGATGAAGGGCCGCACCGCGATCGTCATCGCGCACCGGCTCTCAACGGTGCGCACGCTCGATCGCATTCTGGTGTTCGATCAGGGGCGGATCATCGAGGACGGCGATCATGCCGCGTTGCTGGCCAATGCCGACGGCCAGTATCGCCGGCTGTTCGACCGGCAATCGGGCAATATCGTCGACGATGCGCCCGAACTGGCCGATGCCTGACGCGCGGGGATCGGGTGCCGTCGCGCGGCGCCCGGTCCTCAGGCCGGCACCAGCGCCTGCAGCCGCCACCGGCCGTTGAACGACAGCCTGAGCTGCGACAGCGGCGCGATATCGATCGCCAGCGTCGCGGGCAGCGGCAGCGACAATGCATGGGCGAGCGCCGCGCGGATCGTCATCGCGTGGGTGATCGCACAGCGCGGCGCGTCGACGGTGTCAATCGCGTCGAGCCACTGGCCGATCCGCCGCTGG
>APMI01003963.1_pt1 | contig 10103 bp, 8 predicted proteins | sample 667938 | NCBI WGS metagenome assembly APMI01 (sample SAMN01084076, study PRJNA167559) | wastewater metagenome | biome: Wastewater | place: Denmark: Ejby Moelle, Odense | collected 2011-11-28
CCCACCCGGCGCCTGCCGCGAAAGGCACGCGCGCCTGCACGACCACGCCCGGGCGCAGTTGGTTGGCGCCGCGCGTCACACGAGCGCGCAGCGTCTGTGTCTGCGCATCGCCGACCAGCGCGCCTACCGACAGGGCCACCGCCGTCACCTCGCGGCCAACCACCGTGATCTCGCCACCGCGCGGCACCGTGACGCCCGGCGCCACCTGCACCTCCAGCCACAACTCGCGCAGGTTGGCGATGCGCAGCAGCGGGTCGGCCTCCTTCACGCGCTGGCCGAGCTTGGCGTCTAGTGAGACGACAAGGCCATCGCTGCGGGCACGTACGGTCAGCGTGTCATCGAGCTTGCCGCTGGCCGCTGCGCGGCGGACCGAAGCGACATCAGCGCCAGCTAGGCGGAGCGCAGCCTGTGCCTGGCGCACGGCGGCATCGGAACCCGACTGGGCCGCCTGTGCCTCCTGCACACGGCGCTCGGGAATGATGCCTTCGGCGAACAGCTGCTTCTCTCTGTCCGAGGCCTGACGTGCCAGCTTGGCACGCGAGTCGGCCTCCATCAATTTGAGCTGCAGTTCGCCGTACGCGGGGCTGGCCATGCGCAGCAGCGGCTGGCCAGTCTTGACGACGTCCTGCGGGTTGACGAGCAGCCGGTCGATGACGCCGTCCACCGGCGCGCTGACCATGACGTCCTGGTTGGGCGGCAGCACGACGCGCGCGGGTGAGGCCAGGCCAGCGATTGCCGCCGGTTGGTCCAGCTTGCGCACGGTGACGTCCAAGGCCTGCATCTGCGCAGGTGAAACGGCAAACTCAGCAGTGGGTGCCGCAGCCAACGCGGCCAGCGGCTGGCCAGCACTCAGGGCTGCGCCAGCGAGGACAGACGCGAGAACGCGTGCCCGAGGGATTCGAAACATGAGGGAACTCCACAGCGGCCGCCAGGTGCTGGCGGCGTAGAAACCGATACCGCGCGGGGCGGCACCAGGAGCGGTTCAGCTGTGAAGAACGGGGGGCGCGCGCCCCTCAGGCCGCCAGGACCGTCGGCTTGGGACGGCAATGTGGTCTACCCCTGCGGCCCAGGGCGCCGCACTGATGGCAGGCGGCGAGGTGTGCGGTTGCAGGCGCGTAACGATGGAGACAATGAACGCCAGGCTTGGCGTGGACATGCCTTCACGTTCTGCCGACCGCAGCGCAGCAATGGAATGCCCGACGCCCGGATGCGCCTGCCCTTCCGCATGGGAGATGTGGTCTGAATCCACATCGTCGCTGCCGCCGTCTGCATGGGCGGCCGCATGTCCACTGAACATGTCGGGACCCATGTCATGCGCGTGCGCGTGCAGCGGCGCACTGAGCAAGTCGAAGGCCATGAGCATCAGCACCAACCAGCGCACGAACAGCGCCGTCCTGGGGACGGGCTGTAGGGCGGTTGTGATGCGTTGGTTCATGGACTGCTGACTACTTCAGATACGTTCTCAAAATGGAGACAACTTCCTCGATTTCCTCGTGGCGTTTCTCGGAGGTGATGCCCTCGGCCCCTACATGCTCACGAAGATGACCTTCCAGAACCTCGGTCATCAAGCCATTGACGGCACCGCGGATCGCGGCAATCTGCTGCAGCACCTTGCCACAGTCCACGTCCAGATCAGCAACAAGAACGCGCTCCAGCGCTTCGGCCTGGCCCTTGATGCGACGAACTCGCGCCAACAAGCTCCTTTGACCGCTGACAGTGTGGGGCATGATTCTGATAATAGCAAGGTACTGGCGGGGGTACCCGAATGAAGAGTACGAGGCTAGCTCACGCCGGCCTCTGCTCGGCCAAGTCGAGATGCACCTCGACCGTATTGCAACCTGTCCGTTGCAACACCTACTCACCATCGAGGCATGGGATCTGTCGTAAACAGACACGGGCAAGAACACGCCAAGTCACCTAGACCATCATCTCCATCATCAGCAGCACCAGAAATCCGACGAAGAACATCGAAGTCAGCAGCGGCGTCTCGTCGACTTCATGTGCCTCGGTCAGCAACTCTTCCGTGACCAGGTAGAGCAGTGCGGCCACACCGAACGACAGTACGGTGTCCATCACCAGAGGACTTGCGCCAGCCAGAACGTACGCCCCGACGCTCGCGCCGATAAGCAGGAGCGCGGCGAAAGTTGCCGTCGTCGCCAGCACGCGAGCGCGTCCCTTCGGCCCGTCCATCGCCGCGGCCGTGGCGACGCCCAGGAACAGCACCTCCAAGGTCATAGCAATGGTGACCAACAAGCCCTGACGCTCCCCGATCGCAAAGCTCACCCCGATCAGCAGGCCATCCAAAGCGATGTCCAACCCGGATGCCAGCAGCAGGCTCGTCGGCGCGCCGGCTTCCTTGCCTTCCGACCGGGCTTCTAGCCTGCGTGACAACGCCTTCAGCAGCAACATGGTCATCACACCGAGCGCGAACCCGCCCAAAGTAGCCCAAGGCAAACGCCGGTGGACGACGTCAGGCAGGAGCTCCGTGGCCAGCGCCGCAAACAAGACGCCGGCGGCGAGGTGCTGAACTCCGCTGCGCACCCGAGGGCCTGGGGTGCGCACCGCAGCGATGGCGCCGCCGGCGACCACGGCGAATGCCGGGATGGCTGCGAAGCCGAGCACACCGATCAAGGAGACAACGTTCATACGGGCCGCCCGACTTGCCAGACCAGTGGGATCACCAACCGCGTCGTCACGATGGCAACTGGGTGTTCGGCAGTTCGGAGAACAGCACTGGCTTGCCGATGTGCACCGTCTCCCCGTCGACCTGCGCTTGCACGCCCCGGCCGGTGATGCTCTTCACGTCGGCGGACTGCATCGCCTTGGCGTTCTCACCCAGGCGCTCCCGTGCCCCGGTGACGATCGCCGATGCCAGCGGATGGTCGCTGTGCTGCTCCACAGCCAGGGCAATCGACAGCAACTCTTCCTCGGTGGCACCTTGGGCAGCGACGACATCGGTCAGCCTGGGCTTCCCCTCAGTCAGCGTGCCTGTCTTGTCAAACGCAATCGATGTCAGTGTGCCCAAGTTCTCCAGCGGGCCGCCTCCCTTGACAAGTACCCCCCCGCGCGCGGCGCGCGCCACGCCGCTCAGCACCGCGCTCGGCACTGAAATCGCAAGCGCGCACGGACTCGCGGCCACCAGGACCGCCATGGCGCGGTAGAAGGTCTTGGCAAAGGGTTCGTCGATGACAAGGCCTGCGAACAGCAGGAGCACGACCAGGCCAGCTAAAGCAGCGTCGGCCGCTTCACGGCGAAACCCACGTTGGCCAGCGATCTCCAGAGTCTGGGACAGGCCGGCGCTCCACTCCTTGCGGCGCTCGTCGCTCTGTGCCGCCAGCGGCACGGAGCGGCGAGTCTGCTCCACGCTAAGTTGTGGGTTGTTGAACAGCAGCGCGTTGGCATCGGTCCGCACGCCTTCGGCGGCAGCCAACTGCGCCTGCTTGGCGTGCAAGGTCGGATTGGCAGTCTCTGCCAGGCTCAGTGCCTCGGACAGGGTCAGGCGCTGGGCGGCAGCTACGCCACCTCCGAACGAACCGGCCTGAGTTGGGCCCTGTGCTGTACTGGTGGCCTGTGCCCATGCCGCCGGGGGCATGAAAGTGGTGGATGCAGCGCCCAAGGTGGCGCATGACATCCCAATGGCATAAGCCAGCGTCTTCGATCGCATCGAACTCTCGTCGTTGTAGGAAACAACAAACCGGAAGAATTCGGCGAGAGGTCGGCTTTACGCGATAGGTTGGGTGCGTGAGGGACGGTCTCGCCGAATTAAACGGCGAGAGCCCAGTTGGGGCGTTCAATCGAGTACGGGATATCCGGCGAGTGCTCGCTGACAGGCGCCGCGCACAGCGCCTCAACAGAATCGAAGGCAAACCCGATGGCGCTGAGCATCACGGGAGACGCGCAGCCCATGTGGCAACCGATGCAGTCTGCATCGTCAGCAGCGACAGTCTTCTTGTCGGTGGACGTTTCTCCGGACGTCTTGAGCACCTTGCCTTGGTGCTGGTGCTCATGATGGCCGAAATGTTTCGCAGACGTCCCTTGTTCGTGCTGGCAGTAGCTCGCCGCAGCGCCCCAGACGAACTGGAACGGCAGGAGCGTGAGCAGGAAGATGACGATGAAGCGACGCACGTCGTGGATGCTATCAGGACCGTGTCAACAATTGCCCGGGGCACCGGTGTCATCGGGTAATGGCTGGCCACGCACAGAGCCACCGCCCGAGCTCGGGGCCAAGGAGGTCTCTAGCTGGCGGCCCAGCGCGCTACGTCAGTGCCTGAATGGGCACCCGCACCGGCAGGTCATGGCGTACCCAATTGGTGGCCGCCAACGCTCGCATTCCTTGGGCGTGGATCTCGGTATCGCCGTCGAGCGACCGCAGCGTGCAAAGGATGTAGACGGTCAAACCCTCAGCCATCGCCGGCTCGAACTCGCGCAAGAACATCCGCGCCTGCAATGCCCACGTGTCACCGGACACGCCGTTCGGAAACGACTTCCGGTGGACTTTGACCGGAGCCCACTTGCCGCCGTGCTCGACCTGCGCCGCTTCGTACCCATCGGTACCGTCCTCGCCCTTGAGAGGCACCTTGCTGTGGATGCTGTCCCCGTCCAAGGTTCCAAAGCTCAGCTCCACGTTGGCGCGGACGTACTCGGCGCCTGTATTGCCATCCAGAGGAGGCGCGTAGACGGCCGTGATGATGACCTCGCCGCGGAACTTGCCATCACGCAGCAGACCAGATGGAATCGGGTATGGCGCCTTGCGCCAGCGAATCGACGGCACTACGCGCGATTCGAAGATGAGCGTGAAGCTGTCCGCCCGGTCGTACAGGGCCGCTGTCACGTCCCTCGGGAGTCCAGTGCCGTAGTAGCGCCGTTCCCGCGGCGTGTACGCCGGCGACGACAACTGCGCAGCGTGGATCATGAGTGCCTTAACCATCGCCGGACTTGCCGTCAGGCCGGTGCCGCCATCGATGGCTTGCCACGCGTGAGCGGCCATGCTCGCCGCAATCGGCGCCGCGAAGCTGGTTCCGAAGTTGCGAGTCTGCGTGTTTCCTGCTGTGAGGACCGCGACGCTGGAAGCTCCCGTGGCCCAGGGCGCATGCACCCCGCCACCGACGTGGACGATGTCAGGCTTGGGTGTGAAGACAGGCCCTGGCCCGCGGCGGCTGTAGGCTGCGGGCTCCCCCGGCTCGTTCAAAGCGTCGGCGGCACCGGCGTGGCAGACCGACCCCACGGTTAGCGCGCGCACCGATTCCCCGGGAGAGGACACTTGATCTTGCAGCGTCGAAAGGCACGGCCAAGTGCGACGCGGCTCCACCACGTAGTTCCCGGCCGCCACCACAAAGAGCACGTTGAACTGGTCGCTCAGCTGATCGAGCGCTTGCGCGAACTCGCTGAAGGTCTGTTCGTCGCACCCTTGCGGCGAGCCCAACGACAAGTTCCACACCCGAACGTCAGGCCGGCCCCGCACGGCGTCTTCAAGGCGCGTGATCAGGTCGCTGACAAAGCTGCCGTTCGGGCCTGATTCAAGGCCGCACGCGTCATACACCAAGGCACCGACCGGTGGCAGGTCAAGGTGGCCACCGTTCATGCGATGAGCGCCGGCCACCAGCGAGGCCACGTGGGTGCCGTGCTCATGATCGGTATCCGGTGGGAGCACGAAGGTTGTCCTGCCCACGATCCAAGGCGCCAGGTCAGCCGCGGCCGGCCCGGTTCCTGTATCGAAGACGCCGACGGTCGGTAGACCGGCGAGCGGGGGATCCAAGTGAGGACCCACGGGGACTGCAATCGTGCTGGCGGCGGAAGCTGCCGGCTGCAACTGCGGCTCCGGCATCAGGCGACGCAGGCCCGGGAAGCTGAGCAGCGCGTCGAATTTGTCGTCGCCGGCATTGCTGACGTCCAGGAGGCTGGCGTAAAACCAGCCATGCCGTGCCTGGCGGAAGAAGCGGTGCTTCAGTCCGAGATGACCCAGCAGGTTGCGGATGGCCTGGAACAACTGGGCGTTGGCGGCGTCGTTGCCGTACCGAAAGAAACGCAGAAGTGCGCGGCCGCGCTGCTGGACCGCCAGCGTGCCCTCGGGGTTGCGCTGAGCCCGGCCCCAGGATTCGATGCGCTGGATGGCACTCAGGTTCGCGCGGATCTCCTTGATGTCGCGATCAAGGATCACGCTGCGCAGCGCGGTGATGCTCCCGCCGTGGGCGCCGACCAGCATCTCTTCCACGCGCTCGTGGCCAGCAGGCATCAGCCCAGCTTCCTCCACGACCTTGAGCGGTCGGTGGGACTTGGCAATGGCCTCGTGCCGCAGTCGAAGAATCAACGGTGCGAGCGAGTGCGGATAGGCCCGCATCTGCGCTCCCAAACCTTCGGTCGCGCCGTCGAGCGTCGCGGCGAGCGCTTCGCGATAGGCGTCGTCGACCAGCACGAACTCCCTCTTGGGCCCACCGCCCGGCTGCATCCCTTGCAGATCCTGTCGATCAAACATGACCTGCTGGAACGGGCTGTCCGGGCTGGGTTGCAGAACCGGTCGTTGCGCTTCAGCCGGACTGTTTATCGTCCTCCTCGTGGCCATCTGTACCTCCCTCCTGAGTGATGTTGGTGACGTGACGCGTCGACACACCGTAGAGCTTGGCCAGCACGCGCAACGAGAAGATCTTGCGATCCCAACGCCGCAGCCAAGCCATCTCGGCATCCTGCGTGCTCAGTGGCACGCGTTCTATCAGCGCCAGCGTCAACCCAAGGCGCCGAAACACTTCGTCTTCATCGACCTGGTCGCGACCGCTCAGCACGGCGCTGCGCTTGGAGTCCAGGCAGACCTGCTCGATGACCGCGCCCGTCAGCCCGTCAGAGCGCGTGACCAAGGTCTTGAAATTCATGTTCGCCGGCGCGTACGAGTCCAGGAACCGCTGCCAGAGCGTCTCCCGCACCAGATCGTCGGGAAGCGGCATCGGCAGCCTGAAGCTGAAGCGGCGCCAAACCGCTAGGTCGAGCAACTGATCATGGTTGGTCGCGGCCAGCAGGATGGTGCTGTCCGGCAATGCATCCATGTTCTGCAGCAGAGCGATGACGACCCGCTGCAGCTCACCCACGTCTCGCTCGTTGCCACGCGCGCCTGCCAGCGCATCGAACTCGTCGAGGAACAGAACACACGGCCGCTGCTCTGCATATTCGAAAACGCGCCTGAGGTTGCGGCTGGTCTGCCCCAGCAGACTGCTCACCAGCGTGTCGCAACGCACGGTCAGCAGTTGCACGCCGAGCTGCGCGGCCACCCAGCGTGCCAGCTGCGTTTTGCCAGTCCCGGGCGGCCCGTGCATGAGCAGCCGATTCGGCAACGCGGCATTGGCTCGCACCAGGGCGTCATGGTGGCGCACGCTGGACAGGAACTCTTGAACTCGGGACTCGATGGCGCTTGGCAGGACCAACCCGACATCCCGCAGTTCGGGCTGGCTCACGTCGACGGTGTGCAGACGGCTCTCACCATCGACAGGGAGGTTGTTCAACGTGATGCCGTTCTCGGCGCTTTGAGCAGTCGCGAGGGCCGTTGGCGCCCGCGATAGACGCTCGCGAATCTGGCGGGCCTGCTGCCGATTGCCGGTCTCTTCGAGCTTGTCAGCCAATAGGCCGGCGTAGTTCGCAGCCATACTCGCGTTGGCACGCAACGCGCCGTCGAGTATTTTGAGAACTTCCGACAAGTGGTCCACTGTGATCCGGTTTTGAGGGTTGGCGTCGCAGTTTAGGCGTCACTCGATCCGGTTTTGGCAGTGTTTGTGCCGATTTATTAGGGAGGCGTATCGGCCCGAGGGCTGTTCGCCGCGTCCCAACTGACCCGGTGTGACGCGCTGATGGCCGCGTGGCGGGCGTCGTCTTCACCGTGAACGTAGATGCTGGTCGTGCCCAGCGAGGCATGGCCAAGCGTGTCCCGCACATGCCGCAGGTCGATGTCGTTGGCGAGATTCGAGCCCGCTGTGTGCCGGAGCCAATGCGCTGAAGCGGCCTTGAGTTTTTCTGCCTGGGAGTCGCCACGGCCTTCGCTTGACCAGCGCTCTGCCGCCCGTCTGAAGATGTCCTTGATGACGCCATGCACCGCGCTACGCGTGAGTGACTCAGGCCAGGCTGGCGCCGGGTGGCTGGAGAGGCGCCACGCCACGGGGAAGAGGAGTGGCGATGGCTCGCCGTGCGCCGGCAGATCACTCAGTTCCAGCGAGCGGCGGTAGGTCATCAGCTCGACCATCATCTCCGTGCTTGCCGGCACCAGGCGTTCTTTGTCACCTTTGCCAAGCACCTGCAGCCACCAACGCTGCTCGCCCGACTTGGCGTCGGAGCGCATGAAGAAGTCGCCCATGCCATTGCCGACAACCTCTGAAATCCGCAAACCGCCCAGGAAGAGCAGCGTGAAGAGCCAGCGGGCACGGGCATAGACCGCGCGTTGGCGTGGCCTCTCCTGCGGCATGGCCATGATGGTCTGGCGGACGGCATCCCAGAGGTCTGCCTCCAGGAATCGCGTTACGCGCGGTGGTGGCGCCTTGCGCCGGCGACGGCTCAGCGCCATGGGGTTTCCGGCCAGATAGCCAGCTTCGACCAGCCAGGCGAACATCGAGTTCAGGACGATCATCGACTGACGGATGCTCGCTTCCGACAGCGGACCGGCGAACGGTCGCCAACCAGGATCGCGCCGTGGCAGCTTGCGCCCTGGCGCCATCACCCAGCGCTCGGCCGGTGCAGGATTTGCCAGGAAGCGCCGGTACATGAGCAGGTCCTCATGGGCCAGCGATGACAGCGGTTTGGACCGCTCGCCGACGCTCCACAACAGGAGCCGTTCAGCTTCGCGGCGGCTGTTCGCCAGCGTGTTGGCACTGTCAGCGAACCGGGCCAGCCAAGCCAACACCGCCTCCTGATCGGTGGTCGCTGAGATCTGCTGATGACCCGAGCGCGAGCGGTTTGTGCCGTCGCAGCCCGACAGCCCATCCAGCACGACGATTTCGCCAAGCGGGGCGAGTTCGGCTGGCACCAGGGCGCCTGTGGACGCCGGGTTTTCGGGCTCACGCATTTCGTTTGGCCGTGATTCAAAGAGTTTTGACACTATAGGACTAATGTCAAAACTCTTCAATTGAGATTTGGAAAGCTAACGTATTACGTTGTAATATCAATGCCATGAGCACGGAAACCGAGATCCTGTCCGAAGTCGAGGCCTTGAAGGCCAAATTCAGCGACACGCGAGCGTTGTACCGCGAGGTCTGCGCTTTGCTGTTCTTCCGGTACGGGATCACGCCGACTGCCAACAAGCTGTACCAGTACGTGCGCCGCGGTTCGATGAACGTGCCGACCGAAGAGGTGGGCAAATTCTGGGACGACCTGCGGCACCGGGCGCGCGTCGACATCCAGCATCCGGACCTGCCGGACCCGATCAAGGCCGTGGCCGCCGAGGCCATCGCCGCGCTGTGGAGCCAGGCCACCGAGGCCGCCCGAGGCGAGCTGGCCGCCGCGCGGCTGGAATTCCAGCAGGAAGCCGAGCAGGCGCGCGCTGGGCGGGATGCTGCCGAACAAGCGGTTGCCGGCATGCACGCAGCAGCCGAGCATCACCGCGCCGATATGGAACGGGTCCAAGCTGATGGCCAGGCCGCACGCCAGGAGCTGGAGGCTGAGCGCCGAGCCCACGCCGGCACCCAAGCGCGGGTCCAGCAGATGCAGAGCCAGCTCGAGGAAGCAGGCCGCCAGCACCAGGCGCTGCAGGACGGTTTCGCGGCGGAGCTGGCCAAGACTCGCGAGGCAGTCGAGGCGGCCAACGAACGCGCCGCCGGCGCCGAACGGCGGGCGCTCAAGGAAATCGAGCAGGAGCGCCAGGCTCGAGCCCGGGCCGACAGCGTGGCCGAGGCGGCCCGCCAGAAGCTTTCCGAGGTCGAGGTTGCTGCTCGCGAGCAGGCAGTCCAGAACGCTGCCCAGGCGACGCGCCTGGAGATCGACGCCAACCAGGCCAAGCTGGCTCTCGACGCAGCCGTCATAGCCCGCGATGGCCTGGGCCAGCAAGTCGCAGAGTTGCGACAGCAGCTCGCAGACAGCCAGCAGGCAGCATTGCGGCACCAGGCCGAAGCTCAGACCTTGCAGGCGCTCGTGGAGCG
>APMI01023842.1_pt1 | contig 10103 bp, 10 predicted proteins | sample 667938 | NCBI WGS metagenome assembly APMI01 (sample SAMN01084076, study PRJNA167559) | wastewater metagenome | biome: Wastewater | place: Denmark: Ejby Moelle, Odense | collected 2011-11-28
AACAATCAGGAAGAAAGCGTGTGTAGCATCTACTTCACTGCCGAATAGGCAGCTCAGAAAGCGTACCCGAACCTTTTTACCGGCCCGGCGCACTTCACTGCCGAATAGGCAGCTCAGAAAAACAAAACGTTGCTGGATGCCCAGCTCAAAGTCTTCACTGCCGAATAGGCAGCTCAGAAAAAGGGCAGCGGCGGCGATTTTTCCGGCGGCGGCTTCACTGCCGAATAGGCAGCTCAGAAATGCTCGGCCTTTGCCGATAAGTAGCCTACAAGCTTCACTGCCGAATAGGCAGCTCAGAAAATGTCCCTGGTCCTGCCGCTCGACAGCCTTGCCTTCACTGCCGAATAGGCAGCTCAGAAAAGACGCGGCCGGCCCACGGCTTGGTAAGCCCATCTTCACTGCCGAATAGGCAGCTCAGAAACTTCGTCACGTTGTCCGCGTCCGGCTTCTTCGTCTTCACTGCCGAATAGGCAGCTCAGAAATGCCACCGAAGATGCGCAAGCGCGTGAAGGCCCTTCACTGCCGAATAGGCAGCTCAGAAAGGCTCACGCTCGGCTTGGCGGGTCCGATGGGGCTTCACTGCCGAATAGGCAGCTCAGAAAGAAGACACACGAGTAGAAGCGCGCTTACTCTGCTTCACTGCCGAATAGGCAGCTCAGAAACCGCTGCTGTGATTTCGTTGGCAGCCGCATGGACTTCACTGCCGAATAGGCAGCTCAGAAATTCCGGCGTGAGACTTCCGGGCGGGGATGCGGCTTCACTGCCGAATAGGCAGCTCAGAAAAATGCGCCAACTTGTTGTCAAGCAGGCAACAACTTCACTGCCGAATAGGCAGCTCAGAAAAAACCTGCAGTGAGCTGGACGCTGAAAGTGTTCTTCACTGCCGAATAGGCAGCTCAGAAATGTAGCCGGCTCAAAACTCCACCTCGACAATCCTTCACTGCCGAATAGGCAGCTCAGAAAGCACGGAGCGCCCGACGCGGCGCGCGGGACGTCTTCACTGCCGAATAGGCAGCTCAGAAAGATTCCGCGAAAGCGGCCTCATCGGTAATCTCCTTCACTGCCGAATAGGCAGCTCAGAAAAGATCGAAGCGCTGGGGCTGGCGCGCTACTTCCTTCACTGCCGAATAGGCAGCTCAGAAATGTTTTCGGCGGACGTTGTGTAGCCGGGGGAGCTTCACTGCCGAATAGGCAGCTCAGAAAAGAAGATGCACGGCCATGCTGACGCTACTTTCCTTCACTGCCGAATAGGCAGCTCAGAAATGGACAGAGGCAAGCAGCCGGACGGAAAGCGGCTTCACTGCCGAATAGGCAGCTCAGAAACGAGAGCATCCCTTTTTGCTCTTAATAAAGCACTTCACTGCCGAATAGGCAGCTCAGAAAGTGCTGCGATGAAAATTGAAATGTCAGCGCTGACTTCACTGCCGAATAGGCAGCTCAGAAATGTCTCCCGACAAAAATCAAAATATGGGCAGTCTTCACTGCCGAATAGGCAGCTCAGAAATTCATCTGGGGATTGCTATGTTTGAACGTATTCTTCACTGCCGAATAGGCAGCTCAGAAATTCAAGGCTGCTGCGTCGCTCGAGAAAGCGACCTTCACTGCCGAATAGGCAGCTCAGAAAGGTGGGGTGGCGTGGTACTACCTGGACAAAGGCTTCACTGCCGAATAGGCAGCTCAGAAAGTTGTGAAAAATCATAAAACACAACGATAGAACTTCACTGCCGAATAGGCAGCTCAGAAATTGGCCAGTGCGTTGATCGCGTTGGCGGCGTCCTTCACTGCCGAATAGGCAGCTCAGAAACATTTCGTGAGAACGTACTCGCGCTTCCTGTCCTTCACTGCCGAATAGGCAGCTCAGAAATTTAAGAAAGCACAGGTCGCAGTTGCCGTGCACTTCACTGCCGAATAGGCAGCTCAGAAACGCACCGAAGTCGAAATCCTCACCGGCCGAAACTTCACTGCCGAATAGGCAGCTCAGAAATGGAATCTTGATGTGCGCAAAGCTGTCAGTTGCTTCACTGCCGAATAGGCAGCTCAGAAAATCGCGATGAACGCGCCGATGACCGAGTAGGCCTTCACTGCCGAATAGGCAGCTCAGAAAACATATTGCTGCCGCCGCCATGGACTGCACGCCTTCACTGCCGAATAGGCAGCTCAGAAAAGGAGGACGAAGACGGAAGTACGGCAGTGACTCTTCACTGCCGAATAGGCAGCTCAGAAAACGATTATTTCACTCGTCACCGCCGGCCTTCACTTCACTGCCGAATAGGCAGCTCAGAAAGTTCCGTCGTTACCTGCGCACAGCTTGGCCTTGCTTCACTGCCGAATAGGCAGCTCAGAAAGGGCGCTTGTGCAGGCGTCCGCGCCGGCTTATCTTCACTGCCGAATAGGCAGCTCAGAAATCGCTGATCGCTACGGCACTCGTCCAGCCGGGCTTCACTGCCGAATAGGCAGCTCAGAAATACGTGAAGAAGGGCACGCCCGACCTCTACAACTTCACTGCCGAATAGGCAGCTCAGAAATGGAGGAAGCATGGAATGGATCGCATGCGGGTCTTCACTGCCGAATAGGCAGCTCAGAAACTCACCCGCGAGCAATTGCCCAAAAAATCCTTCTTCACTGCCGAATAGGCAGCTCAGAAAGAGTATAAACACCATTAACGTAATACCATGTACTTCACTGCCGAATAGGCAGCTCAGAAATCCTGAGAAGCAAGATTATTCATTTGCGGATTCTTCACTGCCGAATAGGCAGCTCAGAAATTGCTATGAGTGCCGTTTTTCAAGCGCCCGATCTTCACTGCCGAATAGGCAGCTCAGAAAACAAACGCACCACCCCTTTATCCACAAAACACCTTCACTGCCGAATAGGCAGCTCAGAAATGCGTCGCGCGCCTTCGGCTCGATGAAATCGACTTCACTGCCGAATAGGCAGCTCAGAAAAGGGAGCCCAGCTTGTCGCCAGCCCGCTTGCCCTTCACTGCCGAATAGGCAGCTCAGAAAAACGTCACCAGCACGCGCAGCGACTCGCCCAACTTCACTGCCGAATAGGCAGCTCAGAAAAAGCTGCGGCAATCCTGCTGCGCGATTACTTTCTTCACTGCCGAATAGGCAGCTCAGAAATTCTACCAGTTGGATAACGGCAAGACGGCGCACTTCACTGCCGAATAGGCAGCTCAGAAAAGTCGGTGCGAGCAATAGCACGTATTGGTTAACTTCACTGCCGAATAGGCAGCTCAGAAAAACATCAATAGACGGGTTGCGACTGGCTGCGTCTTCACTGCCGAATAGGCAGCTCAGAAACCTGGGACGTGGGCGACACTCGTCAATGGGTCCTTCACTGCCGAATAGGCAGCTCAGAAAAGAATGCCAGCGCGACGATGCCCTTCGCGCCGCTTCACTGCCGAATAGGCAGCTCAGAAAGACGGCCTGCAGGCGCTTCTGGGGCGGTTCGTCTTCACTGCCGAATAGGCAGCTCAGAAACTGGAACCCGCTGGTGATGCTGCTCACCCGCTCCTTCACTGCCGAATAGGCAGCTCAGAAATCTGCCGTGCGTCCTCGAAGTGCACGACGATTCTTCACTGCCGAATAGGCAGCTCAGAAATTGGACGACGCCCTTCCAGCTCTTCCAGAAGACTTCACTGCCGAATAGGCAGCTCAGAAAATCATGGAGGCGCTCTACAAGTTCGCCACGGTCTTCACTGCCGAATAGGCAGCTCAGAAATGGAGGAAGCATGGAATGGATCGCATGCGGGTCTTCACTGCCGAATAGGCAGCTCAGAAAGTGAAACCAGCTTCGTAAATTGCGCTCTCTGCCTTCACTGCCGAATAGGCAGCTCAGAAAAACACCCGTGCCGTAAAAACCGGCCACGTCTCCTTCACTGCCGAATAGGCAGCTCAGAAAGAACAGATAGCCAGTGTCCGTGTACGTGCGCGACTTCACTGCCGAATAGGCAGCTCAGAAAATACCCCATGCCCTTAGACACACAATCGTATTCTTCACTGCCGAATAGGCAGCTCAGAAAGCACCAGAAGCTATTAACCGCCTCGCCTCCGCCTTCACTGCCGAATAGGCAGCTCAGAAAACGCGGCTACCTGTCCTTACCTTTTGTCCCAATCTTCACTGCCGAATAGGCAGCTCAGAAATCGATTGTGAAGCTGGAAACGCCCGCCGCCGTCTTCACTGCCGAATAGGCAGCTCAGAAAAGCTGGTAGAAGGTATTCACGGCCGCAGGGATCTTCACTGCCGAATAGGCAGCTCAGAAAGTGAGGGAGAGGCGCACGTAGCCAAAGCCGCCCTTCACTGCCGAATAGGCAGCTCAGAAAATCGCTACCGGCGTCACGGTGGGTGCGCTCACCTTCACTGCCGAATAGGCAGCTCAGAAACTGGACAGCCCGCAGAACTTGCGCAATTTGGTCTTCACTGCCGAATAGGCAGCTCAGAAAACCGTTGTTTTGCGGGACGTCGAATACCCGGACTTCACTGCCGAATAGGCAGCTCAGAAATAGTGCTGCTGCTCGCTGCCGCTGGCGTAATCCTTCACTGCCGAATAGGCAGCTCAGAAAACGTGCAGCATGCGTTCGGCCGGGATGCGCTTCTTCACTGCCGAATAGGCAGCTCAGAAAGAAAACGACGGGTGCCGAAGCCCAGTGGCCAGACTTCACTGCCGAATAGGCAGCTCAGAAATACGACCGACGCCATCGCCCGATGCCCCACTGCTTCACTGCCGAATAGGCAGCTCAGAAATAGCTGGCCCGACGTGCTTAGCCGATTGCGGCCTTCACTGCCGAATAGGCAGCTCAGAAAAGGATTTTGAGGCCGGCGGTCTCGACGGTGACCTTCACTGCCGAATAGGCAGCTCAGAAAGATTTATCCCGTGCTGGCGCATCCGGAAAGTTCTTCACTGCCGAATAGGCAGCTCAGAAAAGATCGACACCACCACGATCCACGACAACCAGCTTCACTGCCGAATAGGCAGCTCAGAAATCCCTCGCAACGGCCACCTACGGCGGGTTTTTCTTCACTGCCGAATAGGCAGCTCAGAAAAAAACTCAAACGGGGTCATGCGGCTGTTGGGGCTTCACTGCCGAATAGGCAGCTCAGAAAACCGACGCGCAGCTTGCCGAGATCCGAGTCGTCTTCACTGCCGAATAGGCAGCTCAGAAATTCCAGTTCGCACCGCAGCGCACATTTTTGATCTTCACTGCCGAATAGGCAGCTCAGAAAGAACAACGTGCCGCCGTGCCAGCCGGGCAGATCTTCACTGCCGAATAGGCAGCTCAGAAACGAGAAGGTACGTGAGTTGCGTGCTGCGGGTGCTTCACTGCCGAATAGGCAGCTCAGAAATTGGGCTTGCGGGCGCGCTTGGCTTTGAGATCTTTCACTGCCGAATAGGCAGCTCAGAAATGGTTGTTGACGATAAAAAGTTGGTGTAACGGCTTCACTGCCGAATAGGCAGCTCAGAAATGCTGAAATCAATTGGCACGCGGTCTGCTATTCTTCACTGCCGAATAGGCAGCTCAGAAAGCGTCCTTGTCCTGGAATCCCGCAGATCGCAGCTTCACTGCCGAATAGGCAGCTCAGAAAGGTATGGCGAGCGACCAGCAAGAAGCGCTTGCGCTTCACTGCCGAATAGGCAGCTCAGAAAGTAGTGGCCACCGGTGAGGTAGTGGTCACCCTTCTTCACTGCCGAATAGGCAGCTCAGAAATTCCGGCAATCGTACTGCTCGTATTATTCGTTCTTCACTGCCGAATAGGCAGCTCAGAAATACCCCGTCGCGATCAGCAACGACGGCACAAACTTCACTGCCGAATAGGCAGCTCAGAAATGGAGCGGTTCGACAGCGCCGCCACCACGTTCCTTCACTGCCGAATAGGCAGCTCAGAAATTGCTGAAGTCGAAGCGAGAGAAAGCCGACATCTTCACTGCCGAATAGGCAGCTCAGAAATAAGAACTCTCCGGAATATGATTGTGTTTCGACTTCACTGCCGAATAGGCAGCTCAGAAACACTTGGTGCGTAAACATTTCTGGCTCTGAGTCTTCACTGCCGAATAGGCAGCTCAGAAATTCGTCAATGACCTGCATAGCAGGGTATTGCTCTTCACTGCCGAATAGGCAGCTCAGAAATCCTGCCATTCGGTTTCAATCCCCGACGCAATCTTCACTGCCGAATAGGCAGCTCAGAAACCGACCCCACTTCGCGCCCGTTGATGGCTTCGTCTTCACTGCCGAATAGGCAGCTCAGAAAGTTCGTAGAGGTTCCCATAGCGTTACTCCTTGCTTCACTGCCGAATAGGCAGCTCAGAAATTCGGCGGATTTTTTGTGTGGCACAGCACCGACTTCACTGCCGAATAGGCAGCTCAGAAACAACAACCGCGGCACCAAAGCCAGCCGCTACGCTTCACTGCCGAATAGGCAGCTCAGAAATCGAAGGCCATCACCATTTCACTTCGCCACTCCTTCACTGCCGAATAGGCAGCTCAGAAACAAAACTCCACCGCAGAACGCTTGCCGTCAGGACTTCACTGCCGAATAGGCAGCTCAGAAAGATTAGATCGCGGGCGTGCTGTTGCTGGTCGGCCTTCACTGCCGAATAGGCAGCTCAGAAAGAAAGCGACATCAGAACCGCAATACCCCACTTCTTCACTGCCGAATAGGCAGCTCAGAAATGGACTCTCGGCGAGCGCCGCAACGATGTCGTCTTCACTGCCGAATAGGCAGCTCAGAAAAGAGCCCCGAGATATAGCCCAAAGCAAACGCCCTTCACTGCCGAATAGGCAGCTCAGAAAAGCGATAAAGCGCAACCGTGGTATCACAAGAACTTCACTGCCGAATAGGCAGCTCAGAAAGTCCGACAGGATCACTGCCAGATCTACGGAGCCTTCACTGCCGAATAGGCAGCTCAGAAAGTAAAGACACCCGGCCACTTGTCGGCATACCTCTTCACTGCCGAATAGGCAGCTCAGAAATTGCTTCCGCGCCCGACGGTTGCCGAGACTTGCTTCACTGCCGAATAGGCAGCTCAGAAAAGGCGGACATCGGCCTGCAGCAGGTCGGCGTACTTCACTGCCGAATAGGCAGCTCAGAAAAGCTGGCCGGTATCGTCATGCGGCACCATTACCTTCACTGCCGAATAGGCAGCTCAGAAATGCAATCTGCGGAGACCAGAAATTGGACCCGGCTTCACTGCCGAATAGGCAGCTCAGAAAATCGAGCGCGCCTGGTCCGGTCTCTGCCGCAACTTCACTGCCGAATAGGCAGCTCAGAAACACTTGCCCACCAGCTTCTCCTTCTCGCGCCACCTTCACTGCCGAATAGGCAGCTCAGAAAGCCACCGGCCGACCCGACGCACGACGCAGGGACTTCACTGCCGAATAGGCAGCTCAGAAATTGATACGCCTGAAGATGTCCCGGCGGGCGCGCCTTCACTGCCGAATAGGCAGCTCAGAAACTCAAATCCCGGTCCAAAGTCGATCTCCCAGGCTTCACTGCCGAATAGGCAGCTCAGAAAGAGCTGGCTGAAGAAGACGTGCCGACTAACACCTTCACTGCCGAATAGGCAGCTCAGAAAGTAGTATCGCAAGACAAAATTGCAGCATAGCACTTCACTGCCGAATAGGCAGCTCAGAAACACATGCCAATTTGAGCCCCAGGCATATCAGGCTTCACTGCCGAATAGGCAGCTCAGAAATGATTGCCCAGCATCCGAACCAGATTGACAAGCTTCACTGCCGAATAGGCAGCTCAGAAACATCGGCGTGGTGACCAAGAAAGACCGCAAGGCTTCACTGCCGAATAGGCAGCTCAGAAACAAGATAAGCGCCGGCATGCCTCAACACCGTTCTTCACTGCCGAATAGGCAGCTCAGAAAGACGACAATAACGACGGAATACAACAGTTCGGCTTCACTGCCGAATAGGCAGCTCAGAAAAACGGCGCCAACTGGTCGCCCACAACCGGCATCTTCACTGCCGAATAGGCAGCTCAGAAAGGCAATCTCGCATCTCTCGCAACGGCCACCTACTTCACTGCCGAATAGGCAGCTCAGAAATTGATTTGTTTCTCGATAAGCTTTTACCTTCCCTTCACTGCCGAATAGGCAGCTCAGAAATGCCAGCCCACATACACGCCGGAGGGCAAAATCTTCACTGCCGAATAGGCAGCTCAGAAAAAAACCACAGAGGCGACCGCAGCACGACCAGACTTCACTGCCGAATAGGCAGCTCAGAAAACTTCCCCGGCGCTGAACTTCGACATGATCGACTTCACTGCCGAATAGGCAGCTCAGAAATTCCGGCAATCGTGCTGCTCGTATTATTCGTTCTTCACTGCCGAATAGGCAGCTCAGAAATGGACGCATAGCCTCCCAGAATATCCCCCGGCCTTCACTGCCGAATAGGCAGCTCAGAAACCATCCGAAGACGATGCTTTAACCGGCGCAGGCTTCACTGCCGAATAGGCAGCTCAGAAACAAAGCAGCGGCAACCGCGCCGGACACAATCCCTTCACTGCCGAATAGGCAGCTCAGAAAAGGGCGGAGGCGGCGATGTCGCCCAGGAATTCCTTCACTGCCGAATAGGCAGCTCAGAAATCAATGACTCGAGGACCACGCCACCCGTCCATCTTCACTGCCGAATAGGCAGCTCAGAAAATTGAGAAAGGTGACCGCTATCGACACGACCGCTTCACTGCCGAATAGGCAGCTCAGAAATCCGTGGCCCCGTAAGTCGGCACAACGTCGTTCTTCACTGCCGAATAGGCAGCTCAGAAAGCATCGAGCAAAAAAGCTCCACCCAGGCCAGCCTTCACTGCCGAATAGGCAGCTCAGAAAAGGGCACGGGTCGTAAGTCAAGACGTTCGTCTGCTTCACTGCCGAATAGGCAGCTCAGAAACTCTCCCGTGGATTTCCCAGAATTTTTGGATGCTTCACTGCCGAATAGGCAGCTCAGAAAGCTGATGGGCTACGAGTTGCGGAGCAAGTTGGCTTCACTGCCGAATAGGCAGCTCAGAAAGATCGCATCCTGCGCCTGCCCGACGTGAAAGACTTCACTGCCGAATAGGCAGCTCAGAAAATCATCGCTGCAACGATGGCGCCACGGCGCTTCTTCACTGCCGAATAGGCAGCTCAGAAAGGCTGGTAATCGCACGGCTCGTATTATTCGGCCTTCACTGCCGAATAGGCAGCTCAGAAATTTTCGGGCGCCAACTCAATCGGCCGCTCCATCTTCACTGCCGAATAGGCAGCTCAGAAACGGCAGGGGCCGTTGTGATGGATAGATGTGGCCTTCACTGCCGAATAGGCAGCTCAGAAAGGCCAGCGTCGGGGCGACTTGCAGAAGATGCGCTTCACTGCCGAATAGGCAGCTCAGAAAGGTAAGAGCAAGGCCGACGTGATCGCCTTGTTCTTCACTGCCGAATAGGCAGCTCAGAAAATTGCCACCAAAAGCAACAAGGCCAATTCCGTCTTCACTGCCGAATAGGCAGCTCAGAAAGCGTGAAGCGTTTGTGCTTATCGGAATTTTCTCTTCACTGCCGAATAGGCAGCTCAGAAAGGCTACAAGTTCGGCACGCCTGAAATCCGTACCTTCACTGCCGAATAGGCAGCTCAGAAATCCGGGCGAATCGTGTTCGCTGGGGGTTCGCGCTTCACTGCCGAATAGGCAGCTCAGAAAGACGCCTTGATCCGCATCTTCGACCTTGGCGGCTTCACTGCCGAATAGGCAGCTCAGAAAGCAAAAGACACCCCGCAAACGCTTACTCCAATCTTCACTGCCGAATAGGCAGCTCAGAAACTGTACCTGAGCGTCTGTACGCCACATATACGCTTCACTGCCGAATAGGCAGCTCAGAAATCTTCCATGAAAGCGTACCGGACGCGTGGATCCTTCACTGCCGAATAGGCAGCTCAGAAAGTTGAGGCAGTACCAGATTCAAGAGCTGATGACTTCACTGCCGAATAGGCAGCTCAGAAAATCTACCGCGCCGAGTCGGCTATCGAGACTTCCTTCACTGCCAAATAGCCAGCTCAGAAAGCTCTCACCCCAACTGCCGAAACCCGCCCTCCACCCATGCGGAAGCGCTGGCGCGGTTGAGTTTGA
>APMI01030721.1_pt1 | contig 10095 bp, 9 predicted proteins | sample 667938 | NCBI WGS metagenome assembly APMI01 (sample SAMN01084076, study PRJNA167559) | wastewater metagenome | biome: Wastewater | place: Denmark: Ejby Moelle, Odense | collected 2011-11-28
TTTCGATTTGGTTTACGTAATCGCCATCGCTTCTGCGGGCGTTGGTTTGCATAATATGCTTCAGGAAAAGCAGGTTTTCCAAGGCATTTTATGGTTTGCCATTGCCTTTTTCGCTATTTTTTGGTGCTGGCTCAATTTTGCCTGGTATGCATCGGCTTACGATAAAGATGACACCATTTTCCGGCTGACTACTTTTTTGCAAATTTTTGGGGCATTGGTTTTTGCGGTGGGCGTTTCTAATTTTTTTAAGCCGGATCATAATTTCTCGCTGGCAATTACCGGTTATGTTATTATGAGAATTGCGTTGGCTACGCATTGGTTTCGTGCGGCAAAGTTTGATAAACCAAGAAGAAATACCTGTCTTCGTTATGCTTTTGGAATTATTGTAATGCAAATTTTATGGACGGTGGGTTATCTATTCTTTAAACAATATTTTATGTTTTACATGCCTTTCCTCTTTATAGGAGAAATGGCGGTGCCTGTTTTTGCGGAAAAAGGGTTTTCTGCACAAGAAGGAACTCCGTGGCACCCGCACCATATTGCAGAAAGATATAGCTTATTAGTAATTATCGTTTTAGGAGAAGGCATAATGGCTACTACTGCAAATATTTCTTCATTAGTGAATGATGAAACGCGTTGGCAGGAATCGTTTGCATTGGGTTTCGCGGCAGCAGCATTGGTGTTTTCGTTGTGGTGGTCATATTTTAAAATGCCTTTCGGAAAAATTTTGGAACAGAATAAACAGTCGGGATTCTTATCTTTTATTTTTGGGTACGGGCATTTTTTTGTTTTCGCCTCGCTGGCGGCAGTGGGCGTTGGTTTACAAATTATGGCAGGCCGTGCAGAAAGCCTGCCCATGAAAATTTCGGATTTTTCTACAGCATATGCGTTGTTGTGCGTTGCAATTCCCACTGCCATTTATCTTTTGATGATGAGCTTTTACCGCACCGCAATGATCCGGCGCAGCAAATACAATTGGATTTCCTGGCTGGTTGCCGTCATTTTACCATTTGTTCCTGTTTTTTCCAACCGGCTGGGATTAAGCTTGGAATGGTCTTTAATGCTATCAGTTTTAGCACCGGCTGCATTTATTTTTTTAAATAGCTGGGATGATTGCAGTAATGAAAAGGCAAAAAATTTTAAGATTGATTGAGGGTTAGCGGCCATCAGATAGTTAAAACTTTTTTATTAAATTAGAGCAGCTTATTTGCTTATTCAACAAATTAAAAATGATGCCTAAAAACAAAACAACAGAAACCAGGGCAGATGTGCAGGCTTTTATAAAAAGCTTTGCCAATTCGGAACAAAAAATAAAAGACAGTGAATCGCTAATAACATTGATGCAAAAAATTTCCGGATACGAACCTAAAATGTGGGGACCAAGTATTATTGGCTTTGGCAACTACCATTATAAATATGCCAGCGGCCACGAAGGAGATGCGCCTTTGATTGGCTTCTCTCCACGCAAAGCTGCTATTTCATTATACGTTTTTACGGGATTAGACGAGCACAAATATTTATTGGAAGGGCTCGGTAAATACAAAATTGGAAAAGCTTGCATTTATATCAACAAAGTTTCAGATATTGATTTGAAAAACCTTAGCAATTTGGCAAAAGCTACCATTGCTTATTTAAAATCGAAATATGGGAAAAATTAGCTTACCCATATTTTTCCAACAACAATTTTAAATCTTCAATCGTATCTATTTCGTTTACCGTTTTATCATTTCGCCAACGCAGGATACGCGGAAACCTAAGCGCCACACCGCTTTTATGCCGTTTACTTTCAGCTATCCCTTCAAACCCTATTTCAAAAACCAGTTGTGGTTTTACTGTTCGCACAGGACCAAATTTTTCAAGTGAATTATTTTTTATAAAGCGGTCCACTTCTTTTATTTCCACATCCGTCAGTCCGGAATAGGCTTTGGCAATCGTTACTAACTTATCGCCATCTTTTATTGCAAATGTATAATCTGTATAAAAACTGCTGCGCCGGCCGCTGCCTTTTTGTGCATAGATCAATACCGCATCAATACTCAAAGGATTGATCTTCCACTTCCACCAATCGCCTTTTTTACGGCCGGTATGATAAATGCTATTCCTGGCTTTCAACATCAGGCCTTCACTATTTACTTCCCGGGCACGCCCGCGAATGAGTGTTAATTCATTCCAGTTTTCAAAACTTATAACCGGGCTTAATAAAATATGACCATAAGGCAATTCTTCTAAAACCTGCTCCAGCAAAGCTCTTCGCTCAAGCATAGTTTTATCGCGTACATCATTGCCATTATGCTCCAACAGGTCATAAGCATAAAAACCAACAGGCGTTTCTTCTAATATTTTTTTTGAGAGTGTTTTTCTATTTAATCGCTTTTGCAGGTTATTAAAACTTAATACCTGCCCCTCTTTTATTGAAAGTATTTCGCCATCAATCACAATTCCATTCGGTAAAAAATCTAGCAACAGATGCAGTTCAGGAAACTGCGCCGTAACCAGCTCCTCCCCTCTCGACCATATAAAAAGTTCATTATTTCTTTTAATAATTTGCCCGCGAATACCGTCCCATTTCCATTCTGCCTGCCAGTCCTGTGGTTCCCCCAATGCTGTAACAGCTTTTTCAATAGGATACGCCAAACAAAACGGGTAGGGCTTTGAATTATCAGAATTGATATGCATTCCCTCAATCAATTCTTTATAATCTGTTTCCACGGGGCTCCACTTGCCGGAAATGCTATGCATGATTTTACTTTCTTCTGTGCCTGTAAATTTTGCCAGCGCGTTCACTAATAATTTATGCGATACTCCTATCCTAAAGCTGCCACCAATCAATTTATTAAAAATAAATCTTTCCCTGAAATGCAGTCCAGACCAGGCTTCCAGCACATAATCTTTTTTTACGGCCTCACTTTCTTTTTGCAAATCCATCAATTCATTGATCCATTGCGATAATGTTTTTTGAATTTCTTTAATAGGTTTTGGCAATATTAAACTGATGGTTTCTCCCAGATCGCCAACGTTTGAATAAGATTCTAAAAACAGCCATTCCGGCAAGCCGGTTATTTCCAGCGCCCACTGCCTGATGAGCGCGGTATTAATCGGGCGGCGCGGGCGGCGACCCGTAAACAAAGCAATCAACCATAACTTATCTTCATCTGGCACAACAGCTAAATAATTGACAATAGCCTCAATCTTATCATTTGTTTTATTACTGATCTCCAGGTTATGTATAAGTGTAGCAAAATGAATCACGCCGGTTTATGATTTAATTTTTTAATGATTTAGGCACAAATTGCACTGGTAATTTTTCCGCTCATTGTACTTTATTACTTCTTTCAATTAAGGTTCAGCAAACAGTTTTTTACGCTCTTATGGCTCCTCTCTCCTCTGCGGTATCCGTTTCTTCATCATTACCAAACTGTGTCTGTACTTCCGCAGCTTCTATACCAATTTCATTAAGGTATTTTGCAAAAGTTGCGGTATAGCCATGCGTTACAAAAACTTTTTCTGCCCCCGTTGCTTTTACAGTATTTAGCAACCCGTTCCAATCCGCATGATCGCTAATAGCAAAACCGGCATCCACACTTTGCCAGCGCCTGCTGCCGCGTACCTGCATCCAGCCACTGCAAATAGCTACTGCGCTGTTAGGTATTTTTTTAATCATGTTGGTACCGAGTAAAGAGGGCGGCAGAATTACGATCTGCCCCTGTAATTCATTTTTTGGTATTTCTACATTCCATGTTTGGCAGGCAGGCAGCCTAATTCCCGCGGAAGCAATCGCCTCATTTAACCGCATGATAGAACTGTGAACATATAATTTTGCCATACCTTCCAGGCCTTTCATCAGGCGCTGTGCTTTACCCAGGCTGTATGCAATGAACACGCTGGTTTTTCCATGCTGCTGATTGAGAGCTATCCAGTTTTTTACTTCCTCAAAAATTTCCTTTTGGCTTAACCAATTATAAATAGGTAAACCAAAAGTGCTTTCCGTTACAAACTCATTGCAATGCAAGACTTCCAGCGGTGTAGATATACCGTCATGTTCTGTTTTATAATCTCCTGAAACTACACTCACATAACCGTTATGCTCTATACGCACTTGTGCCGAACCAATAATATGACCCGCCGGGTGCAGACTTAACCGTACACCATTGATCATTTTTGTTTCGCCATAATCCAGGGTTTCCAAGCTAATAGCTGCACCCAGCCTGCTTTGCAAAACAGGTTTGGAAAAAGCCTGACACAAATAATGTTGCATGCCGTAACGGGCGTGATCGCCATGACCATGGGTAATAACAGCATAGTCAACCGGCTTCCAGGGATCAATATAAAAATTTCCCTGCGGGCAATAAATTCCTTTGCTGGTAAATTGTAAAAGGTTCAATAAAAAGATTTGTTGTAAACATATCCAAAATAAAGCCAAAAATAATTCAGCTTTTTCTTTTCTATACACTGTAGTTTTTATGGCACTATTTGTGCCTGATATATTCCGGGTTATAAAAACAATTTAAAAACTTCCTTATGTCTGAAAAAAACTTACAAAACAAAGAAGCTATTGAAAAACTAAAAGAACTTGCCGAAAAAGCACGGATATGCATGTTTGCCACCGAGCTGGAAAAGTTGCCTATCACATCCAGGCCCATGAGCTTGCAGGAGTGTGATGAAGAGGGAAATCTTTGGTTCATCAGTAGTACGGCCAGCAATAAAAATTTTGAGATTAATGAAGACAACCGCGTTCAATTATTTTTCATGAACAACAGCAACTCGGAATATCTTTCAGTTTACGGTACAGCTTATATTTATAAAGACAAGGCTACTATTGAAGATAAATGGTCGGTATTTGCCAATGCCTGGTTTGAAGGAAAAGATGATCCTGATGTTTCCATCATACGTGTAGCCCCGGAAGAAACTTATTATTGGGATACCAAAGCGGGAAAAATTGTAACCTTGCTCAGTTTTGCTAAAGCGATCATAACGGGGAAGAAAACAGATAATAGCGATGGTGTGGAAGGAAAGCTCAACGTTTAAGCATGCGTTTAAGAACTTTTGAGTCATTCTGGCTCATAAAAAATGGATTGTGCTACAGCTATCCCTCATTGCAACAAAATACAGAGGCAGAAATAGTAGTGATTGGTGGCGGCATAACCGGTGCACTTATCAGCCATGCGCTGATAAAAGCAGGGCATGAGGTTTTGTTACTTGACAGAAGAGATATTGGCCAGGGCAGCACCAGCGCCACTACATCTATGCTGCAATACGAAATTGATGTGCCGCTTTATAAGTTAAGCAAAATGATTGGTGAACCGGCTGCAGCAGCTTGTTATAAAGCAGGAATTAAAGCTATAAAAGATTTAGAAAAATTAGTTGCAGAAGAAAATATTGATTGCGGCTTTAAAGCAAAAAAATCCTTATACATTGCCCACAATACACAGGGAGCAAAATGGCTGAAAGAAGAGTTTGAGATAAGAAATAAATATGATTTAGGTGTGCAATGGTTAGAAGCAAAGGAAATTTTTGAAAAATACAATCTTACAACCTGTGGCGGCATTTTGTCTGAAACTGCGGCCAGCATTGATGCCTATAAACTGGCGCACGAACTCATACACAAAAATACAAAGCGCGGCTTGACTGTTTATGATCAAACTGAAATTAAAAAATTTGAATATAGAGATGATGGTGTGCAAATCATATTAGCCAATGATTTTATTGTGAATTGTAAAAAAATTGTCTTTTGCTCGGGCTTTGAAACATTAGATATTATCAAAGAAAAGATCGCTGATTTGTTCAGCACATTTGCCTGCGTAAGCGAGCAGGACATTGAGTTGCCAAAAAAAATTGATGACATTTTAATTTGGGATACGAACGACCCTTACCTCTACCTGCGCACAACTGATGATGGCAGGCTGTTAGTGGGCGGAGAAGACAGCAGCCATAATTCAGGGGCTTACCGGCAAAAATTAAAAGAAAATAAGTCAAGGAAATTAAGGCGCAAACTTGATAAGTTAATACCCGGTATTTCCTTTATTGAAGACTTTAACTGGGCAGGCGTCTTTGGTTCCACTAAAGACGGATTACCATATATTGGTCAACATGCAAAATTCAAAAATGCCTTATTCGTATTGGGTTTTGGCGGAAACGGCATTACCTTTTCTATACAAGGGATGGAATTGATTATTGATATCCTGGAAGGAAAGGAAAATGAACTGTTGCAATATTACAGGTTTGGCAGGTAGCTTATTGTGTTTCAGTTTTAGTTTCCACTGACAGCAGTGTAAATGAAGTTGCTACAAATCTGTTACCTGTAATTTTTCCTTTTACATCCGCTTTGCGGATAGCATTGCAAAAACCATCTTTAGCGTGTGCATCCCCATGCTCATCAATTTTTGTTCCATCTACAAAATAGCCCTTGCCATCAATTCTTATAGCAAGATCGCAGCCTTTGCCTTTCAATCCAAACTGGCATTGGCCGCAGGCGGCTTCTACTTTTTGGGCAATATCTACAGCTTGCTTTTTAATGGTTGATTGTGCAAAAGCACGAGTATTTAAACTTATTATCAATATCAAAAAAAAATACTTCTTTAAAGCTTCAATACTTATCATAATTTTTATATTTTAGTTAATCACAAAATCGCCTGCTTCTCCTTTCAACCTGAAGCCAACCATTCCCTTATCCCTTGCAACATACAAGAAATCAAAACTTCTGTCCACACTCTTATACACTAAAGTTTGCAATAGGCTATATTGCACACCTCCTAAAGATTTTGATTCCGGTACCGAAAAATAACCTAGATTATTAATATCCCATTGTGATATATCAGTTTTAAAAAAACCTTTTGTTTCATCAACACCATTAAAATTTAATGATTCAGCAACCATAAAACTACCAGCGATATCTAAGCCATCCAGGCCTCTCAATTCCATACTAATGTAAACTTCATAAGGCTTGGTAATACCATCTATTTTTAATTCACCCTTTAATATAAATCCTCTTCTACAAATCACCCCACTAAAACCTCCATCAGCAGGGCCTTTTTGAGAAGGTGTTTTAAATATACTCGCAATTTTTAAAGTAGCATTCCGGGAATCATTTTTAAAGCTAATGGATTGATTGACCTGATAAGGCACCCAATGCTCCAGCTCAGGATAATTAAAACCAGGGCAATTAATTTTTTTTTTGCAGGAAAAAAATACAGGCATTAAAAATAGTGCAAGAAGCAAATAATTTATTTTCATATTTAATTTTTAATTAGCAAATTGATTTAACAGATAAAACATTTCTGGTTTAGTCAAAAAAACACGGGTAAAAAGATTATCCTTTTAAACAATTTTAAATAGCAGTTAAAGTTAGCTTATTTTTGTTGGTTAAACCCTGCATTTGCTTTACCCTGTACTTAAAATATATGTTCGCTTTGCCATCAGGTTTTTTTGTCATTCAATAAACGTGAACAAGCCGGAACTGCTGAAACTAAAAGGTCCGCTGTTAATAGCCAGTAACCACCCCAATTCGTTTTTAGATGCCATTATTTATGATATTTTATTTGATATTCCCATTTGGTCGCTGGCACGTGGTGATGTATTTAAATATAAATGGGCTGTGCCTTTATTAACGAGTGTGAAAATTTTTCCTGTTTACCGTACGCGCGAAGGCGTAGAAAATCTATCCGATAACTATAAAACTTTTGAGGCCTGCATCGGAGTTTTTAAGAAAAAAGAAGCCGTGACTATTTTTAGCGAAGCACTTTGCGTGAATGAGTGGCACTTGCGCGCACTAAAGAAAGGTACGGCACGCCTGGCTTTTAAAGCCTGGGAACAAGGTATTGACCTGCAGGTATTAGCGGCCGGCATCAATTATAGTTCTTTCAGACGTTATGGTAAAAAAATAGATGTGAATTTAGGAGCGCTCATTAATGCCAACGATTTTAATTTAACGGCAAATGATGGTAATAAACATATAGCTTTCAATAAAAAGCTTTCGCAACAATTGGGCGAACTCGTTTATGAAATACAGCCCGGCGATAACCAAACTTTCGACAGAAATTTTAATATTAAAGGAAATCATCTTAAAGAAACACTATTATTTATTCCATCATTATTAGCTGCATTTCTTCATTTTCCCCTATATTTTTCAGCAAGGCTTTTTACAAAAAAATTGGTAGACGATAATGATCATTATGACAGTGTAATGCTGGCTTTTTTACTTTTTACCTATCCATTTTATCTTATTGGTTTGTCTGCAATTGCATGGCTGATAACAGCTTCCGCCTGGAGTTTTGTAATTTTAGTTTTATCACCGCTCACCCTACTGGCTTATGTACAAAGAAAAGTGAGAAAGGATAAAAGTTTTACTAACCTTGAGAACTGTAAATAAAAAAGGCCGCACATTAGTTACGGCCCTACCTTTATACTATAACAAAATATTTAAAAAAATACACCCAGGCGCAATGCCCAACGATTCAAGGCCACTTTGCCATCGTTCCAGTTTTTATTAGTTGTAATATCAGTAAATCCATTTTCAAAGCCCAAACCAAGATACAAGTCTGTTCTGTCTGCTATGGCATATTCAGCACCCGCTCCTAATAATAAGCCCATATTCAGCTTATTGGTCTGGTTCATAGTTTTTAAATTACTTTCAGAAACAGTGCCATAAGCATAATCCAATCTCGATCCGATTAAGGCACCCATATAAGTTCCAAATTGCCCCCACCAACGCAAGCCATTATTTTCATTTGTTCTTAACTTAAGGCTTAAAGGTATTTGGAGATATTGCAGTTTTAGTTTATAATCCTGATCCGCATTAGCAGCTTCTTTATGAAATAGTCCTTTATTAGATGAACCCTTATACAATAATTTGGAAGAAGCATGTGCTACTTCTAACCCTGTAGCAAAGGCGCCGCGCCCGTCACTAAACATGATATCAGCCATTAAGCCATAATTAATACCAAAACCGCTACCGGCTTTTTCAACACCATTTTCCAGGGGGCGTAAATTATTAACAAATACAGGATCTATTTTAAAACCAAGCCGAACGGGCCTGCCATAAAAACCCCTTTGCGCAAATAAAGTGGTAGCCGTAAGTATAGAAACTGCTGTTAAAAGTAATACGAATAAGATACGCTTAAATAATAAATTTTGCATTTAAGTTTGATAATTCAAATGAACGATTAAATTACGCCGACACAATAGCAAATATTATGCCTTAAAATACAAAATGTTAAATTTCGCTATATAATATTTACTTCCGGTGCTAAAACAATTTCAAACGTGCTCAAAACAGCGTTTTTTATCTCGTGGCAGATTTTTAAAATTTCATCTCCACTGGCATTAGCCCGGTTTACAAGTACCAGGGCCTGCTTATCGTGTACGCCCGCATCTCCTTTTTTATAGCCTTTAAATCCGCATTGTTCAATCAGCCAGGCGGCCGCCAGTTTTACAGTGCCATCTGTATTTTCGTAGCCTACTATTGCAGGAAATTTTTCCTTCAGCTCCCGGTATTTTTCTTTAGTAACAGAAGGGTTTTTAAAAAAGCTTCCGGCATTTCCAATTTGTTTAGGATCAGGTAATTTGGAAGAGCGGATAGCCATTACAGCATTGGCAATTGCCTGTATAGAAAGCTGCTGCACATTATTTTTTTCTAATTCCTGCCGGATAGCGCCATATTCAATATTAAACTGAGGTTTCTTATGTAAGCGGTAAGTAACATCAGTAATTAAAAACTGGTCTTTATATTTATTTTTAAACACACTTTCCCGATAGCCAAAAGCACAATCCGCCTTTTTGAATTTTTGTGTATGCAAATCAAATTTATGTATCGCTGTTAATTCATGAAAAACATCTTTTATCTCCACGCCATAAGCGCCAATATTTTGCATGGGCGAAGCTCCGGTAAATCCCGGAATTAACGCGAGGTTTTCAATACCTGCATAATTATTTTTAAGACAGAATAACACAAACTCATGCCATACCACGCCCGCGCCCACTCTTATAAAAACATGTTCATCATCTTCATTTATTTTTTCAATTCCTTTCAGTTCATTTCTTATGATCAGGCCGGCAAAATCTTTTGTAAAAAGCACATTACTGCCACCACCTAAAACCAAC
>APMI01032332.1_pt1 | contig 10095 bp, 6 predicted proteins | sample 667938 | NCBI WGS metagenome assembly APMI01 (sample SAMN01084076, study PRJNA167559) | wastewater metagenome | biome: Wastewater | place: Denmark: Ejby Moelle, Odense | collected 2011-11-28
GTTCCATGCAGCACGAGCAAGCGTCATGAGCCAATCACCCGAGAAAATCGGGGTTGAAACCCCCGCCATCAATTCGTTGATGAAATTGGGGTACGCCCATTTGCCGGGCAGCCAGGTGCAGGTCGAACACCGCCATCTCGCGCCGATATTGGAAAACGTGTTGCGGCCTCGGTTGTTGGCGCTGAACCCTTGGTTGGACAAGGCTCCTGGCGGCGTCGATGCGGCCCTAATTGAGCTGCGTAAATTGGTCAACGACGAGCTGCTGCCGGCTAACCAGGCATTCTGGGATCAGGTGGTGCATCGCTCCGACATCCAGGTCAAAGATGTCGCCGGCAGGCCGCGCAGCGTGCGCTTTTTTGCTGCAGACAGTACGGCAAACAATGATTTTCATGTAGTCGACCAGTATGTCGGGCGCAATGCCGGTGGCGATCTTTTCCGCCCCGATCTGCTGTTGTTCGTAAACGGCTTGCCGCTGGCCATCATCGAATGCAAAGCAAGCCACCACCGTCTGGATGAGGCGCTGGCGCAGTTAGATGGCTACCGAGGCGGCTTTGCGGCGCAGTTCGTTTTCAACCAGGTTTGTGTCGGTTTGAACCGGCGCGCTGGGCTGTATGGCGCCATCTTCACCAAGCCCGCCTTTTATGCCCGCTATCGCCTGCAGAAAGATGAACTCGCGACCTTAGCCAACTTGCTCGGAAATACGAGTGACGAGCCGAGTGAGCAGGATCAGTTGCTTTGGGCGCTATTTGAGCCAAGCCGTTTTCTGCAGTTGATTACCCACTTCATCCTGTTTGAAACCCGCGACGGCAAGACGGTCAAGAAGCTGCCGCGTTACCAGCAATGGCGGGCCGTACGCAAGACTGTGGCACGTCTGACAGCAGCCAAGCCCTTGGGTGGCGTGGTCTGGCACACGCAAGGCAGCGGCAAGTCGCTAACCATCGCCCTGCTCGCGCGTCTGCTGCGAGCCGACAGTACCGGACTGAACAACCCGACCTTGCTGGTGCTTACTGACCGCAAGAACCTCGACAAGCAGATTTTCGATACCTTCCACGCAGTGGGTATCAAGGCAATTCAGGCGGTCTCAGTCGATGGGCTGGTGCGCATGCTAGCCAACGACTATGGCAGTGTGTTCACTAGCACGGTACAGAAATTCCAGGACAACGACCAGCCGGCCGAGCTGCCCGACACAATGCCGGATGACGATGACGAGATATTGCAGGCCAAACGACATCGACGGATACGCGAGGGCAAGGACTTCTTCATGTCGTCGGAGCGCAATGAGCACTTCGGCCTGCACGATGCCGATGGCGTGTTGCTGCCGGGCAAGTGGGTAGAGATTAGCCGCGAGAAGGTTAATTTCCGCGTACTAAGCGCCAAGTCAAACTTCTATGTGCTGGTCGATGAAGCCCACCGCAGCCAATACGATTTCCTGGCGGCGTTCATGCGGGCCAGCTTGCCGAATGCCAAGTTCATCGCTTTCACCGGCACGCCCCTGCAAAATGACGACAAGCATACCCTGGCCGAATTTGGCGGCGATGCCTACATCGATGAGTATCGCCTGCATGAAGCGGTGGCTGATGGCGCAACACTCCCCATCAAGTACCAGGATGCCTGGGTGGCACTTGCTGCCAATGCCAAACTGGATGAGGCTTTCAAGGCTCGGTTCGCCAAGGCTAGCGTAGCCAGGCAACAGGCATTGAAGAAGGAACTGCTGGCGAACTGGCGTCAGGCTGGTGACCGCATGGAACAGGTGGCATCACATCTGGTCGAGCATTTCATCAGCCACGTCCAGGCCAAGGGGCTGAAAGCCATGCTGGTCTGCGATGGCCGCGATATGGCAGTGCGCTACAAGGATTTGCTCGATGGCCTCATGACGGAACGGGCCAAACAGGGACTGCCAACCTTTGCCAGCAAGGTGGTCATCTCGCTGGCAAGTATTACTGCGGCCCGCACAGGTGCCTCTGTGCAGGAGGAAGCTGCCGAATACAGTATCGATAGCAAAAAGGTGCGGAGCATCGAAGAGCGCGTGCGAGCCGAGGTGAAGGCAGGCCAGGAGCCGGTGGCCATGCCTTCCGAGCAGATTGCAAACTTTGTCGGCAAGCTTTTTCCACTGCCCTACGGTGATGAAAGCAAGGGACGTGATGGCCAGCCTCATGCCAACAATGTCGGCTTGATTATCGTCTCCGACATGCTGCTCACCGGCTGGGATGCACCCATCGTCGGCACCATGTATCTCGACAAGCCGCTCAAGGAACACACGCTGCTGCAGGCAATTGCTCGGGTAAACCGTACCCTGCCGGGCAAGAACGCCGGTTATATCGTTGACTACCATGGCGTCGTGGATCACCTCGACCATGCCCTGAAGATCTACGGCGGCGAAGTGCTGCCGGCGCATGTTTGGCAAAGTGTCGAAAGCGAATTGCCACGGGTCCAGAGCAGCCTTGAACGTATCCTCAAACTCCTGCCCAAGAAGCATGATCCAGTGAGCCAGCGCGAGGACTATAAAGACGACGCTGAAGGTTTTCTTGATCCGGCCAGCCATCTTGATGCGGTAGAGGCTTTCTTGGAGCTGGTAAAGCAGTTCAATCGCAGCATCGACATCATCCTGCCCGATGTGCGCGGCGTACCCTTCAAGCCCTACTTCACACTGTTCGCCGAAATCCGCCTGATGTTGCGCGACAAGCTACCGGGGAACGCTTACCGGGAACGCATCACTAAACTGGAATCCGTGCTCCTGCAGCAACTGCTGGACGAATACATAGAAGCTAGCCCAGCCAAGAGCCTGCTCGGGCATGAAGTATCCATTCTGGACGCCAGCGACATGGCCCGCTTGAAGAAGCTGACCAGTCCGGGTAGCCAGGCACTGGTTATGAAGAATCAGTTGAAGCACACCATCGCCACCGGCCGCGACAAAGATCCTGCCTTCTTCGACAAGCTGGCCGAAGAATTGGAAAAACTGTTGGCCGAGGAAAAGGCCGGACGTATCAGCCAAGCCAAATTCTTAGAACAACTTGATCTGTTCGGGCAACGCATCAACGACAAGGACAACACTGGCTTCAGTCACCCAGCCCATTCAGCGGTCTTCCATTACTTGGCCGAGCAGCTATCGGAGGAAACTGCCAAAGTGGTGACCGGCAAGTTGTTTGAAGACAGCGAGCTGAGCAAAACAATGGCCGCTGAAAACTGGAAGCAGATGCATGACCTGCACCCGGAGCTACGCGACCTCCTGCGCAAGCTGCTGATGCCTCTGGCCGGCTGGGAACGTTCAGTAGCCCGAGACCACGCTGGGCGTATCTTGGACATCCTGAGGAAGAACTGAAGTCATGCCTCTGCTGCAGTATGGCCAAACCACTATCGAGTGGCGCTTTCGGGCCGATGCCAAGCTCAAACGACACTATGTAACGGTGGAGCGAGGTCAGCCGGTATTGTTGCGTGGGCCATTGGTGGACGAGCAGGAACAGGAAGCCCTGATACGCCGCCGCGCCCGCTGGATACGCGAGAAGCTGGAGCAGGTGAATCTACCGCTGGCGCATGAAGCCATTGTCACCGGCAGCCGCTTGCGCTACTGCGGCCGAACTTACTTCACCGAGGTGCGGCATACACCTGGCATTCCCAGGCCCCGGTTAAGCTTTACCGCCTCACGCTTCGTGATTGACTCCCTGGATGGAGCCAGCATCCAGCCAAATGCGCTGATGCCTCTGCTATTGAATTTTTACCGGGAGCGCGCCCACGAGAAGCTGCTCACAAGGGTGCGCCACTGGGAGCGCCAGACAGGTCTGCAGGCGAATGGTGCCCGTGTACGGATATTTCAAACCCGCTGGGCCAGCTGTGATGCCCAAAACGTGCTGGAGTTTCACCCTCGGGTTATGGAACTGCCGGCAAGCGTGCAGGATTACGTCATCGTTCATGAGCTATGCCATACCGTTGAAAAAAACCACACAACAGTATTCTGGGCATTGGTGACACGACACATGCCGGAATGGCGCCGATTGCATGAAATGCTTGAGCTGGCGGCGTTTGGGGATGCGGTGTAGAGCGCGAGCTAAGTAGAAGCCTTGCTGGGTCTCAATGGGAGAACATTAGCCCCGGTCAGTCGCGCTAACTCCTTTTTCATCTGATAAAGCTCGTAGAGCAGCGAAATTTCACGAGCCAAGGCTGCTTCCAGTTCGCATCGATAGTAATTCGCTGAATTCTTCGCCTTGTCTAAACGCTCTTTTTGGAGCCCCTCGCCCTTGCGTTGTTCAGTGGCAGCCGCATCAATCGCCTGAATCAAATCAGCAAAGATCGGGCGAGATTTTTTTATGCTTCCCTTGCCGCGACCAGCCTCCAGCGCAACAGCGTCATTCGTGATTTTGGTGTTTTGGCGGACACGACGAGACTTCCCTGACTTGAGGCGAAGCAAGGCCTCAAAATAGTCATCAAGTGGTTGCATCAGTTGAACTCCCTGTTGCGTTGCTCAAGGGCTTTGTCGCGAGCTGAAACGAGCACATCCAGGTCAGCTTTTTCAGTTCTATATTCGAGAGAGTCACGATCAAGAATATCGACCATCTTCTCCTGCGCTTTTATTACCCGCTCGAGCTTGCTCAAATTACAGACCATGTTCCGACATCCGCCACTCAGACAATCAATATCCAGCCATCTGAGCGCGATCTGATCGCAGTCCTCGAGATTGGTACAACCACCTATCAGTGTCTCCTTGTAAGCCATTTCACCTCTTTTGAAGCGCCGAAGAGTGGCCTCGCGGTCGACAAGAATACTTCCATTAGCTCCCTTAAGCCTGTGCTCGACCCAACCAGCATGCCCGCCAAACAAAAACCCTTCGGACAGCAACACGTTCAGAACATAGCTCAATGCCGCCGACTCGGGTTGTGCTCCTTGCCACTCAAACCCGAAGTGGCTTTTGTCCTCCCCGATGAAATTTTTTGCGAAAGCAGATCCTTTCGCGTAGTAGCGGGACATTTCGTCCGTAATGTGTTGCAGCTGTCGACGCAAGGAAGGGAGCGATACCAGACCTGACCTCTGGGCGTATAACGCCAAGGAACGGCGCAATTGGTGCGAGGTAAAAATCCACGGTTGGCCTAACTGAAACTTCTCTTCAGAACGCCATGCACGATGTGGGTCGATATGTTCTAGTTCCAGAATGTCAGACTCTTCGATATCTGGTTGAATCAGCCCACGTAGCAACTTCATGCTTGATAGCGGAGCTTGCCCAGGGCGAAAGCGCCCGTCTACAGGTTTCATTCGCTCGCCTGCAAGCGATAAATACCCAATAGAAACAAATAGCGGGTGATCGTTTGTCTTGGTTACGACTTTAGGCGCTTCCACACCGAGAGTTCCATATATCGAGTCAGCCACACGTTGCATCGCTTGGATTGCTCGACATCCGTCGTGGTTGGTAACCCACCGAGTTCGATTTATCCGCCCATTGTTTAGCTTCGTCGTCCGCCCTAAAACAACGTAGTGCTTTTTCCCATTGGAAATTGTTTCCTCAAGGCAGTGATATGGCAATGAGCGGGCCTCATCGTCACGCATTCCTGTAAATACCTGAATCAGCAACTTGGCCACAAACTGAATCTCTACGATCAGTGATGACAAACTTTTTACGGTGAACTTTCGCTGTTTTTCTGAAAAATAATCAAGACACTCCTTTGTGGCAAGCTGCTCAAAGTTTGGCTGCCATGCCTTCGTAAGACCTAATCGCTGTCTGGTTCGATATTGCACAACTAAAACTCTGCCAGCCAATGGATTTTCGGCGCAGGCACACAAAAGCGACAGAAAATCCCGTTCTATTTTTTCCCATCTAGAGAGATATTCGTTTAGTTGCCCAATAATTTTCGAATATATTCTAGTTGGAATTGGCGCGTGCTGTTTTAACGTAGTTCGATAGATACGCCCTCTCGTTCGAATTGATTGAAGTAACTTTTCTCCTACAAGTGGAACGGCGAGAGGGCCTTCACCGATTTTGACTAGTAATGGCAATAAAGAGCCTAAGGATTCGGTCATCCACCCCGAACATCGATCTGCTACAAATGCGCTCAAGTCATGATCAGTGCAAAGTAAATCTTGGATCTTGCAGGACTTATCTTCTGCATATTTAGCCATGGCTCTGACTACAGAATAATAGTTTTGCAAGGTTCCGATGCTCAAACTCGGGCCATTACGTGCCCAAATCAACAAAAACATTAAATAACGAGCCTCATTCGAAAGCATTTCCCGCTCGGGCGTTATATCCTCTCCAGCCCAGTACCTAAAATTGAGGATAGAGGCTTTGACCTCTGGATGATACGCGGACAAATCCCATTGCCAATCGCCGTAAATAGAAGCCACAGAGCCATTTCTATGACGGCTAACAATAAAGCTATCGTGTGGGATTTTTCCACCAGAAACATCGTATGCATCAGGCGCAACAGCACCCACAGGAAAATCAAAATTCGGCTGAAATAAGATATTCAAACTACAGCTCCCAATTCCATCAATATCTCGAGCTTTCCTGCCCAATATAAATCGAGCTCGCCGTCGATCTCAACCTCTCTGGTTACTTTCTTAACCAAGTCCACGTCCAGCCGAGAGACCTCATCTAGAATTTTGTTTATCCGATTTAATATTGGAGTTAATAAGATTTGCGATTTTTCATGGCTTAACATCATCGGCTCTGTTTTCTGAAGATAAAATCGACAGCTAATTAGCTTTCGAACATCAACTTCGTCGGCATGAACTATATGTTTGTCACAAAACAGGCATCCTTCAGCTCCTCTGCAATCGAGCTGAATAGGGGGCTCACCGAACCTAAGATTTGGAGCCCCATATCTAGAGCACAATCCAACAGGGCGAACTACACCCCCTTCAACAACAATCCCGCCAGCTAAAACACATTCAGAAACCTTATTTAGGAATACAGACATTTCTTCCAAATGAACGGTTTCAGAGCCGGCAGCATATGATGCAAGAACCGTTTTTTCAGAGTTCTGCAAAACCATTGCTGCTACAGCCGGATCAGTATTTCGAATAAGCCAGTCACTTTTTGCTGCACGCCATTGGCGTGGCATTACCTTCGGAAGACTCGGATCTATGCGCTGCAAGGTATCAAAAGTATATCCCGGGCCACATTTGACCTTGGCCGGAGCGCCACGCCCTTTATTCCCCAATTTAAAAAACAGAAAATCACAAGATTTGCCAGCCAACAAGAAGTCTCGAAGTTCCAAATACCTCTTAAAGCGCGGCATGAACCCAACCGGAAGTTCAAAGGTTACTTGGTGGCCTGCCCGCCACTTGATGCTTCGAAATAGTTGACTTGTTGCACCGATTTCATAGTCTTCTGCCCATGTCTGATCCACAATCTGCGCCCAATTCATCCCTGTTTGAGCAACGAATAAGATAACGAACGCATTAACTGCAACCATTCCAAGGCTTAATCTTTGAGGGTGATGAAAATTCGAATTTGCAGCGCTAATCTGGCGCTCGCCCCTCTTGATTCTATTTCTTATATACCTGCGATTATTTACTTCCATATCGGCGGCGGATAATAATTCATTCGCCGTAAAGAGCTTACCTTTAGAATAATCAAAACAACCAATTTGACTATTTGCATTGAGGGTTCCTGGTGATTTAAACCATGAAGTTGCGGGAAAAACCCATAATTTGTTATCGGTGTAACCGAAGCTGCTCGGCACGTCAAAATAAAACGGATATTGTTCTTTATTAATAATAAATGAAGATAGTGAATCAAATAGAATTTCACACAGACCCAGCACTTTCGATTGGGCATCTTCGCTTGGCGGAACAGTTCCTGATGTTTTGCGTGCAGGGTGACGCAGTATGTTTATGCCTCGAGCAATGTCTGCATTAAATAAATCACTTAGAAATCTAATAACTGCGAATTGCTGCCTAATTCCACCTTTTATTGACAATGAGTTTGTATTTACTCTTTCTCGAATATGCATTAAATACTGAATCAGAACTGCTCTCGCATCATCGGCGCTACGTAAAACGTTATGAAATCCATGCTCGTCTGCCCAACATATGAACGCAATAAACCGAGATGCACTATCTCTTATGGTTTCTTCTCTCCTCCCGCTATTTGCTAGGCAATCTGATACATATTGAATTAATGTTCGAACTTGTTCAACGCGCTCTTGATTTAAGCTTTTTAAGTTTACTCGCCTGCCACCCAGTCGTTTCCTATTTTTATTATTATGTTTTTGAGTAGGCTCCCGGCTAAGGTAACAAATACACCCAAAGTCTACTGTTCTACCATAAGGAAAACGAAGAATCGCAAACTCAGTTTTAATTTTTTCAACGCCATTCGAAATGGGGAGGTCATAGATTTTATTATCTTTAATTGAAAACTTCATTGCGATTTCCTCAGCATGTCTTTTGCGAGGTCGCGAAGATGGTTGTGATAGTCGCTACTAACGGCTTCAATAAACTTAAGGTTGCTTCGGTATTGCAGATACCTATCAGTTGTTCCTGAAGACTCATGGCACATTCGTGTTTTAACGAACTCTCGAGCTTGGTGCAATGTGACATCGCCTTTACTTACCAGATCCAATTGATAATCGGTAAGATTCATCCCAAACGAAGCTCGAGTGTCATGAAATTGATAACGGAAACTGGGTGCGTTATTGTTTTTTCGAATATATGGAATAACACGTTCTTTTATAAATTGCCGAACACCTTGTCCTGATTTCTCGTGCCTTAATAAATTTGAATCATTGAAAAGTTTCGACTCTGATTTGCATGTGTACATTGGCGCACCACGTACGCTCAAGAACAAATACTGGTCCTGCGTATCGCCTCCCATAGCCCGAGATCGACGCCTTTGTGCTCGTTCACTCTGAGCATAGGTTCGCAATAGCTGGTAGAACCAAAAAGGAATAAATAACACCATTTGCTTGTCGTTCTTGGTGTCAATTCCTGTTCCAGGCCCTACAGGAAAGCGCACTTCGATAGGTGCTGGCTCATTGAGTTCGAGCATGGCATGACGCACACGAAAGGTAAGAATTGTTTGGATACGCGCACCAGTGAGCATCCCAAACAAATGAATTAATGTCATTTCGGTATTTCCAAGCGACAGAAGTGCATCTATTAGCCAGCTTTGCTCTTCTTGCGATAGTGGGCGCAGCTTGCCACTATCATCGATGGTCCCTGCATAAGGATCATTTTGTTTAAATACTTTGATGGCAATATCAGTTGTGGTCACACGCTTGGAAAACTTGAAACCACGGCCATCCATGAGTTCAAGATATCGATCTGATTCCTTCCATGGTGCATTTTGGGGAAGCAGTACTTTCTCGTCTCGCAGCCAGGAATAGAATGAAATAATGGCGCTCATCCGCCGCTTAGCGGTTGTCATCGCTATTTCACCGGCAGCAACTGCGAGTTTTAGGAATCCACGATAACGATAAGTTGGGCGGTTCAGCTTGTTTGTAGGAAAAAGCGTCCAATCGATTCCCGTCTCGTCGAGAAATCGACGGTATGCAGCCAAAGAGTCCGCAATACTGGCGTAGGTAGCCATAGAAGGTGATGAACTTGATTCCACTCGGGCAAGCAAATAGATATTTGCTTCGGCCCACGGAACACCAGAAGCATCAAGCACTACAGGAAACAGATTAAATTTTGAGTGCTGCGATCCCTCTTCGTGCTTTGCCCTTACGAAGTAAGAGGTATTCGCCGAGAGAACCGGGAAAGCTCCTGCATCAGCAGGTTCAGCAAGTTCGGTGACTTCTAGTCGAGGGAGAAGGATTTTCCTAGCGGATTGCTTCATGCGGTCTTTCCTAAAAGACCTGCAAGCACAGTGTTCTTACACATACCGGCGCCTTCTTAGATCAGTCGATCAAAATGCGCTCCTTCGGACTAGGAAATCTCAATCCCCAATCTGTTACGCCAAAAAAAGGCATGAATGACCAAGTATGCAGGCGGATTACAGCGATGAGTGGAAAGAAGTTGCCAGAGCAAGGAACACGCGTCGAAGGCAGTGTAAGTCCACTTTTTAGTTACTTACAAATCATGTCTGAGACAGATTTACTTGCGAGTACAAGCTCATGCACGACGATCATGCGCAGGAATTCCGACGGAGCCTCGCGAAACAGGGTTGCG
>APMI01084776.1_pt1 | contig 10095 bp, 9 predicted proteins | sample 667938 | NCBI WGS metagenome assembly APMI01 (sample SAMN01084076, study PRJNA167559) | wastewater metagenome | biome: Wastewater | place: Denmark: Ejby Moelle, Odense | collected 2011-11-28
GTTGTAGATACTGGGACCATTGACGCGACTCGAACAGTCGAAGTAAAAAGTCGTGTTTCTGGACGGCTCTCGAAACTATTAGTTGACGAGGGTTCGGTTGTCAAACAAGGACAACTGATCGCTGTCATCGACCCTCAAGAGACGGAACTCAAGGTTCAGCAAGACGCAGCAAGCCTTCGAGGTGCTCAAAGTTCGGTCGCAAAGGCTAATGCAGAGATTAAACAGCGCGTTCTAACTGCAAAGGCAACCTACGATCAGGCTTTGGCAAAGGTCGTTCAACTCAAACTAGAGGTCAAAGCTCAGCCTGCCCTGACTCAGGCAGCCATCGCAGAGGCTCAAGCCAGTCTAAATACTGCTCTTCAACAAAGAGAACAACTCCTCACGAACACACAACCCAATCTTCGCACGACGACTCAAAGTGCACTTAGCGAGGCGAAAGCCAACTATGACAACGCCCTCGCAGAGTTCAAACGACAGAACCAGCTCGGCAACATGGGCTACGTGGCGGGTCGCTCAGTCGACAGCGCAAAGTTGACTCTGGATCTGGCTCAGGTCCGCTTGGATGGTGCGAAACAAAACATGGATCGCCTAGAAGCTCAAATTCGGACGGATAAAGCGAAAGCTGACGAAGCAGTACGTCAGGCTGAAGCATCCTTAGCAAGAGCAAAAGTTAACCAGATTCAAATTCGGTCCAAACAAGAAGATTTGAAATCGGCTGAAGCCGAAGTTATAAGATCTAGAGCCCTTTTGGACGATGTAACCATCATGGAGAAAGGTCGTGACCAGAGTCAGGCAACGGTAGATCAGCTCTCCGCAATCCTGCACGACAGTCAGCGAAATCTAGGAGAAACCGATGTTCGCGCTCCAATGGACGGCGTGGTCACGAAAAAGCTCTTGCAAGTCGGCGAACTCGCCAGTGGTTTGAGCGGATTTCAATCAGGAACCGGCATCGTTCGCATTGAAGACCGACGCAACATGCGCGTTATGCTGGAGGTCAATGAAATCGACGTCGCCAAGATGAAAGACGGTATGTCAGCTACCATCAACGTTGACGCCTTTCCTGGACATCCTTATAAAGGAATAATTCGCCGCATAGCCCCTGCGAGCACAGCAGCAGGTACCACGACGACGACAACATCTGATGCTGTCGTGAAGTTTGAGGTTGAGGTCGTCATCACGAATCCGGACAACAACCTTCGATCAGGCATGTCGGCAAAATGCAGTGTCGATGTCATTCGCAAAAACGGAGTCCTTGTTATCCCAATCGAGTTTATTTCCCGTGAAGCAGACGGCGTCTATGTCGAGATTCCTGGGACAACTCCTGGTAGCAAGCCAACCAGACGGAAGATTACGACAGGCGCGGAAACCGGAAGCAAGATCGAAGTTATTGATGGCCTAAAAGAGGGCGAGAAGATCCAAAAACCCAAATACACCGGTCCAGAGCGAAAAGGAATGATGCAGGCAGGACCTGAAGATAAATGATGCTTCTTCAAAGCGTCCGAGTTGCCTTGGAAATGCTGATGCTTCACAAGCTGAGGGCCTTTCTAACCATGCTCGGCGTGATTATCGGCGTCATGAGCGTGACGATAATCGTAATGGTCTCGTCAGGCTTTCAGTCGTTCATGTCGAACCAGTTTAAGAAGATTGGCTCCGACACGATCATGGTGATGTACGACAACTGGGGTCCTCCGAATGAAAGGAAAGCCGACGTTGACGGACTCAAAATGGCAGACGTCGATTTTCTTCGCGAACGAGTTCACGAAATCGACGTGCTTGCCCCGGTTCTGCAAATCGGTGGGCAGAAGGCCTACTTCAACGGCAATGAGGTCACAGATCCGCGCGTTTACGCCACAAACTCTGATTATCAAAAGATGAACAATGTCCCTTTGGATCAAGGGAGGTTCATCACAGAACAGGATGTCACCAATAGGGCGAGCATCTGCGTCATTGGTACCGAGATTCAAAGTCGACTGTTTAAGAATGCGAATCCAATTGGTAAATATCTCTCGTTTAATGGCCTAACCCTTGAGGTCGTCGGAGTTTTTGGTCGAGTCGATTTCATGGGGCAATCGAACTCGAAAGATATTCTCGTCCCGCTCACAACGGCGCAGGACAAATGGGTTGGCGGTGACAACCTCATGATGATCACCACCCGCCCCAAAGCCGGTGTCTCAGTTCAAGATGCGATGGATTCCGTCTGGCAGGCTCTCATGTCGAAATCTCACAATATGCGCATCTATCGTGTGGATTCGAATGAATCCATCCTGAGTGTATTCGGTAAGATTTTCGGGGTTGCTGGCGGAGTTCTTGCCGCTATCGCTGCCCTATCTCTCTTGGTTGGTGGCATCGGAATTATGAACATCATGCTGGTGTCAGTAACCGAAAGAACCAAAGAGATCGGTCTCCGTAAAGCCCTTGGTGCAAAAAACGGATCAATCCTTGCTCAGTTCGTTGTTGAGGCAGCGACTCTATCATTAGTGGGCGGCCTGATTGGCATGGCAATTGCCTATGTGTTTGGCATGCTCGTCACGTTTGCTACAGCGCAAATGAGTTGGCCCTCAAAGGAAGGATTACCTACCCCCTTCCCACTAATGGCAGCCCTTGCGGCTGCGGTTTTCAGTGCCTTCATTGGAGTGATATTCGGCTTGTACCCGGCCATGAGTGCCGCCAAACTCGATCCAATCGTTGCTTTGCGGCGCGAGTAGCAATTCGTGCGATCATCATCGCCATTAGCCTTAACATCAGTCACCAGCGATGTTAAGGCCGTATAATGGGCCATTACGCCTAGGCTAACTGACAAAATGGATCGGAACACGAAGGAACGGAAGCCTTTTCAACAAGATCGACCTGTTCACCTAACGGGTGCATGCAAGGATTACACGACCGAAGACATTGAATGGATCGTCCGTCAATTTGATGTATCAGGCTCGATTATCATTGCCCCTTTCCCTGGTCGAGGCAATATTAACCTTCATACCTACCAAGTGTTAGCAGGTGGAAACGAGTTTCTGCTCCAGAAGGTCAACTCCGACGTGTTTGCGATGCCCCAAAGAGTGATGAGCTCGATGGTAGCCTCATTAGACGCCCAAAAAAATTCACTGGCAGAGGGCAAAGGTGATTCAACTTGGGAGCCAATCGAACTCATTCTCACGAAGTCTGGCAAGCATTTCCTCGACCTTACTGACGAACACGGATGGTCCGTATGGCGCATGATGGTTCGGATTCCAAAATCAGTTGGATTCAAGAGCCTTTCTGAAATCCAAGATCGATCTATACAGATGAAGTTTGCGGAGCAGGTCGGTCGAGGTTTGGCGATCTACGCAGATATTACAGCGAGTATTGATCCTCATTCGGTTCAGGGCTCATTGCCTGGCTACCGCGATACGGGCCTTTATTACAGACAGTTTCACTCTGTCATGGCCGAAAATCGGTCATTTGATACGGCTCAAGCTTTGCTTCCTCAAGACCCAATCGTTAGAAGCAGCACCGAGAAGCACTTCTTAGTGAAGGCTTCTCATGAAGAGTTTGAGGCAAGAAGATCTGATCCAGAACTTCGGCCATTCATCGAGCTCGTATGTGAGCAAGAACCGTTCGCAATGAGTCTGTGGTCTGCCGTCGCACAAGGCCGAATTCGGCACACGCTTATTCACGGCGACACAAAGCTAGAAAACTTCTTATTCTGCTCGGTCACAGGCAAAGTGAAATCTCTTGTTGACCTCGACACGATCATGCCCTTCACATGGCTGGCCGATTGGGGCGATTTACAGAGATCACTGGTGAATGTTGCCGGTGAAAAGGAACGAGATATCTCTCGGGTTCAAGTGGATACCGACGTTTACCAGGCAGTGACGCGTGGTTTCCTCAAGACCGCGAAGGAGGTCACGGATAACGAAGTTGCGATGATGTCGGAAGCAGTCGAGGCAATCACTCTCGAACTGGGTCTTCGCTTCTTGACCGACTATCTTCGCGGAGATACATACTTCCAGCTTGGCCCAGACGATCCTGCCGATCTCAATAAGGTTCGAGCAATGGTTCAGTTAACGCTATATCGACAGTTGGTAGAATTTGGGCCTCACGCCCAGGAACTAATCGCTAGCTTACGTTCAGGGCAAGAAGCCTAGGCGACTCCGAAAAGCTCTGTATCAATTGATCTCATTGCTTTCCGAACGTACATGTCTTGGTCTGCCGCTTCCAAAAGTGCCGAAGCGGTTGTTCCATCTTCGCCAAATCGAGCTAAGCCATAGCTGAAGGTTGCCAAAGCTCCCATCACGATGGTCGCATTTCTGAACCGCTGTTCAGCGTTGATCAAACACTGTTCGTGAGTCTGCTCAGAGTGCCCGAACATCAGGACCAGGAACTCATCTCCACCCACACGACCGATCACCGTGTTCGTAGGAAGATAGCTGTCAAGAATCGTCACCAGAGTACGAAGGATCTGGTCGCCAAAACGATGACCATGAACGTCGTTCAGAGTCTTGAACTTGTCACAGTCGATCATCGCCACTGTCAACGCTTGACCTCGGGAAACGCAGTTCTGAATTGACTCATCAAGAAGCATGTCAATTGAAAGTCGATTCAGAACTCCTGTTAGCGCATCGGTGTTGGCTGCTGATGTGGCATCCGCTAAACGCTGCTTATCTTTAGAAACGTTGAGCACTACGAAGTACAAGACTCCGAGTGCGAGAAACAGGTTTACAACCCAGCCCAAATGCGGGTTGACACTATGTTCGGCCACGATTGTGGAGCAGACCGCTACGACGGTCGCAACAACTAATCCAGTCTTTTTGTTACCAAGCGCAGTCGCTCGCCATACCGGAAACACATACGCTAACTTCAACATATCCGGGCATCCAAAGATCAGCTCTACCACCATGATTGCAACCATGATGGTTAGCCCATCTGCGACCACAGCAAGTGGAGTTCTGGCTAGCCAGTGATTTTTGACGAGTTGCCAAATTCTTGCTTTTACGGCATCGAGCCTTTTTATTTTTAGTTCGTAAGTGTCGACCTGCACGTTCCAAGTATCGGATACTTAAAGTAGTTCTTTAGGTTTTCCACTTGGCAATTATCGAGCAACTTACTAGGCTTCTCTATCTAGGCGTCTAGGGGCGCTAATCCCTAACAGATCAAGAGTGCCACTTAGAGCCATTCTTGCCGCTTCGCAGAGCGCTAACCTAGCCTTGGAAAGTTCCGGTTCGTCAGGTTGAACTACCCGACATACATCATAAAAGTTATGGTATGTCCTGGCAAGTTCGATGGCATACGTCGTTAGTCGATGAACGCCGTGGTCCTTCGATATTCGTTCTACTTCTGTCTTCAGGTCAAGAATCTTCTTGATCAGTGCAAGCTCTCTGGCGTGAACTAGAACAGAAGAATTAACCTGATCACCGAGTTGAATGCCAGCTTCTTTCGCTTTATCTATAACGCTACAAATGCGAGCGTGAGCGTACTGCACATAAAAAACGGGATTATCATCACTCTGCTTTGTGGCTAGGTCGATGTCAAAATCCATTGCAGTATCGTGGCTTCGCATGAGATAAAAGAACCGAGCTACATCACGACCTTTGATCTTCTGCTCTTCTTTCGAAGAATTTGGAGCGGCAGCAGCACCAAGCTCCTCGATTAGGTCCCTTAGTTCATAGATATTGCCGTCTCGCTTTCGCATTGGGGCTGGCTTGCCATCCTTTAAGAAGCGCACAAGCTGGAAGATCACAACATCCAGCTTAGCTTTTGCCTCATTGAGGGCTTCCTGGTTGTTTTCATCTGTGTCTGGACCTTTCCGAAGTAAGGCTGCCAGAACAGCAGTTAAGCGTCCGATGTATCCATGATGGTCCGGACCAAGAACGGTGTAAAGCTTGCTAGCTCCTGCTGGCCGATTGAACTTATCCTTGTGATAGGCAATGTCTGAAGCAATGTAAGTAAGTCGCCCGTCCTTTCGGCGGATAACTCGATCCATGTCATCGCCAAACTTGGTGCTTCTTAGCCAGAGTGTTTTGTTAGTGGAAGAAGCTTGAGAATCTTCAACGGTTACACCCTCGGCTTCATCTCCATCCTCTTCCATCTGATCCGTCTGTGCTTCTTTGATGACCTCTTCAACGACTCCCCCCTTGCCGAGTTTGAGCTTCGTGCGATACGGTTCTTCGTCAGCAACGCCCTTTGACTTCAGTTCTTCGACGCATCGAAGGACTTCGCCACTATCGTGTAACGACTGCTCGCTAAACCAAGTGTCGAATGTAACGCCGAATAGCCCTAGGTCGTTTCTCTGCCGTTCGATCATCAAGTCTTGAGACTTAGATTGGAACCAACTTGCTTCGGCATCGCCCTGGCTATCGCCCTCCAGTTCCATCAATCGGGCAGCAACCTGTTGAACATATTCGCCACGATAACCTTTATCGGGGAAGACTGATTCTAGTCCCAAGCTTTGTCGATAAAAGTGACGAACCGACTCAGCAAACAATCGCATCTGCTCGCTGTTCACACCGTCGTTGATGTAGTACTCCTTGTGAACTTCGATTCCGGCAGACTTGAAAACCCGTGAAAGCGCGTCACCGAAAGAAGCTCCTCGTCCTGAGCCAACCGTAATCGGACCGTTTGGATTAACCGAAACGAACTCGATATTGACTTTTTCACCCGTCGGAGGCAGCTGAGCAACACCCGCTTGCCCCGCCTGCAATATGCCCTCCAGGTAGGCAGAAATATAGGTTGGTTGGAGCCGAAGATTCACAAATCCAGGACCGGCAATCTCAACCCCAGCAAAAACGGACGTCTTTGTAGCTAAGGTGCTTGCCAGCAACTCGCCGATGGCCCGCGGATTCATTGCAGCCTTCTTTGAAGCTACCATGGCGAAGTTACAGGCGAAATCCCCGTGATCAGGACTCTTGGTATCCGAGACCTCAACCGGCACGACTCGTACCGCTTCGGGGAGCTTGCCCTCGGCGATCAACGCTTCGAGGGCAACAGAAATCAGGGTCTGAAGGTCATTTCTAAGCAAGGCATGAGTTTACCGAGCCTAGAGGCAAAACCTAGAAACCAAAGGAAATGCCGAGTGTCAATGAGCGGAGTTGACCGTTAGCGGCAGCGTAGTAGTTGACCTCGAAATTAGGTTTGAACTGAGGCAAGAAACCAGAGATCGGGAATCCTGCGCCAAATTGACCGACGACTCCACTTTCGGCGTTGAACTCGCTTGCCCTATCGACAGAATGCCCAAACCCGACACCAGCTTTCAGATACTGACCGTTAGCAAACGGATATTTTCCAACCAAAATAAAACGATAGATGTCGCCATCAAAATCGGCACCGTGACGAAGGCGACCTCCCCCAAAATAGGAGGCCTCGATGCCGTACTGTAGCTTCGAGAAGTTCCCCAGATTCAAGCCCAATGCAATCTCGGGACCTTCGAGTTTGGCTGTGTTTCCACTGGTGTCACGGAAATCCCCACTCCAGGCGTAACCAAGTCGTACAGAAAAATCATCTGCCATGGAAACTGTCGCTGCACCGAGCGCAATGCCGGCCACCAAAAATCGCGCAATCCTCGTCATGCAGCAATTATAGACACGTTGACAGGTGCAGCCACAATCGGCATAAAATCGAACCTAGCGATAGACGCTGCATTGAGGCACGAATGACAAAGAAGACAATCAATATCGGGTTAATCGGTTACCAGTTTATGGGGAAGGCGCATAGCAACGCCTATCGACAAGTGGGGCGGTTCTTTCCGGAGCTTCCAGTCGATGTGAAGCTACATACGTTGTGCGGTCGGAACCTCGCCGCCGTGACTAAAGCCGCCGATACATTTGGCTGGGAGAATGTGGAGACCGACTGGCGCAGGGTGATCGCAAATCCAGAAATAGACGTGATCGACGTGGCGACTCCGGGCAATACTCACGCCGAGATCGCGATTGCCGCCGCAAAAGCCGGCAAGGCTGTTTTCTGCGAAAAGCCAATTGGTAACACGCTACAAGAAGCTGAGGATATGCTAGCCGCAGTGCGAGAAGCCGATGTGCCGCACGCAGTATTTCACAATTACCGAAAAGCGCCAGCCGTATCCTATGCCAAGAAGCTCATTGAAGACGGTCTACTAGGTCAGATCTTTCATGTGCGGGCTGTTTACCTGCAAGACTGGATCATCGATCCAAACTTCCCTCTCGTCTGGCGACTGCAAAAAGAAGTTGCTGGAAGCGGATCTCATGGTGACCTCGCGGCTCACCTCATCGACACAGCTCGGTACCTCGTTGGCGAGATCTCCGAGGTCAGCGGCTTACTGCATACGTTCATCAAGAAGCGTCCTGTCGTCGCAGAAATCGACGACAAACTTGGCGGCAAAGCAGGGACAGAGATGGGAGAGGTCACCGTTGATGACGCCTCGGTTTTCATCGCCAAGTTCGAAAGTGGTGCGATTGGCACATTCGAGGCCACACGTTTTGCGATGGGACGAAAAAACCGAAACTGCATTGAGATCAACGGTTCCAAAGGTTCGATTGTTTGGGATATGGAAAAAATGAACGAGTTGGAGTTCTATTCAGATCAAGATCCAGACGGACAGAAAGGGTTTCGACTGATTCAGGCAACCAGCGGTGAGCACCCCTATGCAGGGCACTACTGGCCGGTGGCCCACATCATCGGCTACGAACACACCTTCATTAACCTTTTAGCAGATGCGTTTACAAATCTCGCAGAAGGCAAGCCGATTTCGCCCGATTTTGTCGATGGTTACCAGAATCAGAAGGTCCTTGATGCAGTCGAACGAAGTTCAAACTCCCGATCTTGGGTTTCTGTCTAGCTCGACTGTTCTAGCCGGTTTGATAGGCTCGTCGGCTGATCGAGCCGGCGGGCAAGCTCCTTTTGCGACTCGGTTAAGTTATCTATAGCAATTGATTGCTGGTGTAACAGATTCCTAAGTTGCTCAAGTTCGATTGGCGAGATTTGAGGGTTTTGTTGCTGCTGAGCACCCAAAATCTGAGCCATCTTTTGTTGGTGCTTTGTCAGGATCGCCACAATCGGAATCATCAAAAACAAGCCACCAATGATGATTGGGGCAAGGTCATCACCAAAGGAAGCAATAGGAAAGTTCATCGCTCTACTTAATCTCCAAACGTCGCTCTAGTTCTGTCTGATGTCCTGCATTGTTGAGGGAGATAAACGTATCTAAAGCAATAGTTTGCTCTTGCACAAGAGCTTTCAGACTTAAAATCTCTTCTTCCAATCGCTTGATATTGGCACTATCGGTTTTCGTGCCCTTCCTTAGTTGAACCATTTGCAACCGGTGCTTGCTCCATGCGGAAATGATATTTGGAAGAAAAACGAAGGACATCGCCGCGACGACAATCAAAATGATTGTTCCGAGCACCATGCCCACAATGACCATTGGTTAACCGCGCACCTCGAGCCGCTCAGAGATCGACGCAGACGCGGCTTTTTCTTGAATAGAAATCAAATTATCTATCGCAATCGACTGCTGGTTAATTAAGCTACGTAGCTCGCCAACCTCGGCACGAAGTTGAGCAACTTCTTCCGAATTCACGTTATTCCGACCACCGTGGATGATCTCCGCCATATCTCGCTGATGCTTGGTCAGAATGATAATGACAGGGATTAAAAGCGCTGTCAACGGAATCATAAACGGTAGTATTGGCACTATCGGATTCATCTATGTTCTCCACTAGCGATCTAAGATTTATTCAATATACACTCAAAATAATTGAGTCTTTAGGCCAAAAGACTTCAGTTTTTAGAAACCGAAATCGCTTCGATCAAGTTTAGGGTTCCCTCGTATATTGCTTTCCCCGTGATCACTCCCTCAGGCATTTTGTCGCCTAGGTTGAGCAGAGCACGGATATCTTCAATCGTTGAAATACCACCACTTTGTATCACGGGAATGGTCACAGCTGCAATAACTTCAGACAGTAGTTGAAGATTCGGCCCGGTTAACATGCCATCACGAGCAATATCGGTCAGAATGATCCTCTTTGCGCCTCGGGCTTCCATGTCCTGCGAGAGTTCGACGGCACTGACTGAGGAGGTCTGCTGCCAACCTTCGACTGCGACATAACCATTCCGCGCATCAATTCCAGCGACAATACCCTCACCAAACTCAGC
>APMI01085720.1_pt1 | contig 10091 bp, 4 predicted proteins | sample 667938 | NCBI WGS metagenome assembly APMI01 (sample SAMN01084076, study PRJNA167559) | wastewater metagenome | biome: Wastewater | place: Denmark: Ejby Moelle, Odense | collected 2011-11-28
ATGTCCGAATGTACGCGATAAATACGAGCCGCGTCTTTGAGGTAGCGGTCGTAGCTCAATTCATCGACTACGTACAACGAAATCAGCAAAAAACAGGTCAGCCCAATGGCCAACCCGAAAATATTGATAATGCTATACAGTTTGTTTTTGAGGAGGTTTCTCCAAGCGATTTTGAGGTAGTTCCGTAGCATGATGATATGGTTATTATGGCGATGACGTAGATACGTTGCCTGTAGAGACGTTGCATGCAACGTCTTTACTCTGATTTCAATGATTTTACAGGATTGACCAAGGCGGCACGTAGGGTTTGGTAACTGACCGTCAGCAACGTAATGACCAATGCTCCTGCCGCTGCGGCTGCAAACACCCACCACGAGATTTCGACGTGATAATCGTAGCCCTTGAGCCAATCGTTGAGGTAGTAATACGCAATGGGGCTGGCGATGAGGCAAGAAAGTAATACCAAACCGACAAAATCGCCCGAGAGCATTCGCCACAAATTAGGCACGCTTGCGCCCAATACCTTCCGAATGCCTATTTCTTTGGTGCGTTGTTCGGCCACGAAGCTCGCCATTCCGAAAAGTCCCAAACACGAAATCAGGATAGCCAAAACGGCGAAATAGAGCGAAAGTGTACCGATACGCTCTTCGGCCTTGAACTTATTACCGTATTGTTGGTCAATAAATTCGTACGAAAAAGGCACATTCTGTACGTACTTTTTCCAGATACGTTCGAGGGTGGCGATGGATTTGCTCGAACTTTGAGCAGGATTAAGTTTAATGGTCAGATTATACAAATCCTTGTCGCGGGTATGGTACAACGAAGGGCGCACGGGATAAAACGGCGACTCGGCCATAATATCGCTCACTACCCCAATGATGGTGTAAGGCTTGCCACCCCATTTTAAGATTTTGCCAATGGGGTCTTTGAACCCTAAAAACTTCGCAGCGGCCTCGTTGATGATAAACGCCGCCGAATCGGTGGCAAACTCACGCGAGAAATCACGGCCTTGTTTGATTTTCCAGCCCACCGTTTTACCCCATTCTTTGGTAACGCGACTGTTTGGAAAATCTACGCCTAAGTTCGGGTCTTTACCTTCCCAATCGAAACCACCGTTGGTATTCCATACCCCCGTAAGTGGGCTGTTGGAAGCCGTCAATTCTTCAATCGCTCCCGCCGATTTTAGCTCCCCTCTGAATGCCTCAAAGTGGTCTTGAATTTCTTTGTCCATTCCCATGCTTATCAAGCCGTTGCGTTCGTAGCCAATGGGGCGGTTTTTAGCGTGTTGAATTTGCTGATACACAATGATGGTGCCAATAATCAAAATTACCGAAACCGTAAACTGAGTCGTTACCAACACCTTACGCGGAATAGCGGCCCATTTACCCACCCTAAACGTCCCTTTGAGCACTTTCAACGGCTGGAAAGACCCCAAGTACAAAGCAGGATAGCTCCCCGCCAATAGACCTGTGAGTACAATAAAGGACAAACTAAGCAGCCAAAAAACGGGGTTCGCCCAAGGAAGTTCTATTTTCTTATCGGCTACTTCATTGAAAAACGGGAGACACAGCATGACAAGTAAAAGTGATACTACAAAAGCAAACACCACCACCATGTACGACTCCGAAAAAAAATGATTGATTAACTGCGTACGAACCGACCCCACTGCTTTGCGGATACCCACTTCTTTGGCGCGTTTTTCGCTGCGGGCGGTGGCTAGGTTCATAAAATTGATACAAGCCAACATTAACACAAATACCCCAATGATACCAAACATCCACACGTAGCGAATATTTCCGCCCGTGTTGATGCCCTCTTTAAACTCACTTTCCAACGCCCACTTACTCATCGGGTGCAGAAACGCCTCCCATTTGTACTTCAATTCTTCCTTATTAAGGTTGTTGGCTTTGACATTTTTAATGCGTTTCGATGCGACATCTATGGTCACATTATCAGCAACTTGAACAAAGGTTTGGCTAAAGTTGCTATCCCAAGGATTTTCCATTGTTTTTACCCAAGGGTTATCTATCAACCAAAGCGACCACGGCATGATGACCTTCACGTTGCGAAACGAGGTATTGTAAGGCAAATCTTCATAAACGCCCGTCACCTTCACGTCGTAAGTACGGTTGATTTTTAGCGTCTTATCCAGTGGGTTTTGGTCGCCAAAGAGCGATTTAGCCACCGATTCCGACAACATAATCGAATAGGGATCTTTCAAACCTGCGTACGTTCCGTAGCGCATCTTGAGGCTAAGCATCTCAGGGGCGCCTTCCTCAAAGTAAATTCCTTCTTTTGTCACGTGATTATCACCCAACGACAACACGTACGAGCCTTCCCACGAGGCTTGCACGACGTGTTTGAAGCTACTTCCGTATTTTGCCCGAATTTCGGGACTCATTTGGGCAGGATTAGAGGTTTGGGTTCCCACTTTTCCGTTGAAAGTAGCGTGCTGCATAACCTGCGCGATACGCTCATAATTTTGGTGGTAGGTATCAAACGATAATTCATCGTTGACCCAAAGCCCAATCATCATGGCTACTGCCATGCCCACAGCCAGTCCACCGATATTGATGAAACTGTACATTTTGTTTTTAGTGAGGTTGCGCCACGCAACTTTGAGGTAATTTCGTATCATGGTTGTAATAGGATTATTCTGTTTTCAATGATTTCACAGGATTCATCAGCGCCGCTTTGACCGACTGAAAACCTACCGTCAGGCACGCAATTCCGATGGCCAACATACCCGCCGCCGCAAACAACCACCACGAAACGGTAATGCGAGAGGCAAAATCTTTCAGCCATTGTTCGGTCAAATACCACGCAATCGGCGATGCAATCAGAATCGCAATAAGCACCAACTTGAGGAAGTCTTTGGACAACAGCGCCATGATTCCAAGCACCGAAGCGCCTAGCACTTTGCGAATTCCGATTTCTTTGGTGCGCGATTCGACGGTGAAAGTGGCCAAGCCAAACAATCCTAAGCAAGCAATAAAAATCGCCCACAACGACGCCGTCGTGAAAATACGGCTGTATTGTTGTTCGGATACATAAAGTTTGTTGTAATTGTCATCCACAAAAGAGTAATCAAACGGGTTGCCAGGGAAATAGGTCTTGTACAATTTATCCAAGGCCGCTATTTTTTCGGGCATTCGGTCGGCGGTCAATCGGATGGTGAAATAGGTGCTGTTGTTTTGGGGGTAAAAAATGATAGGGTCAATCGTTCTTTTTAATCCTGTATGATGGTAGTTTTTCACCACCCCGATTACGTCCAAATAACGCTCATCCCACTTGATTTTGGTGCGAAGGGCTTCTTCTGCATTCGCAAATCCTAATAACTCTACCGCTCGTTCGTTGAGCAATACTTTACTATTTTGGTTCCAATCCACATCGCATTCGGCGGGGGTAAAGTTGCGCCCCGCTTTAAGGTCGATTTGGTACGTTTTCAGAAAACGGTCGCCAATGATGGCAAACGAGTACGAAATGAGTTCGTCGCCTGGTCTGGATTTGGGTTGCGTAAAACCTGAGGTCGCAAAATTGTACCAACCGCTCGGTACCGCCCCTGAGGTCGCGTAGTCTTTCACAAACGTTTGTTGCGTTAGCTCGTTCTGAAACGTCGTTTGGCGCACTTTGTAGGTCGCGTCTTTGCCTACTTCTGGCCCACGAACTACCAACAATTGCTGCGGATTTAGTCCCAAACTTTGGGTTTGCATGTGGTGTAGCTGACGATAAATGACGAGCGTTGTAACAACCAAACACACCGAAATAGCAAACTGAAACACCACCAGCGATTTCCGAAGTAGTCCTCCCCCCGACGTTTTGGCCAACTGCCCTTTCAAGGTTTTGATAGGGTTGTAACTGGAGAGCAAAAAGGCCGTGTAGCCACCCGAAAGTAAGGAGCCAAAGAGCAAAATACCCAGCCCCCACGCCCACACCGACGTAGCGCCCAAGGAGGCAAAAGACAAAGGTGTCCCGATAAGTTCATTAAAAAATGGCTGAAGTAAGACTACGATTAGCAGAGCCAATCCAAAACTTAGGAGATTGACCAACAGCGATTCGCCCAAAAACTGCCGCACCAAATGGCTTTGCGTTGCGCCTACTACTTTCCGAACCCCCACTTCGTTGGCACGTTTGAGCGACTGAGCCGTCGAAAGATTGACGTAATTGAACCAACCAATCACCAGAATCAAAAACGCAATTCCGCCCAACATATAGACGTATTTTAAATTACCCTGCGTAAGGTAGGTATCGTTCAATGAAGCCGCCAAATGCACGTTTTTGAGAGGTACCAGTCGAAACTTTACGCCGTCATTTTCTTTGCTGAGTTCGTTTCTTAGGGCCGTTAGTTTTTTCTCAAAAGCGGAGGAAAGAACGTTGTTATTTAGTTGAAAAAACGTATTAATATACTGATTATCAAGATTTTCTAAATTAGCCCAATCGTTTCCGTGCAAATTGGCGGGATGACGCAAGGTTTCCAACGAAAACACCATGTCGTATCGAATGTCTGAATTGGTAGGCATATCGGCATAGACCCCTTCTACCGTAAAAGGGTTGGTGTCAAATTGATTGGAAAGCATCAACACTTTCCCCAAAGGGTTTTCAGTACCAAAATATTTTTTGGCATAAGAGGCCGACAAAAACACTACGTTTGACTTTTCCAATGCCTTGGGAGCGCCTGCTGTAAGTGGAAAATTGAAAAACGAGAAAAAATTGCCTTCGGCGTAGCTGATGTTGGTTTCGCGGAATGCTTCGGTTTTAGCACCTTCACGCCGCACAATGCCTTGCGCCATTCCGTCCGCAAAACGACAATAGTCTTTGATTTCGGGAAAGCGTTGTTTGGCGCGCGTAGCCCAGCCTGGTTCTACCTCACTCCACATGCCCCCTTTTACATCTTCGTTGAGAAGTCGATACATGGAAGGCGCATTGACATGAAACTGGTTAAAACTCTTTTCGTGGCTTACGTATTGTAGAATCAGTAAAAAAGCCGCGATACCCATCGCCAAGCCAGTAATGTTGATAAAGCTATATACTTTGTTTCGGAGCAAATTCCGAAAAGCGATTTTGAGGTAGTTCTGTAGCATGGGATGTTCAGGTTTATCCTCTTATTCCCAAATGCCATACCAGAAACACAATTCACTGTAAATCAATTTTTTACACCAAATTGAAGTAAATAAAAATGTCCATAAACGGACAAATTCAGTTCGTTTATGGACAGGGGCTTTAGAAGAGACAAAATCGTATGAGTAGCTCCATCTATAGTTAACCTATTCACAATTAACGTAAAATTCGCTTTGTTTGGGAGTTATTTACTTACTGGATAAACTACAACCATTTTTGACTATGTTTGAATAAGGAGAAACTTCTAAACAATAGACGCCATGAACATGCCTAATAAAACTCCAAAGGAATATCAAAATCTGTTGCACCGCATTACTTCGATTTATACCGACGGGCAAGTAGCTGCCGTACGGTCGGTACAGCGGACACTGCTGCTTACCTATTGGCAAATCGGGCAAATAATGGTCGAGTTTGAGCAGGGTGGGCAGCTACGTGCCGACTACGGGACTCAGCTATTGCCCCGCCTTTCGCGAGATTTGTCCCACCAATTAGGCAAAGGATTTAATCGTAGCAACTTGATTTACATGAGGTTACTATATTTAAAGTACCCTAAATCAGCGATTTTGTCCCACCAATTGACGTGGGCACACTACATGGAGCTTGTAAAAATAGACCATGACCTCGAACGAAGCTTTTACGAAAAGCAAGCCATAGTTGAACGTTGGACTGTCCGTGAATTGAAACGACAAAAACGCAGTTCGCTGTTTTTACGATTGGCAGCAAGTCGTGATAAAGAAGGTATTCTGGAATTGGCCCGTCGCGGTCACGTGATCGAAAAGCCCGTGGATGTACTGCGCGACCCTTACGTGTTTGAGTTTTTGAAACTACCCGAAAGTACTGACCAGCGGCTGCATTCGGTTTCTGAAAAAGACCTAGAAGCGCGATTGCTCGACCACCTTCAAACGTTTTTACTCGAACTCGGCAAAGGATTTACATTTGTGGGGCGGCAGTACCGTATTACGCTCAACAATACGCATTACAAAGTAGATTTGGTTTTTTATCACCGCCTGCTGCGCTGCTTTGTGTTGATAGACCTCAAAGTAAACGACCTGCGCCACGCCGACATTGGGCAGATGAACATGTACATGGGGTATTTTGCCGAAGAGGAAAATGCCGAAGGCGACAATCCACCCATCGGCATCATCCTAACCCGTGAAAAAGACGATCTGTTGGTAAAATACGCCACCTACGGCATGGACAGCCAACTTTTTGTAGCCAAATACCAATTGTATTTGCCCGATGCCGAGCAGCTTCGCCAAACACTTGAAGCAGTGCTTGAATGAACAATTGTCTCAACTACGAAACAGATTAACACTTTCGGTTTATAAACCCCAACCCACAAAAACAACATACCTTAATAAACTTTTCTACACTCTGCTTGAAAGATTTTTGCCTGATTGGAAACAACGTAAAAATCATTTAGAAAGTCTAATGGCCTGAGAGCTCCTTATTCCGATTTCAATGATTTTACAGGATTCATTAAGGCCGCTTTGATCGACTGCGTACTTACTGTTACCAACGCAATACCAACAGCCGTAAGCCCAGCTACCACAAACACCCACCATTCTATCTCAATTCGGTACGCAAAATCATTGAGCCAGTAAGTCATCGCATACCATGCCAAGGGCGAAGCAATAAGGATGGCGACCAAGACTAATTTCAGAAAATCGGCAGATAAAAGTGTCGTAATACTAACGGTGGATGCGCCAAGCACTTTGCGGATTCCAATTTCTTTGGTACGCTGTGCCGTGACGTAGGCTGACAAGCCCAATAGACCTAAACAAGCCAGCAAAACGGCCAAGGCAGAAAAATACGTAAACACCTGATTGATACGGTTTTCATTGGCGTACATTTGGTTGTATTCGTCGTTTAAAAACGTGTAGGTAAACGGACGATGTGGCGCAAACGTTTTCCATTTGTTTTCCAAAAACATCAATGTTTGTGGCAGATTATTTCCCGTCAACTTTACCAACAAGACATTCCCCCAAGTGACTGGAAAAATCACCAACGGGCCAATCGGTTGTTTCATTGAGGCAAAATGAAAATCCCGAACAATGCCTTTGACTTCGCCCGTTCGGCCTCCCACACGTACTTTTTTACCAATCGCTTCGGCAGGCTTCCAGCCCAATTGCTTTATCATCGTCTCGTTCAGCAAAAAGCGGTAATCGGCTTGGCTTTCGTCTTTGCCTTTGAGCCGTTCTAGGTCTTCTGATGACAAATCATTTCCTGCAACCAACTCCAAATTGAGCGTTTCGGCCATGTCCTCATCACAGGGAAATGCCGTAATCATTTTTTGCACAGGCGTCGCCGTTCCCACCGTTTCAAGCCCATCGCCCCACTTAATGAACGTGGGAGTTTCGTAGGCCAGCGAAATACTTTTTACATTCGGATTTTGCCGAAGTTCGTTCTTCAAAGCAGGCAAATTTTTGTTAGTTCGCTCGTCGGTTGTGAGCGCAATTACGTGTTGTTTGTCGTACCCCAGCTTTGTGTTTTGAATAAAATGCAGTTGGTTCTTAACCACCAACGTTCCAATCACCAAAAACACCGAAACCATAAACTGCAACACAATCAGCGACTTACGCAGGGCCAAGCCCGAAGCCGTATTCTTAAATGCGCCTTTTAGCACTTTAATCGGTTGAAAATACGACAACGCCACCGATGGGTAACTCCCCGCAATGCAACTGACAACCAACCACGCCCCTACCAACGCCCCTATTCCTGCGGGTTGAAGTAGTAGTTGCAAAGTCAGTTCGCGTTCGGACAGGGTATTAAATACAGGCAATAACACCACTGTCAGCACGATACTGAGCAGCAAAGCCACCAGCGTCACCACCATTGATTCGCCCAAAAATTGCCAAAACAATTGCCCACGTACTGCTCCCATCACTTTCCGAACCCCCACTTCTTTGGCACGCTCCGTCGCGCGGGCCGTTGTAAGATTCATGTAGTTGGTGGTCGCAATAATCAAAATGAGCAACGCAATCGCCGAGAAAATATAAATGTAGCGAATATCGCCCGAAGCAATAATGCCGCCTTCCGCCTCCGACCGAAGGTGGACGTCCGTCAAGGGTTCCAACAAATACGTGACAAAGTTTTTTCCCGTCATTTCAGTTTCTGCCGACTGCTTACGCATATAGACAGGCAATTTGGCCTGAAGCTGTGCCGCCGAAGTAGCAGGTTTCAACAAGAAATAGGTAACATAATTGGCATTCCACCACGTCTCGGTTTTGGCGGCTGAGAGCGACATAAACGACGCAATAAAATCAAACTGAAGCTGCGAATTGGAGGGCGCATTGGCCGCAACGCCCGTTACGGTATAATCCACGCGATCTTCTAAACGCAGGATTTGGCCGATGGGGTTTTCATTCCCAAAATACTTGCGCGCCATCGCTTCCGTCACCACCACTTTGTTGGTACCGTTCAGGGCCGTTGCCGCGTCGCCTTTCAACAACGAAAACGAGAACACCTCAAAAAACGTAGAATCGGCCCACAAAAAGCGGGATTCATTAAACTGTTGTTCTCCTTTTTTTATGACTACTTTCTGTTGAGAAAAGGCGGGGTCAGCTACGCGTACAAACTGTTCTATTTCGGCAAAATCACGTTTCAACGCAGGCCCTACTTTCGTTCCCGTCATGACCGTTTTATTGGCCGTTCCTTCAATGCTATAGTGCATGATGGTACGAACAATTTGCTGCTTTTTTTGGTGGAATTGGTCAAAACTCAACTCGTGCTGAATGTACAACACAATCAACATGCAAGCCGTCAAGCCTGCCGCCAAACCAAAGACATTGATAAGCGTAAACGACTTGTGTTTCCAGAGGTTTCTCAGTGTTGTTTTTAGGTAATTCTGAAACATAGCTATTCGGATTTTAACGATTTCACAGGATTCACCAAGGCGGCTTTGATACTTTGTGAACTAACCGTCACCAATGCAATACAGAGCGTGGCCAATCCTGCCACTACAAACATCCACCAGCTTACTTCGATGCGATACGCAAAGTGTTGTAGCCAGTTGTTCATGACAAAATAAGTAATCGGACAAGCAATGAGGTTGGCCACGAAAATCCATCCAAAAAAAGGTTTTGAAACCGTAAAAAGAAGCTCCGTCAACGACGCGCCTAACACCTTACGAATCCCAATTTCTTTCGTTTTTTGTTCCGCGATGAGCACTGCTAAACCAAATAGGCCCAGACAAGCAATAAAAATTGCCAATGCCGAAAACAAGGTCGCGATGATGTTTACTTTTCGTTCGGTTTCGTAAAGGCGCTCCAAATTTTCATCGTTGGCAAATCGCTTCCATGTTTTTTCCAAATGTGCCAAAGCAGCCGCAGGATTTCCCCCGCGAAGGCGCAGCGTGAGAAGGCTGCTCGCCTGCCGAACGGCACTCAAGTGAAATGCTAACGGACGAATTTCGCGGTGCAGCGATTCGTAGTTAAAATCCTTGACCACCCCTACAATGGTAAATGTCTCTCTTTCATTTTTGTCATTGATGACCGTCAACGTTTTATTGAGCACCGAACGCGTAGGTAGCTCCCTGAGAGCTGACTCATTAATGATAATCGCCGAGCTATCGGTAGGAAAATCGTTAGAGAAAAACCGTCCCTCTTTTAGTTGTAATCCGAAAGTGGTGAAAAAATCGGTGTCAATATCCAATACCTGAAATAGGACAGGGTCGGTTGTCGCTTTTTTATCAAATAGGAAACCTTGTCCAGGAATTCCAGACGAAAACATCTGGGAACTATTGGCCACGGCTTCGATGTGCGGATTCTTTAGGAGTTCTTGTTTGAAGGCGGGTATTTGCTTGCCAAGCGCATTGGCATTATCAATCGACAATAAATGTTCTTTGGCAAAACCTAAATTTTGTTCTTGAATATGGTTAAGTTGGCTTTTAACCACAATCATCCCAATAATCAACGCCGCCGAAATCGAAAATTGAACCACTACCAACGCACTCCGAAATCCGATTTTACGCT